>FUIF01002002.1_pt1 | contig 48202 bp, 66 predicted proteins | sample 1003461 | NCBI WGS metagenome assembly FUIF01 (sample SAMEA80401918, study PRJEB19352) | marine metagenome
TCGTACCACTCGTCCATGGACTTGATGCGTGCGAGCTCGATGGGCATCTCAGCCCTGTTCCACGACTGCAGATGCTTCGGCATATCGTGAAACGCGATGTCTGATTTACGAGGCTTCTTGGGTAGACAGATGGGCAATCCGGAGATGCTGATTACATCACCAAGAGAACCTCGAGGGCAGATGGACACGACGGGTTCGTCATGACCTTCGATGTCTACCAGTCCTGTCATTTGCTAAACCTTTCTGCAAAGCCTCCAGAGTAATCCTTGGCGTCGTCAATCGCTCCGTTGTCACTCAGGTCCTTTACCATCTGCTCGAGCGTTGCCTTTCAATGAGGAGCTCCTTGCAGTCTACAGCGGTTTGCTTGATGGACTGCAGCTCAGCCTTACGCGCAGCGCCGCCTGCCTCTGGGTCAACAGGGCGCTTCACCTCCTCAATCATGTTGTTGATTGCAACCTCCATGCTCCCCATCAAACGACGGGAGCCTCGATGGTTGTAAACTCTTGCTTACGTCTCGACATACATCATCTCCTCTGAGCGCATGCGGTACACGACCTCGTCGTTGTCAAGCTTGATTCTGTAATCTCTGCCCGGCAAGAAGCCAACCACATCACCCGGCTCTACACCCTGAGTAATCATATTCTCTGGACAGCAGAACACCTTAGCCTTGACTGTAGGCTCCTTCTCGAGCTTTACAATCTCAATGGCAGAGTCGTCCTTCTTCTCCTCTTCTAGGGGCTGCAAGAACACCCAGTCTGCAAGCATGCGAAGCTCACCGCTATCCTTCTTGCGATAAGCAATCGCATGGCACGCAAGTGTGTTTACAGGGTCGTAGCCCACGATGTATCTGTCTTCACCGTTGTAGTCGATGTGCAAAGCATCCGACATGATGACGTGGTGGTGAAAGAACAGAGTGTCTCCTGGCTCTACATCCGTCTCGTACTTGGCTGGTACAGACACCACTTCTCCGTAGGTCATACGTCGCTCGAACTCTTGCCACTTAGGGTCAACGTAGAGCTCCGTTCCGTTGTCCAGCTCGATGGTGTCGTGATGAGTCTTCTCAAGTCTAATCACGAAGTGGTACAGCGCTTTCATTCAAAGTTACAATCGTATTCAACAATGACCGGGGTGTTCTCCACAGTCTTCCACAGGTAGGACGATTCGGTGTCCTGAGTGTAGATGTTGTACCTACGAATGTTGTACTTGAACATAGAGCGCTCGTCCTCCTCGATGAGAACAACCTTTCCTGCGCCAGCCTTCATGCCGACGTAGTACGCCATCGCATCCTTCGGGTTAGGACCGATGACGATTTTACGGATGATATTTTCCATTTGAATTAGTTTAGGTTGATGCCTAGGTCTCCTAGGTCGATGTCATCAATGTCGATGTCATCGTCTTGTGCCTCTTCTACAATCTTCTCGTAGGAGGCCATGATAGCTGAGAAAAGCTCTGTGAGCTCCTCAGGTCCATCCACGTGCCATTTGCTTGCTACTTGCCATGCTGGCCCGATGTCCGGCATGTCGTCCACGATACCGAGACCGAAGATGTACGCCACCCTGTCTGTTACTTGATACTTGTCCAGTACATCCTCCAGTTGGAGCATGACGTCGGACACTTCTGAGATGAAGAGTTCTTTGAGAGTGGAGTCCATGGCAGTCATTATTGTCCGTTGATAGTAGCGATAGAACCGGGGTTCCCGTTCGTGCTGATGAGGTGACCAGTCACAAACCACCCGTCATTGTCAATGCAAGTGAGCTCAAGGTGAGAGCCTGCTGCACCTCCAGTAGTAGAGGATGCCGCATGAATTGTAAGCTGATTATGACTTGCCACGGCTCCTGATGCTGTTGCACGAGTCACGGTCTGTAGAGCATGATTGTCAGCCGAGGTTGAGTCGACATGCACAGCACCGTAGAAGTAATCTCCAGAAGCTGCGTTGATGTCAAAAGCACCTCCAGCGACATCTACATAAACCCTTAGGAAAACTCCTGTAGTAGCTGTGGGCAGGGTGATTGTACCTCCTCCCAAAGTAGATGCGTCGCAGAAGAGCGTCGCACCATTGTCAGTCTTTGGGAGAGTCTCGGTGGCGGTAACCTTCTTGATTTTTCTCTTGGAGTATCCGAAGGTGTAGGTAGTGCCAACTGCATTGAGAGCCACATTGACTCCGCTCTGGAAGTTGATTGCCGTAGCTGCACCAGTACTGTCGTTGAAGGTGAGAGGAATCTCTGTACCTTCACCGTGGTCTGAAGAACCTTGACCCGCTGTGACTGTGACGCTCTTGAAGCTAGGGAAGCGTCGCTTGCCAATCAGCCCGGTAGAAGAATCTCTGACCAATACCTCATCTGCACCCGAAGTTGCAGGGGAGTCAATCAGCAAGTTTGTTACCTTTACCTGAGAGCTAGATAGAGAGAGAGCGGTGTCGTTGCCCTCACCATCGGATACCGTCTTGAGCGTAGAGCTGATGGCAGCATTGTCGCCAGCCTTCAAGATTCCGTTGTAGGTGTTCTTAATTTGAGTACCTGAGAGTGATGTTCCCATCTTGTCTTTTTTGTCTAGACAAATATACTCAAAATGAAGAGACACAGACCTGAGCGCAGAATGCGTGAGTTCTCGCACCTACACGAGAAGTACGTCAACAAGAACTACCTGAAGTATCTAAGGCTTGCAGAAACAGACATGCTGCAACACTATGACGTCAGGCCAGTGGAAATGCAGGTCATGTTGTTTGCCTACGACTACGAGTTCTTTACGTCGACACACATGGCTGAGTCGCTGTTCGCATCACCCAAGAAGTTCAGGCAACGAACCCTACAGCCGATGATGCAGAAGGGGTTGATTCACGCAGTACACAAGAAGTTCAAGGTCGATACAGGAAGCGAGGCCGACATGTACTTCACAGAAGAAGCTAAGGTCAACTACAAACACAGGTACGGGCTAACCCCCAAAGCCAGACATCTGGTTCAGAGGTTCTACCGCAAGCTAGAAGGCGAGGAAGCGATTAAGATTTCCCGTGGGTAGCCACCTTAAATGACGCTTGCTTTACAGCGCCAGGGTGTGGCTTGTAGTCGCCCTTCATGAGGAAGTAACGACCACCCTCTTCCATCCAGTGGTAACCCTTGGGAGGGTCTACCTTCATCTTCTTGTTGGAGACACTCAAGCCTCCCTTCTTGTACTTCTTTAGAGTGTTCATTCGGAGTAGTCTCTGTATGCCTCAAAGTCAATCCACCAATCTCCTGACTGGTCGTCTAGGATAGCACGAATCTGAGATTGATTGTACGTGGTCAGTGAGCCAGCACCGGGAGGGGTAGCTCCATCCCATCTTAACAAGCTCTTCTGAGTGTTGCGAACCGTCTTGCGCATAGAGTCCTTGTCTCCGTCGACCGTGGCCTGAGCCATAGGGGAGGTGACAGAACTGGTGTCGATGATGGCGTATTTTCTGCTCATGATGGTACGTCAGATGTGAAGGTAGCTCCTGTTACGGTGAGGTTGTTGCTATTGGTGCTGGAGTCGTTGCCGTTGTTCTCAAGTCTCCAGTATCCAATCAAACCTGCCCTCTCTGTCTCGTCCGCAGGGACTCCACTGTTGTAGATTTCTGTAACGTTTGCTGCGCTAAGTCTTGTGTTGAACAGAGCTATCTCGTCAAGCTCAATTTCATCAAAGCTATCACCTCCGGCGTTAAATGTTTGAGAGCAAGGGCGATGTCTCCGAAGTCAATGGCAGAGATGTCATCTGAGTTTGTAGTTCCATTCGTACCTGCGATTGCTGAGCCGTTGATGTAGACTGTTACATTTCTAGCAGAGCCAGTGTCGTGAACTGAAATTACTACGTGATTCCACTGGTCGTTGTTCAACACACCATCTACAGTGCTGTCACTTGCGTAGTTGAGATAAGTTGATGAACCTCTTACTGACGTAACAACAAACTTACCTGCATTGGTAGCGTGAGTGCTACCTCCAATAGCACCGTAGATGTAAGTGCTGACACCCGCACCGTAAAAGTTGAGTGCGTAAAGAAGCGTACTGTAATAGCTGCTTCCCGATATGGTAAAGTCAGAAGACTTCACCCAGTAAGACCAAGCGTGTGAGCTGTTTCCAGTCAGACCTGGTATGGTCGTGTTGGCTGCCCATGAAGCTCTGTCGTTGGTTCCGTCAAAGCTCAATGAGTGGGTGTTGGTCAAACCGCGAGACACCACACGGCGAATCTTCTTAGAGCGTCTTCGTCTTGCTGAATTAGCTAGTTGTCTCATTGTTATTTGTTTGTGTTGCGCTCCATCCTGGTCCGAAGTAATCGTCTGGTGTCAGGTCGTCGTAGCCGAAGTCAACCCATGTGCCATCGTCGTTGAAGTACCCGAACATGTTGGCAGAAACATAAGGAGAAACCGCCTGTCCGAGGTCGGAATCTATAGAAGAAATGTCTTCGCTAACGATAAGGAATGGGTCTCCTTCTGTAGTGTTCAAGCCGAAGTAGTTTGCAAAGAATAGGACGTCAGCCAAGTCGAAACCTTCAGAGTCTCCGTTTCCAAGAGTTACATTTAAGATTTCAGCTATCTCTGCCTGCGCCTCAGTCACCGGACCATCAGTTGCGATGCTCACAAGGATGTTGAGGTCGTTCATGTCGTAGACTCCATCACCGTTGAAGTCAATGCTCAGTCCGGCTTCGTCCAACGCCTGGACAGCATCTTGTAGGTCCTCAAGAGCCTCAGGATAGTTGTTGAAGTAATAGAAGTTGTTCTGGTTGCCAAGAGAGCCCGTAAGAGCCTGCAATCCAGCTGCTGTAAACGAGAATGGGATTTCGTTTCCGTCAGCATCGACGTAGTAGCTGCCGTCGGTGTTCTCAAAGAGAGTTTGCAGGATAGCGTTGTTGTCTGCGTTCTCAATAAACGTAACGAATGCTTCCTGAAGAGATGAAGAAAGCACTTGGTTGAGGCTATTTGACAAGTCTCCGAGGTCAATGACTCCAGGAGAAACCTCAGTCACCCCAACCCCCAGAGTTGTGTACAGAGATAAAACGACTGATGTCACCATTCCCGAAAGAGCATCAGCAACTTGTTCGGGAGTCGCTGAATTAGGCGAATCAGCAATGATTTCCACATCAAGCCCTAAAACCTCGTCAAGAAGATAGTTGAGCGCTTCTCTAACATTCGTGCTGCCACCAAACATCTCAGCATCGTTTATGTTAGAAAGAATGCCCTCAGTACCGTAACCACCAAACGGCATCACGGTGTAAGTGGCGTGATTTTCTGCGAGGTCAAAGAGAATCTCAGCGATGTTAAGTTCTAAAAATTCCTCAGTTGCGCCAGGTGAAGCCGCGAAGTACTCCATAAGAAGAGCGACAATTAGAGTTACTGCAACGTTGTCTGCAAAGCCGTACTCTCCGTCTTGGTTTACATCGAACGAAGCAAACAATGCTGAGTTGTTTGATACTGCATTGACGACAAAATCTTGTGAACTGTAGGAGGATAAATCCTCCCAGAGTCCGTCAACCAAAGAGCTGCCTCCAACAATAACGTCTAAGCTGGTTCCAGCAGATACTACAAATTGCTGATTGATGTCAATCCCCAACTGAACATAGTATGCTGCATAGTTGAGAAGAGCTTCTTCGGTAGGAAGTAGCTCTGAAAGAGTCTGGTAAATGTTGCTGTACTGCGTGCTGTCCTCGAAAGTGATTCCGGAGTTTTGAGAGCTCCATGTTGTCCAATCAGGATAAACAGCACTCAGGAAATCGTTAAAGGTAGATGTGCCTGAAGAAAGCTCTCCATCCACAATCATTGAGTACCACTCCGGGGCAACTCCGTTGTCAACAAAATCATTTACAAACTGAAAAACAAGGAAGGTTGAAATGATAGTTGCCAGAGAAGAACCCACACCATCTAGCCCAAGAAAAGAGGCCCCAAAAATATCGTTCTGTGGAATGCCAGAAACGTCAGAATCTGATAGTTGATGAAGCATCCAGTTCATCGAACCATCTGGTGCAACTCCTTGGCTAATGTTATTTGCGAAGAAGTAGTTTAGCCCCATGGTCTGGAAGGGGTTAACTGGACCCGCGGCAAACGCAGAGCCATCAAATGGCAAGCCAGCACTTAATGCCTGAGGACTCATCAAAAATGTAAACAGCCCAAGAAGGTCACCCATGTCAACCCTTCCGTCGCCGTTGTAGTCAATCATACCTCCATGAGACTGGATGAAAGCGGGAAGAGACAGAGTTGCATCTGAACCCAGAATTACTCCCATGCCAATAGATGGGTTGATTGTTGGACCGTCCAAAAGGTCCTGCATGAACGCAGTTCCGAACTGCATCCAGATAGGGTTGCCCGACTCTCCCTGCGTAGTGTAGTACACGAAGTTCGGTCAGTAACGCCATAGGTGAAGTCAAAGAACACCGTGCCCGCCTCGAGGGCGTTGGCAAAGTTGTTGATTGCCTCCTCCGACATCTCTGAAGCCAGAGGGCCGTTCCATGTGGAGATGTCTTCCATGTCGCCCATGCCAACAACGCCGTAGAGGTACCACGAGAACAGTTCCTCCTGCTCCGCGAAGAAGCTTTCCTCCATGATGGGGTTCCCTGGCTGCAGGTGGAAGTACTGGTACAGCAGGTTGAACATCCAGGAGTTGTTGTCTGGCGGGTCGTAGTTGGCCAGTCCTGTCTCTGGGTTGTAGTTGTTTACCTGAAGCGCATCGACAAGCTCTTGGAATACACCACCGTATGTAGAAGTGTTTCCGTTCTCATCCAAACCGTCAGTCCCTGCGAGGTAGTTGATGGCGTGGAACCACGTCCACGTAACAATACTACCTGTGGTGTGAGCAGCATCTTCGGGGTCCATCTGACCCTGCGTGTTACCAGCCCAAAGGTCAAGCACGTTGCCGTTGGTGGCGATAGAGCCACTCTGGAATACGTTGCCGAACATCTGGAACGACTGAATCGCTGCAGAACTGGCAAGATAGAAGTAGTAACTATACGCCAGGTCGGTGCTCATCTGCAAACCAAAGCCAGGGCCTTCTCCATTGGTGTTAAACTCCCAGATGCCGAGGGGGTCAAGCTCTGGAGGGAACACACCAGTAGGTCCAGTCAGGATGAAGTCAGCGTGCCAGGGCGTACCCGCAATACCTCCTGGGTAGGGGTGAGGGTTGCCATCACTACCGTAGTTGGGGTTACCGTTTGCCCAGCTCATAAGCTCTGACCTGTCCAGGTGGTAAAGCTGAGGGTCTGCTTCGTAGAAAGCTCCGTGGCCCCACCACCATCCGCTCATCTCTTCACCAGTGACGGGGTTGATGGTCCCTGGGGGAGGGCCAGTGGGGATGAACATCTCAGGCGTCAGGTCCGCAACAGTAAGTGTAGTTGGACCCAAGCCTTCTGCGCCAACTGATAGTTGATGGAGTCAATGACCATCTGACCGAAGTTGAAGCCTTGGTCGGCCAAGTCGAAAAGTGCGTTCTCGTTGAACTGTCCATCGCCGTCATGGTCGAAGGCCAAGTTCACCCAGTAGTTTGTGTACTGATGGAAATAGTTTCCTGCGGTAGAACCGTGACCACCGCCCTGCGCTGCAATGTCAGCAGCACTAGAGTTCTGAAGGCCGTCAGCCGCTTGGCCTGCGAAGCCGAAGTTGGTAGATAAACCATTGGCAGCCCAGCCAGTGTAGGCAGACATAATAGTCTGATACCACAGAGGCACCCCCTCGCTACCCGTAAAGTTACCCGGAGGGAAGGTGTCGAGGTACTGCTCGGCAGTTGTGATGAAGTTGATGTCGGCCTGGGGGTCGAAGTCGTAGTAGCTCATTCCGTAGCCACCACCCTCGTTGTACGATGCGTCGTCGCCTTGCTCTTGACCCCAGTTTGGAGCTGTGCCGCTCTCGTTTAGTTCGTACTCATGGACATTCAAAAAATTGTCAGAACCAATCTCTTGAGAGAAGTCGAACCAGAACCAGTTGAACGTGTTATCTCCGTCTTCGTAAGCCTCGTAAGCCAGCTCAAACGTGTTTTGAGCAGCTTCAGAGAGTTCGATGAAACCAGCCTCCACGCCTGTGGCGTACCAGTCCATGAGTGCGCCAAGCTGAGCGTTCCAACCGTACTCACCATTGCTGGAGATGTAGGCTTGAAGGAAGCTCGCCATCCCGTGGTCTGGGTTGCCGTTGGGGTCTTGAGCATGGTAATCGGCAAACAAATCAAGCAAGGCCTGGTACTCCTCCATACCGGGACCGCTGAAGAAGTCGTCGATGTTTCCTGTTGCGTACCCACTGTAGTCCACATTGATACTCGGGTCAATGTTGATACCCATCGCGTCAAGGAACTGCTGCAGGTAGTGAGGGTAGAAAAAAGGAGCCCCCGCATAGTGGTCATAAGCGCCATTGCCTCCACCAGCAAGCAGCTCATAGTAGAGCATGATTGGATTCTGAGAGTACAATTCAGAGGTGTCCAAGTAGTACTCGTACAGAGAATCGTATCCAGCCCCCTCGTAGTCAAAGTCAAAGTCAATCTCAGGGAACTCTTCAGGGTTGGAAGTAGAAGAGTTGTACTGAACAATGTTGACCAAGAACTGGCTTGAAGCAAACATTGCTGCGAGAGGGTCAATAGGCATCTCAGCCTCTCCAGAAGCGATGGCAGCCCACATGCCGAATGGTCGATAGAGGGCGGCCACTCCCACTCATTTGCGATGGCGTAATCGGCTCCAGGTCCGCTGTTCATCCAGCTGTGCAACCAGCTAGTAGGACCCATAATACCACCACTAGGCTGCAGTACTTGTTGACCTTCAGGACCAATCCAGCGAAGCTCTAAGTCTCCAGTGTAGTTAGGGTTTGTCTGAGAGTAGTAGTGACCCAGGCCGTGCAGGTTGAACGGCGTAATCATGTCTGGAGTAATCCAGCTGTTGTCGGGGTGAGCGTCAATCAGGTAGTTGTAAATCCAGTCCTGAACCTCTGGGTCCATACCAATAGACACGCCGTCCTGGTCGTAATCAAAGAGCTGTTGGAGTACGAACTCCCTTGCCTCTCTTTGAATCCTCCAATTTTCGTTTTGGAAGTTCGACATTCCCTCCATGCCGCTGTAAGCGCCTTGGTAAAAGAACATCATGCCTGCTCCACCAGCCATCCATGGACCGAGCATCTGCATAAGCTGCTGGTACCACTCTGGAACAGGTGTGTTGTCGGGGTCACCACCAAAGCCAGGACGCTCACTGAACCAATCTGCCATGGCTCGGTCGCGCTTTATCTTTTCAACGATAGGCTTCGATGCGCGGAACGGTGGCTCTGGCTTCTCTAAGTCAGCACCGTCGAGCTTGAAAAGGTGTGCAGACTGTAGGTAGTAGGACTCTTGCTCTTCAAGAAGCCCTCTCGCTTTAATCTCCTCGCCATTTTTTACAAGCGGTTTTGCCTTCTCGCCATGTTCTTCATCGCGGAAGTTGTTGAGCTTCTTAATCTGCATGCTTATTTGTTTTTGCGTGAACGCTTGCTTGGCTGTCCTGCCTTTGCTTTGCGCTCGTCACGGAGCATCGTCAGGAAGTCCCTAGGGTCCATGACGTTGAATCCACTCCTCGAACCTTGGCTTGCGAGCTGGGGCGGGACGGCTTTCGTTCTTTGAGACTTCACCGGGCATGTCAGCTCCGTCGGCGAAACCACCCATTGGGTCGTGAGGCACCATAGCACCTTTCGCGGCGGTAAACATCATACCTTCTTCTCCTGACTGAACTTCTCCTTCAGCACCTGCGTCAGCAAGTCCGTCAGACACGAATGGGTTCTCTCCAGAGATGGACAGCGCCTGACCTGGCAAACCAAAGATACCCTGGTCGGCTGTGAAGGGGTCACCCATGGCAGTAGTTCCGGTGGGCTTCCTTTCCACATCAGCAGACATGGGTTGCGACTTGGCTCCGTGCTCAGGGTCGCGGAAGGTTGTGGCGTGAGGCGTTACGAACTCATCGGCCACAGGGGCCTTCTGGATTTCTGCCTGCTGGCGTGGTCCCTTTCTTTCTCCCGTGCTGTTTGGGTCTTGCTGCATGCCGTCAGGGGCCAAGCCTCCGACTCTGTATTTCTTAGCTCTCATAGTGTAAGTTTTGCGACGATTGCTTCTTCCAAGTCGACGTACTCGATGTGGATGTCGTTGCCCTCAGAGATAGCGTGTAAGATTTTTTGGTAGACTCTTTTGTAAGCGTTGGTAGACTTGCCAATAAATCCATCTTCCATGAGCAAGTTGTTCTGTTGGCTGTCACCAAGCAGAAGGCATCCTGCTGTGTCCTCGTCCGTGTTGCCACAGTGAATCAGGATGTGCTCAAAGTTAGGAACGTCTCGTACCCAGAGCATGCCCTCATGGATGTCGGGGAAACGTTCGGAATACTTCTCGTGAAACCCGCCTTCAGTCCTGAGGGTGAGTTCGTACATGCCCTCTGGGATGCGAGTCTCTCCTCTCTTCTTGACGGTGCGGGACTCGTCCTCCAACGTATAACACAGGAACTCTCGTCCATCAGGCTTCAACTCGCACAGCAAACCGCTGGTCGAGTCTCCGCTGTCTGAGAAACGAAGTACCTGCAACAACATTAGGCCTTCTTCTTGACCTTCATGCCGACATTAGCCTTGGGTACCTTCATACCCTTCTTGGCCTTAGGCACTGACTTGCCTGCATCCTTAGATGCCTGCTTCATGGATTCGTTCTTGTTGCCGTCCCCGTCGATGTCAATGTAGTCTGGCTTGAGCTGTCCTCCCCCTGCAAAGTGGTTGCGGGAGACCTTGAGCTGGCCGCTCTTCATTGCTTCGCGGATTTCCGCTGCGTTCATCTTAGTGACTGAACCACCATAGGCGTACGTAGCGTACTTCTTGGCTTTCTTCTTTACTCCTGGCATGTCGTAGTGTTGAGGTTACAAATCTAATAAAATTATCGCAAGTCTGTGTCGTGCTTCTTCGAGCCCTTGATGAAGCTGTTGACCCTTCCCATAGCCCAAGCGGCCATACTCGTCTTGGGTCGCGAGCCACTAGAGAGGTAGGCCCCCTGGCCCCGGCGGTACACCTTCTTGAGTGTCGCAAGTGACTTGCCTGAGGACTTGGCCTTCTTCTTCAGGGATGCAATTGTGGATGCGTTCAAAGGCTTCTTGCCTTCCTTGGCACCCTTACCTGTCTTCACCTTGCCACCTTTCTTAAACTCCTGCCGTTCCTTAAAGTAGCTGTCGGGGAGTTTCTCTCCCTTCTCGTAGGCTTCTTTGCCCTTCTTGATGGATGCCGCTCTTGCGTCCCGATTCTTGGACCCAGCCAGGTACTTCTCAGGAAGCCCCGTCTTCTTGTCCTTCTTTACTGCTTGCATTGCCGTAGTGTTTGTTGAGGGCTCTCTCCATGGCACGACGACGCGCACGAGCAGAACCATTGTTCTTCTGTTTCTTTGATGCTGTGGAGAGCACCTTGATGAAGTCACTGTTCATTGGGGGTAGATTCACGGATGTAAATATACTACATCTCTAGGTACAGCTATCCCCGATACGGCACATAGCGTCTACGGAAGTGCTAGTGTTACTGCACGCAGCATTTGCTCTGATTGAGAAGCGTCCGAGACCCGTCCTCAGAAAGGGTCGAAGGGCGTGCTGGACGATGTCGTGAGTGCCTATCGACGAAGCGAAGTTACGGGAAAAAAATTAAAAAGTCAAGTGGTGGAGGGTTTGTTTACTCGAGAACTTGTAAGTACCTTTGATACACACGAATGCTCTCGTAGCACAACTGGATAGTGCAACAGCCTTCTAAGCTGTAGGTTGCAGGTTCGAGCCTGCCGGGAGTACTGAGGGGTCAAAAAGGAAACACATACATGTCCCGCCCAAAAGTGGAAACATACATGTCCCCGCGTAAAATGTCCTGAGAAATGTGTGGGGTGGGGATTATGTCTATGTGTACACGCGTGCGCGCACAAGCGGAAGTCGTTTTACATAACCCAGGGGGGTCTCGCGTGCCGTTTGTATTGCAGAAACTTCCAGCGTTTTACCACTAGTGCATCGCTGAATTGTCAACACCATTTAGTGTTAGCTATTGGGAGGAGTGGAACAAACACAACCCTAACTACAACCACCCACCAATCGGTCCCGAACATGGGGCTCGACCGGGTCCAAACTGCACCCCATTCACCTGTTGGCACGATGGTTGATACGCGCGTCTACAACATTTTTCTGACCTGTGCAAACACGCAAATGTTAAAATTTGAGCATGGGTCCGAAGCGTTCGTCGAGGGTTTGGTGTTGTTCGTCGACGAAATTCACCCATTGAAAAAAAAGTTGGTGTCAGGGCTTGACAACTCGGGCCCCCTTACTACGTTGGTCTCCGTGTTGCAACGGCAACCGCTCCCGGATTTTTGACGTACTGCTTGCCCCTGACAAAACGGGCCCCGTTCGCTGAATCTAGTCCTGCGCGTGAGCGCTGAATCTAGTCCTGCGTGCGCACCACGAACCATGTATGCAGAAAGCATGGTTGGCAAACCACTCACCGAAGAGCGCAGTTCTTTGACCTACTGAAACTACCTACACCCCGAGCCGACACCGCAGGGGTGGATGGAGGAAGAATTACACAACAACTATTGACTACACCGCCATGATACGAGCCATCTCGGGACAGGGAGGATGTCCACTCCCCATGGCGTCAGCAACGGCACAGGTGTGCCACCTCGGTAGGGTGGTGCGGGTTCGATTCCCGCCCGTTGTTCTAACCCGTGCCACATGGCACACAAACTTCAATTCAATGCTTTTTTCAGCTACTGCCTTTCAGGCTATCAACACCACTCGTGACAACGAGGCTGTCTCTCTCGACAACCGCTTCACATTCAGCTACGAGTTGGATGCGAACAACAAGCAAGCACGCGACCTTGTCGTGGGCACCATGCTCAACCGCTTGTTCCGCTATCTCGCACTCCAAGAGGAGACGGGCGCTCGCTTCGTCAACCTGTCACACCCATTGCTCCTGCAGTTCAAGGTCGGCAAGACCACCTTGGACCTGCGAGACATCGAGGAGCAGTTGCAGGGCCGATTCAAGGTTGGCCACAAGGCCCACACCAAGCGCAGGTTCGCCAAGCGCATCGTGGCTGTCGTCGAGTTCCTGCTCGAAGCACCTGTGCAACTGACCGCTGATGAACTCATCGCGGGGCTCGAGGACGAGATGGTGCGTGACTGCACCCTGTCTGGCGCAGACTTCGTCCGCGAGATGGAAGCCTAATGAACCACAAGGTGTACATGGTGGGTGCTTCGTACTTGGGCACCGGGGGTTCGAGTCCCCCTGCACCTCCAAACCTTTTAACCCAAACACAATGATTAAGTTTGACCACACTGCGCCCTTCTATGACTTGTTGAAGTCAGGGGCCACCACGTACGTCGGAGGAACCGACGAGACGGGAGAGATTGTGGGGGGTGACGTGAACCGCGCCATGCTCCTGCTCACCACTCACATCTCCATGATGCGTCTGCTCTGCAAGGGCATCAAGCCCAACCGCAACTACAGGCTCAAGGACGTCAAGGAGTTCTTCGGGCTCAAGGGCAGCAAGGAGAGAGTGCTCTTGGGTCTGCGGATGCTCCAAGAGGACATCTCTGCTCAACTCGAGAACCGCGAGCCACGATTCTGAATCTAACTAGGGGGGGCGCTCGGCTCCCCCACAAACCCTCAACCCATACAACATGGACAACAAAATGCAGAGCAAGAGGCGATTGACCAACTTGCAGAAAAGACAACTTCTAAACCCATACAACATGGACAACATCAAAGTAACCCTGACCCCGTCCGAATTGTCGGACATCATCGAGCGCGCCTACAAGTTGGGCAAAATGTACGCGGCAGACGAACTCGACACGACGGACGAACTAGACATGCCCGCCATCATGGACCCCAATGACTGGGACGACTGGATTCAATCGTGCGGGGGGCAAACCCTGAACGCGGGCGAGGCAAAACTGGACATACTTTGGGAGTCCTGCGCCATGAAGATGCGCGAAGAACTCAAGGACGTCATCGAATACTGAACACAAGACGGGGGGCACTCGGCTCCCCCAAAAACCTTCAATCCATATACAATGGACAAACTTCCAACCCCACGCTACTGCCCCAAGAAGGCAGTCATCATCTCCAAAGCCATGTCATGGCTCGAACTCAACGGCTACTCCCCATCTGTTCGGTGGGGTGAGACCCTAGACGCCAAGCCTGTCATCAGCGTCCACGTCTCCCCGTTCAACAAGCCAGTGGACCCGGACAAAGACCCACGTGGTCTGTGTATGCTCATGGAGATTCGCTCTTGGTGGACCATCGAAATGCACGCAGGTAGTTGGGACCGCCACCTCGAGGACTTGCAAGCCAAAGGAGTAGCTGCCGTGGTTGCGAAACTTGCAGAGGAAGCATGAACCTCTCACTAGACACCTTCGCAGGAATGGGGCTCGCCGTGTACATGGCGGGCCTCTTCGTCCTGTGCATCATCCGAATCTACAAAGACAAACAAGAGTCATGAACAAGTACGACGACCTATGCAACAGAGTTGCTGACATCAAGCACGACCTCCAGATTGTGCTCGACGAACTCTACAGCCTACAAACCAAAGAGGAGGAGCGTTACGACTATTCCGCAAACTTCATACGCAGGATGAGCAACTGGCTTGACAGACGTCCTGAATCCGAGAACGATGGAAAGACCATCGACCAACTAATCCAAGAGTTCAAAGAAGCAACATGAGCAAACAAGAAGAGGGCAAGTGCCCACACTGCGGAGGAGAGTACATCGACTATGACTTTTGTGAATGGGAGCCAGGCGGATTGTACTACCCCGCGACCTGCAACGATTGTGGCTGTCATTGGGAAGAGTGGTACTCCACAACATTCGCAGAGCAAACAAACATCCAACCCCCGAAACAATGACCAAGGCAGAACTCATCGACGCACTGCGCGAATACAACGACAACGACCTCATCGTCATCGAGGTTCACGACACCATACTGACCGAAGACCTGTATGACTTCACACTAGATGCAGTATGGCTTGGACGCGATGCCAACGGGGAGAATCATGAACTGCGGCTCGCCGCCATCAACCACAACAAACAATGAGTAACGTTGGCATTCAGTTCATGGACATCATGGACGACTATCAAGCACGTCAGCAAGACGACCCAAACTTTGACCCACGTACACGTCTCTACGACCTGTACGACGAACTGGTATTCATCTACGAAAAAGCAAAATACAAGGAGTGTGATGAGTGATACAGACCTCGACATCCGAGTTGCAATCAGCGATTGCTTCAATGCCAACAGCCTCAACACGGAAGTGAAGAGCGGGTACCAACTACTCTCTGCGCTGATGCTTAAAGACTACGACCTCACACACGATGATGTGGACGAGGTGGTGGGTGACATCGAACAGATGGTGGCTCAGTACATCATGGAGAACTCCCCAAAATTTACAGACGATGAAGAACACTAAACGCTACGACATCACCAACCGCATCATCGACTACGAGTGCGGGCACCTTGACGACAAGCAGACAATCCGTCTGTTCTCTGAACTAGTCAAGACAGGCATGGCCTGGAAACTGCAAGGCCACTACGGCAGAACTGCACAAGCTCTCATCGACAACGAATGGTTGGAGAGCGACGGAAACTTTGGACCTATGGTAGACACACTGCCGATTAACTAACACCCTTAAAACCAATACAATGGGTAATACAATTCAAGAGCTGAAGGCTCAAATCGAAGACGCCAACAACAAGATGTTGGACATTCAAACCAAGTTCACTCAACTGCAACAGCAGGGCGACTTAGACTACCCGCTACTGCACAAGGTGTTCTTGCTCGGTGCATACCACGCCACGTGTGCAACGGAACGGTACATCAAGGAGGAAACGTGGGACTACGAACACGAGCTTGACGAGTACACATCAGGCAATGACTGCATCACCGTACAGGGCAAAGTCACCATTGATAACAGCGACATCGCAGAACACCTGAACACACCTGCCAGAGGTTGCGAAGATACCCATCACGAGCAGATGTGTGACCTGCTTGGATTCGCAAAGGCTGACATCGACATCCTCATCGAGAAGCTGACAAAGAGTACAATCGACCTAAACAAAAGCACAGATGAAAAAGCGTGACCGCGTACGCACCGAAATGTTCCTGTGGGTGGCCTTCCTTTCTTGGTTGGCCTTCCTCGGAGCCTTACTCAAAACCCTCTAATCAATACATTATGTCAAACTACACAACCTACTGGGACGGCGATGGCAAGTACCAAACAGAGTACCATCTGGCTTGGAAACAACACATCCCCATGTCGGGTGAGGCCGAGGATGGTCTGCCCGAAGCACTGCGGTGCATCTCTCGCATCGGCTACGACTACTACAACAACGGCTTCTGTAATCTGTGGCGGACTTGGGAGGGCGGGGACACCGTGATGGACTCTTACTACAAGGACATGGTGGAGTACCTGCAGTCACACATCCCGTACAATATGCACGAAGAACTTACCGGGTTCCTCAATGATGCCAAGGGCTACGGTAACTGGAGCGACAGATGCAGTGTCATCGACGACGTGACCAGTTGCATCCTCGAGCAGATGATTCAACAAGGCATGATTGCAAAGGCATGACATACCAACAACACGTACAGGCCATCAAGGCAACCATGACTCAACAGGCGACGTACGCATTGCTCAAGGCACGCGACATCGCCACAATCTTTATTACAAAATGAAACTAGAAATGCCCAAGTCCTTCGGCAAACTCGAAGGCAAGACCATCGCAAGTGTACGATGGCTCAATGACGCTGACATGAAGGCACTCATGTGGTACAAGCGACCCGTACAAATCATGTTCACAGACGGCTCGTTCATCATCCCGCAGATGGATGACGAAGGCAACGACGGAGGTGCGCTGTACTTCCAGGACGAGAAGGACTGGACGCTGTTGTTCACCGAACAGTACCACGGATGAAAGAGCACCCAACCACACAAGCAGAACTCCACCTCCGTTGGATTTGCACCCGGCTCAAGGAGCACGACATGAATGCACCTACCATGCCGGAAGACACCATCTCTGTACTGAATGAACTCATCAAAAAATATTCCCTATGAAATTCAATCTCTTCAACCTCAACAAGGAGCCAAAGCAGCGCCCTCACCTCCGCAACGAGGGGCTCATCATCGAACGACTCGATGACTCCTATGGTCAGGCCAACAGGCGCGTCCGCATCGAGATGAACAACAGCACGTTCATCAATCTCTCCAATGCCATGCACGTAGGTAGGGCAGCAGCCTTAACCAACGCCCAGGAGAACAAGCTCACAGCCCAGGGCAATACATGGGAGCCGTTCAACAACCGAACCAACAGGCAAATCAACAGCTACGTGGTCTCGCCATGAACATCATCCGTGAGATTAAAGAACATAAGAAGGGAGCTGCTGCAAAAAAAGCAGTAAGAATGTTTGAAAGTAACGAGGTTATTGACTAACTTTATCAACATGGAACAGTACCTACTACACGAAGACACTGATTCTCAGTACGTTGTCTATGTCACATACGAGCACCATCAAGCACGTCCTGACAGCGACGTTGACCCGGGCAACCCGGAGTACGTCGAGGTAGACGGGGTGTACATCAGGAGCACACGGCCTGTGGTGGAGCCCAACAAGGTTCCCGAGGAACCCATTGACATCACTGACTTCTATCTCGTGGACCTCATCTCGTTCTCACAACTGGAGGACGACATCTTAGAATACATAAACAATCAACAATGAGCGAATACGACACACGCAGATTCCTTGTCGGCTGGAAGGACAGGGAGCAGGAGTACGCCACCATGGTGTACCTATCACAGGTGCCTACCACACACAGGGGCTACAGCATCGACGCCTTCACTGGCACATCAGAACTGTTCGTCATGTCACCAGAGGGTGGTGTGATTGGTAACGCCAAAGCATACGAGGTATGAAGGGGCACTACACACTGCGATACCATCTCGGTCGGGGTGCCAACTACAAGAAGTGGCAGCTCAAGCAGATGTCTCCAGTGGGTAAGTTCGCTGTGTCCACCGAGTACCATGACCCTGAAGGATTCATGATGCTGTTGTACAACTGCAAGCTTCGCAACCACGGCACCGTGGCCAAGAAGATTCACGACGGCATGAACAAGACGGTCTGTGCTTGGATAGAGTTTGAGGAGTACCACACTGTCAAGGGCACCCAGATTCCCCGTGTGCTCATGGAGCAGACAGAGAAGAAGTACACCTACAACCCACGCAAGCACCCACACTGGTCGACATCAGACTCGGACAACGAGGACAACGCTGTCATTCCTGTGATGCTTGTCAACAAGCGTGACCTCTATGGACTTTCAGCAGACAACTAAACAGGCAATGTACAAGGCTTGCTACACTCACTTCATGTACGGATTCTCGAACGTGTCTCCATGGAACTCGGAGGCACCAACAGAAGGGTACTTGGTTGAGCGTAGCGACCTGTCAGAAACACTGCTTGTTCAGTCAACCTACAACCCTGACATGGCGGCACTAGACCTGCCAATGATACAGGTACCACGTCAAGCCTACTGCTCAGACCTAGCGATTGCCTGGACGATTCAGATGCAAGCAATCAAGAGGCTAAAGCAGCACACCCTCCGACCACACATGTACGTCAACACATTTGACAACGCCGAGGGTGACACCGAGATAGACATCTCGCAACACATCGAGGACAGAGAGGATGCAGTCAAGAAGTGCAAGACACTCGGCATTCGTTCCATGTGGGATGTCAGTAACAACCAAGAAATTTTTGTTTAATCTAAACCCTACTCCCATGAGTAATTTCAAACGCCGTTGGTCCAACGAAGAAGTGGCCATCGCAACCCAACACATCACCCACGATGTACCCCTCACATTCAACAACCCTGTCATCTGCCGTGTGGCAAAGGTGGTTGGTCGTTCACCCCAGTCTGTCTGTGCGAAGATGACGCAGGTCAGAATCGAGAACCGCAAGCACCCCAAGCTGACAGAGGACGAGCAGAAAGCATCTGTACTTGTGCTCTCTCGCATGCTCTTCCACGAGGAGGTTAGCGGAGACCTGTACTTCAAGCTGATGCGAATCATCCAAGAGAACACGGAAGGTTGAGTGACAGGAAGTGGCGGTGGCACCTCATCCGCCTGAGATTCTTTCTCACTGTATACATCTGCTACATTGTCAAGCTGTTACACATGCGATTATCCTGAGTGTTGAAAACTTTTTTTACAGGAGACCCCATCAAACAGTTGACTTTGTCAGAAATCCTTCCGAACTTTACCCCGTTATACGGGAACAACGAAATTCAATACACACATGAAAACAATCATTCACAAGCTATCTGACGTGCAGGCACGTCTGAAGGCACCCAAGGGACAATTCAACTCCTTTGGCAAGTACAAGTACCGCTCGTGCGAGGACATTGTCGAAGCTGTCAAACCACTACTAACTGAATATGGTCTCGCACTCGTGATGAGTGACAGCATCGTAGAGACTGGTGGTCGCGTGTATGTGCACGCTACAGCAATCGTCTCTGACGGAGACAAAGAGGTGTCTGCCTCAGGCTTTGCTCGAGAGGAGGAGAACAAGAAAGGAATGGATGGCTCGCAAGTAACTGGAGCTGCGTCATCGTACGCGAGAAAGTACGCGCTGAACGGTCTGTTCTGTATTGATGATGGCAAGGACAGCGACTCTACCAACACACATGGTAGGAATGCACCTGCCAAACCAAAGGCTACCACTACACAGACAACTCAGGACAAGCCTATTGCTGACGAGGACACTATGGACAAGGCTGTTGCCTTCATCCAGAACTCAAAGAATCCACAGCAAGCTTACGCCATGTCCGTGAAGAAGTACACCTTTACTCCTGACCAAGACTCCGAACTGCTCGAGACAGTCAATAAGACCGTCGCAGCTAAAGGTGCAAAGAGCAAGAAGAAGTAATGGAGTTCTCTCTCAAGCTGCAAGAGAAAACATCTAAGGCCTACCTGTCGTACAGCTCGATTAAACATGCGCTCAATGACATGCGTGCCTTCGAGTTGTACATGGCAGGTAAGTTGAAGAAGGAGTCTCCTGCTCTCTACTTCGGTAGCATGTACGACATGCTGTTGTTTGAGCCTGACAAAGCACGCGAGACCTATCAGGTCATTGACCATGAGCAAATCATGGACAAGATGAGCGACAGAGTCAAGTCACTCAAGAACCCTAAGAGTTCCTCTGAGTACAAGGCGGCAGTGCAACAGATGAAGACAGAGGCTATCGAGGAAGACAAGCAGCTTGTTGATGAGTCCGATTGGAAGACAGCCTACTACATGGTCAAGCGCCTCGTTGATTCAGGTGTGAAGAGCAAGTACCTACAGGGTGACTACCAATTGGAGTTCAACGAGTTCATTGGGGACATCCCGGTGCGCGGATTCTTTGACTGCAAGGGCAGCTATGTCTCTGACAGCAAGAGCACACGCTCCATACCTGGCTTCAGGTACGATGTCAACAAGTTCTCTTACGACATCCAAGCCTACATCTACACACAGGTTGCAGGGACTGACGAGTTCTACTGGGTTGCCCAGGAGAAGACGTACCCCTACCCCATCGCTGTGTACAAAGCATCGGAAGACACCATCCTTCGAGGCATGCACAAGTTCAACTTGGCTGTCGACAAGATAAATGACTGGCTCTTCCTTGACAAACCCGTAGTCGATGACTACATTTACGACGAACTTTAATTCAAACCCTTTCCACATGGAAAACAAAACAACCCAAGACAAGGTGTTCATCGGTGATGTAACACAGGTCAAATCCTCAGCACGTGTGAAGTTCACTCTTGCTGAACTCGAAGAGATGAAGAAGTACGCAACCGAGAAGGGCGCGGTCTACGTCTCTGTTGTTACCACTCCTGACAAGGAGCGATTCTCTAAGTCGAATGCCTGGGCATCTGTGTACGACCCTCGTGCTGCAGCCACCACGCAAACGAAATCCTCAGAAGTTCCGTTCTAAACGGTAACTGTTTCATGTTGTAAGGGGGAGGGTTGAGAGGACTCTCCCCCGCTTCATGTCATGAGGACAATCTACTACTACGAACTGAAGCTCCGAGTAACCAAGGGGAAGAAGAAATTTACAGAGCATGTCAAGCTTGACTACGCTGTGACCAGCGTGGAGAGCGAGGCAGACATCCTTACTGGACACACCTGGGACAGGATGTACCGCTCTTATTACGGACCTAGATACGATGGCAAAGTCGACATCCAAATCGAAGAAGTACTCTCGAAGAAGGCAGTGGGTACCCAAGTACGAAGTCAAGCGGAACAGTATCGAAGACCTCACTAAGGTTCGCGATGCGTACTACGAGGCAATCGGATACCCGTTTACCACTAGCAGAGAACAGCACAACGTCATCTTCAGGGTGGCATTCGCTGAGGCCATGTATCACTACTTCACCATGAACAGCATCGCCAAGGTTCTCGAGAAGGACCACAGCAGTATCAGCTACTACGTGAAGAACTCCGGCCTCTACGCCGGGTACTATGATTTTTACAGCATGCTCAAGGAAGCAGCCACTTGCATCTACCACCTAGAGGTAGGCAACACGGCATTGGGCATGCGACTCAAAGAAAACATCAAGGAATATGTACAAGCGCTTGAAGCATGACCAGTTCTGTGCGGACGTTGATGCCGTACTCAGGGAGGTTGAGGAACTACTGAGAGAGAAGAACCTGAAGTATGGCAACTCGGCATTAGAACCAGTGAGAATTTTCTCCAAGCTTACACCACGTCAGGGAATCCTGCAACGAATGGATGACAAGCTCGCACGCATAAGCAACTGGGGTACAGAGGACGTGGATGAGGATACACTCCTAGACTTGATGGGCTACCTAGTCTTACTCAGGATTAACACAAAACATGAAACAAGTGGTAACGATATTCGAGGACCTTTACAACAAGGAGCCGCTGTACATTACAGTGGAGACAGCACTGCAACGCATCCAATCTGGCAAACAGAAGCTGAAGATTGACCGCGTTCGCGATGGTGACAAGGATGCAAAGAAGCTCCTGCCCATCGTGCTCTGGAGCGGCGTGTTTGAATCACGCAAGGACGAGTCACTGCAGAAACACAGTGGCATCATTGTACTAGACTTTGACCATGTCCCTGACGTAGAGGACGCCAAGTCTAGGTTGGCCTTTGACCCACACGTCATGGCTTGCTGGACATCACCCAGTGGTGACGGACTCAAGGCCTTGGTTGAGATAAGCAATCCTGAGAGACACAGGGACCACTTCCGTTCTCTCTGCGATTACTTCCACAGAAAGCACCGCCTTGAGGCTGACCCCTCAGGCATCAACGAATCTCGTGCGTGTTTTGAATCGTACGACGACAACATCTGCATCAACAAGCAGGCCACTCGCTTCGGCGGGTTGCTATCGGAACAGCATGCAGAGCCAGACCCTACCGAGGTAAAGGGGCGTACTGATTACGAGAAGCTTCAGATAGCTGCTCAAATGATTCGGTACGCCCCCGATGGGGGCAAGCATGCGTCACTTGTGCGTGCCTCCTACCTGATGGGTGGCTTCATTGCTGCTGGCAGGGTAGAGGAGGACGAAGCGTTTCGTGTTCTCGTTCGTGAGATTGAGGCGCGTAATCCCCTCGACCTTGACCAGGCTAAGAAGACAATCGTTGATGGCATTGAGCAGGGTAAGCTGGCACCCATCGGTGAGATAACCCGTGAACTGGAGAAGGTCCAGCATGAAATGCGGGTCAAAGACGGAGACATGTCATTCATCTCTTCAGACGACAGGGACTACGAGTGGATTCAGAAGTACGTGACAGGACAGATTGAGTTAGGCCTAGGCACAGACAACGACAAGTTCAACGAGTACTTCAGGTTCAAGCGTGAGTTCCTCATGATTAACGGACACAGTAACGTGGGTAAGACTACCTTCACGCTGTGGCTGATGGTCGCTGCTTCATTGAAGCATGGATGGAAGTGGCTTGTCTACAGTGCGGAGAACCCCACGTGGGCAAACAAGATGAAGCTGATGCAGTTCTGCATGGACATGCCTATCAAGCGCATGAACCACAAGGAGCTGACCACGGCATACGAGTGGTGAACAAGCACTTCACATTCGTTGACAACCACCAGAACTACAGCTACCATGACCTGCTTGTCTTCGCTGAGAAGATGAAGAACTACCAGGGCATTGACGGCTTGCTGGTCGACCCATACAACGCACTGCGCATTGACCTCAGCGCCAACCGTGGACTGAGTACTCACGAGTACCACTACGAGGCTGCGTCAGAGTTCCTTACCTTCAGCAACAAACACCAGGTTGCTGTGTGGGTCAACGCTCACGCATTCACAGAAGCACAGCGTCGCAAGGGTGACGACGGCCTACCCGTTGCTCCCTTCGCTGAGGACACCGAGGGTGGTGGTAAGTTTGTCAACCGGGCAGATGGATTCATCACACTCCACCGTAAAGTTCAGGCTCAAGAATGGAGTGACCGCAGGACAGTGGAGATGCACGTCCGCAAGGTGAGGATGACTGAGACGGGCGGTGAGACTACACCACTTGACTTCCCGTTGCGCTTCGAGTTCAGCAAGCAGCAGTCAGGATTCCAGTTCATGTCACCTGGCCCACGATTGTTCACACCGCTATGTGAATTGATTGTGGGTAAACAGTTGAAGATTTGATGTTGTAATTACACTTCTGTGACAGTACCTTGCGACCATGGCACGGCGTAAAAGCATGAACCGTGGTGGCAAGAAACTCAAGTCAGGTCTTGAGGTTTACTGTTACGACAAGCTCAAGGAAGCGAAGTTCAGGTTCGAGTACGAACCAGAGAGCTTCACACTTGTTGACAAATTCGTCTACCCAGGTATCTACTTCAAGTCAACCAACAAGAGGTCTGACATGATGGATTATTCTGGGAAGATGGTGAGGAAGATGGAGTACACTCCAGACTTCGTGTCACATGAGCACAAGTTCATCATTGAGACCAAGGGGTACCAGCGCACACAGCATGGGTTCCCGCTGCGATGGAAGCTTTTCCTGAAGCAGATGGTTGATACGGGGAATGGCGACTACATGTTGTTCGTGCCAAAGAACAACAAGCAAGTAGACAAGGTCATCCAAATCATCAAAGATGAAATCAAGAAAGCTCAGTGAGCTGTACTCCTTCTGCACGCAGGAGATTCAGCGCCTCACCACGGAGTTGTACGAGTCGTTACACGACGACGACGGCAACCCAATCACCTCAACTGACGAGGTCTCGGAACTGGTAAAGGAGTTCCGCATGAAAGTCAACATCGAGATAGCCACCGTCAAGGATGCTTGTCTTGAACACAACTTCCTATGAGCAAGAACTTCCTTGCCGACATGGAGATTGGCGACCTCGGCGAAGAGCTGTGGGCTGGCTGGCTTCGTGCCAAGGGCAATGAGTGCACCATCTCAAAGGCAAGTGCGACTGGGACATCCACGACACAACCAACGATGTGTACTACGAAGTCAAGATGGACATAAAGGCACACTACTGGGCCAAGCGTCGCAGCGAGCCAGTCAATCTGTTTCTCGAGTACGAGACAGTAAAGACTGAGCAGCCATGTGGCATCATGAAGACCAGCGCCAAGTACCTGGTGTACATCATCCGCAACCCCCAGAACCTGCACATCGCGTACACCTTCGACCTCGACATGCTTCGAGCTTACCTGTGGGATGCAGAAAAACTCAAGAGATTCCCTGTTCGCAAGCCAATGCTACACGGAGTTGGCAACGTCAAAGGGTGGACGCCACCGCTGCATGAGCTTGTACACGACAAGGAGGCAGGCTTCCTCAAGCTGTGTGTCCTCCAGCTCTCACTCCTAAACCCATCACATGAAACAGACCCATCGAAACTGTCGTTGCTTGAGACAGAAAATCGACAGCTTGCTCCAGGCTAACGCCACCTACCAGGCTCAGAACATCGGCGTCAACACAACACCGGAAGAAAAAAAGGAGGTGAACCGCTACTGTTACGAGCAGTTCATCCTCCCAATTAAAGACTTGGACGAAGAGTTCTTCGACTCTATCAGCTGATGATTTTAGCTCCGCCCTTTCCGGTCATGCCAACCATGTCCCGAGGGTCACGCATCATCTTCATCATGCCGCCTCCTTCGTAGGACATGTCCATGGTACCTCCCATGCCCATCTTCTTTGATGCCTTGTACTCGTCGACAATCATGCGAGCTTCGTCTTCACTGACTCTTACGGCCTTTGCAATCATACCGACCAGCTGGTCCTCGGGTGGCATCTCTTTGAGACCATCGAGCATCTTCATGACCTGAGCCTTTTTCTTTTCGTCGATGGGTGGTGCGCCCTCGGCGTCTTTCTGTGGCTGAGTAAGCTCTGGCTTCTCACTTGTCATGCCACCCTCCTGCATCTTAGGCATATCTTCTTCCATCATGCCGCCTTCGGCCATCATGGGCTTCTTTTTTCCGTGTTCCATGCTACAAATATAGGGTATATTATTAACCCCTCAGACGGTCGTTCTCCTTCTCCAGGAACTCCAGCCTCACCTTGTATTCAGCGAGCTCTGTCATGACTCTGTGAGCTTCTGTTGAGTTGCTGCCTTCTCCATGTAGGCCTGCTCTAGCTTCTCTTCAAGCACAGCGACCCGCTCTCGCAAGTCATCTCGGAACAGTGTCTGCTCCCCTTTGTCCTCCTTCCTCTCTTCGTGTTTCAACTTGAGGCGTGATTGGTAGAACTGCCACGCTCCGGCAGAACCCAACACAGTGACAATCGTAATCAGTGTTTGCGGGTCCATTGCCTTCTGTAGACTTGTTCGTTTGTGACTCTGTAAAGATTCCAAACGCTCATTGCACAAATCAGCAACCACCCAAGGTGACTGCCCTTCATCATACCAGCGGAGGTGTAGTTAGCTACGGTAGCAATCGAGATTACAGACGCAATCTGAACAGCAATCTTCCGCATGAACAGACGTCCATCCCACAGGGCACAGTAGATTTGAAACGCACCAGCGAGGTGAGCTGCTACCTGCAGGATAGCCCAAGGCTGACCCAACTCGAACATAGCAAAAGGCAGGATGCACATGTGGAGCACACCAATCATGAGTTCGTTTGACTCAGAGTCAGTGTACTTCATGATGGCTTTGGCTCTATCGAGTCCTGTCTTGTCTCGTAGTGGCATCAGAACTCTGTCTTCTCGTAACCAGCTTGCTCGAATAACCACATGGACGGGCAGCGTCTAAACCACACTGCAACCTGTAGCATGAATGAGATGAAGATGACCCCAGCCCAAGCTTCGTACGCAGCTGACAAAAGCAGCAGCGCAGACATCAACAGGTAGGTCATTCTTACAGAGGTCCAGTTCTTCATATCATCTTGTTGAACTCCATCCATGCCCAGATGAACTTCTTCCACAACAGCTTCAACCGCTGCATGACTCGCAGTCTTCTGGGTTCTCGATGTTGCAGGTAATCTCACCTGATTCAATCTTAGCTTCTTGCTGCTTCAACTTACCCTTGTCCAGGAAGCTGATGTCTCCGAAGTCGTCTTCGTTCATTTTCTAGATTTCTCGATTGTTCTACCTGCAAAGTATGCACCAAACGCAGTGAGCATAAGGATTTCAAGCAAAGATACGTAGGAATCTTTTACGTTAAATGGCAGATTGTCAAGCGAGTCAAGCACCATGGTTGCCATGAACATTGACATAAGGGCAATCAAAGTGACGGGCCTGATGTACTTAGCCAACTGCACATCGCTGCTCATGTCTGCCTTCCATCTCTCTGTCACGTTTTCTTGGAACTCAACCTCTGCGTCAACCCGTGCCTTGATTTCTGCAGGGTCAATCGACGTGGTGTTCTCCAGGAGGTTCTTTGCCACACCCAGAACGCCTCGGTCCGGGAGCATGTCACCTACTACATTGAGCACGTCTGGTGCCTTGGCCTTGAGCCAGTGACCAAACGTCGTGTCCTTTACTTTACTTCCTTCCTTCATATTGTTTTAGGTATTGTCCGTTCCAGTTGAGTATCGCGCTCATCCGCTCGTCGTAGAGGTCGTTGAGCTCCCGGGCGAGAACCCCAGGGTCTAGGTCTGTGCGTGCCTCCAGCGACTTGATGTCCTTCCTGATTCTTGCCAGCTGCTTGTCGGTAGCCTTGGCCAGAGAGTTAAGGTCGCGAGCCTGCATGTGCTTATCGTCCTTCAGGCCCAACTCCTTCTGAGCCATAGCTGCCTGCTTGATTGTCATCCTGAACTTGTAGTAGTCCGCAACATCCTGTCTGTCATCGACAGTACCGAAGCCGATACGGAAGATAGGCGCTGTGGCCAGGGCCTTTGCCGCTGTCTCCTTGGGGTCGCTGTACCCCTGCAAGTGGTTCATGGGAGCCTCGATTGTGCGGTACGTGTTCTTGAAGAACCTGTATGCACCACCACCGTAGTACTCCATGATGTGCCAGAGCTTGTCTGGGTTGCCATCGAGGTACCCTGACTCGTACTCGTTGCCTCCTGTAGCTTCGTTCAGGAACGCTGCCATGTCTCTCAACCACTCCGGTGAGCGGCTTGCAAGAGATGACGCTGGCATGTTCTGACCTGGGAAGTTCTTGTTGTACACAGGCGTACCGAAGTAGCTCTCGTTGATTGAGATTTCTGTGAACGGTCTCAAGAACGTAGGGCTGAAAGCCTTGATGACTCCCTTGGACGCATCTGACGATTGACCGAACGAGATTGGGATGAATGAATTAGCCATGCCTCCCACCATAAACATCGCAGCATCCCCTGGTGTTCGCAATCCTGCGGACGCCTCGTAGGACATTGTACCCATGTTGTGGAATATGTTCATTCCGTAGGGCAGTGGGACCTTGAGGTAGTCCTTCTCTCCAATCATGAACACCATGTTCCGCTCCTTGACGTAGTCAGGAATCTTAGAGTAGAAGCTTCTGCCATCCTCATCCTCACCAGAGATAGCTTCGTTCAGAGCAGCCTGCATGGTTGCTTGCAACGTCATGCCAAGCGCAATCTTCTGCGCGTTGTTGAGCGTCCTGTAGTAGCCACCCCTTCCGTCAGGAACCTTCTTCAAAGTACCCATGGTTCTAACAAACTTGGCTGTACCCTGCACACCAGCGTTGAAGAACAGATAGATGGCATTGATTACAGAACCACCGCTACCACTTCTGTTGAAGTTGATGGTGAGTTCCTTGGCCAAGTACGCTGCCTTCTCAGCATCCATACCAGCCTTGCGAGCAGCCATGAACACCGCGAATCTGGTGGCGTTCTCGAATGCCATGTTGGTGTTGTTCACATAATTCAACACGGCAGCCAATCCGTTCTTCGCTGTAACAGCGCCCCTTCGGAGACCGGAGGCATCCTGCATGTTGGTCAGGGTCTCCACATCCTTGCGGAGCTGGTCAGCATTCTTGGTGTATGGCCAGTCAGTGATTGCACCGTAGTCCTGGAACTCAGCCCAGTACTTGTACATGGGGTTGTTCGTATCGGTTCTCTTACCGACCAGCGCACTGTACAGGAATGACAGAGCAGGCAACACACCCTTGACAGAATCCTTGACAAGGTTCTCTCCGTAAGCCTGACCTCCCTCAATCTCTTGCTCTGCCATCAATGCAGCCAAACCAAACTGCAAGTCTCGGGTGAAGTTGGCAGCAACGAAGTCCGGTGAGTAACTGGTGAATGTGGTAGACAGGAATCTACCCAACCCCCTAATCATGTTAAACACCTTGCCCACGTAGCCGTCACCCACCTTCATGATGTTGTGCTTGTTGACAGCCGCAGCAACCGCAGGGTTGGCGAACTGAATCAAGAACGACTGACCGTTTACCACGACCTCAACGAAGTCATCTCTCCTGCGAGCCTCACCGATTGTCATACGCTCAGACTTACCTCTACCAGACACTGGCAGCTTGTCCTTCGGTCCGTAGATTTTGTACAGCTTCTCGTCAGGGTTGTCAGCAAGCAAGTTGAGCAAGCGCGTGTTGGCCACGTTCTTCTCTCCCGCCATGACTGTCTGGTATCTTCTTTCAAAGATGTGGTCGAGTGGGCTACCTGCCTCACTCACACGTCCCTCAGCTCTTCTGATTCCACGGAACACCCTGGCTTGGTGCATGTGGGTGTACCCGGCGATGCCAAGGTCATCTGACATCTCATCCATAGCGAAGCCACTCAGTGGCACGTAGCTAGGATACAGTGCCTCCAGCTTGTCGATGGTAGCCTGAGTCTCCAAGCCGTACTCCACGATGAGCTTGCGCGTCTCCTTCTGGAAGTCCATGACCATGTTGTAGGCCTGACGCATGCCCTCGCTGTCGAGTCGCTCGATGTCCGCCCTTGCCTCTTCGTTGGTCTTGCCTGAGAAGTTGTTGTCCTCAATACGGCGACGCATCTTCGCCAAGTCTTGCTTGGCTTTCTTCAGCGCCTTAGATGCTGCCCTCCGGTCTGCTGTGCTGGTATCCTTGGCATTCACCTTGGCTATCAACTCTTCGACCTTTGCCTCAAGCTTGGCCGCCTGGCCCTTGGCTCTTTCGGCCAACACCTCGTTACGATTCTCTGCGTGCATAGCATACAGGAAGTCGCTCAGTTCTTTGTGTGTGATGCCGTACTTGTTCATCACTGCAGCGAGGTCCTCGATGAAGCTGTCTACAGACTGCAGTCTTCTTGATGCCTTACCGTCAAGGAGAGCCAGTGCCATCTCGTAGTCCTGCTCCCTCATGACACGTCCGCCACGAGCCTTCTGGATGTCTCTTTGGTAACGTAGGGCGCGGTAGAACTTGTCGTAGAAGAACTCCATGATGCTTAGGTAAGCATGCTGGAAGCGGCTCATCCGACTCTCTGGGTCAACCTTTGCTGGTGGGTCACTACGGAAGTCCTGAATCTCACTGTCGTAGTTGTCGAGGTAGTCGTCGATTTGCTGCATCTTCAGCTCACCCTCGAGCCCCCTCATCTTGTCGTTCATCAACAAGTCAGTGCTTAGCTCACCGTTGTTTTGACACGAGTTTTTCCTGCAGCGATACGTGAGTTGATAAGTGGCTCGACATCCTCAAACTTGACGATGTTCTCGTTCACTGCAGAGACGTTGAAGATGATTGCCTCCTGAACCAGTCCCCCTGAGATGCCAGCCTCTGTGTGCCTGCTGTCATCCATCTCGTACACGCTGCCTCCGTTGTCGGACATAGGAGACACGTATACGCCGTGGTATCCTGCGTCCATCACAACTCTAGTGTACACACCTTCGATGAGGTCCTGCAACTCAGCGCTTTTGAACTCGTCGTTCTCGAACAGACGCCTCTCTACCCCACGCTCAGACAAGCGGTTGTTGTACCTCCGCATGACGTCTCGGAAGAAGTTACTGAAGTTGGGGTTGGTCAACGCTGCACGCACACCGTTCAATCCTGAGCCCACCATCTTCTTGGAGAGTGGTGTGTTCAAGTCCTTTGCAACGTTGTACAGCTCAGCATAGATTGCCTCGGTCAACTCGACGGGGTCGTAGAATCTAGACTGGGAGTTCCTTGGGCGCAACTCACCGATACCGATTACCTGCTCCAATGGAATGCCTGAACGAGTCAGCGCATCCTGGTACAACAGGTTGAAGAGATTGTATCTGCTTACTTCTGTGAGCTGTGACAGAGGAGCTCTGCCTGCAGCAACTGCCGCTGGCCCCCTGAGTACCTCGTTCATCACGTTTGTAGCAACCTCTGTGCTCTGCAGGTTGGCAAGCCTAACCCCTTCTCCGTCAACGAAGATGGCTCTCTTGCCGTAGCTCATGGCCTTCTGCATGACGTGAGTCATGTACACACCCTTGCCGTACACGCCAGCCTGGGCAAACGACATGCTCGGAGAGAAGGACTCGAACTCTGCACTCGTGCCGTGGATGAGGATGCCCGCCGCCATAAGCTTTGGGTTGTTCTCGCTAATCCACTCAGACTCGAGTGCCTGTGACTTTACTTGTTCTCCCTCTCGGACTCGGGTGATATATTTCGCATCGCTCTTAGCATCTGCTCTGGCGACGGCAGTCTCCCTTCTTTCTTCAGCTTTGTCAAGGTTGACTCCAGCTTCTTCAAGTCTTGCTCTTGTATCATCGTTTAGGTCCATTCGCGAGGCGACATTGTCAATCGCCATCGCATAGTTTTCACTTCTAGAGTTCTGACCCATGCGGCGCCAGAGTTCTTGCTCAAAATACCACAGGGCGGCTTGAAGTTCGGCTGTTGTTAATCCAAGTTCCGTGGCCGCTTCGGTTACAGCAGTAGTCATGAGAGCTCTCTCGCTCTCACTACGTGGGGTTTCTACCACCTGGTCAACACCCTTGACGGTGTTAATCATTGTACCCATGTACCTGTTCCAGGTTCTGTTGAACCACAGGTCTGCAGTCAATGACTCACCCAGCCCCTCCATGTTAAGGAAGAAGCTACCAATCTTTTCCCCAAAAATGTATGCTCCTTTGCGGCGTCCTGGTGCAGGCTTCTTGTTGACCTTACCATTGACATCAGGTACGCTCTTGTTGAACTCTCTGAGCAGCTCGATTGGCTGGTCTGACGTCAGGAACTCAACAGCAGCCTCAGGAGTCTTGAACCTATCGAAGACAGCTTGAAGCTTGTCTAGCTGAGCAGCGACAGTCTTACCCCTGTTGGTGTATCCTGTTGGCTTAGGATACCCAGCCTTCATCTGGTTCTTCTTAATCTTGATTGGGTCCTTGACGTCCCGTCCAAGTGGGTCCACAGGCTGGACCATGTAGAACGTTTTGCCCTCTTTAACAATCCTACCTGACACAAGAGACTTGCCCTTCTTGTCAACGAAGCTCATCTTGTCTGGACCCCAGTTGCGAGAGAAGTTACCCTTGCGTTGCTGGTCAACAGGTGTGTTCTTCAGGATTGCAGCCAGAGTCAGCATGTTCTGAATAGGGCTGTTGCCGGATGACGACAGAGCCAACAAAGCGATGCCGACGCTTGACATAGCCTCTGACTCCAGGGCGGGGAAGATGACAGCAAGCTTCTGCTTTGTCTCTGTGATGTCCTCGGTGTACCATGTAATACCACCAGTACGTGCGTCCTTGGCTCTCAGGTAGAACCCAACCTCCTGGTATACGTTCTCGAAGAATCGCTGCAGGATGTTGCCGTCCTCGAGCGCTGGGCTGTCTGCCCAAGAGTTCATGAGTCTTGCAACCTGGACAGTGCTGCCCACCTTGCTTGGAATCTCCTGGTCCATCATATCGAGGGCAGGCCTCTGTGACTTGATGACGTCACTTGGGTCCACCTCAGGTGGAGCGCCGTGCTCCCACACCTCGTCAAACTTGTAACCCTTCTTGTTCTCGATGTAGTTGATGAAGTTCCTCAGGTGAGACCTGTTGTTGAACTTCCTGCGTACGGTCCACTTGCGAAGCTCAGGAGTACGGAACTGTACTGTTGCTTCGATTTGTTGTGCCTTCACCTCTTCCCCAAACGCAGCAATGTACTCGTCTCGAATCTGTTCAGGGGTCATGCCCGGGAACAGTACGTTAAGCTCGGCCAAGTCGGCGGCCTTCATCTCCTTGTCTCTTGTCTGGAGGTACTTCTCGTCTGGCTCCGACTTAAACTGGAGCATCGCGTTAAGCTCTTTATCTTCTGCTCTTGCTTGCTCAATCTCCTCCTGAGTCATGAATTGCTCCTCCCTGAAGTCTTGCAACCTTTCTACAGCTGAAGAGAAGAAGGTAAAAAGCTCGAGGTTCAGCCCCTGAGCCCCACGCTTTACTGGCTGAGCAGTAGCCTGAACTTCTTCGGGGGTAAGGGCGTCAAGGTTCTGTTGAGACTGTCGGACCATTGTGTCTGTGTATATGTTCACAAACCCAAACTTGGAGTAGTACTTCTTCAGTCTCTTTGAGGCCTTTACGTTCTGTGCCTCGGTACCCTGATAGTTCCTAGTAGCCAAGCCATCAACTCAACGTCAAGACCCAGGGCATCTGCCTGCTCCATAGCCATGGTCATGAAGCGTGTGCCCAAGCCACTTCCTCTTGCGTCACCTCCGTCCTCTCCGCGAGCCACAAACCATTCATCGAGTTTGATACGCTTTGAGTCTTTGGTGGTGACAAACTTGAACTCGATGAAGTACTTGGGATTGCCGTCTTCGTCCAGAGGGACTTGCTCGTCAACATAGACAAACCTTCCCCCTGACATACCAGCGAAGAATCCCCTCCATCTAAGGACAGAACCCACACCCTCACTAAGGGCTTTGTAGAAGTCTGAAATCTCCTTGCTGTCGTGCTTGGCAATACCCTCAAAGTCCGCATTCTCCATCTCTGAGGCTGCGGGCTCCCGCTCCATAGCCTGAGATTTGATGAGCGGGTTGGGCAATCCCTCGGCTCTGTTCCTAGCTTCGTTGAGCGCGTCGATGTAGCTCTTCATAACAACCCCATCTCCCGGCTTAGACTGTTGTGCAGCCACGGGGTCAAAGGTCATGAACACCAAGTCAGGCTTTCCCCTGAGAGAAGAGCGCTTTGAATCCCACCCCACAGGTGCCAAGTCCTCGTTGAACTTGACTCGGCTCACTGGGACGAAACCGATGTCCATGTTGTTACCCTCAAGGAAAGTGGCGTAGCACTCGAGGTGAGTTGCTCCGTTCTCTACTGCCATGCTAGTCATGGCCTTCTGGACACCCTTGACCTTTGCGTCAGGGTTCTTGATGAGACCTCCGAAGTATCCGTCCTTCTCAATGTATCCAACGACAGCGCCCTCCAGTGGCCCTCTGCCTTCGATGAATACGGTGCCCTCGTCGAGCATGCGTTCAATCTCCGTAGCCGACAGTGGAGTCACCTGTCCAGACACACCAGTGCGTCCCTTCTTGTGTGCGGCCAGAGCGCGGCTCATAACCCCTGCCAGCTTACGGGCTTTGTCTGCGTTGTTTCTGCCTGGCTTAACCAAGGCAAAGTCTTCCTCGATACTTGCCTCTACTAGCTGACTCTTGGTGGCGTCGTCTTGAGCTGAAATCTCAGTGGCCTGAGCCATACGCTGATTGCGTTCCTGGCGCATGCGATTGCGGCGGACCTCCAACCTAGCGGCGAGGCCCTCTCTGCTGAGACCGAACTTCAACTCTCCTGCCCTGTCAAACACATTCGTCAGCGCTGCCTGAGCACCGCCCTCACCCTCTGCAAAGAAGGCTGCAGCATCTCTGATACCGCTGGCCACATCCTGAAGTACTGGTGTAGAAACCTCGATGCCTCTGCCAGCCAGGTTTTCTTGCACGAAGCGAACCCATCCGCTGATGATACCTTTGTGGAACTTGATGTCCACCATGCCCTCTGCGATGTCTGCAAATAACTCAGCCAAGAACTCCTCTGCCTTGAGCGCATCGCTGACGTTGCCGTAGTTATCTACGAAGTTACCATACCTCCTCAGCTGCTCCTTGGTCATGCCCTTTCTCAGAGCAGAAGCCAAGCGAATCATAGCCTCGCTGTAGTCCACACCGGACTTCTTCATCATCCGGTACACCATCTGGTGGAATCCCTCGTGGTATGCCGTGTTGGCTTTCAATGCTGGGGCGTAGAGGATGACCTTACCCCCATCCTTAGATACGTGAACTCCTCGAGCCACGTACTTCATCTTGCCTCTTTGGTCGGGCGGTAGCTCTCTCAAGAAAGCTCCTTGCTGTTGACTAGCACCACCTCTGCGTCAGGGTTGTCAGCCAGGACAGCCTTGGCCATCTTGAATGCGTTCTTGATACCCTCTGTAATCTGTTCTGCTGTGGCGTACTTGGTGCCCTTGATTCCTTTACCCAACAAACGTGAAAGCAAGAAGTCAGCGTTGTTCTGGGTCATGACAATCTTGCCAGACCCACGCACCCCTGCAGCACCGTCTACTTCGCCAGCCAATCCATCCCACTCCCTGTCTACATTCAGAACCTCTTCTACGAGTCTCTCGACTTCAGCGTTGTGCCTTGCCTGAGCCTCCACATCCATGTCGAATCCCTTCTGACCTGAGTCGTACTTGTTCTCGATGGCAAGCTTCTCAGCCATCAAACCACGGATGTCGTTGGCCAATGACTCGAGCTGGGTCTTGTCTGTTCTTGTATCCTTGGCTCGAGCTGACGTCTCTTGTTGCTAATCTCTCCGTTGAGCCTCACAATCTCAGCTTGGTCCTCTTGCTCCATCTGAGCGTAGAACTCAATATCTCTACGTGCAAGCCTGTTGGCGTCCTCGTGAACCTTAACAAGTTCTGCTCTTGCTTTCTTCTTGTCCTCCTCCGACACGTTAGGGTCTCTCAGCTGCTCCTCGAGGTATCTCTTTTTGTCCTTGAGCTCTAGTCTGTCAAAGAGTGTGAACTTACTTCCGACGGCACTCATGCCACGTCCCAAGACAAATGGTGAAGAGCCTACAGCACCACCAAGCATACCTGCGTAGAATGCGTCAAATACAGCCCATGGATTGTAGTATCGTTCCATTGCCTCCTCGGTGTTCATACGACCGGAGGCAACCTCCATGGTGACTCTGTTGACTTGGTCAAGAGTAGCGATAAGACCCTCCTCGAGTCCCTCTCCAAACCAGTCAAACAGCATCTTTCCGGACTCAGAATCCAAGAAACCCTTGACAGCCTTCACGGCTTCTTTCCTCGCGGTCTTCTTCAGCCCTTCCTTTGCGACAATCTTACCAGCATCAACAACAGACTCAATCAATCCGGCTTGTCTGATTTGAAGACCTGAGAAGATTCTGGTTACACCGCCCTCGATGACACCTGCTCGGAATCCCATCTCCGATGCTTCCACACCGGAGACCTCAGGCCTAGAGGCGTACTCACCCGCAGTCTCCGAGCCAGCTTCAACCCCAAAGACTAAAGCGGCTGCACTTGGCCCCCAAGGTACGTTGCACCAGCAGCCTTGACCATGTCAGGTGCAAGGTCGAAGATGAAGCCAAGGCTCTCGATTCCCCATGCCTTGTAGTTTCCTTCGGCAAAGTTTGCCCAAGCTCCCTTTCCAATCTCCTCCTCATTAAGCACCTTCTCGTCAATCAAAGACTCTGTGACGTTGCGGAACTCTCCGGTGAAGTTGTAGTCTCTTGCGTAAACTCGAGCCGCTTCTTCACGCGCAGGCTTCTTTCTCTCAGTCTCTTTGCGCAGCTCCCTAAGCTCATCGGCTGTGACGTTCTGGAACATCTCACGGCCACGCTCCTTCATGAACTCCTCTCTGAGCTGCGGGTTGAATGGCACCGCTGGCTTACCAAGTCTCCTGAGCTCGCTGCTCAGTGAGCCGTAACGAATCTCTCCGAGCCTGACCAGCTGCTCGTCTGTGGGTATGCCTCCGTAGTAAGACAGAGCCCTCGTCAATCGCCGCCATGTCTTGCTCTGCAGCCTCAACCCCAGCCTTGTTCTTGGCGAACATAATTCCATCAAAGTCTCCAAGGAAGTTGCTCCACGCATTGCTCCATGTCTCCGCTACCCAGCCACCCTCCAGCTCATCCTTCTTGTCTAGTGCAAGTGAGGCGCCCTCCATCTTGCCCACCATGACTTCAAGGTCATAATCCTTGAGGCCAGACATGCCCACGAATGTTTCAGCGAAGCTTCTCTTCTGTGCGTTTTCAAGGGCGTAGTTGAAGAACTTCTGGCTGTCCATGCGCTCGACGCGCTCCCTGTATTCAGCGGGAATTGACTGCGTGTACTGCTCTTTGAGGTCAGCGACAGCTTCCTTGGTAGGTGTAAAATAACCCGTGGCCAGCTTGTAGATGTCATCCTCAATCAGGGTCAGACTCTTGCCTGAGTCCTCAGCCATCTTTCTGTACTCTTCGCTGGCAGCGATAGCACCATCTGCTGCTTCGCCATCCATGAAGTAGGATTGTCCACCTGCGATGCGTGCAAGCTTTTCCTTCTCGACACCATCCATGTCGAGCAGGTACTCTGCAATAGTACCCTCAAAAAGAGTTTGCTCTACCTCCTTGCGCTTCTTGCCTGTCTTGATGTCGACCTCTGGCCGATTCTCCATGGCAGCGGTAAGAGCCTCCTCGGCTGTTGCATTGTGAGAAGGTGTCGCTTCAACAGCGGGCGGCATGTATGCGGCCTGCGTTTCAACAGTGGGTGACAGCCTTTTGGCTGCCTTCTGAATGTCAGTAAGCTGCTCCTCAGTTAGAGTAGAACCCGAATCTCCAGGAACGTCCGGCTGCTGTGGAACCGAAGGTGAGGTAGAGTCCGTAGAATCCGTTGCCGAAGGAGAGTCCAGCTGCGAAGTATCTTCTTTTTTTTTACACCCATCAAGGTGCTGAACTCGTCAAGACTATTGTTGTATCCTGTCTGAGCGAACAGGTTGTAAACATCCTGAAGGGCTTGGTCGTTGGAGTTGAGCAAGTTGACGAAGTCTTCAAAAGACCTGTTGTATCCCTCCTGTTGGAACAGAGTGTAAGCGTCCTGTAGTGCCTGTTCGTTCATTCTGTAAAAATACTAAATTAGTTGTATCTCGCTCCGACCCCACCTTCCGCAGGTGCTGGTGCATCAGGACCAGCTTCATCGCTTTCTTGAACTCTGGCGAACCAGGGGTGAGGACTGGGAAGTCAAAGCCACCAAGGGCTGCGTTAATCTTGCCTGTCTCGTTGCCGTACTGGTTCTGCATCGTGCCCCAGATTTCGTCGTAGCTTGGGATTATGTCCATGAACCTGTCGTCCACCACCCCGGCAGTTGCGTCGCTGAGCGTGCCGCCAAACATTACAGCCACACCACCGCCTCCTTCCACAATCTGAATCTTCGTAGGCAACTTGCTGATTGCGAGATGGATTCGCTCCAAGACTTCTGCGTAGCGATTGCCTCTTCAAGCTCTGACTTCACAGCCCGGCGCTCGTCTCCAGTCATACCCCCTGCGTCAAGCTGGTCCTTGAGCGATTCCACAAGCTCCTTGGCATTGCTTCTTTCCTCACGTGCAACCTCTCTAGCCTGAGTCTTGAACTCCTTAGATTGAATCTCGAAGTACAGTGGCTTGAGCAGCTCGTCCTCTGCTGGAGTTTTCTCAGGGTAGACGATACCCGTGAGCTGAGCGTTCTTGTTGTTGACGTTCATCTTGATTGCTCCCTGAGCGCCTCCGATGTCCAGACGACGTCCGTAGTTCTGTCTGCCGCCTGGGGTCTATGCCTAGCTCAACTCTGCGGAAAGACGTTGGGGTAAGCTTAGCCTTGCTTCCGCTGCCGAACCCTAGGCTGAGACCACCACCCGATGGTGTTGGTTGGAACTGAGACTTGAGCTTGAACAGAGTCTGGTCAGCCGTGTTCTTGATTTGGTAGCGCAGTGCGTCCTGTCTATTCTTGATGGCGGCAGCTTCGTTGGGTCCAAGACCTGCGTCGACTCCTTTCGATACGTCGGGGAATACAACCTGGTACTCTCCGTTTGGAGTAGCCTCGGTAGGCTCTTGGTACACAAGCTTCCAGTCTGTAAGGAACTTACTGCTGGTGTACAGGTCGGTGCCTCCAAAGTCTGAGTCAGCCTTGAGCATACCCTCAGACGTGAGGTTCTCTACGTTCTGATTGAATGCGCCGTACTGCTGCGCTGTGGCGTCGATGAAAGCCGATGGCTCGGACAGAAGAGAGCTGCGAAGTCTTTGCTCTACCTGAGCGCCTACAGCTGCCTCGTTGATTCCCTTCTTGCGGTCGCCTTCCATCTCAAAGATGATGGCGCTGCCCTGAAGTTCACCAGAGTACTTGTCAGACAGAGGGGCGAACATGTAGTCCGTTCCTGGAGCCTTGCGTGTAGCGATGAACTCCCTACCGTTTTGACCGAAGGAGCTCTCGTTGTAGAACGTGCTCTGAGACCACTCAACTGGCTGGCCATCTGAACCAGGTACCATAATCGTGCCGTTCTCTACTTGGAAAGGAATGGGCTGGTTGAACTCTTTGGCGTCAATCAAAGCTTGAGCTCTGTTGCCGATGAGGACAGCGTCAAGCTCTCCTTTATTGAGAGAGTTTACTTCACTCTGGTAAGCCGTTGTGATGCCGACAGCGTTCTCTTTGATGACAGAGTACTGCGAGTAAGCTTGCTGAGCAAGCTGCTTGTTCTCTGAGGTAGGGTCTGCGATAGCTGCAGAGCGTGCGTCAAACCAGATGTCGTAGGCACCCTGCAGGATACCATTGTGTCTGTCCATGACCTTTGTGCGATTCTCGAACGCCTGAATACCAGCCTTGTCCTTCTCCTTCTTCTCCTTTGCTGCCTTATCTTGAGCTGCGATGTACCTCGCTGTTTGCTCGTCGTAAGCTGCACCAAGCGCGGCATAATCCTTAGGTGCAAGAACAAAGTCTGTCTTGTTCTCGTAGTAGCCCCCTTGATTAAATTTTCTCTTACTTACCTTCATGCTTAGCTGCGTCTTTGTGGAATCTGTTCAGTGTCTTGCGAACAAACTTGTGCAGTGGTGAGTCACCCTTACCTGCCTCGCTCATCATCTTCTTCGCTTGAGTTGGGTTGAAGATGTACTCACCTCCAGTCATCTCTCCAATTTTGTTTCCGCCCTGCACGATGTCGATTGGGTTGCTCTCGTGGGAAAACTCACCCGGAGTAACCTTCGCTCCCTGCTCTGCTCCAAATGTCATGGCAGTTCTAGCCGCACCTGCAGCCAGACCAACAGCACCCTGAGCAATCTGCTGCTGTGCATATTGCTGTCTAGCCTGTTCGCCCTTGAGCTCGTCGTACGCGATTCCGATGTCGAATGTAGCTCTCTGCTCACGACGGGTAATCTCGCTTTCGCGAGCTTGAGCCAGCGTGCCAAGTGCTTGAGTCTGGAGACGCTGCTGTTGCAAGACCTCTTGTTGCTGCGCTCTCTGAGCCTGCACTGTGGATGCGAGCGTAGTACCGAGACCCCTAGCCCCGTACTGCTGCGCTGCAGCAACGTTAGTGGCCAAGCCTCTGTTGATGTCCTCCAGTCTCATGGCCATCAGACGTTGGTCGTAGGCCTCCTTCTGCATCTGGTAGTACTCAGCCGGAGTTCCCAGTCCAGGACGTGTAGCATAGGCTGCAGCAACCCCAGCCTCAGCGCCCTCGATGTCTACGTTCTGCAACGTTCTGAATCCCTGAGTGATGTTTACCACACCACCGACCATCTGTCCGACGCCGCTTGCTGCTCCTGCAATGGTATCTTTACCTCCAACTCGGTTTGACTTGGTGGCAGGGTCTTCTCCAGGCTTAACAGTAACTTCTGGCAGTGTTACAGCAGGGCCTATCTCAGACTCCCCAATACCCACACTAGCGTCAGGTTGAGCGGTGTCCTGAATTACCCCTGCAGGAATGTCCGCCCTTGTTGGGCCAGCCACGGTGTTCACGGCTGCGGCATTGCGGGTGTCGAATCCACCGGAGTAGTCTGTCACGGGGGCGCCAAGTACCTCATTCCTTCCTCCAGGCTAATCGACAAAGGGTCGATTTGAGGTGAGCCGAATGCGTCGTAGCCGAACTGAGTACCAGCAGGAGCATTGCCTGGAGCTAGTGGCACCATAGGAAGGTCCTGACCAAAGTCAATACCTCCGGGGTTGGGGTACATTGCCGGAGACCCTGCCGCGTCTGCGATTCTTGGTGACATGTTATAGCCGTAATCAGAGGCCACATCGGCTCTTTGATAGGCAAGGTACTCTGGCGTGCCTGGTCTATATGGGTTTCCGTTCATCTGTTGCAAATTTAGTTAACTCTGTCGTTATGAAGTCTTGACCTATCGAAGTAGGTGTTAACAGCGTAGAGTTCAGTTCTAGTAGTCTCGCCGTTTGTCAGCTCAATCTTGAGGTAGTAGTCTCTCAGTCTGTCGCCTGTGATGTGACCAGTGTCGACGGCAGGTCTTGCGACCAACACGTCGTCGGCGGCAATGCCTGTTAAACCACTGACTAACAGTTCTTTATTCTTGTGAACACCTGTGACGGTGTTGCCTGTGTCCGTTCCATCATCCTTGTAAATCTTGTCTCCGATGTTGAAGGGGACGCGATTGATGTTAGAGTCAAACACAATCTTGGCATCTACACCACCACCTGCAGCGATGGTTGAGGCCACAGTACCGAGTGTGATTTCGTCAAGGTGACTGTTGGCGCTGGTGTCTCCGGGGATGTGACAATACAGCATACCCTCTCTGAATCCGCTACCAGCCTGAAGCTGTGAGCCGTCAGTCAAGGACTGCTCTCTCCACATAGTGGTGGTGATGCTCGACGACTGCTCAGAGTTTGACAAGGCGGCGGACCAGACGCTGTTACCTTCCAAGCTGAGTCCCTTGAAGTGCTTCACCATAGACGGGTTTACCTTGGAGATAACGGTAATCTTTGAGTTGTACTTACTCCCGTAGAAATTGTTGATGGTGGCGGCGTCACTGTGCAGATAAGGCACACCGTTATTGAAAGACAGGAGGTCCTCAAAGGTGTGTGTCATGTCCTCCGGAATGAAGGAGTACTTGGTGGTCCACACGTTTCCGTTTATGTCGTATGCGATGGTGTCTTTGCTCTCTGTGGTGACAGCGCCCTTTGTAATGGTAGAGGGAGAACCTCCACGGCTACCTGCGTCTGTTGTCTCAACCAACTCCCCCGTGCGCTCTCCAGCTCTTGAAAGCATCTTGCCGTAGAACTCGTTGCGATTCGTTGTGACCAGGAAGTTGTTGTTGTCAGAGTGCTTGATGTTCGCATCGACAAAACCTAGCTCCCTAGGGTGGTCAACAAAGATGACCCCCTTACCTGTATCCTCCCAGTTCAAGATGGCGTCACCCCACTCTTGACCTTCATTGGCAATATCCAACGGTGAGCTGGAATGTGATGAACCTCTCTCAAAGGCTCGAGGATAAACTTAGAGTCTGAGGTCAAGTCGACAGGGAGGCCCCGTCCAAACTCAGTGCCACCTGCACTAATCTTTCTTCGTACTCTGTTCTGGAAGCTGACGATAAGCTCGTCGTTGTCAGGGTGAACAGACAAAGAGACAGACATGTTAACCATGGCATCTTGCAGCGCCTGGAAGTTGTCCTTGAAGTAACTGTCTGCTTTTCGGTTGCTGATGATGTTGACACCATTGCCTCCTACCATAACCACAACACCCGCGTCGATGTCGGCGAAGTAAATCCTACCGTCATGCTCGACAATACCTCGGCTGTGAATGCCGGGGCCGTGGTCACCTTGGTAGTAAGTCTCTGCACCCAGCACGTTGTTTGACGTGATGAGCATGCCACCCTCTGCTGTTTGGATGTAGTCTCTGCTCACGGGGGTGATGGAGACCTTACGCTCCTGCAGCACAGTAATCTTCGCCCCACCATCATACATGCGCTGGATAGAGCCATTGCGCAGGCTGTAGTCCTTGAATGGATACAGGGATGGGTTGAAGCTAGACAATCCCAGCAGCTCACCGTCAGATGCGTATACGTCGCTGTACGTGACTGAAGAGAACCTAAGGTTGGTTCTAAAGTCAGCAGAGTAGATGTGGGGCCTTCCGTAGTGGTAGTGCTGAGTCACCGTGGTCTTGAGGAAGTCGTTGAACCCTGGGTCCTCGACGTTCCTTGTGACGTAGTTGGAGTCTGTGGATTCGTCCAGCTGCCCCGGGTCAAAGTTGTTGACACCATCGACAGCAGACTGCCTTAACGTTCTTTGGCGGAAGTACGTGTCACCCTGGTTAGTGAGGTGAACGTTGTGGTAGAATGGGTTCTTTTGGAAGATGCACTCCGCGCTCTGCGAAGCCACTGCCTCGAGCTCAGTGTTGCCAAAGACTGTGATGTCCATGACGAAGTTGTTGAGCAGACCAATAGCATTGATTTGACCTTCGTAGATTGTAGAGGGGCTGACGCGATACTCGTAGTACTCAAACTCTCCTGCCTCGTTGTAGTGTCTTCCGATGACTCTCTCAACCCTGAACTGGTTTCTTGAACCACCATCGGTAAACACAGACTGAGCTTCAAAGGGAGGTCCCTGTCCACCAAAGTAGGCTGCGTCTCCTGGGTTCTCTGACGGGAACGCTGCAGGTGTGATACTATCACCAATAAAGAGCCTCTGCTTTGTCTGGATGACATCGGGCCCTGTAAATGTTACAGGCACCTGCTCACTGTAGTCCACGTCGTCCTTGGAGTCCTTCTCTACGTGGTAAGACTCTCCAATCTCGTAGTAGACAATCTCCTCGTCGATGGGCTGAATCTTTGGCCTAAGGATTTCTACCCTACAGTCTTGATACCACTTGTTGACGTTGCTGTTGCTGCTCCTAAGGTCGTCTGTTCTGAAACCAGGATAGTTGGCATCCTCACCTCTGAGAATCAAAAACCACCCAGAACGCCTGTACTCGCCTTCCTCCGTGAAGTTTGTTGAGTCTCCGTTAGGCAGCTGAAGAACGTTTCTCTCTGAGTTGGGTTCGAAGTACCTGTACCCCACAATGTCGAAGAAGTGGTTGGCAGGGTAGATGGTGGTTGCGTCAGAAGAGCCTGATTGAGCGTAGCTGACAATTCTGAGCTTGTCACCTGGCCTATACTCGTACTGAAGCTGAGCGCTCTTGGACTCCTTGTAAGAGTCTGTCTTGCCCTCAAAGAATCTCATGGAGACGTAGATGCCCTCGTTGCGAATCCCTTGAGCCTCGGCAACAGCCATGCTTGGGAATGTAGACTCAGCATCGGCGTCTGTAGATGTGGCGTCGTCAAACTCGTCAACACTGACTTCTGCAGTTGCACCAAACGATGGGTCTCGGATAACAACCCTAGACATATCTGCAACCAAAGCTTCAGCAACAGTGGTGGTAAGACTCCACTCGTACACTGAGTTTCCTGGGTACACTACCTGGTATCGCTCTGCCCAATCAGGAATCCTGCTTGAAGGGAATGCCACATCAACGTCATAGGGTACGAGCTGGTTTACCTCGTTGCCCACGACAGACTCGGGAGAGCCGGAGAACGGTACGTATGCCTCAGGTAGGACGTTGACTGAGGAGCTTCTGTTTCTATGGTCGTAGAAGACAATGCCAAGGGGGTGGTGTGCCCCTGAGCGGAATGTCAGTCTGTTCATCCCAGCGTCGGCCCCCCGCCCACAGTCTGGGTGAAGGTCGCTGTAGCCACTGTTTTTCTGAGCATCCAGTCCTCAATCATCGTGCGGTACACGTCGGCTTGAGTACCGAATGGTGCACCGTCGATTCCGTGGAAGTCTCCCGTGTCGCCTCTTTGAAAGCTTACAGGGTCGCTGGAAATCGAGGTCATTGTGTCCAGTCCCTTCGGCTGGTCTGTAAATCCCAAGACGCTTGAATCCATAAATGTGACAGGGCCAGCGTGACCAATCCTGTCCATCTCCATGAACTTGGCTCTCTTGCCCCTGTACTGAATCACGAGATTGTTGCCGGACTCAAAAGAGCTGGCAGCATACCAGCACATCTCAGAGTTACCCCCACCGTAGATGTTTGCTGTAGTCAAGAGGTAGCGACATGCCTTTTGGTCCTCAACCTCGTTTAGAAACGAAAAGCTTCGAGAGTAAGGGTTTCCGTGGGCTGTGACGTAGGGCCTTCCGTTAACAGTAAACTCGGTGGAGCTTCCTCCCTCGAAGATTTTGTCTTGGATTTTTTGGATGATAGTATCCTTGGTGTCCCCGCCATTGATGTTGACAATTACGCTTTGCTCATGGCTCCAATCAGGGGTTTCAATGATACCCACCCCGCTAACCTCCATCCTCCCGTACACTGCAGGGTTGTTGAAGTCAGAGCCGGAAGACGTGTTGTCACCAGCTTGAAACAGTTCAATGGTCTGCGTCTTGGAGCTCAAATCCTCTGGCCCCTCTGTGTTAGGCGGGAATGGCTTGAACTTGACCTGCTTTGTAACCATGCCAGTATCGTCCTCCTTGTTAGGGACGAGCCAGCACTTACCTCCCGTAACCTGCCACGTGAGTTCCAGATTGCCACCGAACCCGAACCCGTCGTTGGGAATGAAGCTCATGTCTACTGCAACCTCAATAGGCTTTACAGCACCGATTCCAACGGCAAGAGATGGTTCGTCTGTGGCAGGCCCGAGAGCCGAACCCAAGCTCCTGATTGCCCAAGGCATAGCCTCAGTATCGCCTGAGTGAATAGCAGGGTCCTCTGCGGCATTTTCTCTTTGGTACACAAAGTATCCGCTGTTGCTGTTTGCGTCCCCCAGTTCTGCTCCGGTAGATACGCCGTTAGGGTCGCTGTGTGAAGGCTCGAGGTGACGAAGAGCTGGGTTCTGGTCTGATTCGAACTTGAGCGTGTAATATGCGTGCTCGTTGTCTTGACCGTAATCTGCGCTTGTCTCAAGGTCCAACCCACCGCCAATCGTGTCGGCAGTTGTGATTCCTGTTGTAACAGGGAAGGAGTGGCTGTACGCATCCTTTCCGACATCCCAGTTGACGTCAAAGCCGTCGACGTAGTTGCCGAAGAACAATCTGTTGTCAGAGATGCACAGCGTCTTGGCTGCCCGGGGCACAGCATCGTAAAGCTTGTTCGTGTCCTGCTCCCCCACAAGCCTGTAGGCTTTGGAGTTGGTGAAGGTGGATATGACCGCGCTCTGTGTGTACGCAGTGTCCTCTTCCGCAAACACGTACCATGAGCCAGTGTTTCCCGCACGAGCAAGGAAGCGAACTCCCTTGATGTCTCCATCGAGAATGGTTCCGCTGTCATCATCGTTATGTCTAGCCTTGTCCAGCTTAACGATGATTGAGTCAGGCACCGTACCGTACAGGTCGTCCATAGTGCCTGTAGGGTTGAAGTGGTCCTCGTAGTAGGACAGCTTGGAGTACGGGCCAATGGCAGATACCTCGCCATCTACATAGACGTACTGGCAGGCAAACTGAAATACGTTGTTGACGATTCTGTTGGCTACAGCGTCATGCTCGCCAGTCGTCTGGAACGTCATCGTGGGTGGCAACATAGGCGGCCTCTTGCACACTGTTACAGCGTTGCTCACACCGTCTGTGGTGTTGAGTGAACCGTCGTAGGTGTTCGACAGCAGCCTATCCACGTTGAGCTTCTTTGGCTCTGTGATGCCGTCGGTGAAGTACAGGAGGGTTTCTCCATTCCCCATCTTGCAACGTCAGCCTGAATGTGGGAGTACCTCTCAAAGTCAAGGTTGTCATCGCCTCGTAGAGCTTGACGAAGTCATTCTCCTTGCTGCTGTACATCATGACGCAGTGGTCGCCGTTGCTGTTCCACACGAAGTAGAACACAACACCACCAGTGTCATAGTTGACGGAGCCGATTACTTGGTTGACTCCTGCGGGGAGCGCGTCACCCGAGGTGCGAGGCAAAACCTCAGCATTGCCGTAAGACTGCTTGACGACACCAGCGTCATTGTCATCATCGACAGACACCCTGACATTCAGGGCATCAGTCATCTGATTTGACTGCACCAGACGTTCGTCGTCGTCCAGGTTTAGGACGCGGGGTACAAGCTTGTCAATAGGCATTAGTACTTAGGCGATTGCTTGAAGTTCTTGCGAATCACACGAAGTGCCTCATCCTTGTTGAATGTCTTCAGGCGTGCGTTCGCCTTACGCTTCTCGTTGTAGTATTCTTGTCTAGCTCTAGACTTCTCGACATTTGGCACACCCCTCTTGCGCTCAATGATTTTGTAGTACATGTAAGCATGCAAGGCTTCGACAGCCTCGATGGGGATGTTCTTGTCCTTGCTTCTCGCAGCGTCAGGCACATACTCTAGGACAATAATTCCCGTGGTGCCTGAGTCAGTTTCGATTCTGTTCTGGTCTCTGTTGAACCTGTACTCACCAACGTAGATGCCCCCACCCATTCCGTAGGTTCTTCCTGCAGTCTGGTTGTAGGCGTAGTTGTTGAACATAAGAGCCTCCTCGTTGCCAAGGATGGTTGTGCCTCCTGAGCCTGAGGTGTCGTCCTTTCTGTCCAAGAAGCCGTCGGCGTCGGCGTCAGTTCCTGGGTCTGTCGTGTAAATCTGCGACATGTTCAGGTTGTTGTTCATCGCCAGCGGGTAAACCATACCGTCGCTGCCTGCGATTCCCACACGAACAATGCTTGCAAAGTCATCTGGCAAGGTGTAGGAGCCGTTGTCTTCTGGTCTCAACTTCAAAGAGCGAACCTTGCCTGGCATGTCAAACGCGAAGTCACGGATACCCCGAGACGCAAGCTGACGAAGCGCACCCCTCGATGGGTTGTTGGCATAGTCGTCTTCCTGTACGGAGATGATGAAATCGTTGATGATTTCTTCCAAGTCTACGAGGTTGCGTGCCATGTCTTACTGTCTTTGTTCTTTTACATCCTCCTGCGCAGCATGCTGGTACACCTCCTTGTCTCTGAGGTTGACACCAATCAGCTTCGCCATCTCAATCACCAAGTCCATGCTGTAGTGCTCTGGGAGCTCAAAGTCAATGCTTGTCCCGTCGTTGTATACTTCCTTGTTGTTCGTTACCGTGAAGCCGAACTTGGGAAGAGAGACCGTACGAACGCCAGCCGTTGTAATACCTTCTGGATTCTTGTAGTAAACAAACTCTAGCTGAAGGTGGTCTGCAATGTTATCGGAGTCACTGTCGGCGTTGAAATCTAAGTTGTGTGGGTACACTTCAGCAATACCCTCTGCAACGTAACATGCAGGGAATGTCTTTGTGGGCCTAGAAAGAGTGCTGGAAAGAATCGCCTGCAGCTTGTTTGAGTCGTCAATGATTTCCAGAGGAATCATGTTTGCGTTAGTAGAACCAGTACCATCGACCCATTGAGTGTAACGCCTGCTGGTCTAGGGTAGTAGTTCACCTCTACAATCCTGTTGAAGTTGTCTGGAAGAGTTATGTTGCTACTAAGCCTTGGATAGGAGCTGTCCGTTGCTGGATTAAGAAATTCTCTGGTGATGAACTGAGACAGGTCCTGCCTCAAACCCCTTAGCCTAGACTCTGCAAATCCTGGGTCCACACCACGGATGCGTGCGTTGGTGGCCCGCTCCAGTTCCATCCAGATGTTGTTGTAAACTTTCTGCTGAGCAACTGCTGCGAACTGATTGAATACAGCAGGGGTGACGAAGCCACGCTCGTCCTTGTTTGCAAGTCCCTGAAGTGTTGTGTAGACCTCTCGTACGCTGGCCATGGTGTTTGTATTACTGCAAGCAAATATAAACAAAAAAGGGCCGCCCGTAGGCAGCCCCCTCTGTATCAGACCTGTGGTTAGGCAATCTCTGAGAGCTGCCTTTCGATTTCAGTCAAGACTGATGCTCCTTTGTCGGTCAGACAGAAGCGGACCAACACGTCAGTTTCATCTTGTCCAACTGGTACTCCGACGATTACCGCGCCGCTGTCGTACCATGTGACGGCACCACCACGGTAGCGGATGATTTGGAAGTCGAAGGCTTGCATGATTGACACGCGAGCCTGTACCACTGGGTTGCCGAAGA
>FUIF01002142.1_pt1 | contig 47895 bp, 90 predicted proteins | sample 1003461 | NCBI WGS metagenome assembly FUIF01 (sample SAMEA80401918, study PRJEB19352) | marine metagenome
CCTGAACCACGAGCACGTACAGCGCTCGAAGCTTCGTATTGATACGCGCAAGTGGGCGTTGGCTCGAATGTCACCGCGCAAGTACGGCGATAAGCTGGACCTGAATCATGGTGGTCAGCCTGAAAATCCGGTTCGGAATATTACAACCGAAATGACCGGAAAAGAGGCTGCGGAAGCGTATGCGCGCACCCTCGACGACGACTAAAGAGAATTGGCCTCCGAATTACACTGACGTTTTTATGTGGCGTCAGGCCCAGGTTCTCAAGCTCAAGGAAAAACCCGAACTCATACCCGGCGCTCTGGAATACTACCGGACGCGCCCGATTGAGTTTATCAATCACTGGGTCAGTACATACGATCCGCGCAACTCAGGCGGAGATACGCCAGCACGCTTGCCAATGATAATGTTTCCAAAGCAGGCTGAACTCGTCGAGTTTGTCTATCAGTGCCTTGAGGATCAAGAGGGCGGGCTAATCGAAAAAGCCCGTGATATGGGCGCGACATGGGTTAGTGTGGCAATATCCGTTCACATCTGGCTATTCTGGCCGGGTGCTGCAATTGGGTGGGGGTCGCGCAAAGAACAGCTCGTCGACAAGATTGGCGACCCTGACAGTATCTTTGAGAAAATGCGTCTCGTCATAAATGGGCTTCCCAGATTCTTTTGGCCAGCGGGTTTTTCGCCCGAAAAGCACGCAACTTACATGAAGATCATCAATCCGGCGAATGGTGCGACGATCACGGGTGAGGCGGGCGATAATATTGGCCGTGGTGGTCGTAAGCTCATCTACTTCAAGGATGAAAGCGCACACTATGAGCGCCCGGAAAAGATCGAAGCCGCACTGGCTGACAACACGCGCGTTCAGATCGATATTTCCTCAGTCAACGGCCTGGGCAACGTCTTCCATAGGCGGCGTGAAAGCGGCGTTGAATGGCATCCTGGCAGGGAATGCGAACCGGGGCAAACGCGTGTTTTTGTTATGGATTGGTCAGACCACCCTGCAAAAACTCAGGAATGGTATGACAGACGCAAGGCAAAGGCAGAAGCTGAAGGGCTTGGGCATGTCTTCGCACAAGAGGTTGACAGGAACTACGCGGCTTCGGTCGATGGTGTCATCATCAATGCGGAATGGGTGAAGGCTGCAATCGACGCGCATATCAAATTAGGCTTTGGTGAATCGGGTGGCTGGTGCGGCGCGCTTGACGTTGCAGATGGCGGTATCGACAAGAACGCATTCGGGGCGCGAAAAGGCGTTGTCATCAAAAAGCTTGAGGAATGGGGCGCTCGTGATACCGGCGTGACGACGCGAAAGGCGCTCGACCTCGCAAGCGGGCTAGGCGGTATTGAACTCCAATATGACTGCATCGGCGTAGGCTCCGGCGTGAAGTCGGAGGCGAACCGGCTTGCGGACGAGGGCAAAATGCCGCGCGGTGTGAAGTTGATACCATGGGACGCGGGCGATGGCGTGCTGAATCCGAAGAAACGTCTGCTCACTCTATCTAATGGAGAGCCCGACGTTGAAAGCCTCCTGAACAAGGATTTCTACACCAATTTGAAGGCGCAGGGGTGGTGGGAATTGCGCGGTCGCTTTTATAGGACTTGGCAAGCCGTGCATGAAGGTGTAAAGCATGATCCAAGTACGCTTATCAGTATTGATGGGAATTTATCCCTATTGAGGCAGCTTGAACGGGAATTATGTCAGCCTACGGCTAGCAAAGGCGCGCAAATGAAGTTATTGGTTGACAAAACGCCGGAAGGAACAAAATCCCCGAACCTTGGCGATGTTGTCATGATGATGTTTTGGCCAATGCCGCAAAAAGTTGATAACACACCCCTCTTTGGAACGTATGGAAGCCGCTAGATGATTGAAAAAGGCCCTGATAATCCATCGTCCGACTATGAGGCAATGCTACCTTACTGGCAAATGTCTGACGCCCTTATCGGTGGCGCTCAAGCTATGCGAAAGGGCGGGCAAACCTATCTGCCAAAGTTCCCGAATGAAAGTGATGCTGATTACAAGCTACGGCTGAGCAATGCCAAGTTTACAAACATTTTTGGCGACATTCTCGAAACGCTTGCATCAAAACCATTTGAGCAGGAGCTGATGGTCGAAAATGCAGGTGCAACTGAACCGTATCTTGAAGATATTGACGGCGACAAAAACCACATTCATGTTTTTGCGGGGACTGTTTTCCATAGCGCCATTGCGGACGCTATCACATGGATTCTCGTTGATTATACCAAGGGTGTTCCGCCCGGTGCGACGGTTGCGCAAGAGCGGGCATTAGGAGCGCGCCCTTACTGGGTTCACATCAAAGCCAGCGACCTTTTGGCGATCTACACGAAGAAAATTGGCGGTGTTGAAACCATCGTTCATGCGCGTATTCGTGAGGACGTGAAAGAGCAGGACGGTTACGAGGAAGTCAGCAAAGAGCGCGTCCGTGTCCTGAATCGTGAGGTCATCTATAACGATTCGGGTGATGCTGTATCGGCAAGCGATGCGACTTGGGAATTGTTCGAGAAGCAGAAAGACACGACAACCGGGAAAGAAAACTGGGTTTCGCTTGGCGGCGGCGTTTATACGATTGGTGAAATTCCGCTTGTTCCTGTCATAACCGGACGCCGAAAGGGTAAGGGCTGGCAATTCAAGCCTGCCTTGCTCGATGCTGCAAACCTGCAAGTCAAACACTACCAGTACGAGAGCGGCTTGGATTATGCGGCTGATTTGACGTGCTTCCCGATGCTTGCAGGGAATGGTGTGTCTCCATCAAAAGGCGAAGATGGTGCGGTTCAGCCTGTTCCGGTTGGACCAAAGGCTGTTTTGTATGCCCCGCCAAATGGTGAGGGCGATCATGGGCAATGGGAATTTATCGAGCCTGGTGCGCAAAGTCTGACCTTCATCTCTGAAAAGATGATCAAGGCGACGGAAGAACAAATCCGCGAACTTGGCCGTCAACCTTTGACTGCGCAGTCAGGCAATATCACGACGATCACAGCGGCGTTTGCGGGTGATAAGGCGCATACAGTCATTGAGGCATGGGCGCTCAATCTGAAAGATGCGCTTGAGAACTGCCTGAAGCTAACGGCGAAATGGTTGCGGCAAGATCTTGAGCCGGAAGTTCAGATCAATACTGATTTCAGCCTTGCGATGAAGGAAGATACGGGCATGTCGAGCTTGATGCGGCCCGAACTCGGGGTGATCTGTCTCAGGAGACATGGTGGGTTGAAGCGAAGCGACGCGGAACGCTATCACCGAATTTCGATCCAGAGCAGGAACGCGAACGGCTTATTGAAGAAATGCCGGGCGACCCTGATTATGAGGAAGACCTGTTAGAGCAGGATGAAGAAGATTTGCCCAACGCTGAGGGAAATCAGACGGGCGCAACCGTGGCGGATGCCACAACGGAAGCTGAGGAAACAGCAACATGAAACTGAAGACAGTAGAAATTGAAGGTAAGACTTACGCTGAAGTTCAGGACGACAAGCCTGTTTATCTGGGTGATGACGGCAAAGAGATTGCATTTGACGCGCCCGGAACGCGAGACACGATTTCGCGGCTGAACGGTGAGGCAAAGGGCCATCGTGAAGCTAAAGAGGCCGCACTTGAAAAGCTAAAGGCGTTCGAGGGGGTTGACCCTGAAAAAGCCCGTGAGGCAACCGAAAAGCTGTCAAAGATCGATGCCAAGGCGCTTGTTGATGCGGGCGATATGGATGCAGCAATCAAAGCGGCGGTGCAGCCGTATGAAGAAAAGCTGACTGCGGCTGAAAAGAAGGCGCAAGAGCTTGAGGGTACGCTGAACAAGGAAATGATCGGTAATAAGTTCGGATCATCCAAATTCGCGCAAGAGAACCTGACACCTGCGGGCGCTGATCTGTTGCGGGCTATGTATGGCAATCAGCTCAAGATTGAAAACGGCTCTGTTGTCGGATATGACGCAAATGGACAGAAAATTTATTCAAAGGCCCGCCCCGGTGAGGTTGCCAATTTTGACGAAGTGCTGAAGACGTTTACAGAGCAATATCCGCACCGTGATCACATCATGAAGGGCGCGGGCTCCAATGGCGGCGGAAGCTCTGGTAATGCGGGCGGCGGCACTAAAGGAAAGCAGTTGACGCGTTCAGAATTTGACGCACTTGATGGAGCGACAAAAGCTGCTAAAATGAAAGAAGGCTACACGGTCGCGGATGCGTAAGTGACTGCCGGTCAATTTTCTTACCGCAAAACCTGGATGGGTGGCGGTGTTTCGGTCTGGATGGACCATCTCCAAATCATAAGCATCGCCATTACGAAAGGTTTACCAGATGGCTACTTCTAATACCCTGACCGGCATTATCCCGGTTATCTATGAGGCAATGAACGTTGTCTCTCGTGAAATGATCGGCCTTATCCCGGCTGTGACTCGCGACTCTACGGCTGAGCGTGCTGCGGTTGACCAAACTGTACGATCTCCTGTTGGTGAGGCTGGCGACCTTGAGGATATTACACCGGGTCAAAATCCGGCGGCGTCTGGCGGCACGACTGTTAATTACAAAGACGTGACAATCACCAAGTCCAAGGCGGCTCCAATTCTTTGGTCTGGCGAGGAAACGCTTTCTGTTGGCGGTTCGTATAATCCGATTATCCTGAATCAGTTCACAGATGGTTTCCGCAAGCTGTCTAACGCGATTGAGGCCGACCTTTATACGACCGGCATTACTCACGCGTCCCGTGCATACGGTACGGCGGGAACGGCTCCTTTCGGTACGGCGAGCGACCTTAGCGATATTGCAAACACGCTCAAAATCCTTGAGGACAACGGTGCACCAAAGTCTGACCTTCAGATGGCTCTGAACTCAGATGCAATGGTCAACCTGCGTGGTAAGCAATCAGTCCTGTTCAAAGTGAATGAGGCCGGTTCTTCTGACATGTTGCGTGATGGCATGACAGATCGTCTGCAAGGTTTTGCGCTTCGCAATACTGGTGGCGCGTCACTCCATACCAAGGGCACGGGCGCTTCGTTCCAGACAAGTGCGGCTGGCTCCGTCGGTGATACCGTGATCTCTGTTGACACTGGCACAGGCACAATCCTTGCGGGCGACGTTGTGACGTTTAACGGCGACACTAATAAATATGTCGTTGTGTCTGCCCTGTCTGGTGGCTCATTCACGATTGCAGAGCCGGGTCTTAAAGCTGCGGTTGCGGATAATACGGCTGTCACTGTCGGTGATAGTTACACGGGCAACCTTGGATTTGCGCGCTCCGCAATGATCCTTGCGGCTCGTGCTCCAGCTTCCCCGGAAGGTGGCGACAATGCAGATGACCGCATGATGATCCAGGACCCGTTCTCGGGCCTTCAGTTTGAGATTGCCCTGTATCGTCAATATCGCCAAATCAAGTATGAGATTGGCCTTGCTTGGGGTACGGCGTCCGTTAAGGACGAACATATCGCCTTGCTTCTGGGCTAATTGCAAAACGGACGGGGCGGCTTCGGTCGCCCCTCTTTTTAATGAAAGGGAATACAAATGCTCGTTAAGATGATCAGACAATCAGATGGTCATAAGGTTGATGTTCATGAAACAATGGTTTCTGATTATCGCAAGGGTGATTACGTTCCCGTTGACGATCTTCCAAAGGATAACGTCAAGAAGATTGATAGTGAGCCGCTGGATATTGGCACAGATAGCGGTGATCAGTTTTCAGATGAGCAGTTGATTAATGCAATTGAGGCGGCAACGGGCAAGCCTGTTCACCACAAGACAAAGGGTTCTCGTGATGCGCTAATTGCGAAGTTCAACGAACTTAACGAAGGGTAATTGATATGGCGCTAACTGTTGAAACGGGTTCTGGCGCTTCTGACAGTGACGCGCTGATTACGCTTGCCTATGCAGACGCTTACCACTCGGCGCTTGGCAATTCGACATGGACCGGCACGGACGCGCTGAAAGAAGCCGCTATTCGTCGCGCAACGGCTTATGTCAGTGAAAGCTATAATTGGGATGGCGTGCGATCCAATGGCAGGAACCAAGCTCTTGAGTGGCCGCGAACGGGCGTGATTGACCAGGAAGCTACGGCATTGATAGCGACGAGATTCCAATCGAGGTCCAAAAGGCCGTTGCCGAGGTGGCGCTTAGGGAGCTTGTATCTCCGGGCGCTATGACGCCAGACTTCATCGAGAGTGACCTTGTGAAGAGTGAGCGCGTCGGGGAAATCGCGGTCGAATACGCACGAACGAACAACAGCGCGGAGGCGGCTAGGCCGGTGCTCTTGATGGTGCGTGACCTGATTGGTCAATTCCTCGTGACGGGCGGCAGTAATCCAATGGTAGGGACAGTTTATCGCGTATGAGCAATGTGATTGATTTTCCGGGCCGCAAAGCTGAAAGCGATGATGAGAGTTACGTTACCGTTTGGCGTTGCAATTGCGGGTGTTTGACTTTTTACGCGTTGGCCACGGGCGAAATTCAGTGCGCTGATTGCGGTATTGTCACAAGTGAAAGTGAGGGCGATTGGCGGACGCGCTTGCCAGAGGTGCTGGATATTGTTGAGCCTGTAGGGATTGGGGATTCCGCTATTCGCGATTTAGATGCGCCCGATATCTCGCTGATCAGAACTCTGGATCTTGCGAGCGCTGATGATACGTCATTCGTGGTTGTCGCACAAAAGGATGGTAAAACCGCAATCTGGGGAGATTGCGCGGAAACGGACGAGCAAAAGAACTGGTTTGAGCGCCGGATTGACGAGGCGAAAAGGATGCTATTCAAATGACCACCGCCTTCGATTATAGCCGTATGCTGGCAACCGCGAAACGCCTGATTGCGCGCTTTGGCGGGTCTGCGGCATTTGTTAGGACGGTGACGACGAGCGAACCTGGTGACGACCCTTGGGATGTGCCTATAGCTCGTGATGTTACGTCCGCTTATCCGGCGACGATGGTTCAATCGAAATGGTCAAAGAGTGAGATTGACGGCGAGCGCATTCTTGCGACGGATAAGCGTTTTCTTGTGTCCGTTGAGGGTTTGACGGGGTTTGAGCCTACGACGAGTGACCGGCTTGTGATCGGTGGAACCGTGTCCGTCGATGGCTCCACGGATAGCGGTTATGCTGTGACGGGTGGGAAAAGTTATGTCATTAAGAATGTGGACCCTTTACAACCGGACTTAAATACTGTTCTCTACTACGATGTGCAAACAGCGAGTTAGGAGAAATGAGAGATGAACGAAGAGCTTTCCGACATCATGGATGCGTGTGAGAAAATCCAAGCCCTCCACACCAGCCAGTCCAAACGAAGTGTTAATGTCGCGTATGATTGCACTGCTTGTATACTACGTTGCGCAGCTTCGAGACAAAAACGAGGAAACCCCATGAAATACATCGTTAACAAGGCTGACGTGTTCAGTAACAAGTCCGGCATGATTCCGGTTGGTGAAGAGGTCGAGGTAGCTAATCCGAAGCTCGCGGCAAAGTGGATGGAACAAGGCGTTATTACGTCGAAGAAGCCAAAAACGGCTAGCAAGTCAAAGGCTAAGACGGAAGACAAGCCGGACGAAGCACCGGAATAGTCGGAAAGAAGGAGAATAGAGATGAGTGATTGGCAACCGATTGAGACAGCGCCGAAGGATGATCGGTTGATCATAGTTTTGTGTTCGCATGAGCCCAATCCACTAAGGCGTATACAGATTGCCAGTCGGCTATGGCCAACCAAATCACCGTCACAGTGGTATTCGATGCCCGGAAACTGGCGTGTTCGCCCTACCCACTGGATGCCGCTTCCAGAGCCACCGAAACAGGAATAACCATTGGCGCGACGTGATCCATTTGACGAGCTGACAGAGGAATGGGAGCCTAAACTCAGGCAAGCCTTTCTTGATAGCATTAGCGAGATCACAGATAATGTGCGTCTGAATGAGATCACACGCCTGCTTGAGCGCGGAGATATTGAGGGCGTCTTACGTTACCTTGGTATTGACCGGCTCAAGTTTCAGGGCCTATCAATGGCCATTGGCGATGTCTACACGGCAGGTGGATTGCGCTTCGCCTCTGCTATTCCGTCCCTTGTTCGCTTTATCTTTGACACGCGCAATCTCCGCGCTGAACAATGGATTCGCGAGCATTCATCCCGCCTTATTTCCGAGATCGTAGAAGATCAGCGCGAGATGATCAGGACGCACCTAGTTGACGGTCTGGCCCGCGGCGATAATCCACGGACAACGGCGCGTAGTGTGGTCGGCACGATCAATAAGGCTACAGGAAAGCGTGAGGGCGGAGTTATCGGGCTAACATCGGCACAAGAGCGAACACAAGCGAAATACGCGCAACTGATTTCATCGTCAGACCCGAAAGACTTACGCGAGGCACTGAAAAAGGGGCTTCGAGATCGTAGGTTTGACCGATCTGTTCTGAAGGCCATTCGAGAGGGAAAGCCGATCCCGAAAGGCATTCAGGCGAAGATGGTTGCGGCGTATAGAAATAAAACGCTAAAATATCGCGCCGATGTTATATCGCGCACTGAGACGTTGCAGAGCCTTGCAGCAAGCGAACACGAAGCATACAGACAAGCAATTGCGCGCGGCGAGCTTGAGGAGGACCAGGTTATCAAGGAATGGGATAGCGCCGGTGATACGCGCGTTCGGTTCTCCCATAACGTCCTGAATGGGCAGAGGAAGAAGTTCAATGAGCCCTTCCGATCACCGCTTGGTAGTCGAATGCAGTATCCGGGCGACACATCGCAAAATGCGCGAAAGGGGGATATTATCCAATGCCGATGCAAGCTGAAATATAAGGTCAAATTCCGATGAGTAAGTTCATGGAAGAAATTGAGCTGTTCATTGATGAGGCAATCGAGCGGCGCGACCTTGTTCTGAAATATGCAACACAGCGCCTTTTTGATCGCGTTCTAACGCCTGTCGCAAAGGGTGGTAAAATGCGTGCCGATACAGGTTTTTTGCGCGCTTCGGCTCGTGTGACGCTTGATAATCCGGTATTGGAGTTGCGAGAAAATCCCACGGGCAACAGACCGGAATCAGAGCGCGGGATACCGATCTACACGTTAGACGAAGGTGCAATTAACCTGACCCTGAACTCCGCTGAATGGGGTCAGGATATATACATGACATTTACGGCGAATTATGCCATACCTCGTGAATATGGTGCGTGCGGCGATCCTGGCGATTTCTTCGTGCGCGGAAATACGGCACTCTGGCAAGAGGACGTGGATTGGGCGGTCGGTGTTGTGAAAGGGAATATAGACTTTGACGGCAACTAGCGATGAAGCGAAAGTCGAGGCGGCGCTTTTCAGGCGATTGTCAACGCTTGTTACCGATCCCGTAACTGCGATCAATTGGCCTGACGACGAGGACTTTGTCGAGCCGGTTGATAGTGACGGGAAACTTCTGCCTTACCTCAAGGTCGCAGTCGTTCCTGTCGATCCAGGATTTCTCACTTTGGCAGGAATCCTGAAACGTCATCGTGGCCTCTTGCAAATTATGGTGGTTACGCGTAAAGGTGCAAGAGCAACCCTTCCAAAAAACATCGGGGGTCAAATCGTGAGCCACTTTATTCGTCAAGTTCTATATGAAGACACTATCAAAGTGCAAATCGTCGGTCAACCCTATGTGTCAAATTCTTTCAAGGGTGACACAAAGACTGAAACCCCTGTCACGATCAACTATCTCGCATTCACTTAACGCCAAGGAGTAAAAACAATGGCAGGTGCTACATCGCTCTTTGGAGCAAAAATCTATATCTGCACTACGGCGCAGACCGCGAACCTGAACCAATCAGGATATGAGGCCCTTGATTGGGTTCTTTTGACCAAGGCGACTTCAAAGTCGCAACTAGGTGATTCTGAGGAGGTTCTGCAAGAGCCGCTCCTGTCTGGCGCGCCAGCGCGGGCTAAGGCTTTGATTACCCCGTCTGACCCGACGATTACGCTTGTGCATGATCATGAGGACGCTGGTGAGGCTGCTTTGAAGGCAGCAAGTCTGACCGATGGCTCCTATGCGTTCAAGTTCGATATGACGGATGCGCCTTCATCTTCTGAAACCAACTCTATTTATTATAACCGTGGTCTTGTCCCGCGCCTGACGCAAGCTGAAGGCGGCGCTTCCAGCATGGATATGCGCGAAACTACTATTGGCATGCAAGACTTCTGGCTTGAAGTTGAACCGGAGACAATCCCATAATGGTTGATCTAGCCACATCCTTTGAGGGTAAGAACCACTCATTTGAAATCCTGTCGCCTGTTGACGACGAGCCTATTGGGCTGACTGTTGAACTGTGCGGACCCGATGATGATAACGTTCCGGCGCTTGTAAAGGTCAAGAAAGACCATAAGGCGGAAATCAACGGCTACATGAAAAAAGGCAAGCTGAAAGTCCCTGATGGTGTGTTTGAACGCCAAGGGCGCGAAAAGCTGGCCGCACGTGTGGTTAAGCTGACATGGGCAAAGGATTGCTCAATTGGTGGTGAGCAACCAGAGGCAACTGTTGAAAATGTGCTTAGCATGTTCGATCAGTTGCCGTGGTTTCATGACCAGGTTCTATCTGAGGGTATGGACTCGGGAAACTTCTTCACGAAGTCCGGGAAGTCTTAATCGAGGCAACCCGTGACTTTGTGGAGCGCTCCTTCCCTGACGAAAATGGCATTACTAATGAGCAATTACTTGCGCTCATTGCGCCGGATTATGAATGGAAGGATCCGCCCGAAACGGCTTATCATTTGTGGGAATGGTTTCATGAGCTTTCAGCCGCACGGCATTATGATGACGGCAGGCCAAAGGCGATCACGTTTGCCGACATAAAGGCGTGGTCAGAGCTGACCGGCGAAAAACCGGACCCGTGGGAAGTTGCGACACTAAGGGCGATGGATGATGCGTATGTAGGCGCGACGTTAACATGTATGAGTAAGCGAGCGGCAAAGCAAAGCGAGTAACCTGAATGGCTGACATTGCAAATCTTGGGATTAAGGTTGACTCAGATCAGGTTAAGTCTGGCGCGAAAGACCTTGATGATTTTAAGCGTGCGGCACAAGGTGCGGACAATGCCGTTGAAAATCTCAGGAAAACGACTGATCAGTCGGCGCGAGCGAACAGGGCGGCGTCTGCGGAGCGTCAAAAATCTGTTGCTGCTGCAAAAGCGCAAGCGCAAGCCATGCTCCAAGCGGCACAGGCCGCAAGCCGTGATGCGCAAACGCTTCAGCAATTAGAACTTGCCGCTCAACAGGCCAAAATGGCAAAGCAGCAACTCGAAGCCGTGTCAGAAAACCTGACCGCTGCGGAACGTCGTGAGGCAGGTATCCGTGAACTTCTTCGTGAAGCGACGGAAACGTCAACGGTTGCAACGCGTAGCTATACGGCTGCATTGAATGCGCAAAATGCGGCGACGCGCCAAGCCAGTATGCGTATGCAACAAATGGTATACCAGTCCAACGATATTATCGTTTCATTGGTGTCTGGACAGGCTGCATATATGGTTGCCATGCAACAGGGCGGTCAGCTTGCGCAAATTTATGGTGGCCGGGGCGGTGTTTCGCAGGCGTTTAAAGACGTTGCGTCTATGGCCCGAACAATTGCTGTTCGCTTCTGGCCGGTTGCTGTTGCCGTTGGTGCGGTTGCGGCAGCTACAGCCGGATTGACCGCCGCAATAAATGAGAACTCTGAAGTCACTGTGACAATGGGTGATACGTTCCAGGCTGTCATCCTTGTTGCTCGTGACGCTATCGTAAACATGCTGCAACCGGCCATCCAAGCGATTGGCCCTTATATGGAATATGCGTGGGAAGTCGCGAAAGCCGCAACTGCGGTGTATGTCAACTTCACAGTTCGATCAGTTCTCTCTGCATTTGAAACGCTCAAGGCTACGGTGAGAACCGGCGCAATCGTTGTTTCATCAAATATTGAGATGGTGTTTGTTGCGCTACAACAGGCCATTCAGGCCAGCATAAACTTCGGCATTGATAGTCTGAATCGAATGATTGAGGCTTACAACAAAATCAATGTTGGCCTTGAAGATTTGGACTGATCGACCGTGTAACGTTGACACAGCGTAATGCTGTTGAGATCGCAGAGGAAGCGGCAAGCGATATACAGAAAATATGGTCTGACCTAGCGGAAACGCAACAGTCTATATGGTCAACTAATTACGCGCTCCAATTCATGGAGGCTGTATCAAAGAAGGCGCAGGAAATTGCAAGGAAGCGCGCCGAAGAAGACAAGGACGCGGAGAAGCGCCTTAAAGAGCGCGAGGCGGCTCTTAACCGTATTGAGTCCATTCGCGACAGCGCATATCAGGCGAACTTGCGTCAAAACGAAAAGATTATTGAGCTGATCAACTATCGGCGCGATCAGGAGGTTGCCGCGCTCGAAGAGGCTGGCAAAAAGGCAATCGAGAACGGCGCTAAACGCACTGAGGTTGAAGAAAAGGTTGCGGAAGCCCGCAAGCTACTCATGACGAATGCGGAAGATGAGATCGCCGCTTACGAAGAGAAAAAGCGTCAAGAGCGTATCCGCAAGGAAGAGGAAACCGCAAGGGCTATTGTGAGCGCCCGGCTGGCTGCGCGGCGGTTCAACCTTGATATGATGACAGGCGCGGCAAGTGACGCGCAACGCTCCGTGGGCATGTGGCAGGGCTCGGGTATCTCCACCTTTGACCCCGAGATAGCTGGTGCTCAAGTTGGCCTTGAGCGTGACGAAAAGATGGTCGCCTTGCAAGAAATGCAGGCAGAACGCATTCGTCTTGCGCGTGAGACCGGCGAAGAAATTGCCAATATCGAGGCTGAATTTGCTGAGCGTCGAAATGCCGTTCAGGAAGAGTTTTTGCGTCGTCAAATACTGATCCAGCAGGAAACCGCAGCGGCTGCAATGCAGAACGCGCAGACAATCTTCGGATCACTAACAAAGGCGGCTGCAACGGCGTTTGGCGAGCAGTCGGCTATATTCAAGGCAGCCCTGGTTGCTGAGAAAACGGTCGCCATTGCCCGCGCCATCATGGGCATTCAGGCAGGCATGGCTCAAGCTTTGGCGCTTCCATTCCCCGCCAACCTCGCAGCATATGCGCAAGTTGCCGCCCTTGGTACGTCGATTATTGCCAACCTTCAGAGTGTCAGCACAGCCATCGCCGGTAAGCGTGAATGGGGCGGGTCTGTAAATGCTGGCATGATGTACGAGGTCAACGAGCGCAATAAGCCGGAAATGTTCGAGAGTGGCGGTAAGCGTTACATGATGCCGGGTCAGAACGGCAAAGTCACGCCATTCCAGCAAGTCACGTCTTCTAACGACAACAAGTCAACGGTTAAACTTGAGGGTAAGATCAGTATTGGCGTTCCTGAAGGCGTGCCGGTCGAATTGGATCGTCAGGCGCAGGAAATCATTGAAATTCGCCGTATTGCTTCAACGGCGTCTGATCGGGCAGTTGCGGCGGTTGCTGATGACTTCGAGCGCGGCGGCGGGCCTGTATCGGCTGCGGCAGAGCGAGGCTTTGGACTGAATAGAGGCTTTGGCACATGAGCGAGCGGTGGGAAAAATATAATGCTTCTGCCCCGGCTGGTGAATTGCAACGTGAGACAATTAGTCTGTTTCACCCGGAATTGCCGCAGGATTATCATTTCACCACATGGAAGGGCGGCTTTACGGGCAATGTGCGGAGTTCTTCGGTCACGTTCGTTGAGCATCCATTTAATGCCAAACTGCCGGAGGCCAGCACGTCAGGACGCAATGAGATCCAGATTGATTTATTCAATTCCGGCCCTGCCTTCGTTTCTGCCATCAAGGCAATAAAGGCTGACGTGACTACGCCCATTGATATGGAATATAACGTTTATTTCGAGGCGGACACGGACGGTGTTGATGCCGCTAGGCGTATCATGTCTGGCGTGCGCGTTGGATTTAATGTGCAGGCTGTTTCAATTTACGGGACCTGGCTTGATTTCCTGAATAAGAAGTTTCCGCGTCAGATATTTTCGCCAACAAAATTTCGGGGGCTTGTGCGATGATCGATGCTGAAGCCGTTAAGAATGCTATGCTCATGACAGAATATGAGAGTGGGGCGCGAGGTCCGGCGAAATATGATTGTTGGGGCATGGTATGCCACGTATGCCAAGAGATGGGATGGCCAGTGCCATATGACCCGCTTGCAGCATCTCAAAACCCCAAGGAGCTGTTGCGAATTTTCCGCAACCAAGTCAAAGAGCGCGACTGGGTTTTAACAGACGGCTGTGATGGTGCAGTAGCGTTTTTCGGAAGTTTTGCGGCTGCGCGTCATGCGGGAATTGTTATAATGGGAGGTATACTGCACACAAGAGAAGACATAGGCCCGGAATGGCAACCGCTTAGCTATTTCGAGAATGAAAAGATTGAGTTCGCCAAATGGGTTCAATAACGATTCAATATGTAGGCGCGACCACTAACGAGGTTCTCGTGTGGGATGGCCCATTGATCGACTTTCTTGAGGATCGTTGGCCGAACGGTTTTGAGCTTCCTGCGAAAATTACTGACCTGAAGACCGGCAAGGCAATTGAAGGTCCTGCGATCATGGACCTGTTGGTGATCGCCAGATAGTAATTGGGTTTGCACCGGCTGGACTTGAACCATTAACGGCGACCCTTATCGCTGTTGCTGTGGTTGCGGTTTCGGTTGCAGTAAGCTTTCTTCTACTGCCTAAGCCGCCTTCACAATTCTCACAGGATGGCGCGGGGAGCGTTTACAGCGTCACGGCGCAGGCCAATAAGGCAAAACTCGGCGGCATTATCCCTGAGCAGTTTGGACGGTTTACACGAACGCCTGAATACGCCTCACAGAGCTATCGCGTTTTTAGCGGTAATGATGAAATACGATACTTCCTACTTGCGCTGGGCGGCGGTGATATGGAAGTCAACGGCGTCCGGTTGGGGGATTCGCCAGCGGGTGATAACGTCACATGGTCGGTTTATAAGCCTGTAGACCACGCTTCAACCATTGGCGTTATAGACGCTGATTTTGACATACACGAAGACGTTGTAACATCAGGTGAAGTCGAAAATCTTGACCTGGATACGGTTCAAAAGTTATCGGACACTATTAACGCCAGTGCTGCGAGCGGCGGTAACAAGCTTATTATTAATACGACTGATTTTGGATATTCAAGCGTCGATCCGGGCGATACGTTAATCATTGAAGATACAGTTATCGCTGGAACTTATGAGGTTGATTCCGTCCTGTCGGGCTCATGGATTCAGATAACAGGAACATTTCCGGCCAATATTTCAGATTCAAATATGCGGATCGTCATAAAGGGCGGTGAATCTATTGAGCGAGGGCCGTTTATCGTTAATGCGAGCGGGACCGATACGGATACCATCGAATTAGATATTGAGTTCCCGCAAGGCATTTATAAACAGAAAGACAATGGTTCGTTCGGTTCCCTTACAGTGTCCTTACTGGCGACTGTTCAGGAGATTGACGACAGCGGCGCGGATGTGGGGAGTACAACGGCACACGCCTTCTCATTCACCAGAGCTAGCAACAAATATATTCGTGAGACGGTTTCAATATCCAAGGCTTCTGGTCGATACAAAGTCAGCCTCAAGCGGACGGATGATCAAAACCTTGGTGCGGGCGACGGAAACAGAACGATATGGTCCGGGCTAAAAGCGTATCTGAATTACGATACAGGAACGCCAGCCTATGGCGATGTAACGATAATGGCCATAAAGATAACGTCCGCACAAGAAAGCTCTGAGTCGTCTAAACAGCGTATTTTCGTTGATAGTAGCCGCGTCATTCATCAGCTCGGCACAACGACAGACGACGACACGGGCAATCTTGCCGACGTGATGGCTCACATTATTACAGATGGCGGAAATCAACCCGCAACTTCGTATGTTTCATCTGTTTTTTCGTCATTCCGAACAGAGCAATCAACGCGCGCTGGTTTCAATGGCGTGTTCGATACGCCTACGACAATATGGTCTGCATTGCAGGATGTCGCCCTCCTTGGTCGCGCCAAGCCTTATCCGGTCGGGTCGCAAGTGTCTCTTGTTCTGGACCGCGCAAAAACCCGTTCTCGTGTTGCTACGCCCTCAAACATCATAAGCGGCTCTGCAAACTTTCAGCTCAACATGTTCGATCCCGCCGCAAATGATGGCGTTGAGGTTGAATATCGTGATTTTTTGACAGGCCAGCCATATTACAAGCTGTGGCCCACCGGTAGTCTTGATCCCCAACGTGTCGCGCCAATTGGTTTAACGGATGAGGATGAGGCGCTATCCCTTGCAAAGTATGTTTGGCGGCAAAAAACGCTACGCTCAATCTCTATTGAGTGGACAACGGAGCGAGACGGGAGAAACTATCAGCCGTTTGATGTTGTCGGCGTGGTTATGCCAGATTTTGATTGGGCGGATGCGGCAAGGGTTAAGGCTTCCAGCGGAACGAGCATCACGCTTCATAAGCCAGCGCCCAGCGGGGCTTTGTCTGTGCAATTCCAAGAGCAGGACGGAACACTTAGCGCAGTTGTGGGGGCAACTGGCGACGGAAGCAAAACGATTGTATTGGATGCATCGCCGCCGATCACAATGGTGCATGATGGGCTTTCAGAACCAACGGTTTGCGTTTTTGGCCTTACGTCTAGCTTTTCAGTAGAAGATGCGCTAATCCAAAGAGTAATTCCGTCTGGTAATAATACGCGAATTGAGGCAGTAACTATGATGCCGCTGTATTTACGGATCTTGTTTGATGGCTAATGCGCTTTCATGGCCTTCGTCATTGCCTACACCGCTTATTTCGAGTGGTTCCGGGGAAATTGAGCTTGGTCTGATTTCGTCCCCAATGGATGACGGATTTTTGCGCACAAGGCAAAGGTTTGCACACCAACCTGGCACGTTTACCATGACGATCATGTGTACAAGCGAAATTCAGTCTGCGCGTCTGAAATCATTTGTCAAAGAGGCTGTTGGCGCAACATTCGATTTGGATGCAATGGTTCCGGGGAATACATCGCAGTCAATTACAACTCAGTCTGCACAGATCACAGGTAACTTGCAGTATCGCGGGCGTCAGGGCGGGACTTTTTACTGGACGCTTCCAATTCGGGTTGAGGAATCGCCGGACCCTGATGTGGATGGATACGATTACGACTTCTTTGATGCGACAGACGGCTATCCTGATGAATATGTTCAGGCTTTTGAAAACTCAGTCGAGAGTTTCGGTTCAATTATCTAAGGTGCTTTAAATGGCGGATATCAGCGGAAAAACACCCACGGAGAAGGTCACATGGGCAGGCCTTCTTTCACAGGCGTTTGAGAATTTTTTCGAGGACGCGGGCGCAACGATTACTACGCCTTCTGGCAGCACTGTTCCTACGCTTTCTGGCATTATAGATTATGTTTATGGGTTGTCCGAACCTGTGACCTACGCCGATGCGGCAACACGAGAGGCAGACAAGGGCAATCAAAATGACGGTCAGGTCGCCATTCAGTCCGATACAGGCCAACGATATCAGTTGGTGGACGGTGAATGGGAAGAAATAAACAGATCGTTTTTTGTTGATGTAGCGCCCAACAGCATTCCATGGATTTTTGCGAAAGGTGATGTGCGCGAAGTCAGCTTTGGTAATGGTCTGAACTTTTCGGGCGGCGCTCTATCGGTAGACGCGTTCATTGGCGGATCGGGCTCACCAAGTGGTGTCATTCGCGCATTGACCAACGCGCAGATGAAAGCCTTTACAAGCACCAATCTGAGCGCAGATGACCGGGTCGAGCGTTATTGCCACTCGAACACGAACGACAAGGGGCGCGCAACTTACCGCGTCCTCTCAGGCAATGTGGCCTCAAACGCGGCTACGCTGACAAGCATGGGCCTTGGCACGTCTGAGGATGGCGGCACGGTCATTGAAAGCGATGATGGCGAATGGACGTTCGCGCTGCTGATCCCGGAAGCAGGCATCAATGCGCGAGTTTTTGCCAGCTTTACGTCTTCCATTCCTGCCGCGACGGCCACGGCAGCGCTTCAGGCGTGCGTTGATGCAGCGGTAACGGCGGGCGTGACTGCGCTGATGCCATGCACGGATTATTTTATTGACATCAATGCGGCCATTGACCTGACAAGTCCGGTCACTATCCGGCCTGAAGTGGCGGGCGGCTGGTTCAAGCTCAATCCGTCCACATGGGATTCCAGTACCGCTTACCCGGCCCTTGATGTTCAGGAAAATGCGGGCGGCAGCGATATTGATGGGCTGTGGTTTGAGTTTGATGGCGTCCTGCCAAAATTCTCAACCACCACATATTTTCTCGGCAGCCGTCTCCGCGTCAGGGCGACAGCAATTTTCGACCGCCACAATACCCCGTTTGCCAGGAACAAGATTGGGCGGGTCCGCGCAAAGAATGTCTATATTGGCTATTATGTCTCGCCGGACAGGCTCGTTGCTGATTATGATTCCCCAAGCGGTGCCACGACGACAAGCCTTGTCCTGCCAGATGAATTGAATGATCTGGCGAATGGTCAGGATCATTATTTCACGGGTTGGCTGATGGATGTTCGCGGCGCTGCGAATGACGGAAAGCCGCGCAATATCCTGACCCATGACGCAAGCACGGGCGTCGTGACGTTTGACGCCATGAATGCGGCCCCGAACACGACCAGCACCGGCGAAATCGTCCTTACCAAATACGGCGTGACGCGCAAGCACACCGATTATGCCGCCATTTCCGGGTCGACAACCACGACCCTGACCCTCACCTCTGACCTTCAGGCCCATGCGCTGGGCGATGATTATTTTGTGGGCTGGTACATCCAGACAAAGCGGTCTGACGATGAAGGTGATGCAAAGCTGATCACGGCTTATGATCATTCAACGGGTGTCGTGACCTTTGAGGCAATGGATCAGGCACCCGACACCCGAAGCGATAAGACCAATTCTGAAATCACGCTGATTCGCCCCGGCAAGATCGCAGCCGAGATCGACTATCTTGAAGTGCGTGACGCTGACATGCACGTTCTGTCACCGGGCAATATCGAAGGCCTGAAAATCCATAAATTGTACTGTTTCAACGTGACAGAACTTCAAGGTCCGAACCCGCACGGGGTCTACATTTCCGGGGATGGCCTTTATTCTGAATGCGCCGATATTTACATCGGGTATTGCTATGTTGAGCGCGTCTGGGATGGGTCATGCCTGAAGTTCCGTCGGGTGGACGGTCTGACCATTGGTACGCTGGAATTTCTTGACGCGCCGGGCGGTATTGCGCTCGGCCAGTGTACCGATGTTTCAATTGGTGCGATCAAGTCTCGCAGGTGCGGGCAAATGGACCGCAGCGCGTTCGGTGCAACAATCGGCGGCAGTCAGAATGTTAATTTCGGGCTGATCGATATCACCATTATGAAGGGCTATGACCACGGAGCGAATGGCACGAATAACCTGCGCCCGGTCGCCCTTATCGTCACCACGCATGACGAGGAAGACGCCACTCTGATTGCTGCCGCCAGAAATATTTCAGCACCTGATATTCGCTTTAAATGCGAGACAGAGGCAAGTGGCGGTGAGAGCTATGCGGTACGCCTGAAAGATGGTGATGAGGCCGAAAATATTGATGGCGTTTATGCCCGTGTCACACGCTTTGCAGGTAACGATAACTCCAAGGTTTTCCGGGTTGAGCAGGGCACGTCTGGCGGCAATATCCGGCTGGAATGTGATTGCAATGTCGAGAACCTTGAGGATGGGGGCGGTGACATAAACATCTTCCACGTCGAGGGAGGCAATACGGGCGTCATGATCGGCTATGACCCATACATAAACGACCTTCCGCGCATTGACGACGGCACAAATACCCGCCGCTATATTCCTGGTGGATCAAAGGTTATTTACACAAGCGATCAGGCAACAATCAATCCGGCTACGGTTAATGACTGGGCACCAACCTATATCCGTCAGAATGTCAGCTATACCGATGATGGCGAGTATATCTCCGGTTCGTTTGATCTTCGCCTGAATGCCAATGACTACACGACTGCCGATGGCGATCTGACGATTGACCTTGGGCTCGGTGATGTTGTGGCGAGCGCGGATAATGCGTCATGGCCCTGCGAGATCGTTCCCATGGCGAATGTCACATACACAAACCCGATCACTGGCCGGATTGTATCTTCCGATAATGAAATCAAGCTGTTCACAACAGCGTCAAACGGGAGCCTGAGTGAGCTGGGTGTGGCGGCGATTCCAGCCGCAACTTCCAATGTTCAGATCACCGGCAGATTCCGCTTTAGAAAGGCATAGACGAGGAGTTTAGAATTCATGCGTATGCGCAAGATGAAGTCTCTGGCACCGCTGAAATGAATGATGTGAGTTGCGGGCCGCAACGAAGCCCGCGCTTTCAGCTGTCCCGGCGCTCGCTGGCCCGGCTGGAGGGTGTGCATCCTGATCTGGCGGAAGTCGTGAAACTGGCCATTCAATTTACGCCGGTCGACTTCACCGTGCTTGAAGGCTTGCGAAGTGAAGCCCGCCAGCGCGAGCTGGTCGAAAGCGGGGCGAGCACGACCATGAATTCGCGCCATCTGACCGGCCATGCTGTGGACCTGGGCGCTTATGTCGGCGGGGAGGTGCGCTGGGACTGGCCGCTTTACTACCGCATTGCAGAAGCCATGAAAACGGCGGGCCAGCATCTGGGTGTCCGGCTGGTCTGGGGGGGCGTCTGGGACCGTGAGCTGACGCAATTGAACATGTCAGCGGCTGACGCTTCTGAAGCCTATGTGCAGCGCCGCCGCGAAGCCGGGAAGACGGCCTTTGTCGACGGCCCGCATTTTCAACTGCCCTGGGAGGGATATCCGAAATGATGGCACTTGCACTCAGGCATTGGAAGGTTCTGGCCGGTATCGGCGGCGCAGTTATCATCATTGCCTGTTTTAATATATGGCTTTCAGCGGCCAAGAGCGCCGCTTATGAGCGTGGATATGAAGCGGCAGACCTTGAGTGCGCCAAGGCCCGTGAGGCGGCTCGCATTGCCCGTGATAAAAAGCTCGCAGAGATAGAAAAAGAGCAGAAGCGGATAAACGCAGAGTGGCAACAGAAAGTGAATGCTGCTAAGAAGCTCAGTGACGATTTGAACCGAAGGGCCATTGAGGCAAACTCAAGGGCGCGCGAAGCTGAAAGGAAGGCACAAAATGCAATTGAAAAAGCTTTGCGTGATACCGGCAATGCTGGCTGCGAGCCCACTGGTAGCGTGTCAGACGAATACAACGCCAGTTTGTCCGCCTACAGATCCTATAACGATCACGAAGTACGTTGAGATCGAACCGGAACAGGTGGACGAAGCGGCGTTGCAAAATCCGCCAGCGCCAATTTTGCGCGAGGGAAAAGACGCAAACATCGTTGCGTCAAACGCGTCGGATTTACTGGCATGGTCAATCTCTGCGCAAGAATACATGAGGGGTCTTGAAGTTATTATACGCTGTCGAATCAATCAAGAGCCGAAAGCGTGCGAGGCCGGAACGTGACGGAAATACCTATGGCAGAGGTCGCATCTTGTCTGGCCGTAGCTGGTGTTGCTGGTGCATTCTTTCGCTCGCTCGTATGGCCTGAACCGAAATGGTACAGGCGCGTTATTCAAGGGCTGGCTGGTGCTGTTTCAGCGATCTTCCTTGGCGGCTTACTGGGTCATATTATCAATTCGGTTACGAGTGCCGGTTTTTATGGTTTCGCCGCCGCTGGCTTCCTGATGGGGTCTGGAGGTGAGGCAGCTGTTAAAGCGCTACAAGACCGCTTCGTTGGGAGGTCCTGATGTTCTCTCAGATATTTGACTTACTTGCCACCTTCACTCTAGTGACAGTTTGCTTGAATCTGTCGCACCAAAACTCATTGCGCTCCGGGCCTTATGGGAAGATAATTGCAACTGGCTATGGTATGATAGCAATTGCACTTCTCGCTGAAGCATTTTTCCATTGGGCAGGTCGGGACTGGATTGCATTTACGGCTTTTATTAAGATGCTGTTCAGCGTAACACTTGGGTTTGCATCGGCCCGTACTGAAAAAATTTTTATTCACCAACTTGAAGAAAAGAGAAACCTCCATGGCAACTGAACAAGAAATTTATGACACGTACCAATCGTATTGTGCCGCGCAGAGAAAATTGATTGCTGAAATTGCTGAAACAGTTTTACCAGGCGAGCACCTTGCGTGCATGGCGGCGATCCGCGCCATTGTCGACGGTGACGAAAAGAAGATTCATGCTGTTCTTCATCGGGCAAAACAGAACCGTGATGCAAAGAATGATGGGCCTGTTATCGCGAGTGTAACGGAAACGGAAGAGGCCCCGTAAATGTCAATTTACGTTGGCGTCTTCCTCTTCGCGGTTATTTTTGTGTGGCTGCTAACGATGGCTGGTAGTCAACGATTGGCGACATTGGGGCACATGTTCACACTGGCAATGCTTTCGCCGTTTTTGATTCAGCATTATGAAGCCGTTGGTATGCCTGCCAGGTTGTTCGCATATGCAACGGCTGACCTGTTAGCGGGCGGTGTTCTGATAATACTTTACGCTGGCTCTAAACAATCTGAGCATTTACGGCGAATTGCGCTTATGACGGGTGCTGCGTTTTTATTGGTCAGCATTGTGTGTCATGGCGTGTTTGCGTCTGGCGGTATTCAGCCGACAATTCATGCGATCATAACGGCAATTTCAACATATATTGCTGTCTTATGTATGGGATTCACGGCTGGAACAGGGGTGTTGAGAAATGTCATCGAAGATAGCCGTCGCTATGGCGATCTTCGTGGTCGCGGTTCTTTACATAAGGCTGATCATAACGGCAATTATTAGTAGGCGTGAGCGAAATAAGCGTTGACACACAATATGTTTTGACTTACGTTCAATTTATCGGGCCTCTCCCCCCGATTTCATTTCATTTCTCCTTGCCCCGTCAGTTTCGGCTGGCGGGGTTTTTCTTTGCGTTCAATCCGTTTTTTGGCCGTGCTTCAAAACAAATCGGCCACGCTCTGAAAGGGCGATCTCAGTTTTGCTAACCCGATCAACAAGGGCGCGGCCCTCAGCATGACAGGCAAAGCACCCCACATATGAACCTGTCCTGCCCGGTTCCTGCAGAATCGATAAAGAAGTTTCCCCACAAATTGGGCACGGGGATATATGTTCGCTCACTTCACCTCTCCTGCTTCTATCATGGCGGTGTAGGCGTTAAATACCGCATTTGGGCTTATCTTTTGAAGCTCGCAGCCAGCATCGAGAATATCAATTGTCATTTCGCTCACACCGGATTCTCCAAGTGATACACTGAAGGCTTCGAGCATCTCCTCGCCAGCATCCCTCGGCACTATCGCATACTCTTCACGTATGGCTGTGAGGGCGGCTTGGGTGGCGTCCTTAAAGTCCTGTTTATACCCAGCGTGCTCTCGATCCCATCCCGGCATAACCTTCATGCCGAACGGGTTGGCGTCATACATCGCCCGCGCTATCTTCTCTACAAGGTCAGTCACTGGTCTGGGCTTCCTTCGCGCGCTCGGGCCTCACTCGGGTATAAAATCTCGCCTGTTCCAGCCGTGTAGCTCAGGCATCCGTTGCGCATAGGGTCAAATCCCTGACCGGAAAAGCTCGCATCAACGAAACTTCCAGTTCGAGATAGCGTATCGGCATATTCCGGGTCACAGGATGCAACCGATACGATCTGGCCCGCAAGCTCATCACCAGCAACGCCCGCCACGACGCTCGTTCCATCCGCGATGTACGCGATCCATTGGCAAACCTTGATTAACTCTTCTTTCGTTGGTGGTTTCGGCCTATCAGTCATTACAATACTCCTCATACGACGCGTACACTTTCGTGTTGTCGCGATAGATATACGGTTTCAGCCAGCCTTCTTTTTTCAGTTCTGAGATGAGGTCATCGGCCTCTTCATCGGTGATTGTCAGGCCGGATGTTTTAAAAAGCCGGTCCTTCAGGATCTTCGCCGGGGATAGGTCAGTCATTGGTCAGGGCTCCTTCTGTGTCAGGGTTAGCCAGCTCAAGCAAAACATCCGCGTGGCAGTCTTGATCCAGCGGGCAGAAGCAAGCCAGGTTCTTTCCTTTGAGTTCTGTTGGTGCATCACTGATGATCCGGCCAATGATGCTTTGAGGGTGAGCTTGTGGCCCACAAAACGATCCGTTGGACCAGAAGCCAAGGGTCGCGCGGCGGAAGCGGCTGACCGCCTCCTCAAGACCAAGCTCTCTCACCGTCCATGGATTCCCATACTTGCCCGGTCGCGTGACCTTCACGGCCTCCAGACCGTTCAGGGCCTTGCTGGTTTCCTGTAAGCGCCAGCCCTTCGTGCGCTTCAGCTGAATGCGTTGTGGCTTGCTCATGAGCGGGTTCCTTCTTCCTTGCGGCGCCGCATTCGCCAGCCGCGTTCGTATTCACACTTCCAGATGCGCCGGGCCTCCGGATCCTTGATGAGGGCGGGGGCGGTGGGGTTGTGCTTGCGCCGGTAAGCGTAATCTTCGAGCCCCTTATGGCGTGCGCGGATTTGAGCTGTGAGGGATAGGGCGGGTTCATCGCTCATCACTTACCCTCCAGTGCAGCTTCTTTGGCTGCTATGGGTGGGCCATAAGGGATTTCTCCGGCGGCAATTTTCTCCTCACCCGGATATATGAGCTCTCCGGTCCAATCCCCTCCCGGCGCCGGGAACGTGTCACCACTGTACCATCTCCAGCCGCGATCAACTTTGATCCACCAACCGCCCATAAGGCAGGAGCCTTGGTTCCAATCGGCGCATCTCTTAGTGTATCTCGAATACTCATAGCGCACCCCCTTGTGAGAGGGGGGAGGCGTACTCTCCAATTAATGATAGCATTATGTTATTCTCCTTCTTTCTCATCATAAGCGTGTTGTGCGGCGACTTGACGTTCTTGAGCCATTTCAAGATTTAATTTTGCCTGCATGAGCGCCTTTTCGGCATTCCATACAGCCGCATTTGCCGCGTCCAGTTTTTGCGCCTCACTTGATGGTTCATTGCCGCCTTCGTGGCCAGCAAGGTGCTTTGTTAGGGGGGAGATCATTTGGACCTCCTACGCTGTTTCCGACGCTTAGAAATTTCAGCTCGCTTGGCTTTCTTCTTAGCCTTCGCCTTCGTTTCAGCTTTAGTCTTCCGCGCATCTGCTTGGCGGTCGCGAAACATCGGATCGATATTGCCGAAAGGTCCATCAAGCCTAAACCCATCATTCCAACAGCCTGAGACAATGCGGCATGTTTTAGCTGATCAGTCATCACACTTTCTCCTGTTTCAGTTTGTCTTGCAGTTTGCGAAGGCGCTTCATTGGCTCGTGTCCGGCTGAAATCACACTTCGGTTTTCTTTGGCACGTTCAACATAGCCGATAGCATTTTGAACAGCCGACCAATCCATAACATCAGCCCAGTATAGCGGAAAGTTCGTTTCATAGCACCGCGCAAACGCATAGAGCTTTGCGTCAAAGTCATTCTCAGCGCCGTATAGGCTCGCATGGTGGGCAATATCCATTGCCAGCTTGTAAAGTGTGCGGAGCTTCTTCAGGTCCCGCACATTAATTGAATCGTCATTAACGATAGCTTCAAGAACGATACTCATTTCATTTTCTCCTATTTAGCGGCAATTTTTTCTTTTGCGCGTTTGCGAGCTTCCATCATCGCGTCGGACTGAAGGCCCGGAACATCCTCCATAACAAGCGCAAGTTCTTCAAAATTGGTCAGCCCAAATTTATTTGGCTCACTCTTCTTGATGGCCCGTGTGCTTCCGCGCGCACTAACTGGCGGCTGGTAACTGTATGGATTCAATGGGTGAAAAGCTGCCATCTCTAATTCTCCTTTGCCCCGTGTTATGTTGACGACCCGGCACTAGGATGGGAACGGGGCGGCATTTCCTAGTGTGGGGTCCGGGTCGTCTGAGTGTCAATATTGCACATCAATAACATGTCGTCAATCACAAAATGTGCTATTTTTTTACATTTTATGGCTTGCCTTAAGCAAAAGAAGTGACATACTGAATGCATATTAAGCAGCGAACAAGGACACCCGGTCTTAATATGATGAACAACCCCGCTGTCTATGAGCGGCAGAAACAATTGAAAGAGGTCTTAGGACTGAAAGCGAGGAAGAGATGAGCGAATGCAACCTTACTGGTATATCACCAAGGACGGAGACCTGTCCTGTTACAGACTCTATCGACGTCACTACTCATCAACCAAAAACCCAAAACCCAAGCAAAGACAGTTCATTGGTCCCGGCGAATATATCGCCCTGCGAACCCGCTGTGGAAACGCGGTATTTGTTTGGCGCTTCGCAAAATACCGAAAAGACGGGCAAGCGGGCGTCGAGTGCTCATTATTTCGGAATGAAACAACAATCCAGTCGTCTGAGCTTATCAGACAGGCTGACGCCATCGCTGATCACTGCTGGCCTGATTGCAGGCACTACACCTACGTTTGTCCGTCATCAGTGCGGAGTACCAATCCCGGATTCTGCTTTATTTCTGCTGGATGGTCACGCTGCGGTCGATCCAAACGTGGACTTCACTTGCTTGAGCGAGTCGAAGCCTGAAAAAGCCAACGTCCGCCGAATGCAGGGTGAGCGCCAATCATGACCCTCACCACTACAGCGCAGCAACAAGCCCCTGCCCGCCCTGATATCGAAGCGATCATTAGAGCCTGTCAGAAGGCGCTCGCCAGCGAAGAAACCGGCCCCGGCAAAGCAGGGCGTGCCCGCGTACAGCGTGAGCTGAACGTCGCTCTCTGGGCGAAGCATTTGGAGAAGAATGATGGATAGGCCTGACGTTGAGTTTGTCACCGATGGGGATGCAGTGCGGATTAAAGCGCAATCCCTCTTGGCGCAGGCAGAAACCATGAAGGAATTTAAGCCGCTCATGGAGTATTGCCGCCAACTAGAAGCAGAGAACGCAAGGCTGAAGGCTGAGCGGGAGATTGAGTTTCAACGAGGCTACACGATTGCGTGCTGCAATCTGGAAGGTCTGCATGGGTGCTCAGAGGTGGCGTTCGACGTATTCTCGCAGGCCGGTGTTACTCGGGACGAAATCGCCCGCATGGATCTGACGGATTACGATCTCAAGGCATTGGCTGAGATTGAGAAGGGGCGGCGAGGATCGCCTTACGGCGGTGAAGATCACGACAACTCACCTGCGGGTGAGCGCGCCCTTCCACCGCAGGACCAATCCAAATGACTAAAACCAATGGCTAATCGCGGCAATACCCATAAAAAATGGCGGTCCCGTCTTGTGCGTGCGCAAAATGGGCGCTGCTATTATTGCAGCCGTAAGTTTGACGAAGACGACTCATGGCTGCACTCAACGGTTGACCATATGCAGCCCCTTTGTCTTGGCGGAAAGAACACCGTCATGAACTATGTAGCGGCTTGCAAAAGGTGCAATGTTCTGAAGGGAAATGAAGGCTACAAGTCGTTTATGGCCTTCTGGAAAAACGCCTGGCACATGATGCCTGATGACCCAAGAGAAATGATTTCACAAATGATGAAGGAGAATAGAGAATGACTGATTGGTATGAGAAAGGATATTATGACGGACTAGAAGGTAATCTTTTCGACGCTCCGATCGATAAGAAAAATCGGAGCCCATACCGTGAAGGGTATAGGACTGGTGAACTTCATCTTGAAGCCGAGGAGAGGGAAAAAGAAACCAACAAAAAATGGTGGGATGCCTTTTATTCGATAGAGCAATCCGAGAACTTCACGGAAGACCAGAAGGCGGACCTGAAAAACATCGTTAAGGCAATTGCAGATATTGTTGAGGGATAAGGAGAATAGAGAATGACCAACCACATTTTGATGATGATTGCATTTATGGCGTGTGCGTTTGCCATGCCGTTGAGTGCTTATGCTTTTGACGCGTATTTCACGCGGATCACATGGCCGAAACCGGCGTCATTTGCTGCTGCCGCAATCATTCTCGCTATTGGTGTTTTGGTATGAGTAATGAATATGACCCGCGCGAAGATGGTAAGCGTTCATACGACGCTGCCATTAACGCAATGCGTGAGAAGTTCGCGCCACTCTATGAAGCCGGAGCCAAGCGCGTTGTTCAGATTGGCGAGCATGTTTTGATTGAGGCGATTGCCTGAAGATCATGCCAGCGCTGGGGCGGTTTGATCACCTTTTGTCAGACCCCCCGTATGAGGCATCCTTACACTCAAGCAAGAACAGTCTTCGCGGACCCGTCCGCGCAGACAAAGGGCCGGACCTCAAGGGGCTGAATTTCAGTTCGGTTGATGCGATCCGAAAGGATATCGTGAACTGTGCTGAGACGGCATCTGCGGGATGGTCAATTTTCTTTTGTACGGTTGAGGGTGTCGCGAAGTGGGCAAACGCGATCAACACGTCCGCACTGAAATACAAGCGCGCTTGCGTATGGATTAAACCGGACAGCACACCTCAATTGAACGGACAAGGGCCAGCGCAAGGCGCTGAGATGTTTGTCACGGCATGGGGTGGCAATGGTCACGCGCGATGGAATGCCGGCGGCAAGCGAGGAGTTTACACGCACTGCGTAAATGGCCCGAACCGCGAGGGCACGCACCCGACCGAAAAGCCTGTTTCGCTTATGCGGGAAATTCTGACAGACTTCACAAATGAGGGGCAAACAATCCTCGACCATTCATGGGCTCCGGAACAACGGGAGTCGCATGTGCTCAACTTGGCCGAAATTTCACCGGCATAGAGCTTGATCCAGATTACTTCAACATAGCCTGCAAGCGCATTCGTGAGGCGCATAACCAGCCTTCGCTTTTTCCTACTGAAAAACCAAAGCCCCTGAAGTCCGGTAATTTATTTGGAGATGATGCGAAATGACATGGACTCCTGATCGTATAGAAACATTGAAATATCTTTGGCAAAAGGGCTTGAGTGCCAGCAACATTGCAGAAACTCTTGGCGGCGTTAGTCGAAACGCGGTTTTAGGCAAAATACACCGGCTGGAACTTCCCAAGCGCAAACAAAAGGCCTGCATGGTGAAGAAGAAAAGAGCGCCGAAGGTGAGCACATATCAAAAGCCCTTAAAGCCTAAACAGCGGATTGAGGAACCTGTTATTGACGGGACTGAAAAGACAATCCTCGACATTCGGGATGGTGAATGCCGGTGCTGTGTAAGCGGCGAGGGCGCTGATATGCTTATGTGTGCAAAGCCGGTTGCGATAGGGTCGCCATGGTGTGAATATCATCAAGATAAACTCACTAACACAAAAATGATTAATGAGCGCGTCAAGAAAGAGCGGCAGGCATTTCGTGAATATTTGAACAAGTCCAGGTTAGAAAGAGAATCACATGGCGTTTGATCAAGTCCAGACAAAAACCATAACCATCAAGCGGATTCAGCAGGCTACTCAGGAAGTGACGGGAGTTTCAATTGACAAAATGAAAAGCCCGAAGCGTATTCAGGAGATATCGCTTCCACGTCAAGTTTCCATGTATCTTTGCCGCAAACTCACCACGCGTTCCTTGCCTCAAATCGCGCACTTTTTTGGCAAGCGGGATCACACCACGGTGCTCTATGGTGTGCGCAAAATAGAAGGGTTGATTAAAGATGGTGATCAGAAAACGATTGATTTAGTCAACCGTGTTGAGAGTGCCGTGAAGCCCAAGGTATTCAATGAAAGCGTCCTTAGCAGCGTCGGCACCAAGGGCGACACATGTGAAACATCCTACGGCCAAGCAAGCCTTGAGGTACGCTTCCTGCCCATCCTGCCAGCTCGATAGCGTGTGATCACGTCTTTTCAACTCACATACAAATGCGGGGGCTCCTGGTATCACAATATCAGCGGCCCCTGCTGTCATTCCTTCTGCGCGCTTCCGGCTCATCGTGCTATGCTGACCGCCGCGTAATTGTCCCTCATTCCGTGGGTGGATTGCGACCAAGCCGTATGTGTTTGGATGCTCATTCCGAAGCCAATTGAAGAACGTGATCTGCTCAAGTGCTTCGGCTGGGCATTTGCCGCGAAAGTCGGTGTCTCCATACACTTTCATCCATTCTGGAAATTTCATTTTCTCATTCTCCGTTATTGCAATTGTGCAAATAGCATGTTATGTTGACTTTGTCACGGCGGCGCTGAAAGCAGAAGCGTAGACGAGCACAGTGTAGTGATTTGGCGGGCTTGATAAACTGGGCATCCAGTGTAGCCTTTCACAAAGCCCGGGTAGCGTGGGGCCCGTGACACCCTAAAACAAGGAGAAGTAAAATGAAGTATGAAGATATCGAGATTGGCAAGGTTTATGTTGATAGCGTTGGAACTGAGTATGAAGTTCTGGCAAAGTCTCGTGAGCACGTATGGGCTGCGCGTAACAAAGCTCTACTACTGACGCATAGTATCGATTCTTTTGAAACATGGACCCCAAAGCCTGAAGAGATTGTTCGGTATTTCAATATTTATGGGGATGGATTGATCGGCACATACTTCAATACAAGAAAAGAAGCAGACATGGCGCATTCTCTTGTGGGCCCTCGAATCGGTTGCCAGCGGGTCGTATTTAAACCCGACACATGGGATGAATAATGAAGATACGAAAAAGGCCGGGATTAACCGGCCTTCTTTTTATGTATGGAGCTTGAGAGCTTCATCTATATATGATCGAAGCTGCAATAAATCGTCTTTTTCATAAACCAGGTATGTTTCGTCATCATCAAAAAGACCGTCCCTCATAAATCCGTCTTCCATTTTTAGGCTTTCGCCGTGATCTAGAGCACGATCTGCCTTGTCCCACATATCTGCGGAATCCTCTGCACCCCACCATGTCAGGTCTAGTAATACAAACTCTTTTTCTGCGTACCTTCCGCCATATACGTAAATTCGATTGAAAGTATGGCTCTTTCCTTTTGAGAATAGCGTTCCTTCCGGCATATTCAGAAAATCGTCTCTGTTGAGTATTTTCATTGATATCCCTCAACCCCATTCAATAGCGCAGCACATGCTAGGGCGGTCCTGGTATCTGCGCCGCGTCGTTTCATATTGACGATAGAGTGAGCGCCTACGCCCAGCAATCGACCGCATTCCGCATCTGATGACGCAAGACCCTTTGCCTGCATCTCCTTTAGCCATTTTTTGAATGATTCAGGTGTCATTTGTCATTTTCCTTTACATGAGTGCTGTCCAGATCGATAGCGGCCTTTAGTTCAGAAAGCGGCATTTCTGCACGCGTAACTTCCCAATCACCGCGGTCGTCACCATCAGTTAGAATGACCACGAGTGAGCTGTTTTCGATCTTCAGTTCGAGATTGAGGCTGTCAGTCATTGGTCGCCTCCATTGCTTTCAGAAGGGCCATACAGCGGGCGGCTTCTTCGGTTTTGGCAAAGCAGAAATGAACGCATCGATCGACGCCGATTTCTAACGTATATTCGCCGTCATAGGGTCCGCTCAAACGCCACCACTTATCCGCCAAATACTCCCGCTCAAGCGCCTTTACGGAATTTAGGTCGGCTGTGTAGCGGGGAAAGAACTGGTCGTTCAGATATGTTTTAAACGAACGTCCAAGGAACTTGCTTCCGAGCGTGTCATGAGTGTCATCTGGATAAACGGCGTGCCAGTAGCCTGCGTCAGAGATGACCAGTCGGGCGCCTTTTTCAATGCAGAAAATCTCAGCATCAATTTCTCGAAGTTCTTCACGACTTGTGTTCTCGTCTACTGTTGATAGACGGGAGAGGAGGGTGTCGAGCTTGGCAATTTCGCGCGCCTCTTTAGCGGCTGCGATAAGTCGTTTTCCGGCTTTAGTCATTGGCGCAAACCTCGTAATTGTAAATATCCCGCCAATCGCCTAGGTTCCTTCGCTTCAAAAGGCCCTTGTTGATGAGCGATTGGAGTGTGTTCGGTTGGATCATTAAAGAGCCAACGGCTTCGTCTCGATGCACTGTTCGCCGCCCTATAGCGGTCATTGCATCCCTTTGAGGTTTTGAGAGACGCTGGAGGAGGGTGTCGAGGTCAGTCATTGGCTTGCTCCCCAGTGCAGCTTCACGATCCTCACAAGCGGCAACAGCCTCTGCTGAGGTTTTGTATGGTCCGTGAGTATCAAGAGCGGATTTGGCATAGAATGCACCTTTGTTGGCAAATGATGGCCATACTTTGTGTTTGACTGATCCTGTCGCAAATATACTTGCACCGGATTTTAACCACTTCATCACTTCTCCTCCGGTGGTGAGATGAGGGCGAAGTGTGTGGGTTTGACACCGGGGCAACCGACCTCATAAAATCGACCGCCTCCTAGCGGTTCGCCGACCAGTAAAAACACGCCGCTATGAATCAGGATCTCCTTATCCTCAAGGCGTTCGGTCGGAGCATTTTCGATATCCGTTCTCCACTCCACCAGCATTCCAGCTTCGCGGAGGGCGCGGACAGCATCATACGCCCAGTCGACTACAAGATGATCGTACGGCGGCTTAAGCCATTCTGGATTCTTGACTATTGCTTCAATCAAGCTTTTAAAGGAATCCCTCAGAATCTCTTCAGCTTTCATTATTCTCTCCAAGGGCTTGGCGGGCGCTCATGGCTGCGGCAAACATCTTCTGGAACCGTTCGCCATCCGGCCCCCAAACGGTGATCCCGACTGAGTTCAAAGCGGCCTCGACTTCAACGTCCTCAAGTTCAGGTGAGCGCAACCGTCTCACCTCACCTATAAGGGCAAGGGTTGTTTCAGGGTCCATGTTGGCGATGTGGGTGGCATTCTGAGCATCAAGACCATCATCTGAGTATGATATTACAGCCAAGGTCTCGCCTTCCGGGCTGACGACACGGGAGCGAGCTACCATCGAATGGGCAGCGTCCCACTTCCCCTGAGTAGCTTCCCGCGCTTCTCTCTCTATCTGGTCAAGGTTGATCATTGGGTGTCCTTTTTGGCGGGGTCATCTTTGCGGGTGCGAAAATATGTCAGCGCCCCTTCTTCAGCGAACGTGCGAACCACGTCATAGACGTTAGTGCTTTGCTCTTCAGCGATGACTCGAATACGAGCTTTTGCGTCGTCATCCAGCGCGATTGGGAAGGTTTCACTCCTATCTTTACCTTTCTGTAGTTCGGGTTGTGCTTATTCATCATCAACACCAAGATAATCCATAATGTCTTGGCGCAGACAGTGGCCATCACACGTTGTTTCGTCATATTCGTAATGACCCTCCATCGGGTCGATCACATAAAAGCTACGATCCGCTTTGTTTAGCATAGACAAAACGCCCCTAAGCAATTCGTCTGCCCTGTCTTCATTCGTCATCTCAGTTCTCCGTTATGCTTAGATCGCCATACGAGCCCAAGTGAATGTTTCTGCAATCAACATCGGCAAAATACCGATTATCTATGAGCCACTGCAAAAACCTGTAGTAATCAGGCTGGACGCCCACAAAGTCACTCAAAAATGAGTTCTTTAACTCCATCAAGTCAACATCATAAAGTGCGACGTGAACGCCAAATATTCCGTAATCAGAATATTCGTCGTGCTCAAAAACAATCGTTTCGCCTTTCTTGATCTTCATCTCAATTCTCCTTATCTCCCTGCACAATGTCACAGATTTACACTGTATGCAATAGGCACTTTGAAAAATATTACATAGCAGGCTCTACATCCTCGGCCATGTTGTAACCGTGAATACGATAGAAGCCAGAGGCCGCGTCCTTCATATACGTCACCGTTCTGATACCCTGCTCCCTTGCGCGCTGAAACTCCTTCCAGAAGGCAAGCGGTTTTGGCGCGGTACTCTCAGGCGAAAACCAGACCGTGAACGTCCTGTAAGGCGTCGTGAAGCTGACCTTCCACGTCTTATTGCCCTTCATGGACACACTTTCTTTTTCGGTCATATTCAGAACAATGTCTGTCTGTAGCTGCTTCGGGTCTTTCTTCATTGCCTGAAATTCAGCGATCAGCTTTTCATTCGGGTCGATGATCTCACCCTTGCAGTGCGCACAATATCGTGCCGCAATATCATTCGCCTCGTGACAGTGCGGACATTCTTTATGCGTCCAGCGGTAAGAACACCGTTGCGCCTTGTGGTCATGCCCCCAGCATCTACGCCCATGATGCACAGGCATAGGCTTTTTGATTTCCTCGCCTTCTTCGTCACGGCCAATTGGCACAAGAACTTGGTTGCCATCCAGATCAACAGCATAGCCGTATTTGTCTTTCGGCATGTCGATGCTGTCTTTACGAATGGTAAAGTCATTCTCATAGCCACAATCAGGGCATTCAGCCTTAACCGTTCCACCGCCTTCACCGCTGCCACTTGCGCGAATGACAGGCGCGTAAATGTCACCATCAGGGAAGTGGTCTTCAATATTGCCCGCAAAGTCCAGCACATAGCTTTTCGGCTTCATTGGGTCCAAACGCCATGCCCGGCCCATGATCTGCTGTAACAATGACGCGCTTTCCGTCTTTCGCAAAAGGGCAATGACTGACGTATGCTCCACGTCAAAACCAGTCGTGAGAGTACCAATCGACACGAGGTATTTGAACCGTTGCGCTCGATACGCCTTGATGACGCTATCACGGCCCCTGACTGTGCCCCCAATTGCCTCGGCGCTATCGCCGGTCACAATGCCAGAATTTTCAGGCGGCAGGCTCGCATGATCTCGTGTGCGTGCTGAACGGTGGACGCAAACAACATGCACCCGCCATATTGATGACGCGCGAACGCTACAACATTGGCAACGATCTGAGACGTTAACCGCCCCTGTCCGTCAAATGTCTGATGCAGGCTGTCATCTGTGAACTTGCCATTCTTGCCCAGAACCAGCCCGCTTGTGTCGTATGCCTGCCCGTCTGTAGGCCCGATATCCATTGGTGTGATATAACCTTGCTCAAGCATCAGGTGGGCAGACACACGCTTCACGCATTTCATGAAATACGGGTTTTTTGCATACTCGTCGGTTAGAACACGGTCGTTTTCCTCAATACGGTACACATACCCCTCGCCAAGTCTATAGGGCGTGCCAGACAGGCCGATAACGCGAAGATAGGGATTTCCTTCCTTCATCTGTTCGATAATGTCACGGATCGTCGGTGTAATTCCGTGGGCTTCATCAATGATGACGGCTGCATATCCATCTTTGAACCGGCTGATACGGTTTTTGACGGTTCCAGGTGTGCCAAAAACGACTTTATTTCGCAGGTCTTTTCGTCCCGCGCTGGCGCTGAAAATGGAGTATGGCTCGCCTGTCAATTTGAACTTGGCGGCGTTCTGTTTCACCAATTCGGCGCTAGGTGCAAGACACAGGACTTTCTTGCCCTTTGACATGGCGTGGATCGCATCTGCCAGCGCGGCTATAATGTGCGACTTACCGGCTGCCGGGGCCGCGTCAATTAAGCACGGCTCCGTATTTCCCTTGATCCACTTTACAACCTCATCATGACACTCCTGCTGATATTCGCGCAGGTTAATCATTGGACGTTACCGGGGGCTTGATAATTGCGTAGTGTGTTGGCTCGTTAACCATCTCAACACCATAATCGCTATACCAGTACCCTCTACTGTATTCGCCCATCCCTATTTCACCTCCATCAATCAATAGAGCGCAGTCCGAACCGCGCAATTTATCCCAATTGGCTTTCACGCTTTCATCAACTTCCCGCCACTCCACCAGCATTCCAGCTTCACGGAGGGCTTTCAGGCAGAATGGACAGCGGATTGCGCGACAAAACTCATGTCACTAATGACATAACTACCGTATTCTTTGAGTTCACCATCCAAAGCGTCCAAGGCAATATCTTCAGGTGTTTTCATCTCACTTCTCCTCTAACTCAGTTTCCAGAATGTACTTCCCTTGCCACGGTACGGCTCTAGGTCCAGTTTGGGCAAATGCTCTTTCATGACTTTGGCGTATTGAACATTTCCCTTACGCTCAACTTGCGTCAGTTTCCGCCCGTCAATCTCGGCATTTCGTCCTTTCGCCAATTCGACAAGGCGTTCCAGAATTTCCTTTTGACGCTCTTTTGCATTGTCCACGGCCTCTGCAAGCTCATCATATTCCGTCAACAAATTATGTGCTTCCGGCGTATCGATCTCGACACGTTTTGGCTCAAGGTGAGGTTCCGGGTTTTTCAGCTCCTCAAGATATTCCTGATAGAACGCTTTCAGCTTCGGGATACTCTCAGCCTGCCATTCATCGTCAACAAATACCTCTTCAAGCTTGGTGATTGCCTCGCTTTTCCAGCCAGGAGCCCATTGGTAAAAATGCCAGAACTCCCGGCCCGTCACCCATAGCGAAAACTGCACCTGATCGTAATAGTGCGGTTGCTCCTCAAGTGTCTTGAACTCATCAGGCGACTTAATGGCACGCTTCCCGAATGGCACTTCACTTCAAGCCCACCCTCAACGCCTGAAAATCCGATTAGCCCATCAGGGGAGCACCCAGCCCAATCTTCATGCGGGATAAAGCCGGACTTCTGCACTTCTATCTTCGTTTCGAGCGTGTAATCGAAGATTGCGCCTTCTTCATGGTAATTTCCGTGTTGGGTTGCGATATTGCCCTGAAACTCTGATTCAACTCCGAGTGCGCTGCGAACCATAGACCGCATTGCATCTTTGCGCGTCATGTGCGGCGAATGACCAAGGATCGCGCCGACCATACTGGCCGTAACGCGTCCCTTGCGTGCCTCAAACCATTCCGCGCTTCTTTGTTCAGCTTGGGTCATTCCTCAAGCCTCTTGAAGAACACGATCCTTACATTTTTGTCGTTGTTTCTCTTTTCGAGAAACTCCTCAATCTCAATCACCTTATTCATATCTATTTTGTCGACAGACACAAAAAACCGACCTGAAAACCGATCCCCATCGTAGACAACCAAATGAGTTGGCTTTTCATTTGTTAACTGTTCTGTCATCTTTCATTCTCCTATATGGCGGGACCGAAGCCCAGCCTGTTGGTTTTAGTTTGATTCAATAAACTTAGGCATAAGATCGAAATACTCCGCGTGATCACCCTTGAGTATTGCGTCATGCAACGCTATGCGCTCATGCTTCTTAAGCAAATTAAGCTGCTTAGCTGCCATCGTTGCAATATGCCAAGATGTGAATACCTCCACTCTTTTTGTCAGGATGATGTTCGTCTCACCTTTTCGGTACGAGAAGAAATTTGCGTTTTTGTAACGATCATTTTCCTTTCCCGTATTCTTGAAACCGTCCTTCAAAAGCTTACTCTTCAGCTTGAGCTTGCCATCAAAAACGACGAAATCAACGTCCGTGTCGGTGGGTGCTTGGGAGCAGATTTCTCTGCTCCCTGTCCGAAAGAATTTCAATCCTGTCTTCAAAAGGTATTGAACCGCTTCTTCTTCAGTCATCTCATTCTCCTTTATTTATCGTTTATCGATCAGCTTTTTTCTTTTCTTTCCTTTTACGGTCGGACTATTTTCTCCTGTCCTTCCCTTGCAATACTCAATAAATCCTGCCGCATTTAGGTTTTCTTTCTGAGATCCCCACCTCAGATTTTCTGGTCTATTGTCCAAAGAGTCTTCGTTTAGATGAAGAACATACGGCTTTCCGACCGGAGGTTCGCCGTGGAACGCCTCGCAAACAAGTCTATGTATTTTGTAGTTTTTGCCCCTGTACAAAACACCATAGTATTCGTGTCTGGCCGTTTTACTTGCCCTGCGTTTGCTCCCCTTTATCCATTTTGTTTTGTATTCCCGCATTCCGCCGTGCGGCATCTGGGCAAACGTATTTTCAAATTTTATCATTCCGTCACTTCTAGCGAGAGCGCCCGGAATTGATGGTATCTGCTTAGTAATCATTCAAAACAGATACCACCAGAATTGATACCGTGTCTAGTCTAAAAAGGCACGTAATCCCCATCAAGAGAACTCGCCGCCTTGCTTGCGCTTGAGGGCTTGGCTTCCTTGATGTCGATACCTTTAGACTTCTCAGAAACGGCTTGAACCCAATTGCCTTCGTTGCCGTTCATTCCCCAGACGCCCAGGCGGATAACCATAGGTTTATTCATCAGGCTTGCGGCAAGATCGTTATCAGTCGGCTTGCTTTGGATTTTCAAAAGCTTACCGCCCGCGTTTGCGTCAATTGCCGCAAGCATACGCTTAGCTTTGTCGCGCTTCTTGCGTCCGGCCTCAGCGTCTTTTGCATTCGGGTCAACATCAGTCACCCAAAGCTTTTGCCAGACCTTACGGTTCTGAAACTCGTCCGGGGCAACAATAGACCAGCGAAGAGAGACAAACTCAGCGTCACGGTCACGGGTTTCGCGCCATTCAGCCTCGTCAATCATGGCGATTACGCTTGAGCCGTCTGGAATGACGCCAATATTGCCGCCGCCCGTATCAAACTCTTTTGCGCTTGTGTCGATGGATTCACCATCATCTGTATCCCAAAAACTCATTTCTCTACTCCTTCAGTTGGTTGGGCTTGGGGTTTGGGTGTGCTCACTGGCTTCCGTGATAATTTCAGCGAAGGCACGATCTCAAACAGTGGATTTTCACCCTGTTCAAGTTCAATTGGATCAACAATGCCAAAACGGTTTTTCGATACATTGCTTGCCGTGGCATATGTCACAAGCTCACGCTCGCCTGTTGAAATAGCTTTCTTGCGCTCACCATCTCCGCCTTTAACGAAGGTTGCCAGCCGGATAAATCCGACAAGGTCCACATCGTCCACATAGGGCGGCAAACTCTTACCGTTCATGCGCAACGTGTACCGCTGGAAATCATCCTGATCCGGGAGCTTCATTGTCTCAATATCCGCATGGGCTAGGAAGACAATATTCATACCCTTCTCTTCGAGCAAGACAGTTGCCGCACGTCGAACGCGCTCATGTTGAGACGCCACGGCAGACCAGCCATTACCATAGCCACCAAGGGCTTGGTTCATACCTTTTGCCTTCGGGTCGGATTCCAGCACTTCAGTACAGAACAGACGTTCCAGCGAGGTGACTGTATCAATCACGAGCGTTTTGTAGTCGTGATCTTCCTTGACCAAGGCAATAATATATTCCCAGAATTGGGTCGCCTTTGTAACAATTGGGAAGGCGTCCGGCACCATATCATCAGTGACCGGCATAACACCAGGCTCTGTACGAATGAAAATAGGCTTTGGGAATGTTGCGGCGAACGAGGTTTTACCCATACCGCCTGAACCGCAGATCGTGCACATAATGGCATTCTGTTGCGGTTTACTAATAGTCGATAGCAAGCTCATAAAGCCCGCTCCTTTTCTTGATTTAATGGCACATTGGCCCGTGCGGCAGGTGCACACTCTCTTCCCTGCTAACCGAAAATTTCTTTCCGGTATGGCTTGACGTTATGTGCAATGTGTTGTCTTGTCAACAGACAAAACGCACAAAGGAGAAACACAATGACTAACTTTAAAGTAACGAAAGAGGATATTGGCCGCATTGCGATTGATGAAAACTGGTGCGAATGGAAACTTGTGCATTGGGAAGATGGATCAAAATTTCCTGCGACCTGGCGTTTTGGTGATGTTTCATATACGTCCAGCGAATACGGAACCAGAACGGACGACACTACCATTATCAAATGGAAGTCGGAAAAGCGTGAGCCGCTTATTCTATGGATAAGTATTGCTGACGATGGATTGCCGCTTTTTGCCGCTGGTAGGGAATTTGAAGGTGCAATAAAATTCATCGAAGTGCTGGAAGACGGGGAAGAAGCTCCGAAAACGTCTGGCCGGATTGAATGGCATGGCGGTGAGTGTCCGGTTCCAGCGGGGGAGAAGGTCCGGGTTTGGCTTGAGTATGGGCGCGATGATATCACTTGTGAGCCGGAGGAATGGCGCTGGGAACACATGGGTTACGGTGGAGATATCATCGCGTATGAAATTCTTGAGGAAGGTAACGAATGAAACAATTGAATGAAGACGTGTTGCGGGCATTGCTTGCAGATACGAAGGTGTGCGCCGTGTCGCAAAATACCGGCCTGCATCGAAACACTATTATGCAGTTTCGCGATAACAAGACCGAAACAACACCAGAAACAATCGACAAAATCCGCGCCTATTTCATCGAGAAACTGGCCATTGTCGATCTAACAGGAGATGTGAAAAATGACTGACTTCAGAGTAGCGAAAGAAGACGTAGGCCGCATTGCGATTGATGAAAACTGGTGCGAATGGAAACTTGTTCATTGGGAAGATGGGTCTGGATTTCCTGCGACCTGGCGTTCTGTTGGGGGTGCGTGGGTGCAGACAACAAATGATTTTGGTGCGTATGGCGATTTCAGGCGTCTCGTCAAATGGAAGCCGCGCGAAAAGACGATCTGGGTGAATGTGACTAAATATGGTTCTTCAGTCGTAACACTGGATTATGATTCAAAAGAGTATGCGGAAACGAGAATTTATGGGTCAAGCATAAAAGTCCTGAAGCGTGCCGTTCCGATCTCCTATGAAGATGAGTAGGGTCTTATCTGTAAAGCCCGTTTCCCGCGCAGATTGTTTGCCATTTATAATGGATATTCATTATGCGCGCAGAATGCCTAGCGTGTCTTACAGGTTCGGTCTTTTCACAGGTAACGAGCTTGAGGGAATTGTGACTTACGGCACCCCCTCAAGCGCCCCCCTTCGTTCTGGAATATGCGGGCCTGAATTCAGCAGGAACGTGATAGAGCTAAACAGATTATGTCTAAAATCTAATACGCGTAACCATGCGTCTATGCTTGTGTCAAAATCTATCCGTATGCTCTCAGGTGATTTCGTTATTGTCTCGTTTGCAGATACTGAGCAAGGTCATATCGGCACGGTCTATCAAGCATGTAATTTTCTGTATTGCGGCCTCTCCGCAAAGCGTACAGACTGGAAGGTTCGCGGGATGGAGCACTTGCACGGGCAAACTATTGCGGATGAATTCAGGGGGCAAAAAAACAGAGCGGAGCTTATGCGCGAAAAGTATGGAGATGATTTTTATCTGAAAGATCGCCCTCGAAAACACAGATATATTATGTTCAAAGGGTCAAGAAAATTCAGGAAATCGGCACTTGCAAATTTAAGATATGCGCAAGCGCCCTATCCAAAAGGGGAGAACAAACATTCACAATAAAGAGATGATGATAGAAACGGCCTCGGCGTTTCGCGAGGCTGACTATCGCGTATTCCCATTACACGAGATCAAAGACGGGCTTTGCACCTGTCATCGGGGCTCAGATTGCTCCGATGCTGGTAAGCACCCTGTCGCGGCTTCTTGGCAGCACACGCCGCAATGGTCCGACGAACAATGGGAGGTTATGACCGTTGAATACCCGCAAATCAAGACGGGATATGGCGTTGTCTGTCGCGGGTTACTCGTCGTTGATGTAGACGCACGCAATGGCGGCATTGCCAGCTATGAAAAGCTACTCGAAGCCGTGCCGGAAATCGCGGGCGCTGGCCTGATCGTCAATACAGGGTCAGGTAATGGCTCAAAACACCTTTATTTCCGCGTTGATCCTGACATTGCGCTTATGTCCCATTTGCCGAATTATCCGGGCCTAGACTTCAAGGCGTCCGGCTATGTGGTCGGCCCCGGCTCTCTGCATAAAAGCGGCGCTGTCTATGAAATCGCCTATGGATCACCTGACGAAATAGAGGGCGCGCCCCGTGTCCTGATCGAAATGCTACGCAAGCCGGAACGTCACCGCGCTGAATATGAGGGCCGGGCGCTAGACGTATCTCATTCTGACATTGCTGAAATGGTGTCATTCATTGAGCCGGACTGCGACTATGAGACGTGGATTCGCGTTGGTATGGCCATCCATGACGCGCTCGGTGGTGACGGCTTTGATATATGGGATGAATGGTCCCGAAAGGGCGATAAATACGAAGCCGACAATATGGATAGCCATTGGCATTCCTTTGGGAAGTCGTCTAACCCGGTCCGCATTGGTACGCTGATTCATTATGCGGAGGCGGGCGGCTGGAAAATGCCGGTCACGTTTTCGTCGGACGGGTTTGATTTCAGTGTTCCGGATGAAGAAGAAGCCCCTATTGATGGATTGCCATTTGATATTTCATCGGTTGACCTGAAGCGTCCTCCTGGTTTTGTTGGCCAGCTCGCAACATGGATTGAGGCGCAATCTCGCAGGCCGCGTGAAAACCTCGCTGTTGCGGCCGCGCTCGTGGGCTTGGGTAATGTTGCGGGCCTTAAATACACTGACGATCTGGACGGGGTGACAACTAATCTCTTTGCGTTCTGTATTGCTGGCTCACGGACAGGCAAGGAGAGCGTTCAGCAGTCTATCGGGCAGATACATAGGGCGGCAGGCATTGCGGCGGCGACGCACGGTTCTATCAAGTCAGAACAGGAAATAACGCGGAATCTCTTACGTCATCAGGCGGCGCTTTATGTCGTGGATGAGATTGGCATCTTTCTGCAAAAGATCAAGAATGCCCAACGCAAGGGCGGCGCATCTTATCTCGACGGCGTAATCGGCATGTTGATGCAGGCCTATTCCAAAACAGACGGCTTCATGTTGCTTACGGGTGACGGAAAAGAGGAATTGCGGCAAGGGCTTCAAAATGAGTTGTCCAAGGTTTGCCGAAAAATCGACGAGAACGAGGGCGGAAGATGGGCTGAGAAAAAACGCGATCAACTAACACGCGCTCTGGCCAATATCGACAAGGGGTTAGAAAAGCCGTTCCTGTCTATGGTTGGCTTTACAACGCCGGTCACATTTGAAAGCCTTGTTGATTTCGAGCAGGCCACTAACGGCTTTATCGGACGGTCTCTCTTATTTAATGAGCGCGAGACAGCACCGCGCTCGAAGAAGAATTTCAGCAAGACGCCCATGCCGGATTCAATGGCTATGACGCTTATGGGTCTATATGGTGCAGGTTCGTTTTCGTATGACGAAGAGTCTGAGCGTATCGAATATTATGGCGAGCGCAGACAGATTGAGACAGCTACGAATGCAAAAGAGCTTTTAGATAGGTCTGTGGACTGGCTGGAAGATCAGGCGGTTGCGCAGAAGTCCAAGACAGGATTGGAGAGCCTTTATCTGGGCGCTTACGAGCTTGTCAGTAAAGTTTCATTGATCCTGGCTATCCCAGAAGGATTGCGAACGGCTGAACATGTCAGATGGGCGTTTGCGCTTGTGAAGCGTGATATTGAAGAGAAATCTCGTCTTGTTGTCGCCAATGATCGGGAGAAAACAGACCCCGGCGTTTCCCTTGCCGCAAAAATCATGAATCTGATCTCAGATGAGGGCGAACGGATCGGCACAATCAGAAACCGGCTCCGCAGTCACCGGAAAGAAGATGTCGATAAAATGCTTGACGAGCTGGAAAAAGCCGGTAAGTGTGAAAAAACGTCTATTGAGTATCAGAAAGGCAAAAAAACCTTTCACTACAAAGCTCTGTAAGGCGGCGGCGTAACGGCTCAGTCAACGGCATAGTTGACGACTATCCCGCCAAGACCTTGAAAAGACAGAGAAAATTGGCGGCTTCGCAGAATAGTCAGAGGTTCTATAAAGACATTCGAAAGGATGTCTTTTTTTTACATTTTTTCCCTGAGAGTATATATACTCTGTACTATTCACTATTCCGTACTTACGTACTTGTATTAAAACAAGTTTTCGGCATAGTTGGTTAACTACGCCATTAACTAGGCCGTTTTGCCATTTTTTTATTTTGCGGCTTGCTAGATTAGTTACTATGTGATTATCTGCCTGTACGGACGAAAGGAAATTCAGTGACCATAAACGTTTCAGATTATTTGGGTCGTGATGAGGACGGGAACAGGATTGTAAATTTTGTTCGCAGAAATCCTGGTATCGCTCTTGGGCGGATCATCAATTACTTCAGAGCGTGGGGTGATAAGGCTTTTGTTGCCGGAGAGGTTCAGAAGGCTCTTGATGAGAATTTAATTGTGGCGGAGCGCGTCGAATACCAAAAAAATCGTTACACGCTTAAGTTCTACGTGAACGACGCCAGCGAGTAGATTGGATATGCGTTTAAATCGATTTTAAACGGGGCTGTGTGAGCGTTTAAGGTGTTTTTGGTGTCACGGTAGCTAAAATGTAAAAATGCTCGCCAGTAGCGCTTAAAATGAGTTTTTTGAAGATGAGGAGAAACGAAGATGGATCGTAATGAGATGAAGAGGGCAGCGGTTTCGTACCAACTGGAAGATTTGCTTGTGCGCACATCACGGGACGAGAGACCGATGGTGATTGCAAAATTAGCCGCAGACGTGGGGTGCTTGGCGCTTATTGCAATGCTTATGATTAAGATAACTTTTTAGGAGAAGTGAGATGTACCAATTGGAGAGAGCGGCTAACGGCTGGATATTGAAACAGGGCGATGTAAGCAGCGTCTTCAAGACGGCTTATGAATTGGCGGAATACCTGGAGCCGGTCGCAACAGATGTTGAGCAGGATGACGCGCCGGATCCTGCCGGGCCGGAAATCCCTGAAGGCATGGTTCCTTGGAAGCCGACTGAAAAGGTCAAGCGGCCATATCCTGATGGTGTGGCGGTTTCGCGCGTGCTGTTTGTTGATGGTGTCATTGGTGCTGGACGCCCGTGGAATGATTCTTGGTGGGCTCATACGTGCCAAATTCTCGACGAGCACATCATCGCATATGAGCCTGTAAAGGTTCGTGGCGTTGAGATACCGCAAGATGGCACATGGTTCCCGCATGATGGCGGCGATTGTCCGGGTCCGGTGAGTGCGGTTATGGTTGCTTCAGGAAAATGGACCCAAACTGCCGGTAAAAATGGTTTTTATTGGCACTGGAATGATGATCGCAATGACATCATCGCATATCAGAAATTGGAGAAGTGAGATGACTGAGAAAAAGAAACTGCGGAATTTTAAACTGCTGGAGTGCTCAAATGGAGGCTGGCTGATTGAGCCGTGTGGTGGTGATTTTTGCGTATACGAGCCTATCGGCGCATACTCAAACACAGATGATATGCTGACGGCATTGAAAGAGATGCTTGGTGTTTCTGGCAGTGAGTCTGTGGAAGCAGATGATATGCGAGACGAGTATGGTCCAATTCCGCCACGTCCGAAAGGTGATGGCTGGAAACGGAATACCGGCGTACAACCATTTGGTGATGATGTGTTTACTGAGGTTGTTTTGCGGAACGAAAATCCCGGAATAGCCAGGGATGCGGAGGACTGGGGTTGGGAGCTTTTTGGCTGTTACGGTGACATCATCTGGTATCGAGAAGTGAAGGAGAAGTGAGATGAAACAGGAAGATATGATTGAATTGATTGCTGAGACGATAACGGGGGCGATGGAAAACGATGACGACATAGCTGTGGAAGATGGATGGGTTGAGGGATGGATTGATGAAAAATTAATTGCAAAAGCTATTTGGGAAGCGATTGCGGAGAAGGCTGTCTCTGAAGTGGTCATGTCGGATGATATGCCAAAATACAGTAAAGTTGATTATGTTCAATTTGATGATATGCCAATTCCACCAGGCTGGACGCCGGAGCGATTGAAAGCGGGCGGCTGGATCAGATGCACACCGTACAACAAACCGGATGACGGTGATATGAAGGTGGATGTTATTAGTTCTAATGGGGGTGGATTTCGATCATACGACGTGGACTGTATTCATGGATGGGGTGACGAAAGCTGGCCATATTATTACCGCCCGTCTCTGAACTTGCCAGATGTTGAAATCCCTACGGGCTGGACGCGATACGATTTTTCAGGTCAGCCGGTCGCAGATGATGTCAGGGTTGATGTGCAGTTGGGATATGGTAAAATCTGCAAGCGGGCAAAAGAAGGCCGATTGGTATGGTATCGGTACGACGAATTTGTCGATAACGAAGGTTGGAATGGCGCTTCTATCGCGTATCGTGTGTGTGAGGAGTGATTGCCAATTGCCTCGGTGGGGGTGCTTGAGGGAATTTTATGTCCAATTGCCTCGGTCCCCTGCTGTCTAAGTTTTTTCTTATGTCCAATTGCCTCGGTGGTATGGGCTAAGATATTTTTCTACCACTCCAATTGCCTCGGTGGGGTAGGGCGTCAGTTTTTTATTCGGCAAACGAAAGCGTCCGGCTGTAATGCAAGATCAGGTTTATTCGCAAAAAGAAACCCCGCTTTTTAAGGCGGGGCGTTGGGCTTTGTGATTTATGCTTGGTTTTGAACCATTTTGTTAAATCTTGTGAGCCATTGCAATGCGGTAAGAACTTCGTACTTTTCTTGGTTAACAGCTTCCGCAAACGCTCTCTGGAATGTTTCGCACACTGACATTCCAGTTTCTTTTGAAACAATGATCCAACTGCCGCAATGACGCTCAAGCTCTGGAATTGGTTTTTTCATCTCGTTTCTCCGTTTGTTGATGATTTTTTATCGCATACCAGGTTTTTGCGGTCAATCATAAAATATGATATTTTTTTACATTTTAGGGGTTGTTATGAATGTAAATAAATGACATATTGAGTGTATAGAGAGATATAGGAGATACAGAGATGTATGAATTAAGTTTTGCGGGAATTGGCGCGTATGACATATTCTCTAAAAGCGGTCGTTTTTGCGGCGTTATGGCGCGAGATAGTAAAGGGTACAAGCTTTACTGGAACAGTTCCTGCTCCCGAGGCAGCAAGCGTCGATTTCAAACACAGGAGGCTGCTTTAGATTTCCTGCACAACAGAAGAGTGTCCAAAGGTCTTCCCACCACATAAGGAGAATATAAGATGAAACCGATTGACCCAGAATACCTGGAAAATAAAATAACCGTATCTCCCGGATCGCCATTTCACAGACTCTTAGCGATACTTAGCGATACTTGTTATGGGGATATAATGGACTTCCAAATCGAGGAGCTTGAAAAAACAGCCGACAGCCTCCGGTGGAGGAACGCTAAAAACGAAAAGCTACCATAACACATAAACACTTCCCCAATTGCCCGTAGTCACAAAGGCTGCGGGCTTTTTTATGTCAGGAACCCCGTCTTGCCAGATTGGTGAAACGGGGTTATTTGTGGAGGGCATGACAGTTCTCGAACTCTTCTATCCTGATCAGACTGAGCTACATTCGGTCGAAAAACAGATTGAATTGATCTATGATGGAAAAGTTTATGTTACGTCCTATCTTTTGGAAGGGCGCTTTTATGGCGGTCGTGTTATCGCAGACTCATGGGAACGTGCCGAAGAGATTGCAGCGTTCCGAAATATGGGTGAAACGGTAATGGGCCAACTGGCTTCAATTGAAAGGTTTGAGTGATGAGTGAAGGGATGTTGGATTGATGAGCGTACAAGAAACCCATTGGGAAGAACTCCTGACCGAAGACGAGAAGCGGGCAGATATTGAGGCAGAGGCCGCACGCGCTGAGCTTATCCGGCAGGCAGATGGTGAAGGCCAAGTGGACTGATGGTCATCCAATATTGGGAGCCAACAGCGGCTGGTCCTTTGCCGGTGGGCTGCATACACACTCAGCTTACAGGCGAGTCCGCTAAGCCCGCCAAGCCCGATTCCTGTCAGCCATACGACAGTAGAGCAGAGTTAGACGCACTGCGCCGCCGTGTAGTGAAGCTCGAAGCCCGCGTAATGCAGGACAGTGCACCAAAGCCTGGCATGAGTGTCGAGGATATGATTGGGGTTCTGCATCGCGCCTTAGGTGCTGCGAGCAGTGGAGGCGCTATCAAGCATGAATATGGGTGCTCGGTGAGAGGCCATATCGATCTGCGCGCAATGGCCGATTACGTTCTGAAGGCGGTGAAGTGATGACCGATGAACCGAACAAGGGTGGAAGGCCGGTAGCCTGCACGCCAGAGGTCAAGGCAAAGATCATTTATCGCGTGATGGAAGGTGATAGTCTTCGTCAGATTTCCTTTGATGAGGACATGCCCAGCCGGTCAACGATCCATAAGGCGCTCGCAGAAGACGACGCCTTTTCGGACAAATACGCGCGAGCTTGTGAAATGCGGGCAGATGTGATTTTCGATGAGATGTTCGAGATTGCTGATGATGGCACCAATGACTGGATGATCAAGAAAAGCGGCGAGGATGAATACGAGGCCTGAACCACGAGCACGTACAGCGCTCGAAGCTTCGTATTGATACGCGCA
>FUIF01020660.1_pt1 | contig 47670 bp, 56 predicted proteins | sample 1003461 | NCBI WGS metagenome assembly FUIF01 (sample SAMEA80401918, study PRJEB19352) | marine metagenome
TTCAAACAACAACGTGCCTAAGTTTACAAGCGGTGTTGCCGACAATGACTTCTTGCGAGTAGATGGCACGGCTATTGAGGGTAGGTCAGCAGCAGAAGTGTTGTCTGATATTGGGGGTCAAGCCTCTTTAACTTTTGGCATCTCAAATACAAACGCTGTAAAAATTGACAGTGCTTCAGTTGCAGATGATGAGTATGCAAGATTTACAGCAGCCGGTCTTGAGAGCAGAGCAACATCAGAAGTCTTATCTGATATCGGGGCATCACCGGCGGCAGGCAGTTCAAGCATTGTTTCAACAGGCGCATTAGACAGCGGGAGTATCACTAGCGGTTTCGGTACTATTGATACTGGCTCTAGCACTATTACCACAACGGGAGTTATTACTGGCGGTACGTTAGAAGCTACCACAGACACTGCGGCAGGTGACAATGCTGCTATTGGTTACACAGCAGCGGAAGGTCTTATTCTTACAGGACAAGGTAGCACTAACGATGTAACCATCAAGAATGATGCTGATGCTGACGTTATAGAAATACCTACAGGCAGTACCTCTGTTACTATGACAGGATCACTAAAACCTCTGACATATCAAGAGACTTACGTGGCTAAAAGCGCGGCGTCTACTGTGACTTGCGACCTAGCTACGGGTACATCTTTTAGTGTGACACTGGATCAAAACACCACGTTTGCGTTTACCAATCCCCCTAGTTCTGGCACGGCGTTTAGCTTTACGTTGTTTATAACTCAGCACAGTACTGCCGTTACGTTAACTTGGCCTAACACGGTAGATTGGGCTGGCGGCTCTGCACCAGACGCGGCGGGTAATAACGAGGTTCAGGCGTATGGGTTTTTTACACGAGACAACGGAACGACCTATTATGGTTTTTTGGGTGGTTCTGCTCTTGGGTAATTCATTTTTTAACACATCTTTATTGGGCGCTGCAGGGACGGTACAAGCCCCGCCAACGATTACTTTAAATTCGTCGGGGAGTGTAGTAGCTAGCACCATTTCTGGCGATGTCTATACGTTTCCTTATGGTGGAGATATACCTGCAGGTTCTTTCGTTGTGATTACGGTTACAGCACGTTCAGGTGGCAATACTGTTACTGGAAGCTGGAGCAGTATTGTTGACTCTGCGGGAAACACTTTCTCTGAAGTAATTGAGGGTACACAAGATAATAATCTTACTTTTTCTGCAATATATGCCGGAGTTTTAGGGGCGTCTGTTACATCCTCAACAGACATTAGCGCAACGTCGAGTCAAAGTAATGGCAGCAGTTCATACGCTAAAGCAAAGCATCATTCTATTTTTGTACTAACAGGTGTTACGCAAGCTGATAACACGTCAAACGCCCCTACTACTGCAAGCACGGATGTCTTTAGTAATTCTGCGACTACCACAACGGGAAATGGTATTGCGTTACACGTTATCTCATCGGGCACCGGCAGCACTAGAACTATAAGTTCTGTTTCTTCCGGTTACACCTCCCTAGCGTTAACTGCACAGGCGTGTAGCCAATATAGCGCAAGAAAAGTGATAGACCAATCTGGGGGCACTGCTGTAAGCAGCACGATTACTTTAAGTGGAGCTCTTGGTCGTGCTGCCGATATTATTGCAGCATTTAAGTGAGGCAAAAAATGTACGTCAAACTTACAAGCGAAAACGAAGTAGAGCGATATCCTTACGGCTTCTTAGCTGGGGCCGCAATGGGATGAGTATAGCAAGATATATGCAAATGGCGGCTGCTGGCGGTGCTGAGAGTTTGTTTGGCCCCGCATATGGAGATTGGGATGGAAGCCCCATTCAATTTAACAGTGTTTCTGACGGAAACTCTGGCACTGACAGTCAATATAATTCGCTTGGTGGGTTTTATGATAAACAACGTGGCCGACTTTACGCGCCATATTCTACCCCTAGAACACACACGGGGAGTTACCCACTTTTTAACGGAGGGATGGCTTTCGTTCCCAACTGGCCAGCATCATCATCTTCAGATTGCACAGTAGCCTACCAAAACGGTGCTAGTTACGTTTGTTTCAGTGTGTTTAACTCTAATGAAATATATGTTTTTACAAACGACACCACTATGGCCTACAAAGGGTATTTCTGGCTGGGTAGTGTCGTTAATGGCCGCTCATTTTGTTTTGGATATTGGAACGGAAATCCAGTCATATTTAGTAGCTCAAACAGCACCACTATGTCCTATCATACTTTGCCTGATCTTGAAAATCTATCGGGCAACACAGTAAGCAGACTAGGGACTTTTAACCTTCCCAGCAACCAACCCCCCAGTTACAATCTTTTTTATGCGGGTAGAGATGCAACTACTACTAAAGTATATTTCTATTACAGACAGTACACGACGCCAGTAAGAAGAGTATCTATTCTTGATAACTCATCTTCAAGTGGTGTCGCCACCAGTGAGACAGCGGGGGCATTTAACCGGGCTGGGACAAGTAGCTACGGTATATTTATCGACTATGAACTTAAAAAATTATATATTGGCGGATATACTGGCCGCATCCTGTACCGTTACTCTGCGGTCTAATAGAAAAGGTACTGACAAATGTATGCAAAACTTACAAGCGACAACAAAGTAGAGCAATATCCATACACGCTCGGTGATCTTCGTCGTGATAATAAAAACGTTAGTTTTCCGCGACAAGTGGATGCAAATACATTAGCAGAGTATCGAGTGTATCCTGTAGTTGTGGCTGACCCTCCGGCCTACGACCCACTTACTCAAACGGCGCAAGAAGGAGCACCCGCGTTAGTTGATGGACAATGGAGAGTTAATTGGGTAGTTACGGCCCTGTCAACCGATAGTGCCGCAAGTAATGTCCGTTTTCAACGTGACGATTTATTAAGGGAAACCGATTGGATGGCAGGTAGTGATGTAACGATGTCAAGCGCATGGCAAATCTATCGACAAGCACTTAGGGATTTACCCGCCCAAGCTGGGTTTCCTAATGTAACTTGGCCTACGAAGCCTAGCTGATGTTAGGTCTTTTCCCCCTAGCAGCAGCGCCAATAGCGGCACTAAGCAATCCGTTGATTGTTGCACAGGCCGCTGTCGCTAGTGGAGCTATTGCACCAGTTACTGTTGTAGGTAATGCAGTTGTTGAACACGCGACGGGGGTGGCCGGAGAGGGTGTATTAGGTGCTGTTACTATCGTAGTCGGACAAGGACCAATAGTATCCCCTGAAGGAGTAGTTGCAGATAACACACTAGGCGATGTAACTATTTCAGGAACTGCTAATACAGTGCCTGCAGGGGTGGCTGATGATGTTGCTTTAGGAAATGTAACTGTTAACATAAATAGTAGGATCATACCTACGCCAGTAAGAGCTTTTTCACAACTAGGCAAAGTTGAAGTTAAGATAAACGCCCCTGTATCCGTAACAGGACTTTCAACAAATGGAGCCGTAGGGCAGTTGTTAGTTTGGCAACAAATTGATGATTCACAAACACCACCAGACCCTAATTGGGTACCCGTGAACTAAATGAGGTTACTATGTCAACACAGTTTACACCAATATTAAAACTAGCTCTGCCCGTTCAGGGCGAATTAACAGGTAACTGGGGAGACACAGTAAACGATAATATTACTTCTATGGTAGAAGAAGCAGTTGCAGGGCGTTCTGTAATTAATATCTGGAGCACCAATTCTGCTACATTGTCTGTAGCAAACGGAACTGCGGCCTCATCTAGGTCAGCTATGTTGACTCTTACGGACACCAACACTTCACTAACAGGCGCGGCTACAGTAATATGTCCTGCGGCTAGTAAAATGTATATTATGCAGAACCTTACCGCACAAACAGTTACGTTAAAAACTGCTAGTGGTACAGGCATTGCAATACCAACAACTAAATCTTCTTTATTGTTTTGTGATGGAACAAATGTAGTTGAAGCCGTTACCAATGTTACTTCATTGTCTATTGGTGGTAGCACACTAACTCTAGCAGGCAACCTTACTACTTCTGGAGCAAATGCCTTAACACTCACTACTACCGGAACTACTAATGTAACTTTTCCTACTACGGGCACGCTGATTACGCTTGCAGGCACAGAAACATTAACAAATAAAACATTAACCTCACCTACAATTACTGGTGGGACTATTACAGGTATAACTGATCTAGCTATTGCAGACGGAGGTACCGGCGCTGGTACGGCTGTTGACGCGCTTGCGGCACTAGGAGGTATTGGCTCTGTGTTAGCAGACGCATCTCCGCAACTTGGAGGTACGTTAGATTGTAACGGTAACAATATAGAATTTACCTCGCAAGAGGCGCGTTTTGGGCAAGGCAATACGTTTATAGTGTCCCATACAGGTGCGGCCACTCTAGTAAATGGCACAGGTAATTTTACAATACAGACTGACAACGACTTTGCTGTAAAGTCTGCAAATGGCGCAGAAACTATGCTGTCAGCTACTAAAGATGGTGGAGTCACGTTAAATTACGACAATGTAGAAAGATTTGCCACTACCACAGGCGGTGTAACCGTTGATGGTAATTTAGGTGTATCTGGCACTGTAGACGGCGTTGACATTGGTGTTAACCTACCTACTACTCTAGGTTCTGCAGGACAAGTTCTAACAGTAAATACTGGAGCTACCGGAGGAGTATGGGAAAACGCAACATACAAGGGGTTGGTAAAACTAGGCATTGCTACAAGTAGTAATACACTTACAAACCTTACTACTGACGGTAGCACTCCCAGCACAACTAACCAAATATTGATACCAGTAAATACATCTATGGTGATAACTGGAACTGTACTTATGAGGCAGCAGGTAGGGGGAGGAACTAATACTGCTGCATGGGAAATTAAATCTCTCGCACGTAGAGAAGCTAGTGGTGTTTGTGTAATCGTGTCTCAAGCGGTTACTTCAATTTCTAATGTAGGCGGGTATACAGACCCCGTATTGTTGGCTTCAGGTATATCGGCTGCCGGGGTGTTACAAGTACAGGTTGCAGGTGAATCTGGTGAAAATTTACAATGGAACGCAGATTTAACTACTAATACCGCTGTTTACGCATAAGGTTTATGAATATGGATATAGAAGATCGTGTAGGCGCACTGGAGCGAGATATGACGGCCATACAAACAGAAGTTAGGATACAGTTTAAAGAAGTATTCACACGCGTAAAACGTATTGAAACCGTTCTTGTTGCCACGTCAGGCGCAACTATTGTGATGCTTTTAACTATTCTTAGCCGTATGTAGTTATGATTGACCCCGTTACGGCTTTTGCAACAGCTAATGCAGCCTTTAAGGGGGTAAAAATGTTAGTTGGCGCAGGGCGTGAGATGCAAGATGTTAGCAAACAGCTTGGGTCTTGGTACTGCGCAGTCGCAGATATTACCCGCGCGGAGTCTCAACGTAAGAATCCTACATGGTTAGACCGACAAACTCAAGGTTCTGACAACATAGAACAACAGGCTATGGATATTGTTATCCGTAAGAAAACTTTGCTTGAGAAAGAAAAAGAAATTAAGTTTATGTTAGACTATAGATTTGGTCTGGGCACATACGATGAGATGTTAGGTATGCGTAGGCAGATACGCAAAGAAAGAGAAGACACGGTGTACGCAGCTATGGAAGCAAAAAGACAGATGGCTAATAACCTAGCCATAGCTGGGTTGTCTTTAGGTATTATTAGTGTGTTAGGTGGTGGCATGTATTTAATTATTCTGGCGACTCAGTAATGGATAGTTGGGTTTTATATTTTCTTATTGTTTTCGTAAACGGCGATTCATTTATGTTGGAAAACAACCAACGCTTTAAAACAAAAGGGGAATGTCTGGTTGAGGGTATGCAAAAAGGCAGTTCTATTGTAGAAAATATAATAGTAATGTCAGGAATACCCGCTCTAGGGCAATTTACTTGTCGTAAGGTTGGGGTGGATACATGATGTTAATTGCATATGCGATTGTAGCTGGTTTAGTTAGTCCTGATTTTGTGACTTGTCAGTTGGCTAAACGCACCAAAGTACAAGGTGAAATGGTTTGTATTTACAAAGGACCAAACAATACGGTAGGTTATCACTATCCGAGTTTTAGTTTTAAGGAGTGCCCTAGACAGTTTCAATGCCGATACTCACCTGACAATAAGCGGCGTCCAACTGTTAAGGAAATAATGGAAGGCTTGCAAGGGGGCTTTGAATGACAAACGCTTTTGAAAAAATACTAGAGTATCGTCTTATGCCGAGACTCATGATGTTTGTAATGACCGTGATGTATATACGAGTTTTGGAATGGGGAATGACCTTAGAGGATTTGTCCACACAGCAGTCCGCGATGATATCAATTTGTTCTGGGTCCATGACGGGCGCGTTTGCGGTATGGTTAGGATCAGAAAAATGATAACGCAACTTATAAGTAGTCTTACAGGACTTGCTACATCTGTTATAGACAGCAAGACGCAAATTAAATTAACCGAGGCTGAAATAAAGAAAAAACAGCTCACAGGCGAGATTGATTGGGATTTAGCTGCTATACAAGCTACGGAAAATTCGTGGAAAGATGAATGGATTACGTTGCTTTTCAGTATTCCATTAATACTAGCCTTTATGGGAGATTGGGGAAATGACATTGTGCAGCGCGGATTTATGGCATTAGAAGCCATGCCAACGTGGTATCAATATAGTCTAGGCGGTATTGTGTCTGCGAGTATAGGGATTCGATCAGTAAGTAAATTTTTTGGGAAGAAGTAATCATGGGATACAAGTTAGGAAAGCGAAGCCTATCAAGGCTAGAAGGTGTCAACGACGATCTGGTAACGGTCGTGAAATACGCTATCGGCGTGACGAAGCAGGACTTTTCAGTCATCTGCGGTCTGCGAACGATAGAGGAGCAGAAGGCGCTAGTTGCAAAAGGGGCTTCGCAAACCATGAAGTCAAAACACATTGACGGCAACGCTGTTGATTTGATGGCTTATTGCAACGGTAGCGGTCGTTGGGAATTAAATCTATACGACGAGATTGCCGATGCTATGAAAGAAGGCGCAGAGGCTGCAGGTGTCAAGTTACGGTGGGGCGCTGCATGGACTATCGACGATCTAGGCGCTTATGATGGCACAGCAGAACATGCTATGTGTTCGTACGTAGATACACGCAGATCACAGGCACGTAGGCCGTTCATAGATGCTCCACATTTTGAACTCATGCCCCAAGATGTTACAGTAAAAGTTGACCCGTTGCCCAGTATATCTAATCTTACTTCGTAGGTGACTCATGCCGCTACAAAAACTTCAGTTTGCTCCCGGGATAAACCAAGAAAAAACGCGATACTCCGCTGAAGGTGGTTGGTATGATTGTGACAAAGTTAGGTTTAGACAAGGGTTTCCCGAAAAAATTGGAGGTTGGTCCCGCATATCTACCACCACGTTTCAAGGAATATGTAGATCATTATGGAATTGGGCTACACTAGGAGGTTTAAATCTAGTCGGTGTAGGAACTAACCTTAAATTTTATATTGAATCTGGTGGGTCGTACACAGACATAACGCCACTACGTGCAACAGTAACTTTAACTAATCCCTTTACAACACAGACAGGAGCAAATGCAAACATTGTAACTGTTACTGACGCCAATGGTGGCTACACTGATGGAGACTTTGTAACTTTTGCAGGATCAGGAGACGTAGGAGGTATTGCTGCAAGCGTGTTAAACGCTGAACATCAAATTACGTACACAGCAGGAAACACGTATACGATAACGTTGTCTCAAAATGCTAGTTCCGTTGCTACAGGTGGGGGTACAGTCACGGCAGCGTACCAAATAAATATTGGCCCTACGCTATCTATACCTCTAACAGGTTGGGGTGCGGGTAGTTGGGGTGCGGGTAGTTGGGGATTCAGTGGTGCTTCTTCGTACCCATTACGCATATGGAGTCAAGCAAATTTTGGTGAAGACTTAGTATTTGCACAACGTGGTGGAGCCGTTTATTATTGGGATGCTTCTGTCGGACTCGTAAACAACCGTGCAGTTTTGTTGTCTAGTCTAAATGCCGGAGGAGCCGTACCTACAAACACTAATCGAATATTGGTATCAGATGTAAGTAGGTTTGTATTTTGTTTTGGAGCAAATCCTTTTGGGGGAACTACATTTGACCCTATGTTAGTTCGTTGGTCCGATCAAGGAGATGCAACAAACTGGGTGCCGTCAGCTGTTACGCAGGCAGGCGGGTTGTCTTTATCTAGGGGTACTGAGATTGTCGCGGCTATTCAATCACGGCAAGAAGTCTTAGTGTGGACTGATGCGGCCTTGTATTCTTTACAGTATGTAGGAGCGGACTCTGGAGTTTGGGGGGCGCAAACTGTAGGAGAAAACATATCTATCGCTTCACAAAACGCTGTAGCTTTTGCTAACGGTATTTCGTATTGGATGGGCAAAGACAAATTCTATAAGTATGATGGTCGTACGCAGCCGTTACGGTGTGATATAAAACGTAGTGTGTTTAATGATTTTAATTCATTACAATACGAACAAGTTTTTGCAGGTACAAATGAAGGATTTCATGAAGTATGGTGGTTTTATTGTTCTGCTGATACCAACTCACTAAACAAATATGTTATTTATAACTACATGGAAGACACATGGTATCATGGAAATTTGGCGCGCACTGCGTGGTTAGACTCGGGACTTCGAGATTTCCCCTTGGCTGCTACATATAGTAATAACCTTGTAAACCATGAAGAAGGTGTAGACGATAATGAGTTAGGAGTAAGTGCTCCTATTGCTGCTACAATATCGTCTGGAGAATTTGATATAGAAGACGGCGATCGGTTTTCTTTTGTGCATCGCGTCATACCCGATGTTACGTTTGATGGTTCTACTGCAACCTCTCCTGCCGCAACTATGACATTAACGCCTCTAAATAATTCTGGATCGGGGTACAACAATCCTGCGTCTGTTGGAGGGTCTAATAGTAGCCCTGTGGTGCGTACAGCAACAGTTCCTATAGAACAATTTACCGGACAAATTAACACTCGCGTAAGAGGACGGCAACTGTCGTTTACAGTATCTTCTACTGCGGCAGGGGTAACGTGGCAGTTAGGTTCTCCACGTATAGATGTGCGTCCAGATGGTAGGCGATAATGGCTAATAATCAGTATATAGTAGGATTTAAAGCTCCGGCACTTCCATATCCTTCGGAGGTGTATAGTGCTGCAGAACTAGAAGATTTTGGCAAAATATTGCGAATTTACTTTAACCAAGTAGACAATGCACTACGAGACGTATCAGCTACATATGAAGCTGAAGCGCAAGTTTGGTTTTTTAGTTAATGGCTAATCTATATAAGACTGTAGTTGATGATGTGTCTACAACAGTGGACCGAACGTTGTATACAAGTCCTTTGGGGACTACAGCAATATTTAATTCTATTCTTGTGTGTAACGACAATGCTGCAGACGATGACATGACGATTTCTATACGAATAAGTAACACGCCGCACCCAATGTTTTTTGGGAAGACATTTAGTGCAGGAACTACTACACAACTATTAGTTGCGCCGTTAGTCGTAGAATCAGGGGATGCTATAATACTTAATGCTCAAACAGGCGGCAGGTTGCATGTCGTGGCTAGTATTTTGGAGGTCACATAGTGCGAAAAGACCCTAAAGTAGTCGATAGCAATAAGGAGTTATTAGAGTATAGTGCCCTTCTAACATCCGTTCTTGCGTATGAAGAAATGCCTATGCAAGCGGCCTTAGCAGGATTTGCAAAAGAATTATCGTTACCTAATGTAGAACTTGATCGTTTAGGAAATACCTTATTTGTCACTGCCCGAGGCGTGGAAGCAAATAAAAATAAAATGGTTGGTAGAGTTATTAACATGGATATTGGGGAAAATTTGGTAGATAACTATGTAAAACATTTACAAGATTTGCAAAGTAAAGGTATTACGCATTACACCTATAGGTTGTATATGACTAGGGCGTTGCCTATAATTAAAAAAATAGCAACCAAAATGGTTGATTTAGGAGTTCCTGTTAAAATAGTTCCCGGAAAAACTAAAGAAGGTAATGTAGTACATCTCGTATATTTTAAACTAGGTTCTTCTCAAGAAGAGGGGATGGCAGATGGGTAACTCTGTATCTGATGGTCTAAAAAAATCGTTGACATAATCTTGGACCCTATTGAAAACCTTATTGAATTTGCCGTAGATGAAATTATTGACCCTATTGTTACCGCGGTTGGCGACATGGTTGACTACGCTTTAGACAATCCTGTTGAAGCAATCGCTACCATAACTGCAGCGATTTTAACTGCGGGAGGTAGTCTTACTGTAACGCAGGGGGCGATGCTCGTAGGTGCAGGCAAGGGGACACAAACTCTTGTTGACGGCGGGAGTCTTGAAGACGCGGTAAAAGACGCGGTAGTAGCAGGTGCTACTAATTATGTTGGAGCAACGGTTGGGTCGTATGTTGCGCCTAAAGTAGGTGATTTTACCGCAGCTAACATTAGTAACCCACGATTAGCCAGCACAGTAGCCACGGCAGTCACTAAGGGCACAGAAAGTGCATCAAAAACATTTATACAAACGGGGGATTTAGATGCTGCGGCTAAGGCTTTTGCGACTTCTGCAGCTGTAGTAGGTGCAAGTGAGGCAATAAATGTAGGAGTTGATTACGCAAACGAACAATTAGGCATATCTGACGCTGCCGATCAAATCATGGGTAACGTTGGGCAGGAGTTAGAAACTTCAGGTGTTTTAGAATCTCTTGGATTAGACTCTATAAACGAACTATCTGATGGAATAAAAGATTCTTTAAAGGCAGGTATTGTTGCCGAAATTACCGGGCAAGATGTGTCTAGTGCTATGTTTAGTGCTGCTACAGACGAAATTTTTAATGCGATTGGTAGTGCTGATTTTGTTCAAGATTATATAGGCGATGAAGGGTATATACGAGGTATTGTAGACAAGTATACTTTAGTAGCTGAACATATGCAGGGCGTTGCAGACAATTTTAAAACTGCGGCAGGAGAATCTCTTACCGAACAACAGTTAAAAGTAGTAACAGATGCTACCTCTGCTGCATGGGATGTTGCAAAACGAGGCAATCCTGAATTAGCGGGAGAAACTTTTTTTGGTAAAGATGGACTAGCTAAAAACGCATATGATTACGTAGAAGATTTACTCACTGATCCGCTAAACAGCGCGTTGGACAGTATTACTGGTAACTATGACGCTTCAGTAGAAGCCGCTTCAGCTTTAAACAACGCTAATATAGAGTACACTGAAGCCGCTGCAATAGTTAAAAACAACTATGATAGTTACAAACAATTTGCTGATTATTCTGCTAAGTTAGTGGCTGATAGAACTGCTGCTACTGCGCGATTTAACGCTAATAAAACTCAAGCAAATGCAGATGTTGTAAATAACTTAAATAAGGCAATAGCAGCCAATAATATTAACCTTGTTGAATCTTCCGCGCTATTATCCGTTGATCATCCCACCGTTCAGCGTATGAACGCTGCTAAAGATATATTAGGTGATCCGTCTAGTGATAACACTGAAGCCACAGGGTTATACAAAGAGTATGAAGACGTTTTACGGTACGTACAAACTGATTATGAAGACCTAGACGCGGCACAATTAGAAATGGATGCCTCTGTAATTCAAACTGCAGTAGAGGCTATGGTCCCTACTTTTAGCACACAAGATCATAGAAGTTTTTACGGTCTTGAAGATGACGAAGATGTGTATAGGCACTATCTCGAAGATGGGCAAAATGGCCCAATGACTAAAGACGAAGGTGAGGCTGCACTAGACGCAATTCGGTTGTCTACTGTAAAGAGTGCTTTAGCCGCAAAAGGAATACCCCTTGAGGCTGCTAGTCCTGCACAACTAGCAAAGTATCTTGCCTACGCAGACCAAGAAATAAAAAATGTGGCAAATCTTGTTGGGTTAGATACTGAACGTTTTGCCGATGACATGATTTATTCTGCTGAGTTATCTCCTGAAGTAGTTAAAAGCCGCTAAAGATGCAGGCTTTGTACCCGAAACTTTAGATTTTTCTGAAGATAGTAGTTATTTGGGGGCTAGTAGGTTTGAAGACAGTTACGGTATGTTTCTTACTGGCGAATACATACGGGTTGAACAAGCAGGAAGTGCGGGAGACGCCCCTGAATTTTTAGATACCAGAGGACTAACAGACGAAAATATTGACCAATGGCTATTTACTAATGGGTACACACTAAATGACGTAACCCATGTTGGTGACGGATATTACATAAGGTCTGATATTGAATCTCCTATTGAAAAAGCCTCGCTTGTTGAACTAACTAATGCCGTAAATACTTGGGCAGACCCGGACCTAGAAGCTGACGTTGGTGCTCGCGTTCTTGATACCGTAGAATTAGGTATAGACGTTGAAGTTGAAGACTTGCTTAACGGCAATGTAACTCTAGTCAATGATAGAGGGGTGTTGTCATGGGAATTACTAGATTACCAGCAAGAGGCAATAGGCGAAAATACTAATCTAACTAACATAGTAGACACTGTTAATACAAATATTGATGTAAGTAGTAGTGATTTTACAAACCAATATGGCGCAAAAAATTATGATACGTTTGTATTTAATTCAGAGTACATGGAAACGGGAGAAGATGGAGTTCGTCGTTTTACAAGCGTTCCACCGTTTGCATCTTCTATTAGTCAGGATGGGACTGAAGCCTATAACGCACAGGGGCAGTTAATAGGTGTTATTGAACCTAATCAACTAATGCTTAACACGCTCACAGGGTTGTCTGAAGAACAAGGTAGAAACTTTGATGATCTTACAGGAGGCAACTGGCACAAAGTAATTTCTAGTTTTTACAATCGTATTCGAGATGACTTTTCAACTGAAGAAAACAAAGAAACTTGGGATAATATATCTAGCGTAGTCCTTCAGATGAGTGGCGAAATGGTTGACGCCCTTGCTGGATTGGACGTGTTAAAAGCTGATTCTCCTGATGCCGAGTTAAGTAGGTATGCTGATTTTATTCTTTCCTCGGCTTACGACATAAAAAGTGATGCGTGGAAAGAAAACGGTCCTATTATCGAAGAGTTGCGTAAAGCCCCATTAAATGCGTGGTACGAAGCAAATCCCGGTAAAGAATTATCCGCTACAGATAACATGTTACTACAATTAGAAGGCGTGTACGCCGCTTATGAACGATTTCCAACACAAGTTTTAGCTGAAACTATAGGTAAAGAAGTATTACAAGAAATACCATTGTTATTAACGGGAGCAACAGTTGCCAGAGTTGGTTACAAATCCACGGTGGCTGTTGCTGGTAAAGAGTGGGCTACAAAATTTAGTTCCAAACTAGGACTAACTACTGCAGGCGCACTTAATGTTGCTGAAGCATACGGAGCTACTGCTTCTAGTACGTACGACACAATCTACGCAACTGCGCTACGAAAAGAAGGTGTAACTGAAGAAACTGCTACAGACGCACAAAAAGATGCCGCACATAATCTAGCAGTTCCTGCTGCACAAAATGCAGCGGCGGCTGCAGCGGTAGTTACTGGTACATTGTATGTAACAGGTGCGGGTAGTTCGCTGGAAAAAACTTTTCTGGGGACCGGTAAATCTACAATTACTACAAATGCAGTGAAACAACTTAGCGATAGTATATTAAATATTGCTGATATCATAGTTAAAGAGGGTTTTTCTGAATCTATAGAAGAAATTATACCTCAGATGTTAACGGATACATACGCTCTTGAAATAGACCCTAACGCAGTGCGCGGGTTTGATAATGTAGTTGATGCTGGCATACAAGCCTTTTTAACTGGGGGTGGTACTAGCGGTACTCTTAGTATTCCTAGTGTTACTATAGAGCAAGCTAGAAGTATTCTAGCCGCTGGTGATATGTTAGGAACATTAGCTGGAAACAGTGCAACTTCCACAGGAAATGTTATTGCTGATCTACTTCCTAAAATTAACCCTAACATAAGCAATGTGTTTGCCAACACTTCTACAGCAGAAGAAGCTACCGCAGCGTTGCAGGAGCTTGGCCTTACCGATAACGTAATTTTAAATAACGTATTAAACTCAACATACGACACCATGTATGTCAGTACAAATGAGGCTAACACCGCGTTTAGCACTGTAAATCCTGATTATAACCCTACGCAAGCTGATATAGATTCTATTGTTACTTCTAATCCTATTGCGGATTTAGACACTGCAGTAGCCGAATTTATTAACCCTAAGTTTCTTAGTGCTGACGAAGTAAAAGCGGCGGCGCTAGAAGAAGGCATAACTTTAACCGATGAACAGGCTGGAGCTTACGTTGGACAAAAAGATGAAGCTGCAGCTGTAGCAGAAATAAAAGCTACATACGACCTGCAAGGCACTACTCGTGAAGAAGCTGTTGCAGGGTTTCAAGCGCAAAATGGTTATACCCCAACCGAAGATGAACTTGCACAGTTTACAGGAGCAATAAGGGACGACGAATTAAATGAACTGTTATTTGGTTATACGGATGACAGGCAAGTTACTGAGGCAGAAGCACGTAAATTCTATGAAGATCAAGGGTATACACCTACGGATGAAGAAATTGCTAACTTAGTAGGCCAAGGTAAATCTGATTTTCAAGCTAATACAAAAACTAATGTGGGTGATTATGTAGACCCTCTTGTTGTTACTGGAGACGAGGTACGCGGTAAGTTTGAAGAATTAGGATTTGCCGATCCTACTGAAACAGATGTAACTAGATTTGTAGGGCAGTTTGATGAAACTGCAAAACTTGGCGAAATCAAAGATTACTTACCAACTGCACAATATAACTCTATTGCCGAAGTGCTTGGCAAACCTGCACGTAGTGTAACGCAAGAAGATGTTGATTTTGTTGCAAATAAAATTGCCTTAGATGAAGTTTTAAATGAACGTCAGACATTAGACTACGATGTTACTGGCGATGGTGTTGTAGATCAATCTGACAATGATTTATTGCTGCAAAGGTTAGGTGGAGATACTGACGTACAATTAGCTGACACAGCAATGTTTAGCCCTGCCACAGGCATATATGCACAGTTAGATACTCAAAATGATACACAAAACCAACTAGATGCCGTTATTGATTTAAACACGCAATTAAACACACAAATAGATACGTTAGGTAAACGAACAAACTTTAATCAATTTCAAGATATGTTGATGGGGGCAAATGATTTAAGTGGACAACAAGTATCTGTAAAGTCAGGTGACAAAGTAAATCTTGATTATTTGTATGATTTTGAAAGTATTTTTGCTAACCCGCAACAAGAAGCGTTGTTTGGTAGTCCGTATGGCCCTGCACCTACAGCAAACCCTCGTGGCGGTAATTTTGCACAGGGTGGACAAGTAGAAGATAAAAATGATATGTTGTTAAGAATACTTGGAGAAGTGTAATGGCAGAAAAGTCTTGGTTTGACAGTATTTTAGATCAGTTTACTGATGATCCTCTTAAAACTGCAATGTCGTTAGGGGGGTCGTACCTGTTGAACCAATCAGGTATGGGTCAAGCACAAATACCTCAAACAGGGTATCAAGGTAGTATTCCAGAACTTTCTATGTCTAGGCAAGTAGTGCCTAATACATATGATCCTAACAGAAGACCCGGAAGCGGGGGGCAGCGTTATTTTACTGACCCTCAATATATACCCAAAAGTGCAATACCTGCCACACCTATGACGGCTGATGGACTAGCTTCATTAAACGCTGCTAATCCTGCACAAGAAAAAATTAAACCTGTTATTTCTCCTACACAACAAATGGCAGCGGGTGGTATTGCAGAACTAAAACAAGGTAAGTACCTTGACGGTAAAACAGATGGTATGGCCGATAAAGTTCCTGCGTCTATAGATGGTATGCAAGAGGCTCGACTTAGCGACGGTGAATTTGTCATACCTGCAGATGTTGTAAGTCATCTTGGTAATGGTAATTCTGACGCAGGAGCAAAAGTTCTTGAAGATATGATGGCTCGTGTCCGTAAAGAACGGACGGGCAATACTAAACAGGGGAAAGAAATTGACCCTAAAAAATTCTTACCTGTGTGAGGTGAATTATGGCTGAACAAGACATTACTTCTGGTGTAACTGCTGGTGACTCGGGGATGCCCGCAAGTTATACAGGTACAGAATCTTCGCTTTCAAACTGGGCAGGTGACTATGTTACCGATATGCTTGGTCAGGGACAAGCGTTGGCTAACGAAGGCTATAATGCGTATACGGGACCGTTAACTGCAGGTTCTTCTGAACTGCAAGACCAAGCCTTTGAAGGGATTGCAGGGCTTAATTTATCTTTAGATCAAATGGGTACAACTGGATATACACCTCAAGCGTTTACAGGCGAGAACGTAAATCAGTACATGAACCCGTACTTAATGCAATCTTTGCAACCACAAATTGACGAAGCGCGTAGACAATCAGAAATCGACCGTATTTCTAACGCGGGGCGCATGACCCGTGCAGGATCGTTTGGTGGGTCACGACAGGCGGTATTAGACGCACAAAACCAAGAGGCTATGCAACGAAATGTTGCTGGAATTACAGGTCAAGGCTACGCAGATGCGTATAGAAATGCCGTAGAACAGTTTAATATTGAACAAGATCGGGGAATGTCTGCACAAGACAGGATAAATGAGTATGGGTTTACTGGATTAGGTGCGTTATCTGATGCAGGCGCAACTCAACGTGATATTGAAGCTGAAGGTATTGCCGCAGATAAGGCACAGTTTGAAGAAGAACGTGATTACCCGTTTAAACAAGTACAGTACATGCAGTCTCTGTTACAAGGTTTACCCATTGAAGCGCAATCTTACAACTACGCACAACCTAGTGTGTTATCAGAAATTGCTAGTACGTCTGGTGGTCTTATGGCTTTGTACGACAAACTGTTTCCGAATGATAGTAAAACTGCTCCAGAAACATGATAGTAAAACTGCTCCAGAAACATCTCTTCGCCCTGTGCTGCGTCCAACATAAGGAAAAAATAAATGGCTATTGATCCTACAGGTGGACTTAATTCTTTAGTTTCTAGCGAAGCTGAAAACATGTACGGCATGCCGCAACAGGCATTAGAACAACGTGCTAAGGTTGCTGGCGCTACTATGGATGCTATTGTTGCCCGTAAAGCGTTGGAGATGAAAAAACAGGCTAAAGCCGCGTTGGATGCAGAGATACAGCCTAACCCTGACACTATTGTTGCGCAAAACGAAAAAGCCTTAACGGACAGTATCCAGCAAGAAACCTCGGGCACACTGGCAGATTTAACAAAACGTACGCAAGGCACAATGGCACAAAAACAGCGTGTGCAAGGCCAAAACATGAAACGTGCTGCAGCAGGTACGCCACGGCCACCACAACAACCACAGCGCCGTCCTATGCCCCCACAGGCTCAAGGATTAGCTGGCGCACGTATGGCACAGGCTGCACAGGCAGGTGGCCCTAAAATGATGGCGCAAGGCGGTATTGTTGGTTTTGCTGAAGGTAGAAAAGTAGGTTCTCGTGTTAGGGAGCGTGTTAAAGAATTAGGTATGGATTTAGCAACCTTTGATGCGTTACCAGAAGAACAGAAACTTGCTATTGTAAAACAAATAGATGACCAAAGCAAAGCGGCAGCAGCAGGGCAATCACTTGGGTATGCTCCTGCACAAATAACAGATAAGCTATATCGCAATCCTATGGCAGCAATAGGTAATTTAGGCATAGCCGCAGCAGAATCACGTGTGGGACGTGCTATAGGGTTGGGAGATGCTGCAGACCCTATTACCCCATTTGAATACAACCCGAACGTCAAAAAAATAGATGCTGCGGTAGAAAAAAACTTTATACCTGCAGGTACAAGTATTAGAAATCTACTTCCTGTTGGTTCAGATACAGGAACACCGTTAGAAATGCCTTCTGATGGCCCTGCAAGTCTAATACCCCCTAGTCCTGATGGCACTCCTGTTACCCCTCCACCTCCAACACCTACTCCCGCACCTGAGATAGAAAGACCCGCAGAAGTACCCGTTGAAGCTCAAGGACTTGGTAGCTTAGAGGATACACCACAAACTGCAGGTACTGTCGGACTACCCGATCTTACTACCGAAAACAGAACAAACGTAGATGAAGCAGTGCAAGCAGGTTTTGCACAAGCAGATGCAAATTCTAATCGCGCTAGTAACATTGCCAGTATGGAAGAACGTCTTGCTGCGTTAGACAAATACGATGCAGAAACTTATCGTACTCCCGAAGAACAAGCTAGCAGAGAGATTCAATCGTTCTTAATAGGTATGGGTGGTACAGGTTCATTAGGTGGTGCTATGCGCGGCGGGATGGCCGCTATGAGTAACGAAGAACGTATATCTAGGGCTAATGGGCGAAAACGTTTAATAGACAAATTTGAAAAACAAAAAGAAATTGTTGGCGAAGACCGGCAGTTTGCACAAATGGGTATACAACTAGGTACGCAACTTGCTTCTGACGCTGCTGAAAACGAACGTAGCATTCGTGACGCCGCTACAAGATTAACTACAGCACAAATGACAGCCGCCACTGCAGATGCAGATCGTGTTGTTCAACGGGAAAATAACTTATTAGTTGCAGCCGATAAAAAAGTACAACGTGAGATAGATACGGCAAAAAATAAAAGTTACGATGATCGAACTAGACTTACCGCTGCTATTAAAGTTGCAGGTGAGGTTGCTGCTACACGAGATTCCATACGTGCAACTGAAATAGAAAATAACACAGAATTAAAAATGCTTGAAATGCAAATGATGGAAGCCAATGAAAATGAAGACACTCAACGTATGCAAGAAATACAACGAGAGATGACTGCAATACGACGAACTATTGATGTAACTGTAGAGTCTGCCATTAACGCTGCAAATCTTACAGAAAAAGAATCTACTGCAAATGCAGTTATAGAAGACTTAATGGACGATGTATCTATAACTAACACCACTGTAACACCTTAATTTGCGAAAGTTTATTATATGGCTACGTATGCACTTGATCTGTCTGATGGTTCGCAAGTTAGTGTAGATGCTCCTATAGGTGCTACAAATGCAGAACTATTAAAACTAGCAAAACAACAACGTCGTGAAGCGCGAAAAACTGCGGCTAACGAACGTAGAGATGCCCGTGCTGACGATCTTTACGGTGAAATGGAAAACATACCCCGACAAGCAATTTCGCAAGATGACGGTTTGTTTACAGATTTGGCTAAAGGTTTTGGTGCAGGGTTTGTTGGTACAGGCGAAATGGCGGCGTTAGGTGCAGCTACGCTACTAGATGAACAAGCTGAAGTTGCTGCTCGTGACAAAATACAAGGTATTGCAGACGCGATAAAACCCAGCGGGGGCGACACTGACGATCTATCGTATAAAATTGGCCAAACATTTGGTTCCATTGCGGGGTTTGCTGCACCGATTGCTGGTGTAGCCGCAGGTATAGCTGCATTACCCGTTGCTGCTCCCGCTGCAGCCGTAGCTACAGGCGCAGGCGCGTTACTTGGTGTAGGTACAGCAGCTGGTGAGGCTAGTGAACGTGCTCGTGCCGCAGGCGCTACAGAAGAACAACGTAATACTGCTATTCGCAAAGCCGCACCTTTTGGTTTGTTAGAGGTTGCACCTCTTGGCAGATTTATGAAGTCGGTAGATATTCCTGTAATTAACAAACTTATGGACAAACTTGGTCCTGAAGAAGTTGAAACCATAGGACAACGTATTCAAAATGCTGCTGTAACAGGTGGCGCAGAAGGCGCACAAGAAGCTACTGCTGAGATTATTCAAAACCTTGCCGAACGTGGATACAATCCAACACGAGACATCTTAGAAGGATCAGGAGAGTCTGCTGCGTTAGGTGGTGGTGCAGGTGCGGCTATTCAATTTCTTGTTGATGCGTTTACAAATAGTCGCAAAACTGGACCTGTCACGGACACGCCAGAATCTGCACAGCTTGAGATGGACTTGCAAGGTGGTAGCGGTGCTGCTCCACGGCCCGGACTTCGCACCAATTTTGAAGGTGAACAAGGTGAGATGTTTGCGGATGAGGTTGATTTAGGTCAGGCACCTCAACGTGAAGGCGTTGCTCCAGAACCTGACCCGCGTCAAACAGAATTTGATTTTGGTCCCGAACCAGACAGTGAACCTGATCTTGTAGATCGTATGCAACAAAAGTTGCTTACAGGACCAGATGATCTTGGGTTAAGAAACGAAGCTGCAACGGGTGTACCTACTACTAGAGATCAACGGACGGCCCGTACCTCTGAAGGAATAGCTAGTCTAACCGCAGCAACTAAAAACAAAGCTGCAGTAATAGAACAAGCCAAGGCTGAATTACAAAACGACGGTATGATAACGCCTAAAACGCGTAAAGACATAGAGACTACCCTCACACCAAAAGAGGCTGCTGACGCCTTAAAAGATACGCGGTACGAGCCTACATTAGGATTAACAGGTACAGGTGCTCAAGATAACCGTGCTGTAGGTGACGTTCAACGTGATCTTGTACCTCCAAAAGAAATACAAAATAAACAGCGTCTTGCCGACGTTATTGCAAGTCAAAAACGTGATAGTCTTTCCCCTGATGCAGAAAGATCAGGTCGAACAGCAAGTATAGCTTTAGAAGAACAAGCCGCGCAAGCTAGAGCACGTGAACGTCAAGGATTGGCCGCTGCAGAACGTGGCGATGTAGAAGCTTTTGAGCAACCGGATTTGTTTGCAATGGAACGCGAACAAGACGAACGCAAGTACGGCAGACCTACGCCCCAACCTGAAGCTGTGTCTGAGATGTTAGGACCAATAGACTCTGGTAGAGCAGCTAATCCTGAGACTGATTTAGTTGACCGTATTGCTGCGCTTGAAGCACAAGAGGCTAGTGCAAACGTACGTAAAGCCACAAGACGAGAGCAAGAAAAACAAGAAGTCATAGATGTAGACACCGAACTGGGTTTGCGCGACATGCAAGCAACGGTGACTGAACCTGCACGAAGAACCGCAGATCGTGAACGGCCAGAACAATTATCGTTTCGAGGAGATTTACGGCAGGGCGTTCGTGAACCTAAACTTGATCCTGACGTTGCACCAGCGCAACCTGACGTAGATTTAAATGCGTTTTCTAATTTAGGAGGGCAGCAAGATGCAGACGCTCAATCAACTGACGCGGGAACAGGTGGAGCTAGCGATGCAAGTGCTAGACCAAAGCGCAAGGGTAGGCGGAGAGCCGAAGCCTCTGCAAATACCAACAGAGCTAAATCATCTGACAACGCAGGAGTGGGACGCGCTGGCCGAGGGGCTGGCAAGTCTCGTCGTAGAGCAGGCAAAAGCGACGATACATTAAAGACAGATGCTGCGCCTAAAGCCAAGAAAACCTACAAAGGTAGGGACATCAACACAACTTATTACCACGGTACTACTAAAGCCTTTGAGGGTGTTCCTGATCCTACTAGAGGTACAGTAGAAGATAGCGATTACGGTCCTGCAGCGTACCTTAGTAAAAATAAAAATATTGGCTTTGGCGAAGGTAAAAAAGGTCGGCTTATTGAAGTTAACATAGACACTTCTAATTTTGTTGATGTGCAAAATCCTGATGCTATACCTGATACACACCGCGCTAAAGTTATAGAGTATTTACGCAAACGTACGGGTAATGCTAAATCAGCTGTAAATGTTTCTGCAATTACAAAAGATAATACAGTAGAGGTGTCATACACGGCCCCCAGAGCGAGTGTTTTAGAAAAACCCGAAAACAAAACTTTTACGCTAGACTTTAGTAGTCACTCTAAATTTTTAAAATCTTTGATGTCTATACTACGTGGGCTTAGAACTTCAGGTAACAAAACTAACACCCAAGATATACGTGATGCGTTAGTAGCTGCAGGGTTTGATGGTGTAATTACTGACACAGGTTCGACAAGAGGCATGAGCAACATAGCCGTCTACAACAAAGACGTTATGACCTTAAAAGGCGCGATGTTAAAAAATAATAGATCAGAAGAAGAAGACAAAGACGCAAAAATTAAAAAACCCGCTAAGTTCAATCGTGATGCTGTAGGGGGAAAGACAACAGGGGCAGCAGGACAAGTAATTCCCGGTGTAGCACGGTCTAAAACAACTGATAAAAAAATATCAGCAGACACAAAAGAACGGTTTGCGCCTAAACCCCAAAGAAACACATCTGATCAACAGTTTGCAGATCAAAGTGCTACATCTGCAAAAAAAGGTCGCGCTGAAACTGTTAGGTCTAAAGAAGCTGATGCTGCACACAAGGCTAGGTTTGAAGCTCAACCTAAAGCTATTCAAGACATGGGTAAGGATAATACTGAATTAAATGCTCCTAATGCACCTATGACTGCATCAGACAAAAATAAAATATTAAAATTGTTAAATGACAAACGTAAAACTGGCTCCCTTTTAAACGCAGCAAGAAAATATTTTGATTCGTTTCCTACATTTACTGGAGCAATAGACGCGCTTACTTCTGATGTAGGTCTGGAAATGTCACGATCTCGTCGGCTTGGCCCCGACAAAACACCATCAGAATATGTAGAAACACCAGAAATAGAACAATTTTATTTAGGTGATAAATCTAAAAGTATGCCTTCTATGGGTAAAGAATCTGCGCGTCGTGTTACGGATTGGATAACCAAAGATACAACGGGTATGTCTCCTAAGTTTGTTAAATATGTTAAAGAACTTATACAATACTATAGCGAACTTAGGGTAGGAGGAGTTAATTATAGCAAAACAGATAAGGTAGCAGACGCAGTTGCAAAATTATCGTCCGAAGCATTAGCAATGCGAAACGCAGCCTTAGCTAAAGACGCTAAAAAACCGTTACTTGCCGAGGCTACACTAGATATACCTCTACGACCTATAGTAAAAGCTATGTTACTTAAAGGAGATTTGGGTGGTGCGCTAAGTGCATTAGGACTTACTTCTCCGTCACCTTTAGTGCAGCGTTTGGCTACTAAATTAGGCGAAAATATTGGTGCTACTAAACTAACAACAGCTGCAAAATTAAAAACTCCTGATGGGGTCCCTGTTTCCGGCTATTTTGATCCTAAAACCAACACCATTACGCTAGATAAAACATCTGGTATCAACCAACATACTTTGTTGCATGAAATGATACACGCAGTCACGTCTGCTACACTAGCAAACAAGTCACACCCACTTACAAAACAACTGACTAAGATATTTGAAGATTCAAAAGAGCTGTTAGCAGGCGAATACGGCGTAACTAACTTAGACGAGTTTGTTGCTGAAGCCATGTCTAACCCTGACTTCCAGACACAATTAAAAACATCTACGATAAACGGGCGGCACCCGTTCTACCAAATGGCTCGGTCCGTTGCTAACTTTATCAGGACACTGATAAGACGCCCTACGGTGCCGGAACAGTCTACGTTTGATGCTGTTGACACCTTAGTACAATCGCTAATCTCTCCCACTCTTGAGGGGCGTAATGCCAGCAAGATGTATATGATGTCTAAAACTGTCGCGGGAGCGAAGACTATTATAAACAACCTCGCTGACAAGACTATTGAGGCTGACAACAAATACATTGACGCCACCCGTGACTTAATAGGTGACGTACCCAGAAATGCACGTAAAGTGTTTTTAAAATTTATGCCTGTAAACGTGTTAGGTAAACTGGCCCGATCTAAGATTGCGGAAGCCCCTGTTCTCAATAACATTGTAAACAGTATGAGTAACGCCCTGCGTGAAGCCAACGATAAGTTACGCCCTCTGGTTGAAGACATCCGAGAATTAAAGAAAAGTAAAACCCCTAAAGACATACAAGACTACGCCACACTGTCGTATCTTATACCTAACGCGTCATTCTACAGGATTGACCCCCGTGAGCCTAATTTCAAAAAAGCATACAGTATTAAGAAAGACCCAAAGGTGCGGCTAGATGCAGTAGAAGCCAAGAAGATACACGACGAATTACGTAAACAGTTTACTAGCATGTCTCCAAAGGCACAGAAGCTGTACCGCACGATTACCAATATGTTTGAATCTCGTCTTCTGGATTCTCAATCGGCTATAGACGAAGCCATTGCTGCAAGCATCCCTGACGAAGAAGGGCGCAAGTCTGCAAGCAAGAAGTTAGCAGAGTTACTAGAAGCAGAACGGGGGCAGATACGTCCGTTTGCACCCCTAACACGTTCGGGTAACTACCGTCTTGAGTTTACGACCATAGACCCCGTATCAGGCAAACCTGAGTACTATATAGAATACTTCGATGGGGTTACAGCGCGAGAACGTGCAAAGAAAAACTTGGCTGAATATAACGCAAAGGTCCGTGCAAAACTACCTAACACCCCTGAAGGTAACGCGTTCCGTGAATACATAGACCAACCTGTCATCGAAGGCGTACGAGGCGCAAACTTTAATTTCAATAAAGCACCTAACACTTCGTTCGTGTACGCACTACTGCAACAACTACAAGCGGCGGGAATTAAACCCGAAACTTACGACGGCGTTGTAGAATTAGTGTTGGATTCAATGCCCGAACGTTCGTTTATGCAGTCGTTCCGTAAACGTGGCGACAAACGTGGTTTCCAAGGCGATACAACCCCTACAGGCATGGCACAGACTGCATTTGACCTGTTAGATACCGTGCAAACCAAAGGGCGCGATTACAACCGCCAAATCATACAGATGCAGTATGGGTCTAAAATTCAGAAGTGGAAGGTTGGAGTTAACGATAAATACAAAACTGAAAAGTTGGACGAAACAACTGCCGACTACAAGAAAACTTTGATTGATATTGCCGACTTTGCACAAAACCCTAACGTAGCACGGTGGTCTCAAAACCTTACATCTTTTGGGTATGCGTGGACTATGGGCTTCAACCTGTCTTCTGCTGCTACTGCTATATTTGACGTGCCCATGTCTGGCGCACCAAGATTGATGGGTAAATACGGGGATGCAAAAGCAATCAAAGCCTTGGGTAGTGCGGCAGCGTTACTTAAAAATAGCCCCAAAGAAAAACTTATAGACGCGTACAGCGACAAGGTTGACGCTGATGGCAAGGTTATACTTGAAAAACGCAAAATCAAAGGCGGTATGGCTGGGTTCTCTATAGTGAACTACGACTTTGACGCCATACGCAATATGTCTGACGCTGAATTGAAGAAAGAGGGCATGACAAAAGCACAACAGAAAAAACTGTTGGACTTAGAAATGTTAGCCGAAGTTGGCAGTGAGAACGCGCAGTTTAGCCAATCGCTAAACCAAGAGCACATGGATGTAACGCGCGGAAAAGACCGCCTTGAGATGTTGAACGCTTACACCAGCTTTCTGTTTCACCATTCGGAGCGTTACAGCCGTGAAGTTCTTATGGCGTCCACGTACGAGTTGGAACTAGATCGCTTACGTAACAACCCTAAACCTGCAGAGCGTAATATGTCAGACAGTGAGAAGCAACGCGCTGCTGCACTGGAAGCCGTAAACGAGACGGAGACAACGCTGGGAGCTACAGCATCTGCGGGGCGTCCTGTTATTGCACAATCTGGCATTGGTAACGTGTTTATGTTGTTCAAGCGGTTTGCCATTAGTAAGTACGCTATGATGGCTGAGATGACTAACGACGCGTTCAAGGGGGCTACTACAGACGCAGAGAAACAAGACCGCGCCATAGCCAGAGGGCAACTAGGCAGGTTCATGGTGTCCTCCGCTGGGTTCGCTGGTGTAGCGGGTATGCCTATGATGGGCGCGTTGGGTATGCTGTACGATATATTCTCCGAAGACGATGACGATAATTTTGACGCTGTGCTAGACAAAACCTTTGGCGAGACATTGAGCCGTGGCTTATTGAACGCAGCGTTAGGGTCGGACATGGGCAGCAGAATTGAAATGAACAGCCTGTTGTACCGTCCTCCAATTATAGACAAAGATCAGTCAATGTTGTGGACCCTCGCAGAACAACTGGGTGGCCCTGTGGTGGGCATATCCTTGAGCATAGAGCGAGGTATAGGGTTGTATAATGAAGGGGAGTTTGTGCGCGGCACAGAAGCCGTACTGCCAGCCTCTATACGTAACGTAATAAAGAGTGGGCGGTACGCAACCGAAGGAGCGTTGACGCGTAGGGGTGATCCGATAAGCGAAGACATCGGGTTGTTCCAAACCATAATGCAAGCTGGGGGTGCGGCTCCTACAGCGATAACAGACCAGCACCGTAGGAATAAAAACAATCGGGGCAGGGACGATTATCTAAAAGAGCAACGCACCCGACTGTTACGCAAATTAAATTTTGCAGCCGCACAAAACGATGCAAAAGGGTATCTTGAAGCGTACAAAGAAATCTTGAAATACAACCGCAGTCTGCCTCGCGCTGCCCGAGAGCGAAAGGTTATACTTAAAGAGACTATTGACAGGTCGCGCAAAGCCTACGACGCCCGTACGTTACGTATGAAAGGCGGTATTGAGTACTCACCGTTCATGATTGCGAGTAACCGCGAATACGACGATGGACTGTTTGATTAACAAAAAAACCCCCGCTGTGAAGCGGGGGAGTATACATCAAGGAGAATGACAAACACCTGACGCGTTGCCACGATCACGGTATCACACTTTTCTCCATATGCGAACCCCAAACATTTTATTTTCTACACGCGCACGTATAGTTATACGCCACGACTTTAACTGTGCTACTTTCCGCGCCTGTTCCGCTGCTCGTATTGTGTTAACACATGGCACAAACACAGAGGCACCTACGCACATCTTATCCCAATCAACGATAACTTTTACCCCATCAGGATTTAAATCATATATCGTCTGTGTCTTCTGGTACACTGCTCAGTCCGTCTAGTTTCACAGCAATCACCCGTATTGGTGGCAGATTAAAGTTAGTGCCTTTGGTCAACCGCACTTGTAACTTTTTAGCCCCCATCTGTTTTACCATTTCCTCAATTGTAGAGTTATAGTTTATGTGCCTGTCGTTCAGATGTTTCTTAAACGCTTTGGGCACCATGTAAAACATATTGGTGTCTGTCTCCAACCTAGCAACAAACATATTGCGTGGGTTTTGTTCAGGTATAATTATAGGTACAGCCCCATCCACAGCCGTGCCACGTTGGTCTTTCGTACTCTTTATCTTAAGTATGTTTGTCCAATTTTCTGTAGCAAACTCTGTGACTAGCTGTTGTACGGACGCCCCGCTGTCATCGACATAGGCTTTGACTTTCTGTAGTTCCCGTACGACCCAATCAAACAACGCATTTGTGTCGTAATGTATCAGACCCATTTGTTTTGCTGCTAACGCCCCTAGTATTGTAGCCGAACACCCCGCAGACCAAAATCTGTTCTCTGCCTGTAACCCCGCCTTACGATCTAATTTTGCCTTGATCTTGCGGTACAGACGCTCAAGCGCATCTTTGTTATTTATGACATACTGCACAAACTCTATTGAGAAATGCCCATAGTTTTGTTTAGTATCTTGAAACAACTGGTCTGTCTTACTCTTGTCTAAGACTGCCTTTATGTTTTTATCAACCCGTATTTCTAACACACGTTGCATCTCGGCTTTCGGGTCATCTTTTACACGCTGCATTTCTTCATAGAAACTCATGTTACCTGTAGACAACGCCATAAGCTGCCACGGCTTACCCCTAACACGTTCCATGTTACCACCACCTGCCATGCGGTTCTTTTGTTTCCCTTCGGACAACTGATAAGAATACTTTGATACATCGCCCCCTTTCATGTTCGTCATCTCGTCAGAATTTAACGGTACGTTGCACATAACCTCGCCACGGTTCATGCGCGAGTTAGGGGTATCATCTTGCCCTAACGTGAGCGCATGAGGGTCGCCCCACACACCTGTGTTTGCGTATATCGCAGTGGTCTTACCTACGCCTGTGCCGCCGTACAAATGCACCCCAAAACTGTTCAACCCTGTCAACGGCATCAGGATAGAACCAAAACCCATACACACGGCGAATTGTTGTAACTCTAACCCCGCGCAGTTAAAAAACTCTAGTATCTCAAGTTGTCGGTCACGGGTGCCTTCGGGTTTAAAGAAATCAATCAACCCTGCTGTCTTGCCTGACGGTGGATTGTATTCAACATTCGTTGCGGTGACTAACTGATCGCCCAACACAAAAGACTTCATGTCCTTGTCAGCCCACCCGAATTGCTGGTGCGCCTCACTTGCTGTAGTCGTACGTTGTAACTCGTTTATCCATGCTGCTGTGTATGCCATAAGTTTATCTACGTCCTTCCCAAATGAGGTTATTCCTTGCATAGCCATGTTCTTACGAAAGTCTTCCCTAGAAGTAACCGCTGTTAACGGTATTACAAATTCCCGCACCCCGTCACGCGGCAAGTGTAGAGCAAACGCTACTACCTCTCCAAGCAACACGTCATGTAATCGTCTCGTCACGTAGAAGTCGTAATGATATATGCACTCCTCGTCAGGATCACCATCAGCGTTCTTTGTTCGTATAAACACGCCGCCGTTATGCCCACGAAAATAAGGCTTGGGGAACGTAGGTATAACGTGTTCCCCCGTAGACGTTTCCTCAGAAGCATCTTCATCTTCATAAAAGTCTACTTCCTCATGCGCTGCGTAGCGCGACACCAAACCGTCTACCTCGTCCCGATCCAACGGTGGGTCAAACGTAGTGGCGTTAAAGCCATGCGCCATAGACCGTATGTCTTCCTCGGATAAGTGCCCCTTAGCGCGGAGATGGCCTATGTACGAAAGCATGGCAGGGTTTCGGCCACCCTCACCTACTTCGGTAGGTTTCTCGTACCCGTCACGTTCAAGTAAGTCGCGCAGAGCCGCCACCCCTTGCCCTGCCTTTGTAGGAACTGGTATCGGATCACCGCCGACTATCTCTGAAAAAGTGTCGTAGTCTATAGTGCGGGGTTCTTCTAAGCCAAAAAATGTCACCCGCTCGGGGGGATCGCTCTTATAGTTGTGTGTATCTGGAACACGTAAGACCCTAGATATATCGGCAGTAACCGCAGGATCAGCGGGAAACTCACTGGCTGCACATAACCTTTTAAGACGCGAGGCAGTCGTAAGCCAATCGTCTTTGTGTATAGGTGTGTCCATTATCCAGTATACGTGTACCCCGCTCCCTGAGTTTATTAGTGTAGGGCGCGGCAGTCCGTGCTCCCCACAAAAATCCTTTAGTTGTTTGATGGCTGCAGCCTGTGTAGGAAACTTGTTATCTCCTTCCCCACAGTCCAAGTCCAAGAAAAAAGATTTAAGTGTGTGTACGTTGTCTGCCTTTCGCGAACCTGCTTCCGTTAAACACGCTAGACTGAAGTAGGCGTCGTAACCGTTTTGGTCAAACTCTCTCGCTGCGTCTAGTACGTGTTCAGTGGACGTGTAAAATTTTTGTTTGCGACGGTTTGCGGCTGCGTTAGCGGCAAAGACACAGTAGTTCCCCTGTTGACCTAATACTAGGTCCAAAAATTGCTTCGTTTTCATTGTCACCACTCAATAAAAAAGCCACGGCTAACTTAATAACCGTGGCGCGAGACTTAATCGTCCCAGTTGTCTACTATTGTGTCTAAATCATCTCCACCCGACTTACCCATAGACGCTGCCTTTTTAGCAATCTTCTTTGGGGGTTCGTCTTCTTCGTCATCGTCAGACACACCTGCTAACACGTTATTGCTTTTAGGAGACGCTGCTGTTTTGGCAAACGGGTTTTCTTCCGCACCCCTAAACACAAACCCACCATCCACAGCCCCAAACGGATTACGTACTTCTTGAGGTATGTATTTTATAACCTGCACGGCTTTAAGGCGTAATGACACACCGCTTTCCCACTCCTTACCCAGTTTCATACGGTAAGGGATAAGGTGTACTGCTACATTCACCGTACTACCTGTAGTTAACTGAAAGCCCTTTGGAAGCGGTGTACCCTGACTGTCTACCTCTAATGGTTTGGTAGTAGTCTCCCCGTTATACGCACCCTTGAGGTTGGCTTTGTGAGTGTACGTGCCGTTATCATCTTTGACGAACGGGTTAGTTAGTTTCTCGTCCCAATCGTCATCACGATTGTCTGCGTAGGCTTTCTTCATAGCCGTGAATAAGGCTTTGGCTGTGGCGCTGTCCATGCGAAACGCAACGGAATAGGAGGCATTTTGATCCCGTGGATCACAAGGTTCGCTACGTCTAATTTTAGAATTAAACGCATAGGTGCGGTCCACTTTAGGCCACAGGGCTTCAACGTCTTCAATAATATAGGCTTCTGCCATTGTCGTTCTCCTTATATGTTACACATCTTCATCAGCGTCGAGATCAAACTCTAACTGTTTTTCTATCGGTTTATCGACCGACTTAGGCTCTACAGCGGCGGTTGTTAACGCCTCGGTCACTGCGGATTGTTTGAAACGGTAGGTGTTCCCAATCTTTACATACGTGTGCTTGGGTATGTGCCCCTGCCGTAACCACGCACGGATAGTAGATATGGACACCGCAAAGTGCTTTGCCAAATCTTCTATAGGTACAAACGATTCTGCCATTATTTTTTCCTAACTGAGATTACGTATTCGTTATCGACGTTCAATCCCTTGGGTAGTACGTCTGGGTTTTCTTCCAAAAACTGCTTTAGGTTTGTCTGGTTCAAACGTTTGTCCAACAATTCGGGTACGTCATGCTCAAGTATAAACTCGTACATACGTTCCCAATCGCTCGTCCAGTATTTTGTTTTAGACGTTCTAAAAAACAGTCCTTCAGAAGTCCGTACACTTTCGACTTTGTGTGTCTCACAATAATCTAACAGTGCGTTCTTCAAGATAGTTTGTTGGCGAACCAACGCCCCATCTCGTTCCTTAAATTCTGCTGACAATGCTGCCCGTTCTGCACGTATTTTTATATACGCCTTGGTTAGTTTGTCGGCAGGTATTTCGTCTTTGTCTGACATTTACCCCCCTCTTCAGTAGTGAGAATTATTAAATACTTACTTATGGTAGGCTAGTCAAGTAGTTCTTTGTATAAATCAATCATTTTTGTGTGTACGTCTATTCTATTATCTAATAATGAGTATATACGTCGTTCCACGGGGGAGCCTTGTAGTTGTACTACAGTACACTTATGCTTCTGCCCCGACCTGTGAACCCGAGCGTTTGCTTGAGCGTATGTTTCTAATGACGAGGTTGGACCCCACCATACAACAGTGTTTGCCGCTGTTAACGTGACACCATGTGCTGCCGACTGTGGTTGAATAATTAGTACACGTGGGTCTGGCTGTTCTTGAAATCGTTTAAAGATGTCTGTTCGTTTGGCTACGGGTACACCCCCTCTTATAACTTCCGTAGCGATCCCGTCATTACGCAGCTTATCTGTCAGTATGTCAATGACATGTTTAAAAGGTACGAATACTAAAACCTTTTGACTGCTCTCGTCTATTACTTCGCGTAAGACCTTATACCTATGGGATATGTCAAACTCTAAGGCATCACCTTCGTCGGTATACACAGCCCCACATGATATTTGTAACAACTTATTCATAAGCACAGCAGCGTTTATGCCCGTAACTTCGTCCTTACCAATCGTCACAGTCATACGTTTTTTAAGTAACTGGTAATACTTTAGCTGTTGCCGCGTAAGTTCGACCTTTCGTTTGACGTAAACCATGTCGGGTAAGTCGAGACATTCTTCTTTAGTAAACCGTATTGCAGGTTGTAATATTGCATGCACTAAATCACTTGCTGTGTCTTTAACGATCCACCTAAACTGCGTGATGTTAACCATAACCATGTCACGGAATGATCCAAAAAACCGTGGCACAGTATTAGGATTAACCAACTTAGCCAACCCATACGCATCTAGCGGAGACTGTGCGGCGGGGGTGCCTGTCATGAGCCACAGCCATGTCTTGTCGTGTATTAATTTGTTGAGAGTTTTCCAACGTTTAGACTGCGCGTTTTTGTAGTGCGTTGCTTCATCTACAATAATTAAATCAAAGTTACCGGCTGCAATGCTATCAGCCACAATTTTAACGCCGTCATAATTTATTATTACAAAGTCTGCACCTTGCTCTACAATCGCCTTGCGTTTGGTAGGGGTGCCGTGCGCTACGTCTACTGAGCGGTGCGGGGCAAACGCATCTAAATCACTACGCCATGCGCTGTCCATAATAGACAGAGGACAGATAACTAACACTCGCCGCACTTTACCTTGCTTCATTAAAAAGTCAGCGGCCCATATTGCGCTTGCTGTCTTGCCTGTACCCTGCTCGTTAAAACAAAATGCCTTACGGTTCATTGTCAAAAACGCGGCGGTAGTTTTTTGGTGTGCGAACGGCTTATGTTTGCCCGACCACTGGTATCGGGTTTCTATTGGTGACGGGGATTTTATCCCCAAGTCTTTGAGCGTATGAGCCTCGTCAATGCCAAGGTTAACTTTTACCTCATGTTGGTTAACCTGTACGCTGTTAGGTATAGTTTTAGTGACACGGCTTGGGTTGCGTAGCCGTAACAGCAACGCTTTTCCATCTATTAACTGCATGTTCGTTCTCCTGATTTCGGGCAGCTGCCCGAATTATTTTTCTTTTGGTAATTACGCGAACGGTTCTTGCTTGAACTCTCTATACGTAATCCGTCTTTATTCTTGCCCCCTTTTACTAAAGCTTTCTTGTGACTAACATCTTTGCCTTCACGTTTGTCTGCCTTACCGTTCTTGTTACGGTCTACACCTTCGCGGTCCACCTTGCGGCGCGCGCGCTGGCGTTCCATCCTACGCTCAAACGTAGCAGACCCCACAGGTGCGTTAACTTGTTTCTTTCGTTTGGCTTTTTTGGCTCGTTTTTATTTTCACTCATGCGTTCGCTCCGTTGTGGACACATTCAACTACAGGACAGTGGCGTCTGCATAACCCGCTAGGACGTGCGTTCCACACATCGTTATCAGCGGCGGTTTTCATGTGGTTGTATTTACCCAACCACTTGCGCCAAAGCTGTTCGCTATCATACTCCATGTAGGTATCTTTTACCAAGTCTTTAGTTATGACAAACAACAGCCCCGCCCTTATCTTTTTTACTTCGGGGTAATGCGCGAACACGGACAAAGCCATAAGTTCTAGTTGTCCTTTGTCAGCGTACTTTGCAGACTTACCCGTCTTGTAATCAATCACCCATGCAAGATCACCATCTAAGATGATAAGGTCAGCTATACCACGGAACCAAACTTCAGGGGCGTAAAACCCGCAGGGTTCTAGGTTTTCGGTAACTCCTAACTTTTCTTCGCACAGTTTTCGCCCCTGTCTATTTTTTAAAGACGTGAGTGCGGCACGTGCGAACGTAAATTGTTTAGGTACAGGTACGTCCTTACCTACAAAATCCTCGGCCATATTATGAAACGCCGTGCCATACAACGTAGCCTCAGTTTCCTTGAACGGATGTTCTTTGAGTATCTTCTCATGATAAAACTGTTTAGGACATTGCTCAAAGGCTTTGATCTTACTGAACGACCACGGGGCTACTTTAGTCACTCTTTGGAAACCTTTCCATAAAATGCCCTTGGGCTTCTTCTATTGAGGCTCCTAACATAGCTAACAACACATCGGTCATTACAACGCTAGGCCAATCTTCATCGGCTTTTCGATACTCTTCACACAGTTTCGCAGCCATTTCCAACCGTACGAATGTTGCTTCACACAACCGATCATCCAAATTCATTATTCACAATCCCCATAAGATTTGCCTGTGCCACTTTCACAGGTGATAGGTAGACCATCGGCCCAATCGGGTTTCTGGCTCATGCAATGTTCTACATATACCCGCGCTTCAGCAACATCTGCGTCTGGCACAGCTACAACAATGCTGTCATGTACTGTTAACACAACCTTGTATCTCTTGGCAATAAGTATCATTTGGTGGCCTATGATACAACGTGCAACAGCTTGACACACATTCTCGACTACCTTGCCACCATATATTTTGTTAAGACCTTTACGGGTCTTATACATATATTCTGTACCGTTCTCGGTGTCGTACGCGCTCACATCGGTGTAGAACATCGGTAGTCCAGATGGCAGTGTGATGGACTTAGCTACGCCATCGACCACGAGTACACCTTCTTTGCCAAACTGTAACGTGTCACCACGGGCCATGTAGTGAATCATGTTATTTGCGTCTGTCCACAGTTGGCTTATGGCACCGTTCTTTTTTCGGTAGATTTGTATAATACGCCGCGCTTCCCCTAACTCCATCTCAACGCCCATGCCAGCCAGTTGTGTTTGAAACTTGACCGCACCCATGCCGTAACCAGCACCTAGAATTGTAGTCTTACCAACAAACCGCTGCGAACCTTTCACCTCATCTGGTGGCACGTTATATATGCTAGACGCCATGTGCTTATAGACATCTTCTCCGTTGGCGAACGCAGTGGTAAGATCGTCTTGCCCTGCCAACCACGCAAGCACACGCGCCTCAATCTGTGAACTATCACAGTCAATCATTGTGTGGCCTTCGGGTGCAATTATACTGCGCTTTAACTTCTTACCGTTGGCTCCACGGCTCGGCAGGTTTTGCAGGTTAATCTTATCGTCACCACCCCACCTACCTGTATGCGCTGCATAATATCTTACAGGTACGGGGAGACTGCCGCGAGCAGCAATGTCTATAAATCTTTGTGTGCGAGTTTCTTCAAGAGTAGACTTCGTGCCTATACGTGCTGCAGCCAAAGCTTGAACACGTGCGTCAGGGTCATCTAATAACCTCTTAAACCCATCGTCGTTCTTGGCGAACGCAAAAGTCTCTTTACCAGTGGTGGGGCTAATCTTCATAGGCGGCACAACACCTAGTCCCTTTAACACTTCGGCAAACTTAGGATTACTCATTAATTCTTTTTTATCTATGTTTGCTTCTCTCAGCAACGCGACCTTACGCGCTTTAACATCTTCTAGGTGCGAACGCAGTAGCTTAACGTCCAACCCCAACGTAGGTTCGGTATACATACGCAAGGTCAGGTCGATCAGCTTTAATTCTTCGGGGGGAAACCTGCACCCTGTTGTTACGCCGCTTGCCATAATGTTAAACAGTTGGTGCGTTAACTCTACGTCATTTATGCAGTAGTCGCCGTATGCGCTTAATTCTCCCTCCGAAAAATCCGCGCGACGTTTACCCTTTGCGTCGAGAACCTCTGTCCCTTTAACACCAATATTGTACCTCTGAGATAGCATAGCGAGACTTGCGCTAGCTTCAGTCCCATGTAAGGCACGGGCAATACACAGAGTATCGGTATACATGCGAGGACGAATACCAAAACACCAGTTAAGAATGGCACCATCAAACATAGTGTTATGGCAAAGAAGACTAGCCTCTTGCCAAGCGAAGTTTTGGGATAAGTATCTCTTAATCTGTTTATGCGTTCCACTAGCCCACTCCGTGTCTTCGTTGTTGAGTTTGATGCCCACGCCGATCACCTCAAAACGAGGGTCACGAACGTAGGCTTCTGTGGTCATCTTACGCAAAGAAAACTCTTGGTCGTAAAATGTTTCAAAGTCTAAAGTTATAAGGTCCACTACTTGCGAACCTTCGCAATTAACTCCCCGCCACATGCCATATACCCACATGCGTCTATCCAGTTATCTATATTATCGGGATTAGATTTGAGCCGCGCAATTTTAAGCAGGGTCATCATAACTGAAACATCCAAAGGGCTGATGGTGCTTTCGGTGTACTGCGTCCACAACTCCGCTATCTCTCTAAAGTTATCTTCCATATCACCATGTGTGGCTGCGCGATCTACGCTTACGTACTTGTTAGCTTCGGTCAGAATTTCGGAACGTGTCCACAGGTCAGCATACTCCGCATTTCCCCTAGAGTATATTTCTGTATCGTACTCGGGTTCAGTCTGCCCTTCGTTAAACTCTTTGCGTACCTTCCACACGTACGAGACAGAACACCCAAGTTTGTTGGCTAACTCCTTATTGGTAAAACCTATATGCGCGGGGTTTTGCGCTTCTAGTAACAGTTGCACTATCTTATCAGTCTTGTTTTGTTTCTTCTTAGGCATTGTGGTTCTCCATTTTGTTTGACGCAACATTCTCTTGCAGTAATATATGTGTTGCAAAGAACACCCGACCTTTTCAACTATTTCTTTGTTGATCTTTTTGGCATTCCCCGAACCTGCTGCTTTTAGTAACTTAATAATTTGATCAGTCTTGTTCATAACACTTATCACCCCCCCTTAAACTGTATCTGATACCGATTTGACTTAGCTATAACCTCCTCCACAGACATACTTGTGATACGTGAGGCATCCGCCAGACTAAACCCCTGCTCCGCTAAACGTAACAGGCGTTGCGCGGGTTTTGATCTTTCTATCTCCGATAGGCGGGGCTTACCGCTGCTTCTGACGTGTTCTTGCACAATCCCATAATTTAAGGAACGCCCCCCGCAACTAGCGATCATATGTTTGTTTTCAATCGAGGCCAACGCCTTCATCTTTTCCAGTTCCGTCAATGTTACCTCCTAGTTTCTTTTTACCTGTAATATACAAGACAAATAACTGCTGCGTTATCTGTTCCAACTCTCTCCGCAACTCACGGTTTTCCGCGCAGACACGTTCGTATTCATGGCGGTTAATCATGTTAAAACTCCACTTTGTCATATTTTCTTATGCTCAAAGACGAACTCATTATGAAGAGTTCGGCACGTAAGGTAGCCGTCTCGTTTAAGCTCCTTTAACATTTGGTGTGCCGCGCCTTCTTTCAGTCGCATACGTTTTGCTAGGTCAGATACCGTCCAAGCTTCGCGCGTTCTCAACACGTCAAACACCACGGCACGTAAATCTACTTTCCCCTTATACCCCCGTCCGTTTATGACTGAGTTGGGTTGTAGATTTAACCGCATATGTTCGTTCTCTATTGCTGCCATTTGTTTTGGGGTCATATGTTCTTACCCCAAGCACGCAGGTCACTAACGTAACGTGTTAATTCTTCACGTGCGGCAAACAAGTTAGTCGCTGCGTTCGGTATCGGGTTTTTTACGTGCGCTTTACCTTGCCACATATCCACTTGTTGACGCAAAAACTTTAACTCTGATTGCTGTGCGGGTGTTAGCTTGCTTTGTTCTTTCTCCATGATTTGCACCTTTTGGTTTTGGATTAACTCTTGTTGTTGTTCCAACTCAAGGAACTGCCTGTCTATGTCATTGTGCTGTGGGAAGTCTATTATGTTATCATCCATGCTCACCTCCAAAATTAAGTGCCCTGTGTGACAACACAGGGGCTAACCTTATCGTGGTTTCTCCGACAAGATCACAAGGAAGAAAGGTATGTGTGTTGCCATCTCTGCCAACACGCGGAGGTTCCTTGCTCTTGCTGCTGTGGTTTATGCGGAACTATGCCAAACGCTCCCACTCACAGCTTGGGTATCTAATCACAACGCGGGTTTACCGCAGTCCATAAGTTCGTCTCTTACTGTGTGCATGTTACCTTCGTTAACAACTAAGTCTAAGCCCCCTGCGTCTCGTATTTGTTTGAGGTTTTTGTCTTGCAGGGGTGTAGGTTTGTTTTTACCAGCCTTGCATTCTATCCCAAAGAACACGCCGTGGTAACAGCCTACTACGTCAGGTACACCGCTTTGACCGTAGCCGCCTGTTACAGGGTAAAAGTAATACGCGCCGAGTTGTTTTAATTGTGCAACCACAACCTTTTTAACTTTTGCTTCCGGTGTCATGTTGTCCCCCCTGTCGATACCAGTGGTGAGGCAGTGTTACCCGCCCCACCAGTTTTCGGGCAGCTGCCCGAATTAGTATACCCAATAACTATTTGGTCCCATCCGACTTCCTACTTTGTCAACCTCACAAGTTGGTGGTGGCAACGACAGCATGGTTAACACAGACAGACGTTCTTGAACCCATTGGGGTAGTTCATCCACAGAATTATAATAGCTATATAATTCTCCGTCAACCCTATCTATACCTAAAGTTGACACATAAACACCTTTACTGTCTTGTGATATGCGAATGTGGTACACAATGTCTTTATGAGCACTCACGTAGTAACATCTTCTTCGTAGAAGTAAAACGTGGTGTCATCGACCTTGTACCCAACGCCTTCGACAAACTGTCCCGCTTCACACATGGACATGACTGCGACCTGTCCTTGTAATTCCTCGGGAACATCGGCAGCGTCCCATGTAGCTACATGTTCGCTATTGTCTCCCCAACTAGATAACACATCGTCTACACGTGCCACGTCCACTCGCTGTTTACCAAACTTTTCGTAGATGCGAACAAACCTCATGGGTAGCTTATCTGTTTGCAACCTATTGTTTTCTTTTGCGGCAGACAGCATGGTTTTTATATCTGCGTTAAACTCAAGATCGGGGAACAGGTGCCCTGCCGACATAAGCCCTGCCAACGCATCTCGCGTACGATCTTTTGCCGTGCCGTAATACTCTAGGCCCAGCTTTTTTAGTGCGTTCTGATATGCTTGCCTCGCATCCCCACGCAACTCCATAACAGGTTCACGCACCTTCTTTTTCATCGCGGTTGCTATCTCTACGGATGTGTAGTTGCGAAGTTCTGACTTGGCAGCTTTGAGGGCTATATCCATATGTTTTGCCATACGCATGTGAAACTGATTGTTTTCATCATTGTATTTGCAGTTACGTATAGAACGAGAATACACCACATATTTACTAGGGCCGCTCTTGCTGCTCTGGAAATCGCCGTAGCCAATCCAGCCCATAGTCATGTACTCACCTTCCATGTAGACCCATGCCGAGTTAGTGTCACGGTATAGCGTCTTAGCACCACGTATGGACCGCTCTACTTCTTTGCGGAACGTATGTATGCCATGTTCAGCTTTGTGGTCAAAGCCCGTACTACCGGCGTTGTCCTGCACCTTTCTATTGTACTTGTTCTTTGCGAACCGTACGCTTGTGTGTTTAGTAGACATTACTTCTTACCTTTCTTGATTTTGATGAAACCACAGACCTGATTGATCTGGGCGTTATATTGCGCTCTTACCGTGCTTTCACACACGTTCTCATACCCCGAGTACCTGCGATTGCCCTGTCCTATAAGAGCCTCATAATGTGTGTTACGCATTATGGTATAGCCTAGAGCCACACGCAGCGGGTGTCCTTCGTCTTTGATAATCTCCTTTGTTAGTTTTGGGTCATTCATAAATTCGTCTTTCGCCCTGTAGACATACGTACCTAAAAACGCTGCCACGTCTTCGTTCATACGTTTGGTTTGATCGTAACTGTGGTAATCCCACAGCGGGGCCATAGTGAACGTCCATTGTTGAAACTTGTCAAGGTACGGTTTCATCTTACCCTTAGCTACTGTGTCGATACGTTTCACAGGCGGAATAGGTTTGGCTTTGCCGCCATCGTCATAACGTATTCCACCGTCTTTAATGCGGAACGTCAGCGCAGCGCCATCGTCACGTGTAGTGTATAGTTTATCCCATTTATCACGTTTACCTTTTGGTAGTGCATGGGCTGCTATCGTATTACTCTTGGCAAGGTAATACCGTTCCCCTGCACAATTAACGTACTGTTTGCCGGAGTCTACGCTAAACCCAAGCCCACGTGGTAGACAACGACTTAAAAACGCATACCTAGCACAGTGCGAGAAGTTTCCTGATCCGTTACGTACGGTTATTGTTTCACTGCCATCTCTGTGCTTCCGCCACACGATAGGGGCTAGCTTGATTATTTCGGCTTGGGTCGGACCGTCTTTCTTAGAGTAGTAGTAGGATAGAAACACGTCATCACCTGTGTAGTACCCGTCCATCAGCACGTAACAGTTGTCACTGATCTTTTTAATGCGTTCGTGTTTACGCGCCCGATCACCGATGGGTCGTATGTCTTGGTCGCGCGTGTGGCATTTTGATACCAGTGGTTTGACACAATCGTACAGCGTTGCGATTTTACCAAAGCTGTCTACATTCCATAAATTTACAAGCATTTTTATCTCCGTTTGTGTTTCGGGCAGGTGCCCGAATTAATATGTTTTACCTACGAACCACGCAGCGGCAATCGCAACGACCAACACGACCACGTGCGCTAGCGTCTTGTTGATGTATACGTGGTAATCATCGTGCCCCCCTTTACGGTACGTGGAAAGCCTCGGGGTGCTGTCTTTGGTGTATCGCGCGTCTGCACCCTTGTTCACAGCGATAGGTTTAACCTTCACCGTATTAGGTGCTTTACGCACATAAGCCTTGACTGTAACACCTTCTGAGGATGTTTTTACGTCAGTTTTTCCCGGAAGCGGGTTCTTCTCGCCCGGCTTGTCATGCGCGCTGTTAAGCTCGTCAATGTATTCAGCAACACTTTTGCTAAGATCGACAACCTGCTCTCGGTCAGGCGCACTTAACCGTGGGTCAGTTTGGATGTCCAACCACGTGCGCCACGTTTCTTGTTTCCCCTGCGAAGAACGCAACGGACCTGTACCGTTGGCCTTTATCCACAGATCAATGTCAGCACGATCCCAGCGGGTGCTGTGGCTGTTACCCCATTTCTTCGGTGGGAATACACCCAAGTCAACGTACCGCCATATTGTCGAGTCACCTAAACCTGTCAGGGACATCACTTCTGCCTTTGTCAGTTTGTCTATTTTCTTAGTCATTTTTGTTCTCCATATTATCGGCTTGAATTTCCCCCAAGCCATTACAATTATCGCAGTTTTTCCACACACCTACAGGTTCGTGTACCCCGTTTGATGTTAGTACCCACCGCTCATGCTCCACTTGACCCACGCGGTCAGAGCCTTTGCACTCGGGACAAGCAATGAATGGGTTGAACCGTTGCTTATACTTGTCCCACGCAGCGGTGAACTCCGTTTCCTCTCTCGCCTCATGTTCTTTTATGAACTCGTTTAGGTGTTTCCACTTATCGAACATTTCAGTTTTTCCCTGCTATCTTTAGGTAGCTGTTCAGCATGTCCCTTAATTGCTCTGCGTGTTCTGGGCGTAGGTCAGTGATCCAGATACTTGTATGATCCTCGTTTTCAGGTACAGACCGTTGACCTATCTTCAAATCCCATAGGGACAGTTCACCGTCTGCAAACCCATCTGCCGTGATAGTCCATTCTTTGTCTTGGACTTGATCCTGCACGTTGTGTGTTATGGTGACGCCTTTAGATGGACACTTTCGATCCACAGGTTTTAACCATTCACGCCATTCGTCTATCTCAACTATATCAGCCATTTCAGTTCTCCTCATGGGTTAAGGTGTCTATTGATAAGGTCTAAACGAAAACGAAACGCATCCGTTTCTTTGGCAAAGTACGCAACAACACCATCGTCCGTAATAACTGCGTACCAACCCTTCGGGCCTTCGTCGTTTTCCCACATTTCAGGTGCAGCAACAGACACCTCGTCCAACAACTCATAAATATCCATTTCAGTTCTCCTTTACTCTTTGAGTTTTTGTAGAAGTCGGTTCGCTTCTTTGATGGTCACTAACGCTTGTGTTCGTGTTGAACTATTACCTGCATGACCTGATACGTAGTGTTCCAACAGAGCCTTGAGGTCTACGATTACGTTGTAGATATCTTCCTCTGTTTGGATCATTTCATTAATCTCATGATTAATGGTAGTCATTACATGTCCTCCGAACCAATATGCACCACTTTGCCCACGTCAGGCTTGGCGTTTTTGTTGTCGAGCATGCACCACAGAACAGGGTGATCCCACTCACCCCAACCCCCAAAGATGTAACCATCTGTTAAGACGATAGAGGCTTGGGGCTTGAGATTGTGCTCCTTCAGATACGCAGGTACGCAGCGCACATCTGTACCACCACCACCCTCGGGCTTGGTAGACTGCGCGAGATTGTTCATCTCGTCAACCTTGTATGTCTCAACCGCACAGACTGCGGTGTCCCAATACGTCAGGCGTACCAAGTCAGGGTGTACTGTGTCACACACAGACTGCACCTCAGTGAGAAACGCCGCCAACTCACGACCACCGATAGAACCAGATGTGTCAATATGCAGGGCCAACTCGCCCACCTTATCGCTCACACCAGAGGGCCAGTAGTCACCCGACTGTAGGTATCGTTTGTTAGGGCGACGATAGGATGAATAGTCCGTACCCGCACATGTCTCTTGGATGAAGTCACGCAACACCTCGCGCCAATCAAGCTGTGGCTCCAACAACTCTTGCATGTCACGGTTGCCACCGCTTCCACTCTTACCTGCTATGATGTCGCCTTGACGTACGGCCTCGTCAATCTCACGTTCCAACTCGCGGCGTTCTTCGGCGTCCATTTCTTCCGCGCCTTCCCAATCGTGATCGTCTAACGGTGTACCACCATCACCATCACCATCCTCGGGGTTGCCGCTGTTGCCGCCGCCTTTCTTTTTCTCGTACAGATGCCAGAAGATTTTAGCTGTACCCCAACCACGGAAGTCATAGTTGAGACAGCCGCCTTCGATGAACTCTACCCAACCATCTTGACCGTACTCGTCCATGATCTTGATGTTGATGTCGTGATCCATCGACACGTTGGCGAGGTGCGGGTCTATAGCCCACAGGTGTTTCCACGTTAGCAGGTGGCGATACATCTTGTGATAGCTTTCGTGGATCACCACGAACCGTAGCTTTGCGTCGTTCAATGGTTCCATGAATGTTGCGGAATACCATTCGTCTTTACCGTTGGTACACGCAGTTCGAACTTTCATCTTTGATGTATCGCACTTGCCTTGGGTGTGGTCGTATACCACCTCGCGTTTGCCAATCATGATGATACCAGCGAGTGCATGGCACTTGCCCATCACGTCAACGACTGCTTTGGACAGCCGCTGCTCTGGGGTTAACGTCTTACCTATTGATAACATTACAATTCCTCCATTCGTTTCTCTGCATATTGCGTTATACAGTCTACCACTTCTTTTCTTTTTATCAGAGCCGCTAACACTTTCTGTTTTGACATGACCATGACCTTCAATGGATCACGCGACCTATCAAGAGTGCAGAGCAAAAGGCGTAATTTATACACCGCCCAATATTTTCTAACTTGTATTTTCATCGGCTTACCTTTCCATTTTCGGGCAGCTGCCCGAATTACTTTTTGTCAGCGGCGAACATGTAGTTGTTGTCCATCGCCCACTGTGTGAATTTCTTGTTAGTCATAATCAGGGATTGCTTGCTGTACTTCGGCGCACGTACGCCATTTGCAAACATGCCTTGAGCTTCTACATCCAACCGCTGCATGTACGTCATCCATGCGTCCACCCAATCACGTTCGATACTGGCAAGTGTACGGAACACGACCATACAGGTCGCAGATGCAGACGTTGGCACTATCGCGTTATCAGGGTCTTTCTTGATACTCTCGGTTGTCGGCAGTTGATTTGCCAGTTTCACATACGCCATCAAGTCCAAGCCACCACGTGTGCCGATAGCGCCCATGAGTGCGGTCGTTAGTGTCTGATCATCTATCAGGTGACGTGTTTTGAGAATGTCCGAACCCAGTTTACCGGAGCGGGGGGTAAACACCGCGTCTTGTGTGGGGCGGCGGGGGTGATGGATGTACGGGTTATCGTCGGGGTCTTTCACTTCGTCGTACGTCTGCAATACTTGCGGGTTGTCTTTGACCCAACCCAACATTACGGGGTCCATATCATTGTTCAAGCCCCAACCTAGATATTCCTCGACTGAAGGTTTACGTGTCTGGACAACGACGATGGCGTTACGTTGGTGTGCGGGTAACGCATCACCCAGACCCTCGCCTGATTTGTTAGTAGTGCCATAGATGATAGAACCTTCGGGCAGTGTGATGTTACCGACCTTACGTTCTAACATGATACGACGAACACCCTTCTGCACAGGCTGTGGGGCTTTAAAGAACTCGTCAAAGTTAATGATAACCTTCACGCCGAGGTGTGCGCCCAACTCTGCATTAGGTACAAACTCCACATAGTCAGAGATCATGTTCTCGACTTTCTTCATGAACTTGGGCGCAGACAAATCTTGAATGTCTTTGTTGGTACAATCAAATTCGATGTACTTGTGGTCAGGTAGCGCAGCTTCAAGGTTAGCTTTGATGCCGGAGGTTTTGCCTGTACCCATGTAACCTTGGGCAATGACGGTCAGGTTATGACCCACTGCTTTGATAAGGTCAGAGGTTTGGTCGATAGACAGGCTGTAAGCTGATAGTGTCATGTTCGTTCTCCTACGATGTTATATTGTTTCAGGCAGCTGCCCGAATTTACTTGTGAGTTTCTAGTATGTTCTTGAGGAACGCGTCTGCGGCGGCGGTTGCAACGTTTTCTGCCTCTGCTTCCGCTCGTGCTTCGGTCATAGCTTCAGACAATATGTGCGTGACCTGTGTAATCACGGTCGGCCACTCGTCCTCGGCGTTATACATCATCAGTATGTTGGCAAACATCAGAGACATGATGTCGTTGTTCACATTGGATGGCATGACGCCTAGTACGCCTTCCATTAGTTTGCAAAATTCATCTCTATCCATAGTATTCTCCGTTTGTGTTTCGGGCAGCTGCCCGAATGGTTAAAAAGTGTACTGGCCAAAGCCATGTGATAAGAAGATAAGAGTGATAAAGAGGGCCATAAGCACTAGCCCCCCGCGAATGTTTCCGTTACCCATCAGAAGTCCAGACTTGGCAAGGCTGCGATAGCGGCGGTCAATTCTTTCTGTTTGTCCTCGCGTAGGGAAGGGCTGTTCTTTACCTGACCAAGTGTAAGACCGTGAAATGTCTGTTCGAGACGTTGGCGCATTGCTTCCATCTGGCTATCACCTGTCACGTTACACGTACCCAGCATGTCAGTCAGCTCGAGCGCACGATCAAACACTGTGTCAAACATCTTATTGCCTTTGCCTTCCTCGTTCACATCGAACTGTCGGGCAAGTGTGGTGAGGTTATCGTGCAGCTTTTGCCAGATGTCTTTCATGGCGGTGTTGACGGCAGACGTATAGTGCTGCTCATACTGTGTTTGGAGGTCAACCATAGCTTCATTGCCAACGTCGATGCGAAAGTCACCGCTGTCTGGCAGAGGAATGTAGCTCAGACGAAACCCGAACTTGCTTTCAAGTGCTTCGCGTGTCGGGTATTCGTCACCGTTCCACATAGCACCCAACTTGGCTTGCGCGTCCATGATCTTCCATTCGTACACAGTCAGGAACTCGTCAACCAAACGTGCAAACTCGTTTTGTAGGTCAGTCATAACTTCATGGTATCTGAAATACTGCGCTGTCGGAAGCAAGCGCGACCCGTTGTCAGACCACGGCATCGTCATGGAATAGTGGATGTTACGGGTGTTGGCTGCGAACTTTTGAACCGCTTTTAATTCTTGGCAGTCACCCAGTAGGTTCTTAGATACAGACGCAACGCCTTTGTCGGCGTAGTTTGCATCAGTCACTTCGGCAGATGCCTTGTGATCTTTCTTACGTGCTGTCCAGACAGACGCGTTGAAGTCAACGGTCATGGCCGATGAACTAATTGATGGCGCATTTGATACCAGCGCCGAGGTGTTTAATATGTCTTGCATTGTCTTACTCCGTTTGTGTTTCGGGCAGCTGCCCGAAAAGGTTGGTTGAGGTTGGTAGTCTATCATGTCGTACCTATACGATACCCTAGGTAGCGAGGTATGTCAAGTAATTCACTTTGGTGGTGTTCATTGGTATATTACAGTACACTACACCAGCCACCACTTTTTGGTTTGTTTGGCTAATATAGCCTTCACCACTTTCACTTTCATGGGTGGATCAAACACGCGGGGCTTTACGATTTCCACTGCGTACTGCGCTGGTCGAGTGTCGCCCACGCTAACATCTTCTGTCGCGTGTTTTAGGAAGTATTTGCGCATGGTTCTTTTTACCTCTACATCAGTGCGGTCAAATTCACTATTATTGTGAATTGTTAGGGACTTCCCTAACTGTTCATTGCCGCCTTCTTTATCAAAGCAAGGGTCGCACAAGCCCCATACGCCGTCCTCGCCCACGTAATCGCCACAGGTGTTGCATTTAAAATCTTCGCTATTCATTTTGTACCTCCATCTTTTCGGGCAGCTGCCTGAAAAGCTTTCATGACGTTTGCGGCTTCTTTTGGTTGGTTGGATTTCTCCCATGTGTCCTTCCAGCGACAAACTCCGTGACCTATCCATTTTTTGTTCATCACAAACGGATGTACCTGTTCGCGCAACACGTCGTTTATGTGGAACCCACATGCTACGTCAGACCCTACAGAAAACACCACATCGAGCGGCGTACCGTAAAGAAACATCTCGGCAATCGGGTACTCACCAATAGGTGTCTCCGTGAACCCTGCCTTCGCAAACATCTGCTGCACGTTGGCAGTGTACGCGTCTAGCCCCTTATATTCCATTTCCATTTCTATTTCCTATCTTGGTTTCTGATTGAGGCTGAGTAAATCAGCCTTACGGGTGACGAGGGTGTAATGACCCTTCGGGGTTGGCACTATGCACCAGCTTGCGCGTTGGCTGTGGGCTTGATAGTCACCACAATCTAGGCACACGTTATAACCTAGTCGGGCGCGCTTGATGCTGAAGGTTTCACCACAGCCTATGCACTCGGGACGGTAGCGGCTGCTGCTCATGACCGTAACTCCCCTACCTCGTTTTGACGTGACATTTCTTCTAGGCGTCTGTCGGCAGCGGCCCGAACTTCGGGAATGTCGGTACAGCTTGCGAGTAGGCTGTCTAGGATATGACGGTTGTTGTTACGCACGATCATAAGGTCTTTCATCCAACGGCGTTGGTACTTCATCCAGTTGACCGCTTCGACACGGTTACGTGCTTCATAGATTACTTTTTCCGAATGTGTGCGGGTCTTGGGGCACCATGCGAACCCTTGGACGGTGACTGTTGTCTGTTGCATTTTCTATCTCCGTTTGTATTTCGGGCAGCTGCCCGAAAAGGTTGGTTTAGTTAAAAGATACGACCACAAAAGACGTGGTGTCGAAACCCACTCTTGCAGGTGTGATGGTTAGAAAGGTGAACGGTAGACGGGCTACCCAACTTGTCGAACGTACTAACATTTTCTATCTCCGTTTGTGTTTCGGGCAGCTGCCCGAAAAGGTTGGTTTAAACTGTATAATTTTTTGACTCTACCTATAGTGTACCATAGGTAGCGAGGTATGTCAAGGAATTGCATATGGTGTTGTTTGGTGGTGGTTGGTGTAATGTACTGTAATGTACCAATGTGGGGGTCTGTAAATCATTGAAAACAAAGTAATGTACCAATGTCTGCAAAGTACCAGATATATATACCTAGATTTTGGGAGTGGTTTTTCCGCGTATCCCCCCCTCTTACTTACCTTCATTCTAAGGTTTATATATATATATATATTTATGGTACATTAGCTACATTACTTTGTTTTCAATGACTTAACCCCGTTTTCGAGCGGTACATTCGTGGTACAAATGGTACTTTCTTTTAAAATCAATGTGTTAGATGTAGGCCACTACTCGGAGTACTGGTATCCAAACTTTCGGGCAGCTGCCAGAAATGTGCTACGACACGCTGCGCTGTGCTCTGTTACTGGTACAATGGTGTAACGTGTGATGCACTAAGCTACTCGAAGTACTGGTATCCAAACTTTCGGGCAGCTGCCAGAATAAAAAAGGCCCACCGAAGCGGGCCTAGTAGTGGTGTATTGAGTGGTGTGGTAACGTGCTAACACATGCGGTGTGCTGATGCAACAAGCGATGTGCTACGCTACACCGATTACTGGTATCGAACTTTCGGGCAGCTGCCCGAAAACC
>FUIF01018400.1_pt1 | contig 47017 bp, 60 predicted proteins | sample 1003461 | NCBI WGS metagenome assembly FUIF01 (sample SAMEA80401918, study PRJEB19352) | marine metagenome
CCGGTCCTCTCTCCAACAGCCATACAGTTCACAAGATGCCCTCCACCGAGGGCTGAGAACTGGAAGCAGTTGTTGAGGGTGGATGTCCCGCTAGACATGAAGGCGTAGACGCTATCTACGACAACGCCCGGCTGGTCCACGCGCACGCACCGCTTTGAACCCGCTCCGCCGTGGGTGTGGATAACGCCGATAGGGCGTCCGGCCATTCCGAATCGGAAATAAGCCTCCTTGAGTCGGAAGGCCGTGCTGGCACCGCCGAGGGTTGTATCGCGTGTGATCTTGAGCCCCGTATCTGCTACGGGGTCATATCCCTCCCCTGCGGCTGGCCTAAGCCAGCGGTATCTGGTCGCGTCCGTTACCGTGCCAGAAATCGCGCTGTTGAACCCGTGCGTAGTGTTATCGCTATGGGTTCCAGCAAACACCTCACCGATGTATCGAACATCTAGCGAGGTCAGATCGTCGCCGTCGTGCGCCGTTCGCCACGCATTGATATTTGCGTAGTCCTTGCCGGAACCGATGGTCTCGACGACATCTGTAGGCATGAGAGGTGGGGGGCGACGGAAAGAAAACGGACAAAAGAACCGCCGCCCCCCGGAGCCGCAGGAAGCTAACAGGAGAGAGGATGAGCCCCTGAAAGCCTAGCCACGACTATAGATCATCGTCGTCATCCAGTCGATCGATAAACTCGTCCCAAATCTTCACGCCCCCGAGGCTCTCGTCGATGAGAGCCCGGAGGCGCTGAATCTCGTTCATCGCCTCTTCCAGAAGGGAGTCATAGCTATAGCGTCGTTCGCCATCCCCTATAGCCTCCTCCAGCCTGTCAACGATGTCTCTCACGGCCTAACCTAAAAGGGTACGTCCAAGCTGTCCTGCTCGGTGTCAGCGTTGGGATCCGGGACGAGGATCTTGTAGTTCTCAAGGTGCTCCGGCTTGATGTACCCGCAGTTACCGACCGAGATATCGGGCTTGAGGGTTCGCATCGTGGATCCGTCTTTCGTCCATTCGGACCACTTGAGGCAAACACCCACCTTCCGACCCATGATCTGCATAGGGTCGATCCACTCATCGGTATCTCCAAACCCTAGTGCGCTAAGTTTCGCCTGACCGATACCGAGGCCCTTGCCCGACGTCATAATGAAGTCTCGGCAGATACGGGCGTTATCGAAGTCATCGGCCGTGAACTCGACCTCGAACATGTACTCACCGGACCGCTCAGACTGCTTCTCTTCGCAGTAAGCGACGGTCATGCGATAAACGCCCTCCTCGGTAAACACTACCTGGGGCTCCCAATTCATCTTCATCAAAGTTCCTCGTTGCTCATCCTGTTTACGATGTCGTGACGTCGCTCCTTATACAGCTCTTGGAGAGATCGTACATGCTCTAGTAGCATTTTGCGCTTGCCCTTCTTGATGCTCGCGGAGACCTCCCCGAGCTGCTCGATCGTGACGGCCCCTAGGAGCTGGGCACTGAACTCTGTCAGGAGCCCCGCGGATACCTCGCGCTTGCGGTCCTTCTTCTCCTCCTGGGCCTGCAATAGCTCGCTATCCGCCTCGATACGGCTCTCCTCGTCCTCCATAGGGGCCTGCTCGTCGCCCATAAGGCCTAGGATAGGACGGATCGTCTCAAACGTGGGGTTCGGGATCACCCGGCCCGCGAGCACGCTGGAGCGGTCCTTCTCAGCGATAAGCATGTAGTCCGACCGCAGGGGGTCCTGGATCGATCTCCGGCTCTCCATCCTTACGCACATATGGGGCTCGTAAGGGGTCTCCCCCTCGGCCCTCATAGCTACCCCGACCTTGCGTAGCTCCCCGCCCTCCTTCGCAAACTCGTTCTTCTGACGCCCGCAGATGATGACGTCGAGGGGGGCCCCCATGAGGGACTTCACGAGAGCCTTGTAAGGGGCCTTGATGCGCCCCCAGGCGTTCATAGGGATCGTGTCCGCGCTCGTCCTAGATCCCTCGTAGGCGTCCATAGCGGCGTCCCAGAGGGCTGATATCGAGTCGATCACGACGACCGTGTGATGCTTGGGGTCCAGGCCCCGAATGGCCTCAATGACCGCTGACAGCGACGAGGTATAGATCGCGTCGAAGTCAAAGGCCTCTGGGTGGACCTCGCTCGGCCGCTTACTGGCATAAAAGTCAGATCCGCGCTCCGTGTCCACAAAGGCAATACGCCCCCCGCGATGGGCAGCAAGGCCCTCCGCGAACAAGAGGGACGTATAGGTCTTGCCGCTCCCCTGCGGGCCATACATCGCCATCTTGATATAGGCCTGCTTGGGCTTCGCTTTCTCGAACTTCATTCGGCGTTCCGTTTCCTTTCCTGGTCGTTGGCCTTCGCCAAGGCCCTACACACATAATCAACTAGCACGTCGTCCGCGTCGTACTCCGACATCTGGACATAGGCCAATAGGTTCTCCAAGACCTCGATCAGCCCTTGGGAACCGGAAGGCCGGTCCTCTTCTTCTCGCATCGGGAACACCTCTTATCGCTGGATATCGTCCTAAGAAGCTTGACCTCGGGGTCCCTCTTGGCCGTGGCGCAAATAGAGAGCGAGTCCTTGTACTTGAAGAAGTGATAGAGCGTCGTCCGACCCTTCTTCTTTAGGTCCGCGTCCTGCTCGGGTGTTCCAGAGCGGCGCGCCCATCCTCCAATCAGCATTTTCTTTACCTCCGGTTACAGGAGCAGGGAAAGTAAGGGCCCTGCCGACCTCGCGCAACCCCTATCCTGAAATTTCCTTCCCGCCCTGGGACAGATACCTGCTCGCAGTCTCGTCAGCATCGGGAACAGCGCCCGGGATGCTCTTGAGTGGATCCGCTTCCACGCGCAGCTGTCCGATGCTCGGGGGGAATGGCGAGGTGCTCGTTTTGATCCATCTGTCGATCGCCCTCGCCACCCTGTCCGCAGGGATGTCGCTCAGGCATTCGACATATAGCTCAATCGTCGGCTTCTCCGCTTCCAGGAAGGATAGGCGATCGCCAAGCGACCTAGGGCTTTGATGAGCTGAATCTTCGCCGGGTCCATTTCTCTTTAGCTCCTCTTGGATCATATCCAGGGCAACGTCCTGAACGGCTGCGTGAGACCTGGAGACGCCACGAGAGGCCCCTCTAGGCATGGCGTAGCTATTCCAGCCCCTAGTGGCCAAATAGCAGATGTTGAAGTTGTTGCGCGCGAAGTCGCTGCTCCGAGCGTGCTCCGCCATTCTCTCCACCCTGCGTCTCCAGGCGGCACGGGAATAGCTACTATTGTGTACTAGTATAGATAGTTGCTTAGTGTCTTTAGGTTGGACTATGTAATCCTCCCCTGTAGAGAAACGAAACACCTCTATAAAGTCATAGATAGCTTCTTGTACGGGTCCTGATGGAGTGCGCTGCGCGCGCCAGAAGCTCCGCGACGGGGAGTCACGGGAAGGTGAGAGGTCAAAGAGGGTGCCTGCCCCCTGCCCACTCCCACCGCTTGCCGTAGCGGCTCCGCCGCCCTTAGTAGTGTTATGAGTAACTGCCTGCGGGTCCGTTGCGGACCCGCGACCCCCCCGGCCAGGGGGCGCTCGCCGCGTAGGCGTACTCAGACATGACTCAGGTATGTAATGGTTATTGTAACTATATGTAGTAGGGCATGAATCTGACCAAAGCAAAGGCGTGTTTTGCGACTTCCTTGTAAGCCTGCCCCTAGCAGCAGCTTGCGATCTCGCTTTTCTTTTTCTCAAAATGGCACCTTGATTCTCGTGGCGATATATCCAACATGCCGCGGTCCGAGCCTATCGCTGTAACTGCAACCTCGATTCGCGCATGATCGGGATTGTAGGGCCCCGGGGGTGACTTGCCGCACTCCCGGGGCTATTTTCTTTCAGGAGAGCGATCGAGCGGCCTAGGATGTCGCATTTCGTGGGGGGGCCTGGGCGTTCGGGTTCCGTTCGGGCCAGTCCCAAAATCGGGAGAATTCAGGGCCCCGAAGGGGCCCTGGGGTGAAAAATCCCGGACCCGACCTTGACCAGAGGCGGGGCCCGGACCACGATGCGGCCCGTGCCGTGGGGCGACGGTCCCGAGGTGTCTCGGGATGGGTCTCTCGGCATGAGGTAAGAAGGGAAATTCTTATGTCTGCCAAGAAAAACGGGGAGATGACCTCGGAGGTCGTCACGATTACCCCGTCTATGGCCTCCGAATGGCTTGCACTGAACAAGAACGTGAGGGTGTCGTCCCCGTCTAGGGTTCGCCAGTACGCCGCCGCTATGAAACGTGGCGAATGGGAGCTGACTGGAGATGCCGTCAAGTTTGACAGCGACGAAAAGCTTGTCGACGGCCAGAACCGACTCAACGCTATCATCGTCGCTGGAAAGCCCGTGAGAAGCCTCGTTGTCCGGGGCGCTTCCGGCTCTGACGTGATGGATACGGGGCTCTCCCGATCATCCGGGCAGCTTATCGTCGGCCGAGGATACGAAAACGGACACGCGATCTCCGCCGCCCTCCGCCTGTACATCCTGTGGGGCCTCAACGGCGATTTTGGCATCACCAGAATCGGGGGAGGCTCCAGATACTACGTGGACAACAGCATGGTCCTCGAAGCCCTCGACAACCACAAGGGCGTCGCGGACGCTGTCGACCACCTCAGAGAGGAGTACGGTAGGACGTTGCAAATTGGCGTGACCCACGCCCACCTTGCCGTCCTGCACTACGCTTTCTCGACCTACGACGAGACGGCCTCCGAGGAGTTCATCGGGAAGCTTGCTGGCGGGCTCGGCATCGAACCCATGACGACCATGCAAGTCCTCAGAGAGAGGCTTATCGGGCTCCGAAACGACCGCGTTTCGGTTAGCGACAGCGTGAAGATGGCCTACATCATCAAGTGCTGGAACACCTACATCGGCGCTACGCCCTACGACCCGACGAGCAAGTTCTCCGTCGCCCAATGCATCAAGTTTGGGTACAAAGAGAGCTACCCGCTGATCGCCGGTGTGGAGCCGCCCGACTTCGAGAAAGAAGGCCTCGCGTCGCGTCCCAAGAGGATCGACGACATCAGCAACCACGCGAACAGACAGCAGGCGAAGGCGCTGAAAGAGCGTAGGGAGAAGGCCCGTAACGAAAAGTCCTGAGTTCCCTTCTCACCTGATTTGGCGTTGCGATGAGACGAGGGTGGGCGTAGTGCAAGCTGCGTCCACCCTCACTACTTATCGCAGAGAGGGCACTCGCCTAAAGTCCGTGGGCTTGCACTCCAGAAGCTCGGCCAGAGCTTCAACAGCATCCGCGGAAGGCCTCTTATCCCCCACCTCCCAACGATATACGGAGGAGGCGGAGGCCTTGACCTCATACCCTCGAAGCTCTTGGGCAAGTTCTTCGAGAGTCAGATCATAATAGCGACGTCGGACACGGAGAGACTCTCCGAAGTCCTCGTTCCAGTTTTTGCTCATATCCATACCGGGAAATTAGCAGCGCCAATGGAAAAATCAACTCACGAAGAAAGTTATTGGTGGATCTCGTTCGCATCGGACTCCAAAAGCCTTGGGGCGGCGGTTGTCCAGGCCGAAAGCAGCGGAGCGGCCCTGCAAAGGACGATCGACCTCGGCATCAACCCCGGTGGCGAGGCCTACATGATTCCCTGTAACTACACTCAGTTCCTTTCTTGCAAGATGCCGCTCGATACCCTGTTTTGCGAGGAGCGGCTCAAGGAGCTGGGTCACAAGAAGGTCAGCCTTCTGACGCCGGAAGAGAACGAGAGAATGGACGAGATTGCTCACGTCGTTGAGCGCGACCAGAACGAAGAAATGAGGAAAGCCAATTGATCTTGCCGCTTATCGCCACGCTTCTTATGTCCCCTCAGTCCTGCGACCCTATCCCCGACCTAGACCCTCCCTGTGGATGTGGAGGGCAATGGTTCGGGTCGGTCATTGGCTCTCCCCCTGATGGCGTAGCGCCCTATTTCCCGTGGTACGGCATGAGGACGAGCTACTCCTCGAACGCCGGGGAGATCGGCAACGTGATCGTCTTCGCTGACCGGCACGACTGCTGCTGTACCGCGCCGATTGACGTCGCTACGGACGTTATCTGGACGTGGTACACGATATCACCGAGCCATAACGCCCAATGCATCGGCAACGACGCATGGAGCGCGATCAACTTCCCCTCCTACATCACGTTTAGGATCAAGTCTCCGACGATTGAGGGCTGTGGGGAGACCACGCCCCAGGTCGCAATCGAGATCCTGACAGTGCCCAATGACCCTGGGCTAGTTGGCGCTACCGTATTTAGGCAGTCGTTTATTGACCGAGACGCCGACGCCGTCATGGATCGAGGCGGGGAAGGTCACGCTATCACGTTTTTCTCCCCGTCATCGGAACGTCATATCCCCCCGGGTGGCCCGGAGGGCGATCTCTGCGAGAGGGTCCGGCAGTCTTACCTCAAGGTGGTGCGATGAATCACGAGCTTATGAACAGGAACCTCCTGATCCTGCTCAATAGGTGCATCTCAGACGAGAAGGGCTCTTTGCCTAAGGGCCAACTGCGGACGACTGTAATCGAATACCTGCGGAGATCGAAGAAGATGCATAAGGCCATCGACACGGAAAAAGAGATGTCAGACGAGACGATCAGCAATATCTGCGACTACGTTGACGGCCTTCTTGCGGAAGCCAAGACCACCCTTAGGGAAGAGGTGCGAAAGATCGTTGATGAGGTTGTGGGCGATCAGCTTCGGAGCGACGATGAGGAGGAATAGGAGATGATCTCGTATAAAGACGTGCTTGACTCCAAGACAAAGGAAGAATGCCTCGAAAGGTTCGAGGCGCTCCTTACTCAAATTTCTGATAAACATGGGGGTACACCAGACTCTCATCGTGAGGTGCAGCTTTCGAACATTGGATATTTCTCCGGCTATTACGATAAAGAGACGTCACTACGCATTCGAAAGTGGCTAGGAGCGAAGCACCCGATCTTTGGTGACGGCTATCCCGAATTTGGTGTGGAGAATTGCGTTGCTCACGGCTTCGATCGGGCGTCCGCCATGCTCGACGAGGAGGAGGAATAGGAGATGGTCTCGATCAATCGAAAACGAGAGGTGCTGCTTATGGCGATCTGCGTCGTCGCAACCCTAGCCATACTCGGAGCAACCTGGATCGGCGCGAGTTACTTCGAGGCGCGCGCCTACAACCGGATCACCGGCGCGAACGTCACGACCTGGGACGCGCTGTTCATTCAGTGCCGCGTGATCGGGGAGGCCCAGCCGTGAGCGTGGAGGTCCCGTGCCTCCTCATTCGCAGGCTAGATGAGCTGCGTGCCGCCCTCGCCGCCCTGGACCGCGCGAAGAAGGAGGGGAAGTGATGGGAGACTTGCCCGACAAAGAGCGCCTCGTGCCGAGCATCGACACCCTACTCAAATACATGCGAGGAGAGACGCTGGGACCGTACCACTACTACGAGGCTGTCGAAGCGATCGAGAGCCTCCTCACGGAGAGAAACCGTCAAAAACTGACGATCGAAGAACTCGACAAGATAACCCGGAACGCCATCGCGGAGCAGGGTAGGGCAGAACTGGCCCTTACCGACACCCTCTTCGAACTCGAACTCCTCCAGTGGGGAGGTCGAGGAGAATGCTACGATTGCGGCGTCAAAGAAGAGGAGCACGCTGATCACGCCAAGGACTGTCGGCTAGGAGCGGTTATCCAGCGGGCCAGGGGTATCGTCGCCAAACCAGAGGAGAACGCTAATGAACGAGCTTATTGATGGGTTTACGGACTACCTCGACAGCGAGGTGGGCGTGTATGGCGTCATCATCCAAGCGGCTATTGCTCTTTTTGTTGCCGTTGCCGTAGACCTCGCCAAGTCTTTTAGGCAGCGGGTCAAGTACAAAGAGCCTAAGAGCAAAAAGGACAAGAGGGACCTCTACGCTCCCGGTCAACGTGGCGATGGCTACAAGCTAAAGCAGCCCAAGCCGAATCCTCTGTCTGTCTCTGCTTTCGAAGACGCAAAGCGAAAGATCGACGAGTTCAACAAAGAGTACGAAGCTAACCCGGTACCCGAGGTGAACGTTCAAGATGGCATTGGGACGTGCCGCGTATGCCTCAGGAGCTTCAACAAGCTTTACTCTGTGCAGGCGACGTGCGGGGCGTGCAAGAGACATCGGGACTCCGTCACCACGACAGGCCCGGCCGCCCCGTGGCGCTCTTGCCGGTCGTGCGGAATGCGCTATACTTCGCTGTCATCGCAGACGTGCGACATATGCCTAAGCGAAGAAAAGCAAAAGCCTCAAAGCCCTCAAGAAGCCCTGGAGGCGCAAGAGGCAGCGGATCGTATCTTGAGGAGAGCTTCTGGCTACAGGCCCGAATACACAACCTACAGGAGGGGTGTGTTAGGGAGTTTAGGTTCTCTGACAAGCGCAGGTTCCGCGCAGACTTCGCTTGGCCCGCTCGGAAGCTCCTCGTCGAGATCAACGGCGGGCTATATCAAAAGTCAGGACACACTACCGCTAGGGGAATCCAGCGCGACTACGACAAGCTCAATCTCGCAACCCTACTTGGTTACGCCGTTTTCTTCTTCTCTGACCGGGACGTCAAATCAGGTAGCGCGATACAGGCTGTACAACGGTACCTGGGTCTAGCGAGAGAACAGGAACTCGATTAGCGCGGCGACTCCCGCCGCGATAAGGCACAGGGCAAGGATCCATTTCTCATTTGGGTTTTTGCTCTGTGACACTTTTGACCTCGACCTTTCTGGGTTTCATCACGCCGGGGATGCCCGTTCTCTGCAAGAGACGAAACGCCACCCCACCCAGGACGGCACCCAAGCCGCCGCCAGATAGGATCGTTTCCAGCTGGTCTTGATAGGCCACCTGTGCAGACTCCTTGACCTCCAGCACGGCGCGCGTAATGGCCTCCGCCTCCTGGGGCGTGATAACGCCGTCGGCCATCGCCACGGCAGTAACGTCGTCTAGGTTCCTTTCGGCGCGAGCCGTACGGGAGTCCCAGAGAGAGGCGCAGCTCCACATCCACAGAGAGGAAATAAGGAGCACAAGGAGCAGGGTTGTAGCTTTCATTGCGAGTGACGGACCTCGTCTAGGAGGATCTCTAGCCGATCAATACGATCCATAACGGTATGGGGGTGCCCGTTCTCCTCGTGTTTGTAGCGAAGCTCGCGAAGGTTATCGACGCCATCGGAGAGCCGGGTCATTTCCGATGTGCAGCGAGACTCAAGTCCATCGATGCGGGAGCTAATGCCATAAGCGACGATTCCGCCAACGGATGTCGCAAAGATGCCTAGCACAGTAAGGCCGCCCCAGATCGCGGTCCAGTTGGTTCCACGGCCCGCAATGCCTTTGATCTCGCGAGTAAGGCCGTCGATCGCGACGTTGACGCGGTCGAACCCATGAGCAACGCTCTTTTCGAATTGCTCAAACTCGGTCCGGCTAAGAAAGTCATTATGCTCTTTGTCCGGCATCAATGCTCCTCAATCCAGACAAGGCGAGCAGCCTCGTTGGCTCTCTTTTGATGGTACTCGATAAGAGAGTCGACAGCCTCTTGATGATCCGGGCTAATTAGCTCATAGCCCTCTTGAGGATTCTTGGAGACCTTGATGTCGGGGAAGTTCTCAATGCCCTGGACGTACAGAGGGCCCCTTTGGTGCAGCCGCTTCGACGCGGAGTCGATCTTGGTCAGAGCGCTGGACAGGACGATGGTCTTTCTGAACTTCTCGGCATAAGAGCGAGCGTCAGACATGTCCCCGTCTTGGATCTTGCGCTCTAGGTTCCTCTTGTACTCCCTGAACTTACCCTCATAAGAGCGGAAGCTGCGCTTCCAGTGGTTCTCGTCTGGCGCAGACGCGAAGTCACGGATGATCGGAATGTCGTTGAGCTTTAGCTCGGGAGGACTGTCCCTAAGTGGCCTAAGGCCGAGGTTGAACACGCGGTTGACGAAGGCGTAGGCGTTTGAGCCAGCAAACTCAATGGCGTGTTGAACGTCCTCCGGGTTGACGTCGACAGACCCCTTGCCCGATTCGTCCAGGTCAGTCAGCTTGTTCAGCCACTCGGTCGCCTTCTGGACCGGTGTTCCCTCGATATCCGGGTAGTACATCTGGGACTTCACGACGTCATCGCCGTAATAGTCCGGCCTGTACTTACCGCCATAAAACTCGATACCGTAAAAGAGCTGGACGGCGAGGTCTCCTAGGTGGGGCATGACGAACTGGAGCATCATGCCATCCTCTGTACCAACTCCACCCAGGGGGCTGAAAGCGCCGGTCATTGAGTCGACCATGCGGGCGGAGACCTCTTCTTTTGTCTCCATCCCAAGCGCCATGTTCATCGCGGCGTTGCCAACGTTCTCAAATACGTTCCAGCCAAATGGCATAGGAACGCCAACGAAGGCGTTTCCAGTCCAGAACTGGAACACAGAGTTCGCCTTATAGGGCTTCTCTCTGTTGTCCTTGTCCCTGTCTTCGCCACCAAGAAGCAGGTAGTTCAGGAAGGATCGCATTGCCCCGGCAGCAACAAACGCCGTCGCCACGCGCTTTCCGTTCTTGCCCCTAAGCGCCTTGATAAGGCGCGCGGTGCCCTGAACCGAGGGGTTGAAGAAGAGATACATAGCGCCCATGACGCCGCTCATCTCTCCCTTGCGGGCAAAGTTGACTGTCAGGTCTTTAGCCAGCTTGAGGGACTGCTGCTCGGACATACCGGAGTCGAGACCGGCCTCAAAAGCAGCTAGGCGGGTAGCGTTCTCAAGGTTGGAGCTCAGCCCTTGGACAAGGTCGACCATCTTCCGAAGAGACAGTCGGGTAGAGGCGGCGTTGTATCTTGACCTTGTGTAGGAGTTCTCCAGCTCCTTGGCCAAGCGGTCAATCTTGAGCTGCTGGACATAGCCCGTTTTGCCACCTCCTGCGCTAAACCGGCGCGCGAGGTCCGCCCATTCGCCCGCAGCCTCCGGGTTGACGTCAATAGCCCGCAAGGCCCTGGCCGCAGAAAAGACATTAGAGGCGACGCGGCCAGCCATCTGCGTACCGCGCTCGGCGCTTAGGTTCGAGACGCCAGTAAAGATGTCCCGGAAGAAGTTTTTGACAGCAAACGCCGGGGACAGGGCCGTGGCTAGCTGCGTAAACACCCTGGACACAGGGCCAAGATTGTCCTTGATCGCCCGGGCGAGGGAGCCGCTCTCCATGTGCATGAGAGCGCGAGCCATCCTCGGGTCCTTGAACGTGATCGTCTTTTGCTTGCCCTCGTCCTTGTAGAAGATCGTGTTCTGCTTCCACGCCTCGGCCTCTACATGGCCGGACGGAGGCTCTTGGCCGATGATTCCCAAATATGGGAACTGCTTGACAAGCTCCTCGGCAGCCTTGGCGACCTCGTTTTGCTGGGCTCTAACGATCGCGCGGTCACCCAAATACGCCATAGCCAAAGCAACATGGTCAGGCATGTTGCCCTGGCCACGGCCCTTGGCCTCTTTTGTTTCCAGGCCACGGACGTTTGTGCGGCTGGTAATTGGGAAGTTGCCCGAGGGATCGGGGAAGTCGCGCAGGGGAACCCAAGTATCACCAAACTCCTCAACCCAGCGGTCGGCGGTCTCTTGGGAGATCAGCCCGCCACGGACCTGCATATCGCGCAGCTCTTGAGCAGCCTTTTGGTTGTGCTCGATAAGGCGCTTGTATCCCTCGGCCCTGGGGCCATTGAGAGCCTCGTCAACGATCTTGAGGGCATCCTCGGTCGTCATGCCCGCGTGAGCAGCGTCGTTGTAGAGCTTCTCGACGTCGACATCGAACTCGTCCATCCCGAGCTTATCGAGCATCTTTCCAATACGGCGACCCTCGATAAGGCGGTTGCGGTCAGGAGCGTGAACGGCCTGCAAGAAGCGGCTGACGTGCTCCCAGGGAATGTCCCAATGGCGAGCGATACTGCCATATGGATCAATGAACTTGCGCCGCCACTCTTTGCGGTTGTGCTCAACCCTACCGTGGCTGAGGTTCTCCACGGTAGCGACGTCAGCGGCATCGGAGATGCGGCCCCCGTACTTGTGGATGTCCGCAGCTACCTGCTCGAAGCGAGCCATCTGCGACACAAAGGCCCTTTGAGCCTTTTCGAGGTAGTTCTGTAGACCTTCCGCCGGGGGGCGCTCCAGGGAGGGGAACAGCTCGTCTACCCGCTCGGGGAAGAAGTCGCTTTCTCGCTTAGGCTTTTTTGGCTTCTTCGGACGGGTGATGTCATCGAAGTCACCCATCTCCCATTGCTCAATAGCCTCTTTGGCGTCGCGCGGTGCCCGGTCCACAGTGCGGGCCTCCAGGGTGCGCCGGGGGCGTCCCTGCTCGCGTCTTAGGCCGATCTTCTGCTCGATACGGACAGCCTCTTTGAGACTCTCCTCGTCGCCCTTCTCCCGGAGCTTCTCGGCCTGCTTTCTGAGCCGCTCCCTCTGGAGCCAGGGGGGAATGGGGCCCTCCGGCTTCTCGGGCTCTTTTTGGGTTTCTTCCTCTTGAGTCTCCTGGGGGGTGAACTTATCAGGAGCCCTGGCCTCGCCCTCAGCCTGGATCTCGGCCGCCGTGCGCGCCATACGGTTGATGTCCGTGTCCCCCAGCTCGATCGTCGGGCTCGGAGGGGGCGGAGGAGTAATCATCGCCTCGGGGATCTCCGACTTAGCCAGACGCACCGCGTCTCCAAAGGCCTCGGAGACCAGGGCAGCTTCTTGCGTTCCAAAGTTTAGCTCGCTGCCAGTCTTACCGACGGTGTCGATAATCTTGCGGAGCTGCATGTACTCGCTCCCCTGGAACTTTGTCCCAAGGTGCTTGTTGAGGAACTGCTTGATCCCGTCCAGGATCCCCTGGAACAGGGAGCGGTCCTTCTTGGCAAGCTCAGACAGCACCCCGGGGTTCTCCACCGAATAGCGGATTAGGTTCGGGAAGCTCTGGCCAATAAACGGAACGGCCTCGGACTCGCTACCAGCCTGCTCCGAAGCCAGGGCCATGATGCCCGGATAGGCCTCTTCCAGGCGAGAGATCAGGTCCTTACCGCGCTGCTCGAACTTGCCCGCCTGCGTGATGCGGTGACCGAGTTCATGGTACAGAACAGCCTCGACCTGGGCGTCAAGCGGCGCATTGCGATCCAGGACAATGGCGGCGATGTCGCCCTCCTTGTCCGATTGGTGATAGCTCGCCCGATGCTTGAGAGGCTTACCATCAGCATCGATCAAGACCAGCTCCGCCCCGCTCTCCTCCACGACCTTCTTGGCCCACAGCTCCACGTCGCTTTCAGGCTCAACGGCCTTGGCCCCAACGACGTCCTCCTGCTTGAGATGAGCCCTGAAAGCAGCCTGGGCCTCGCCAGAGAGGCCTTCCGCTTCCTTGGCGGCCGTTTTTCGACCCTCAGGGGCCAGGGCCGTCTTCTGACGCCCCTCAGCGCGCTCCAGCAGGACGGCCTCGGTCTCCTCCATCGAGACCTCATCAACCGCGCCTTCCTTGCCCGCCATCTTCTGAGCGGCCCTCAGGGCCCCGCCGTCCCCCCGCTCCGCCACAACAGAGCTAACAATCCGGCCCTGACTGTCCCGGCTGACAAGGCTAACAAGGCTCTCAGAGGGCTCGGGCTTGCCCACAGCCCCCTGCCCATAGCCCAGGGCCTCCCCGATACGACCCTCTTCAAAGGCCTGACGAACGCTGTCATCCTTGTAATACAGGGTCCCGACAGCCTGGGGGTCCTGGGTCAGAATAGAGCCCTCGGTGGCCTCCTGGCCCTTGTCCAGCTCAACTTTGACCTCTTTCGCGCCCTGGAGACCCTGGGGCTCGGACGACCCGGGCGTAACCAGGACAGAGGGCTTGCGGCCCTCGTTGAAGGCATCAACCTGGGCAGCCATCGAGGACTCGCCCTCGGGAAGCGGGGTCTGGTCAACCTCAGGGAGCTTTTGAATCTCTCCGTAGATATTGCGCTTAGCCCGCCGGTGCCGACCAAGCATGACCGACTCAAGCACAATAGCCGCAGCACCCCCCGCAGCACCCTCTCGCTCCGCCCCGCGCGCCAAAGAGTCCAGGAACTCGAACTCCTCGTCGTTCACGTTGGCCTGGATCAGGTCCGCAAGAGTGCTTTGGAACGTCTCCTGACCAGCCTCTTTTACACCCGTAGCAAACAGCTCGACGACCTTGCCGCCCGTGCGCTGATTCACCTTGGCAAGAAGGCCGGAAAAGCGCTTAGCCAGCTTGGCTTCCGCGCCACCGAAGGTTCCCTCAAGGCCCCCAACAAGAAGACCACCAGAGAAAGACTGCATGGCCTTGTCGAAGTCGCCACCCGTCTTCTCATAGGTCTCGTTGAACATCGCCGCGGACTCAAGGACAGCCCCTTGCAACGAAGCCCCAATAGCGTGGGGGATACCCAGACCCTTGAGGGCAGCACCGCCGACAATAAACGACGCCAGCGACGTCATCGCGCCCGGGAGGTCGCTCGAAACAAACCGAGTAAACCCACCCTCCTCCTCAATCTTCTGATTGGGGGGCGGCAAAACCTTGTCAGCAATGTCCTCGATCTTCTTCGAGGCGATGTACAGCGGGTGCTGGTCTAGCCCAGCCGTGCCAGCCTGTAGAGCTTTTTGGTAATCGTCTGTTTCTCGATAGCTTTGGATAGCGCCACCGAGGGGGCCCCGGTTGAGGCTGCTTTCGGCGACAACCTCATGGAGAATGGCGATGTCAGTAAGGACAGCCGATGGAATCGAGGCCAGGACTCTGCCAGAAGTCGCAAGAGCGTTCTTGAACTGCTCCGAAGCCGTAATGCCGCTATCGGACGGAGCCGTGCGAATCCTCTCGGCCTCTAGATCGCGCTCCGCCCGCTTTACCGGGGAGACAATTGGCTCAAGGCCCTCGACGTCAAGCTCATGCTCCGGCAGGCCCGCAGGAGAGGGCCCACTCGCGGCCTTTCGCCTGCGAAGCTCCAGCAGTAGGGCCTCCATCCTGGCCCTTTTGTCGGACTGCACCGGCACTACTGGCCACCGCTCAAGGCCATAATCTCGGCCTGAATTTGCTCATCCGTCATGCCTGACAGGTCCGGCGGGGGAGAGGACGGTTGGCCAACGGGAAGATCAAAGCTCTCTTGCTTTTGCTGCGGAGCAGCGTTCGGGTCCTGACCGCTCAGCAACGCGCTAATCGCATCAAGCCCGCCACCCTGCTGACGCATGTCACGGCGACCGATTTGAGCCCACAGCTCAGACGCCCGGGCAGGACTCAGGCTGCCGCCCTGGAGGCCCTGAATAATCAGCCACATCTGGCGGGCAACCTCAGGATGATCGTACTCCTGGGTATAAGCAGCATATGACTGCGTAAACCGATCAATCGCCATAACACGGTCCTGGATGTCCGTGCGACGTCGCGTTTGCTCTTTGGCGATGGCGTTGACGGTCTCAGCCGTCGAGTCCATCATCGCCGCAAACTCTTTGATCTGATCCAGGCTAGAGAAGATCGGAGTCTGGTTCGGATCGGTCGCCTCCATAAGAGACTCGATCACCGGCTGCAACGTGGGCTCTAGCTCGCCAAGCTCGTTGTTGAACGCGCCCGATCCGACCAAGTGCTGAATGCGCTCTCGCGTAACTTGCTGCGCCTTGGGGATGTATTCCGAGAACTGCGAGAACTGAATCACGTCCATCAGTTCGTCGCGCTCCTCGTTCGGGAGCTTGCTCAGAATGTTGCTTAGGGACTCGTAAGAAGACGGGCCCTGCTCCCCGGTGTACTTCTCCACCTCTCGCATGAACTCAGGATTCTGAGCCATGCGATTGAGGCGGAGCTGATCGGCCTCTAGCTGGGCAGCCTCTTTTTGAAGGCGGCGCTTCTCTTCCTGGGCAGCAGCCGCGCTCTTGGAACGGAAAGCCTCCGCGTCCATCTGGAACTGCTTGACCGCGAGCGCGTCGCGGAGGGCGCGCGAGGCTCCCAAAGCCCCCTGCCCCGCCTGAGCAAGGTTCCTTTTAGCGCGGGTCCCAGCAAACCCGCCAAGGAAGCCAGCGCCAAACCCTTCAAGATCAGAGATGCCCGGCATGTTCTAAAAGCCTCCGTATTGAGGGCCACCGCCGCCACCTAGGCGCTGGACGATAGACTCGATCAGCTGAGAAACACGACCCGCGTACTGACCGCCTCCGCCCTCCCCATAGGGGTCAGATCCCGGCCTGCTTTGCATTCCCCCGGCGGCCCGCATCAGGAACATGTCAGCGAGGGCGTTCTCGTCGTGAGCCAAGGACGGGTCCACGTTGTTCATGTAGCTCGCATACCCACCGACCCTTCCCCCGTAGGAAGTCGCATTTGAGCCATAACGGCCATAAACCGAGCCGCCTCCGCCACGAAACGCATCCATCATATAGCCGTTATTTGCCATAGCTCTGGAGCCACATCATTAGAGCGGGGTTCGCCGTGACCGCGGAGTTCGGGCGAACAACGTCATCAACAAACTCTGGGCTAGTTGAATAAGCCGCCCAGGCCGCCGCCCCGCCAACCTTCTTTTCTTTGGGGGCAGGCTCCGCAGGCGCTTGGCTCGGCGCGGGACTGCTTTTCTTGGCCTCAAAACCGACAGCAGGGTCGGCTCCTAGCGTGCCCAACAGCTTATCTACATAAGCCTGATTCTCTTCGTTGATCGCCCGCCTTTGACGCAAATCGGCGCTTGTCGAGAACCACCCCTGGAGACCTCCAGCAATGAAGGACTCTAGATCGCTCGGGCTGCTCATGCCGCCAGCCACGCCCCAATCGCGGCCCCAACGGCACCCCAGATTTGACCGCTGTTGTCAGGCCCAGCCTTGTCTTCCCCTCCCGTGTAACGGCCCGTCCTCCAAAAAAAGTCCTCCATCAGGAATCCAGTCTGAGAACGACTCGTCTCTCCATAGAGACTGACCAACTCCTGCATGTTAGCGACCTCGCCACGGGCTTGGTCGATCTCCAAGTTGCTATACAGCTGGGCCATGCGGGCGTCATGCTCCTGCATAAGCCGGATCTTGGTTCCAGCCGACTGCACGTCAGCCTGAACCAGCGCCGTGGTCTGGCCGAGCCCCCTAGACGTCAGGTCGTTGCGCAGCTGAGCCCTCGCCTGCGCGGCCGTGTCCTCCGCAACCTGATAGCCATGTCCAGAAAAGCGATTCAGCTGCGACCGGGCACGTCCAAACCCCTGGCGAATGGCCTGCATCTGGCCATAGATCGCGGCCTCTTGCGCCTGACGATAGGTCAGGTCTTCAAACCGGGCCTGATCCAGAATCTTCTGCGTGTCACGAACGGACTGCGTGCTTCGACCGATAGAGCGGTCTTGGCTAAGCTGCTGGTTAGCAGACGTGTCCCCGAGGCTCTTGATGTCGAGGATTGAGTTCGCACCGTACTTGTTGCGGAACGCATCGATTTCCTCTTGAGTGCCCTTGAGCGTCCCTGTGTACGTGTCCCCGCCAGCTTGAGACTGATACGAGTAGTTCCACTGGAAGTAGGGCTGAGCCTGGAACCCCTGCTGCTGGCCAAGAATGCTCCCCGGGATGCTTCCACCAAACGGAGGGAAGCCCTGCGGACCCTGCTGAGGTCCATACCCGTACTTCCCATACGGGTTTTGAGCGTTCTGTCCGGGTCCGTAATACGTAGTTGAGGCCATTAGCTTAGTTCGATAAAGCCAAGCTCCGCCAGGGCGAGCAGGATGTCATCAATGGCCGCAGCGTTCGTCGCCGCAGAGGGCGAGGCAGGCGGTCGCGTAAACAGCCTAGAGCTTTTCTTTAGCTCTATCTTACCGTCATTAATCGACAGCGGGCTCTTTGCCTCCAAAAGACTGTTTACATCGATAGAAAGCGACTGCCCGTCAACCACCAACGGATGCTTGGTGCGAATACGGATTTTGCCAGTTTCGTCGACCATCAAGCCTCTTCCGACCCACTGGCTCGACGTCAGAGCTTGCAGGCCACGACGGGCGCGAGGAGTCGTTTCCGACCCCGCGGAGTTCGACTTGAACGGACCCTGTTGACCTCGTCTAGCCACGGCTACGGATTCGCTTCCTGCCTCCAGGCGACAAATGCACGCGGGCATTCTCGAACGCCCATCGCTGATTGGCCGACACGTTGAACAGCTTGATATACACGTAAGAGCCACGAGCCCTGCGGAACACCGTCGGGTTGCGCCCAGGACCCAAAGGTCCAGAGAAGATCGGGTCGCCCAGGACGTCAGCCCTGTCCGTCGCGTAAACCTCGAAATAGGCCCCCGCCTGCGTGTCCGAAAGCTCGGCCGTGAAACGGCCGACCTTTGTCTCAAAGTCTGAATCGCGAACACTCAGCGGACCAATAAGAACCGAGCTTTGGATCGCGACGTTGTTGCCGTCGTCGTCCGTATCGTCTCCGTCCGCATCGCTATCCCACTTACGCACATGGCCGTCATTGCCACCAACGAGCAGAATGCGGTCCGAAGCCTCGTCGCCGTCTACGACAGTGAGGGCCGTCGGAGAGACGTCCGTGCTGTTGATTTCGTCCTCCCACCAGCCGCCAAACTTAGTGTCATAAGCCCAATGCTTGACCACAGCGCTGGGAGTCCCAAACGGGACCTGGAAGAAATGGACCGTCTCGTCACGCCAGTTCCATTCCGCGTGGACATAGTGCGTCGAGAAGTCGACGTCCTGCATCCGACGGTCGATAAAGCCCTCTGACAGCGGCTCCGGGGGCTGGTTTCTAGCCATGCGGAACACCCCGCCCCGAGACGAGAAGAAGTACACCGCCCCGGTCTTGTCCATAGCCCAGCACTTGCCAAAGCTCATTCCGATCGTCGTCGTCACGACGTCAAACTGACCACCGGCCGTCGGGTCACCAGACATCAGCTGAATGCTTTTGTCGCCGCCAAAGATCAGGTAGTCATCCGACAGCGGAATAAGCGTGTTGATGATGTCCGGGTCATTTCCGATGTCCGCGCTGTTACCAGAGATCGGCTGGCCAACAAGCGGAATAGACGGAATAGCCCAGCTCTCCGGGTCACCCGCCTGCGACATCGCCCACACATGCGGACTGTCAGCCTGACGAGCGGCAACCAAACGACCACGCCACTCGGCAAAGAACCGACACTCCTTCGGGATCTCTCCACCATCTTTGGCGATCAGAGGGTTCACCCGACCGTTCCCGGTCCCAAGGATGGGATCGTAATAGGCATAGGCCCGGCCATCGGTGAAGTACACACGGCCAAACACGTTGGCCGAACTGATGTACCTGGAGCTTCCGCTGAGAAGCGTGGTAGAGCCCGAAGGGGTCAGTGGAGCGCCATCAGCTCGAACAACACGAATGGCGCTGTTCGACACGCCAAGGACCACCGTGTTGCGAGGGGCGTTGCTGTTCGCGCTAGAGTTGACTAAGAGGTTTTTGTGGACAACAGCGTTCTCCGTCGAGCTACCCGCAATCGACGTCGGGCCAGTGCCATAAACAATGCTTTCGTTGAACGCCACAGAAGAACCGGCCTGCACGTAATTAGGGCTCTCTGGCAAAACAACCTGATACGCCCCAAGGAGGTTCGCCTGCGTTGTCGTTTGCTTGAAGCTAAACGAAAGGGAGGTCGACGCTCCGGTTCCCGAAATAGGAAGCAAGGCCACGGTGTCGGCCGACGTGGACGACGTGGACAGCCTAGGCACATAGACATAGGCGTCAGCGCCGTCTCCAGTCGTAGAGTTTGTAATGCCGCCTACAGCCATAAACGGATGCCTGTGGGCCCACCCCGGCTCAGAAAACGCGGCCGAGAAGTTCGGCGTCGAGTTTGTCGAGTTCAGAGATCCGTCGGGCTCCTCTGTCACACGACGAAACTCCTGGTTAGCCGTCCCGATGTCCAGACTGCCACTGGCCGCGGTAGAGGGCCCAACAAGGAAAATGGGGACGTCTCCAGAGGTGTCCCTGCGCCCGAGAACGATGCCATAGCCGCAGGCCGTAAGGTCATTGCCGATGTACTTGAGCGCGAAGTCACCCGCGCCATACTTCGCCAAGATTCCGTTCTGAGACTCCAGGCCGCTGGGGTCGACCTCGTCCTCACGAAGCGGGGGCTTTTCCGCAAACGGATGCGTGAAGTCGTCCGCGCTCTGGGGAAGCTTGTGCTGGATGCCGTACTTGTGCGCGAGGTAGCCCTCGATCTTTTCCAGCTCCGTGGCATTGCCCGCCGTGTTGTCCGTGTGCGCAGCGTCTAGAGTCGTAAGGCCAGCCGCGTTCTCGCCGGTAAATTGATGAGTTAGGACAAGGGGCTCTGTGCTGCTCGACGGATCCTCGCGGTCAATGCAGATGATCTCGTGGACATAGCCCTCGTAAGGCAGCCAATTCGAGCCACTGGCAGCCTCGTCTACAAAGCCCAGCGTGACCGGGTTGCGGCTATACCTTTCTTCGCTTTCCCAGCGATCGATCGGGGTCCCGTCGACGCGGAGCAAAGACCTTGTCTTGGTGCTGTTTCCGTTACCAGAAAACAGTCCTCCGTCAGAAATGACCGTAACCAGATGTGCCCCAGCCTCGCCCAGGTCCGCCGTGTTGAGATCGGCAGCAAGCGGAACAAAGGACGCCCCGCCGCTGGGCTGATGCCCTCCACCGCTGACGTGGTCATGCCAATAAAGCTCACCCTCAGAGTCACCGGCAACCGAAGCCGTGCTTGAATGATTGGCGTTTAGGGCACGCTGCCTTTGCGCCACCGTTCCACCGCCACCCTCGTCAATCTGGCCAATAACGGCTCCGCGGGTTCCTATGATCGAAGGCGTAATGACCATAAACAGCGCGAACTGGCCGTTCGTCGTTTCGCCATTTTGGCCATAGCTGGGCCACGCTGTTCTCTGGCCCATGCGGTCAACCAGCGAAGGGTTGCGCATCGTCGCCAGACCACGACCCTTTGAATTGACGTCAGCGTCAAAGAAGAGGCCCGGATAGTCTCCCAGCGCCTTGGTGGCAAATAGCGGAGGATCCTCCGGGATGACCGCCGAAGCTGACGTGTCGTCCAGCTCTTGAAGGGACTTGAACGTGAAGTGACGCTCGTGACCGCTCACGTCACGGAACTCCAGGACGTTCTGACCGTCCGTCAGCTCTGGGAGAAGATCCTCCGCGCGATACCACGACCACAGGCGCTTGCCCACGCGGTTCAGGTTCGCAGGCGTCCAGTGGATCGACGTGCGCGACAGGTGCGGATACTTAGGAGTGTCCGTGCGGCCCGTGAACGGCTCGCTAACGACGTAAATCTCGTTCTCGTCGTTCAGGTCAAACGAGTTCGCGGGAAAAGCCACCGTGCGCTTCTGGATAAGCTCCGGGACGACGATGTCAGGGCCGGAAATCTCCTGACCGATGTTTCTCCACACACAGATATAGCCAGTCTGGGTGTCGACATGGTTCTCCAGGTGATACAGAAGACTGCCTCGCACCTTGAGATCCGGGACAAAACCACCAACCTCCAGCTCAAAGATCAGCTCGATGTCGTCTTCGTCATCCTGGCGATACTTCCAAATGCGATTTCCTTCCTGGGGGCTCTCGATGTCCGCAAGGTCCCAGCTGGAATCCGTGAAGTCGTCCGTGGCCGTTGAGGCTACGTAGATGTCTAGGTCGTTTGTCCTATCGACAATGATCTTGGAAAGGCGGTGCTTATCGTCCTTAAGTGGAACCTGCCGACTCCAAAGAGGGCCCTCCCCCTCCGAGTTGAACTTGGAGATCGTCGTCGATCCCATCGCGTAGACATTGCCTTGGCTGTCTAGCGCGACCGAGAAGCACGTCTCTCCGTTGCCCAGGCGGCGCTGGAAGACCTGATTCGCCACGCTGGCAGCCTCGGCCTGACTCGCCTCCGAGTAGTCGACGTTCGAGATGTCATACGTGATCGAAGTCAAATGCTGGACCTTGCTGTCCCCATTGACCTTTGTCACCGTCCCCGTCGTCTGATACTTCGAAAGACCAGAACGCTGAGATCCGCGGCCACGACCCGTCGGCGGGTCAATGAACCGCATGTTCTTCGCGTCCCGACACGTATAGGCGGGCTGGTCCCCGAAAGAGGTCAGCTCGCTAATCCCGTTACGGGGAAACTTGATCTCGAAGTCTTTGGGCATATCAGCTTGGCCCGCTAACGACGCTACGGGCAAACTTGTTGACCCCGTACACCGTGTTAGATGCAGCGCCCCCCATCAGCTGACCGTAGTTCGACTGAATCCGGGCATCTTGCTCCATCGCGATACGGTAAACGCTAGAGGCATAAATGGCGTCCACCCGCTTCATCATCGAAGCCTGATCCTCCTCCTCGTAGCCCAAGGCATAGGCCCGAACGAGCTGGATGTAGAGAGGCTCCATGAACGCCGGGATCGCGATGTATTGAGTGTCCTCAGTCAGGTAGACCCAGCCCGCCCGGTAAAAGAACGTGAACTCATCCGAGTCCGTCGTTACCGGGGTCGGCCAAATCTCAATCCTCGCCGTCGGGGACCCACCAGCAGCGGACGTGTCCGCGTTCCACACGATCGCTCCGTAATACTCGAAGTTCGTGATGTTCACTTGGTTCGTGCGCATCTCAAGGAGATGCTGGAACGTCGTAAACCTGATCGTGCTGACCAAACCCTCCGTGGCGTCAATCGCAATCGCCTCCCCAAAGTCAGAAGGGAGGTCTACGTAAGACTGGCTCCCCACGGTCCCCAGCGTCACAGGGGCCCGCTCAAGCCACTTCCAAGTACACATATTGACGAGGTGATAACCCGCATGGTTTAGGACCATGAGGCTTCCGCCAAGCTCCTCGTCGAGATCGCCACCAAGGGCATGGCGAATATGGCTTACACCCTGAGCGACAGATAGAACCATTAGGGAAGACCGAATCCGTTGATGCCATCGAACAGGATTTCCGTCGCGATGTTCGCGCTACCGGCATAGTCCTCTAGGAGAATGCCCAGCGCTTTCGCCGTGACGGCGTGATCAGTCTGTAGGAAGGGGTTGACCGCCGCGTCAATGCCCACGGAGTCGCCTGCGCTGGCAGCGGCAGAACTGCCAATGACAGCCGTGCATCGACCGCGAATCCTGGCCCTTCCCGTTGCGCCATCGACGACGTCCTGGAGAAGAATGCACCCCGCGGACGCGCCATCCTCAGCGATGTTGAGGACAAGCCTTACCGTGGAAAACATGCCATCCCTGACGCCATAAGGCTTTGGATCACTAAGCGCTTGGACCTCCACTGTAGAGCGCGTCAGGTCAAGTGGGGCATAGCTCCCCGCCACAAAGGTAAATCCAGAGTGGTTGGTGACCGTGATGTCCTCGTTCTTGAACGAAAGGCCGAGGCCGTTGTATGTGGGAACGACAATCATGCCAGACCAAACCCGCTGATGCCGTCGAACAGGATCTCGGCAGTTAGGGGAGTCCCGGAAGGGATTTGAAGCAGGAGCCCCAGGGCTTTGTTCGTCGCCCCGCCCCCAGCGCTCAGGTTCTCCGCGTCATCAAGAATGGCGACGCGGGCCCCCGAGGCACCCGTGCCATCCGACTCAATGTTCACGTCTACGCGGCCACGAACCCTGACCTTGAAAACGACATTAGCCGCGGCGTCCTCCAGGGCGATGCCATGAATGCCGAAGTTCGCATACGTGGCGTCCGTGGCCACTACCGTCGAAAAGCCACCCGTCTCCGTACCATAGATGTTGTCCGTGGCGGACGATTGAGCGAGGTCAAACAGGACACAGTCACCGGCGCTAACTGATCCGCCGGTCTTATTGATGGCGCGCACGTCCTCGTTGACGAACGTGACGCCAAACCCAGCTGTCGGAGATAGGTTCATAGGTATAGGAAAGGGCTCCCGCCCCCGCGGCCAATACGAGGACGGGAGCCCAAAGAAGGAGGGGACGTGAGATCAGGATTCAGGCGCTTGGCCGAACCCAGAAATACCGTCAAAGAGGATGTTGGCGAAGCTGCTAGCGTCAGCAGCCAGGGCGATGCCCACGACCTTGAATCCGGTCGTTCCGGCGAGGTCAAGCTGACCATCAACGGCGGGAACCAGAAGGCTTCCCGCAACCGTGGAGCCGTCGACGTTCGCGTTGACAATGCCGCGGATACGAACATAGCCCGAAGCGTCAGCGGCAATGTCCTCCAGCGCGACCCCGAACACCGCCCCCGTAAGGAAGCCAGTGACCGGGTTCACAACGCTGGCAAAGCCACTGGCGTTGTTGCCGGGAACCGTCGACGTCACGTCAGCCGACTCGTTGTTGAAGTCAAACTGACACAGGTCGCCAGCAGTAAGAGCCTCACGGGCAATCACCCGGACATCTTGGTCAGAAGGGAAAAGACCATTGCCCGGGCCGCCGATACGAGAAGTGATATCCATGTTAGTTCACCTCCAGATCAGGCAGTAACAATGTCGCCGAGCGGGCGGACAATGCCAAGGCGTTGGCGACTGCGGCACACCATGTTGTACCAAGTGTCCACAGGCATAATGTGAGTGAACGGCTGGTTCGGGTGCGTCATAACCGGGTGCTTGGTCATATAGCGAGTGCTATGGAAGACCGGGCACAGGTAGGCACCGTTGAGCCAGTAATACCGCGGGCCAATGTCATCAGCGTTCGCGCTTTGCTCGGTTTGGAGAGCCGAGGACGCCATGCTGTGAGAATAAAGGGCCGCCGTATCCAGGTTCGCCACGTACTCCAGGTCAATGCCCGCGTATTGCGGCTTCATGTACGACGGGTCTTGGCGACTCGCCGTAACAAAGGTGTCCTGGGACGCACGAAGGAGCTGGCGATAATGGTTCTGACCCGCCTTCGAGCAAGCAATGAATTGAGCGTAGAGCTTCGGGCTCTCGAAATACTCTTGCTTGGTCGGAGGAACGTCGAACTTCACCGACAGGAACATGTCATCGAAGGCACCGATGACGTTGTTGCTGGCAAGCGTGCCGTCAGCAGAGTCCGTGGTGGACTGCGTATACGTCACTTGCTGCGGCACCCAACGGGACTCCGTGACCGGGTTGATACCCTCAACCGTGGTCCAGGCAGCACCGGGGGCCCCGGTAGCAACGCCGCCGAAAAGGCCGTTCGTCTCTTCGTTGACGAACGCCGGGATGGAATAAGGCTCCTCACCCGTGTTCGTCTCTTGCTTGGCGACCTCGGGAACAGCAAACAGCTGGTCTTCCATGCCGTTCAGCACGGACGTCCAGAGACGCTGCTCCTTGATTCGCTTAAGTCGTTTGTATTGATGGAAACGCGCCGACTGGCTCAAGCCAGAGCCGATGTTGAGTTCGATCTCCTGGTCAGTCCACGACATGTGGTCAACGGCAAAGCGCCAGTTGATCTCCCACTCGTCGATGACCTGGGGGTTCGCCCAAGTGAAGGTCTCGTTCGGCTGGTAAAACTGGAACGTCGAATCCTCGTCGAAGAGGATCGAGTCCCGAATTACCGAGCCGCCCTGAATGACCTTCGTCATATCGGCTCCCTTGAGGAAGCGGCGCAACAGATAGTTGTTCTTCACCGCTTCGTTGATGACGTCTTCGGCCGACGTGAGATACGCCGGTCCCGTGACGCTAACGAAGTCGTTGAAGGTAGACAGGGCACTAGCCATGACTTGTTACGCTACTAATTCCTTGAGAGAGATTTAGAGGCCGAGCTTTCTCTTGATAGAGGACATCGGCACACCCGCCTCAATCGCCGCCAAAGCCATGTCTTCCCGCTGCTCGGGAGTCATGCCGTTGACGTTGACATCGCTGCGAGTCACAGACGTCATCTGCCCGTTCGAGCGGGCCTCGTCAGTTACATTGCGCTCGACGACCTCGGTGGGGAGCACTCCGTAATTGATCTTCGCGAAGTCACGCATCACATCCTCGATACTCGAATCCTTGTAGCGAGGGGCGTGAGCGAGATCGCGACTATCTTCCCGGAATGCGGCCCACTCCCGATCATCCTTGAGCTGGGGAAGGTCTTTCTCCAGCTCAGACCTGACGCGAGACAGCTCTCTGTTCATCTCTGATTCGGTAACCGAATGAAGACCGCTCTCGGCCGCATTCAGCTTTTCCTCCACAGGACGGACAGAAGCACGAGCCAACTCGATCAGATCCTCGGCAGCGCGTTCTCCAAGGGACGCCGTCAGTCGGTCAACTAGCTCCTTGGGAAGTGGGGACTCCGGCTTAGCTTGGTCAGCATCAGCCTCGTCTTTCCCTTTGTTAGCCAGCTGAGATTTGAGTCCGCGAAGATCCGCATATGCCTTGTCAGTATCCTCCTGGACCTTAGAGCGCTTCTCCCCCATCCGGACGAGGGTGTCACGCTCCATGCCTTTCAGATCCCGACTCGACCAACCATCTCGAATGAGCGCGGCGAATGCCTTGTCATAGGCGTCATCGGGCTCATTCGAAGACGTGTCCGAGTCCTTGCTGGACTCGGTGCTCTGCTCGTTTTCTTGCTTGTCCTCGGTCGTGTCAAAGAAGGACACGTCTAGCGTGTTGTCCTTGTCTTTGACGTCAGACTCCAGCTCCTTAAGGACCGTATCCTCGTCCTTGACCTCGGAGGAAACGACCTCGCCATCTTTCGGGGCAGTCCGTTCCAGGTTCCCCAGAGTCTCGTTAAGCGCGTTATCAGACATGAGTTTTGTGACGGCGGATCTCAACGCCGTTCTTGTGGGCCTCGCGTTGAATGCGCGCTAGAAGCTTCTCCTCGTTCTTCCAGCGAGCATCCCACTTCTCCTTCTCGGTGATCTTCGTGTGGATCTCGTCCCCGGTCATCGGGCAATAGTCATACTGACCCGACATGTCGCACCCCCACAAGTTGATCTCCTTCACACCTAGGACGATAAGTCGGCAGATGCCCGCCATGATCGACTTGTGCAGCCACAACGACAGGCTCATCCAGGGCAAAAAGCGAAAGGCGTAGTCCGTCGTGTGAGGATTGCCCACGACGGACGAATCCGGGCACATCTCCTTCCACAGGGGAACATACGACCGATACGTCCATATCTGAGGTTTAATGCTTTTAGCAGCCGTGATACAAGCCCCTTTAGCCTCATGGGCCTCTCCGTCCGGCCACGGAGCGTCCTGCGCCACCCAGACATTCGCTGGAAACGGCCCTGCTATTGCCTGATTCAAGGAAATTGCAAAGAGCCCGTCATATTCCGAGGGAAGCTCCGCCTTGTGCAGGGACGGACCAGGGCAAAACACATTAGCCCGCTTCTCGCCCTGGAGAACAGCCGCCGCCTTGGCCTCCTCTTTGACCTGGAGGTCACCCAGGGCAAAGTCGTCTAGACGCTGCCCAATCTCCGAGTTTTCGTCATACCTCGCGCGCAACTCCGACATTTGGCTGCGCAGCTTGTCCATGTCGCGGGAAGCCCCGACCTGAACCCCAAACCCGTTACCCGAGACGATCTTGGCGTGCATCGATGTCATAGCTGGTCGTACTCGCAGACCGTGTCCGACTCGCCTTCAATGCGTTTGGCCGTCTCCGTTGCCTCGTAATACGACGTCAACACCGGCTTACCCTCTTTCGTGTGGTACTTGGCCGGGCTCCAACGAGGCAGCGAATGGCTCACGAAATAAGCCTCACGGACATTGACGTTGAACGGCACCGAAGGGCGGGACACCCGCTCCACCTTGACCCACTCCCGCGTCTCCATGTCGAGTCTATATCGTGTCATTCTTTAGCTCCGGGTGCCGAACCTCGACGTCGACAACAAAAGGCACTTGCTCTCGCTTCATTACGTATTGGCGAGTTCCGTCCTCACAGCCACATATGGCAGTAAGAACGTCCGGGTCTTCTGGCTCTACAGCCCACTGTAAGACAACAAAACAGTCACTACATTGAAGGCAAGAACCGTCGATGACCCGCCTAAGTTGCTTTTCCATGTTTAGCGAACAGGCTTGCTTGCCTCTCGGCCGAAGCTAGGGCCCTGGACCTGACGCGAGACAGGGCTCGTAGCCCCGTCACCACGACTAGCCTCACGGCCCAGGAACTTATTGAGCTGCCCCACTTTGGTTCCTGAGAAGCCCTTGCCCTTAGGAGACTCTCCGCCACCGCCACCAGAGGCAGCCCCCACGTCTTTCGCAAGGCGAGCCTCGACATCAACGCCAGCCATTTCCACTTGCAGCTGGGCAAACTGATAGGCCAGATCGATGTCCACAAGCTCTCCCATGTTGGCGATGTTCATGTTCTCGCCAAACTTATTGAGCACCTCTTTCCAGCGGACATAAGGCGCTTGGGGAATGATCGGGGCGACGTTCATGATGAAGTTCATGATCTCGGTCATGCGCCGTTGCTGCATGACCTCCGTCGTGCGCTCCATCGAGTACGGCTCGATCTCTAGCTCTAGGTCTTCAAACGTGGCCCCAGAGCCGTCTTCGAAGTCGCCGCCCATGAACCAGGGTTCCTGCATCCCGAGTTCCTGAGCCGCTTCCTCCCCCAAAGGGAAGATCGTCCGGTCGTCGTGGTACATGTAGTACGCGACCTTCTCCAGCACCTCGACGGCAGCATCCGTGATCTGCTCTTTGATGAAGTCCATCCGAGCAGAGGCAGCCTCGTCCGCGACAGCTACCTCTGTCGCCGTGCCCTGACCGCTGACATGGCCGCGCTGGGCATCATCCATGCCGCTCACGCTATGCAGCCGGTCCTTGGCCATCATCCAATACTCAAGCTGAGTCTTGGACACACCCCCAACTTCGTAGCCAAAGAACTTGTCCTTCTCCGCGCCAGCCGAGCTAAACACCGTTTGGTGATTGCCGTTCGTGACTTCTTGCTGGAGCTTGGGGCTGGGAACGAACAGAAGGTTTTTGTACGCCTCCGCCGAGCGGCTGATCGCGTGAGCGTGAGCGTTCAGGTCATCGACTTGGCCGCTAACGGCCACCAACGGCGACAGCGGATACGGACTGTCCGGGACCGTGTAGATGCCAAAGACCACAAACGGCCCTGTGGGCGGGCAATAGCAGGGACGAGGCTTGCGGATCGAAAGGGCGCGCTCCTCCATGCTCCCACTGGCATTGATTCGACGCGACCGGGCAATCGTGAAGATCGTTCCGTGGAAGCCCTGGTTCGGCCCTAGCTTCTTGTCTGCTTGGTGTTCCCCAACCCAAATCTCCTCGTACGAGACCATGCGTCGGTCGACGTCGATCTCCTGTCGTCTGTTCTTGTACAGATCGCTCGACGAGTCCTCTTCGCCAAGCTCAAGAATGGCCTCACGGATCCAGCCAGACTTGGGGTTCTTCTCCGCCTCGACCAGCAGGTCTTTCTTGTCTCGCAGCACCGTATGGCCCATGAACCGGCACTCGTTGACCTGGAGAGCCATCGGGTCCATGTAGAAACGGCGCGGGCTAATGCGATAAGCCTTGGGCCAGTGGGGCGTGCGCTCACCCGGCTTGCCCATGTCACGACCGATCCAGTTCTCCGTCGGGCGCATCCCAGGACGGGGCTCCTGGGTGACCATGATTACGCCCATCGAGAACATAGAGTCCGTCACGACGGGCGTGATAAGGCGTCTAAAGTTCTCGTCGCGCACCCAGCGGTTCAGGCCATGACGAATCGCGTCCGCAACGTGTCTTTGGGACCCAGAGCGCCGCGTACGGACACGCACACGGGGATTGTCGTAGATCAGCCTCGGAACCACCAACGACACATATTCGAAGTAGTGGTTCTCGGGGTAGTACGACGTCTTTTCCTCGACCACAGTCGAAGAGTAGGCAGGGCCGTGATAGCGGCTCACATGGCAGTCCATCTCTTCCATGTGCGCTTTCGCGGCGCTCTTTGCGTTCTCAGCCTCCCGCCAGAGGTTAGCGTCGTTGGTGTTGAAGCCCATTAGAACGGATTTTGCCTACGGGGCTGTCGGATCGGCTGCGTCGGTTGCGCGCGCATCATCGCGGCGGTCTTCTTCTTGGCGCACTCTCTATGAGACGACCGAAACGCGCTGCTAATGCTCTTAGGGATGCGCGTATAGCCCGGCTCCCGATAGCGCAAAACCTCGCCACAGCCCATGCACTCCAGGCGAAGCTCTGCGATCTCTTCGCTGTGAGTGCTCATCTCAGACCGACCTGGACGCGCGCCAACATGGGCGTTGAGGTTCGTTCTTTTCAGGAAGGCCATATCAAGCGTAGTAGGTCTGCCAGTCTTCCGCGGGGATGAGCTTGTCGTACCCCAGGAAAGAGCCCAGGCTCTCGTCAGGGAAGGTCGGCTCATCCGCCACCGGCGCTAAGTCGTTGCCCCAAAGGAACATTGCGGCATATCGCATGGCGTCGCAAGCGTGGTCGGGGACACCGGGCTTGGGTTCTTCGATGACCACATCAGGCTTTGTCGGGGACGGAGGAGCCCAAACGTAGCTCTGAATCTCGTCCTCTAGCGAGACCACGTTTTTCTTCTCCGCGACGGGGCAGGGGTAGCATTCGTGGGCGTCCCGAATGATCAGGATGCGTGGGATGCCGGATTCGTCTGGCTCTAGGCCCCAGCGGACCATGTCGAGTCCGCCCATGGTTGTTTTGCTGTTGGACCGGCTGCCTTTACGTCGGTTGTCCGCAGGGCGGGCAATGAAGTCGAGGTTCATGCCTCTACGCCACCCTAGGCGTTCGTTGATGAGCGCGATCATGTCCGGGCGGCTGGGGTCGCATACAACGGCCTGTAGGTTGTAATCGTCGTAGAGGCGCTTGACCTGATTCGCCCACCACTCCAGCTGCATCTCACAGCGATAGATTTCAACGAGCCGGTACATGCGGCGTTCTTCGTCCACGCCCCAAACCTGCAACACGCCCGGATCTCGCCATCCGAAGTCCATGGACCCGAAGTGCCAGACCATGCGGGGAATGACAGGCTCTCCGTCGTGGAAGCGCTCAACCAAGTGCAGGTTCGGGTCGTAGTTCTCCCAGATCAGGCCTTCTGCACTCACCCACTCTCCCAGGTACAAGCGGCGTCGCATGACGCCCCGGAGCTTGGACAGGCGGGTCAGGTATTCCGGTGTGCAGGCCGGATTGTCCTTGTGAACCGTGCGGATCCTGTGGATGTCCCCGCGGATGGCTCTCTGGTTCAGCCAGTGGTTCTCGGCGTCCGGGTTGCAGTCCGCAATCAGCTGCCGATACGGGCCGATCTGTCGACGAAGGGCACGGTGAATACTCTGAAACTCGTCCTCAGTCAGCTCGGTCGCTTCGTTGGCGTAGGCCAAGTCATACTGCGTTGAGAACAGCCGCGTAGGGTTGTCCATGCCGCCCAGGACGACCTCGCTCCCGTTAGGGAACTTATAGCTCGCCCGGTGAGCCCTTGAGGGACCGTTCTGAACAACAGGATGGTCGTCCCCTAGGACTTCGCTCTCCCAGGTACGAAGCCAGGAGTCGTTCAGGCTGACCCGGGTCTTTCGAAAGACCAGCACCAGCACACCCGGCGTCTTCTCGCAGTAATAGCGAATGTACTCGGCAGCCGCCCGACTCTTCCCGGTACCGGCAGGGCCTTCAAGGAGCACCTCGGGATACTTCCCCGACCGGAACAGCTCTGCACACCCACCGTAGGCGTGGAAGGCTTTTTCTTCGCTATCGCTGTGAGACAGGGCGGGGCCTTTCTAGAGACTGCACCTGCTCTGTCAGCTCTCGAATCCGAGACAGGTACCAAGCCTCGTCGTTGCGGTGCCGCACACACTCTTGGATCAGCTCATCCACCACCACGGCATCAGAGCTTCCCATCCAGTCCAAGAGCTTCTTGAACCTGACCGCCTCCTCCAGGTCTGCCCGCATGACCTACTTCACCCCCAGCATGGCTTTAAGCGTCTTAACTACTTTGGCCGGATTCTTGCCGCCCTGGAGGATCGTAATGATGTCGTCAAACAGACCATCAGACACATCGATTTGCTCTGCGCGCTGCTGAGCAAGCCCTTTGTCAATGGAGTTATCCAGCTCCATCTGCTTAGCCTTACTCACAAGCCCCTTAACCACAACAACCACGCTTTTCCAGTCCTCGCCGCCGTGCTTACTAAAAGACTTCTTAGCCGCAAGCTTCACAAGAGAGACAGCCTTTGTCTCCAAAGCACTCCCACTAAACGCTTCGCTCATCGCCTTTACTTTCGCTCTCCGTTTCGCTCATCGCCCTCGTCCTCCACGACAAGGTTGTCACGAGACCAGGGACGGCTGTCCCTGCGCTTGGCTTCAATCCAGAGCTTACGGTCCTTAAGGGCCCGCTCTGCCTTCTCTTTCATCAGCTCCTTCCAGAAAGGCCCAGGCTTGCCCTTAGCAGGCACCACCGCCGCCAAGTCCGTAGGACGCACACGAGCCCCACAACCCGTGCATTCCAACCGGCCTTCTTCATACACCAGCTCAAAGTACCGATGGTCACAGCTCTCTAACTGCTTACGAGCCCCATAAGCATCAAACTTCAACCACCACCCCTTTCCCTTGGAGTGCTCCCCCTTCCACCAATCGACCCGGGGACTCACACCTCACCACCCAGCAGCTTTTTCTCATAACGCAACATGGCCCACTCATACGTCTTACGCGGCACCCAATGCTCCACATCACTCACAGAACACAAATAGCACCGCTTACCCGGAGGAGGCCCACACGAATACTCCTCCAACCCCCCAGCATCCCTCCCAAGAGACTCAAAGCACCCCCCACACAAATACACCTCACCGCTCACTTCCCACCCCGCTTACCAGCACTCCTACCCGCACTCTTCGTCCGCTTACGCTTCAACAGCTCCCGCACCCCATCGCCATCCACCTGCTGAATCACCATCCCCAACTGACCCCTCAAATCAGACAGCTCCTCCTCAATCTTCTTACGGTCCTTCACCTGATCCAACACCAACTTATGCGCCATCTGCACCTCCGCCTCCATCAACTCCAACTGATGATTCTTGGCCTTCACCTCAAACCGCAACCAGTCCAAATCCTCTAACACCTCACACAAATCCCTCTCCATCCCACTCTTGCCCTCTTTATCACCATAAGCATCACGCAACTGACCCACCCTAAAAGCCACCTTACGCAAACGCTCACCCTCCTCACTGATCTCCCGCTCCTGCTCCACATACATACCCGTCACCTCATCACGAGCACGCTTCTCATCCTCCGGCAACACATATCCACCACCACCACCCTCCACATCAACCTCACTCATCCCCATCACATCACCCCTTCAACTTACTCTTCTTCCCATGAAACCCACCACGACCCAACACACGACCAGCACTCTTACCCCTACCCCTATCCTCCACACCATACAAACGAATCAACTCACGCACCAACCAACGAAACGCCCTGTCCTCACTCCTACTCCTACACACACCACTCAACACTCGAAGATTCAACTCACACTCACTCTCGTCATACTCCACATCCTCCACATCACTATAAGACTTCATAACCAATCTCCTTATATGTAACTAACTAACTAACACACACCCACCCACATATAGCACGCACAGGAGCAGAGGGGGTAGGAATAGATGGGGGGATTTTTGGTGAGGGACAGTACAGGGAACACAGGGGGAGGGTAGGTGGTTTGTGGAGGTACTTTTTTGGTGAGGGAGATATTTGAAGTACCTACCCTGGGGCCCCCTATATGGGTCTGGAATATTTCCCTCTATATCTATAAGTACCTCTATTACCTACTCTCTAGTAACTAGTTATTAGTGCTATTACCTACTCTGTTATTAGCGCTATAGTTATGTACTTAGATATATGTATGTAGTGCTATGTAAGTAGGTAGGTAATAAGACAAGGGGCTAGTGCTATTACCATGTAGCACTAGCCCCTTGTTATGTACTTAGATATATGTATGTAGATATATGTATGTAGATATATGTAGATATATGTAGATATCTACCTACTCCCTATCGTCATGTAGATATATGCGTGTAACAGGGATGTCGGTATTAGCATTTAGGTTCTTCTTCACCACGCTACCCTCCGTCCTATCAAGCAACACCTTAGCAGCCTCAATAGCACCCTTATCACCATTCTCTACTAGTGACATTAGTCGTTTAGCAACTATATCCGCCCCACCATTCTCTACTAATGTACGCATCGCACTAGATATAGTCTTATTAGTAGACTTAGGACGACCACTAGGATTACCACTAACACCTTTAACCCACCTACGACTCCAGGGAGCTAACTTACCCGACCTAGGACTAGCATTGAGAGGTATAGGACGACCCTTAGTGCTTATCCTATAAGACTTTACACGCAATAACGCCTTTTCTTTAGACGTGAGAGGAGAGCCTACTTTGATAATGTAGCCGCCCTCCCTAATGCGTTTTATCGCTAAGTTTTCGCCTTCGCCGATTTCCCACCCCCTACGGTTATTAGTGAGTTGGTGTTGTTAGTGCTTATAGATGAGTGCTTATAGATATGAGTGCTTATAGATATGAGTACATATCTATATCTATATCTACATAGCCATGCCCACCCGGCTGGCGGGGGGGGGCGTATGCATCGCCATCCTACGTAAGCTTGTCAATAGCTACTTATCCCCTAGTGTGTAAAGTAATTTCCTAGATATATTACCAGCCCCTCCATAACACTATATCTACAGGGTACTTATGTCGCGGGCCAGCCTCACCACTACATACATATATCTATCACTACATACATAACAAGTGCTCGTTTTCTTACATCACTAACTACATATATGTATGTAGTTATCATACATATAAGCACATAATAGGGGCTTCCCAGAATTGGGACTTGTAAGCGCTTTGTAATCCCAGATGTGGGAATGTGTAAGCGGCTTGTAATCCCAAATGTGAGAACCGGGGGGGGCGTGAATTCGTGTAACCCGGTGTGGGGACCGGGGTTATGGCGCTCCTTACAATGGCGTTACCAAGTTCCCGCCAGGGGGAACAGGATGTCGCAAAGCGCCAAGCCCCAGCCATTCAACGGGTTAGGGGCGGCATTCGTGAATTGCGACTTCCTTGTTTCTCCTTGAGGTACCGGGGCGTCGTCCGATCGGCGGTCGGCTCCCCCTCACGTTCTCTTACAATCTGGAGATTGATCTATGAAAGCCCCTAGCGCTTCCAAGGCTTCTCGTGCGTCCAACGGGAATCCCGACCTTCCTACCTACCTCGGTATGACCGTCGGCACCGTGTTCGACGAGAGCCCCTGTGGAGGCTTCGATAACCGTACCGGCGAGCGTTGTACCGGGCACCTCAAGCTCGGGTACACGCGACGGCGCGGCGGAGGCCATTTCCTCGGATGCACGGAGTATCCCCGGTGCCGCTACGTCGAGAATCTCGACAAGCCGACCCGGAACTCCGTGAACGAGCGTCCGGCTTCCCAAGAGGCCATCCGGCAGGCCGCGAACGTCCCGAGCCAGGGCAACCCGGCAGCGGCGTCCTCCGCCGCTCTCTCGGCCCTGGCGGCCTTCGCCAGCCCGGAACCCGAGAGCCAGGCATCGTCCGAGATCGAGGCCCGTATGGCCTCTGCGCTCGGCCTCATCGAAGGCGGCATCGACACTCTCGACGCCGTCTCCGAGCCTTGGGCGGCCCCGATGGGGACGCTCCTGGCGGAGATCCGGGACGCCCTGGAACGGCCTCGGAGACGGCGACGAGAAGGCCGCTCAGGCCCCGCGCCAGGAGTACCACTCCCGGCCACGTCGCCCCGCTCGGGCTCGTTCCGGCCGCGTGCCAAGACGAGACCTCCGAGAAGAACCCGAGCCGCCGCGATCAAGGCCCACCGCGAGACCTATCTCGACGTCCACGGCACCGAGCGGCACGCCCACAACGGCCACAAGGTCCGTACCGACCGCAAGCGGCCCTAGAGAAGGCTCCGCCCTCTCTCCTCGCCCCCCGGCGAGCCCCTCAAGGCTCGTCGGGGGGCTTTTTCGTGCCTCGACATCGCTCCCGTCACAACCCGAATAGGGCAATAGCCCTACTAGCCCCATGCCCCAACACGACCAACGCCTAATAGGCGCTCTCCAGTCCCTTCAATCCCTGCCGAAGCCGACGGACCCCGTCGACAAAGCGATCTATCACCTAGCATCGGCCGCGGTCGCCTATATCGCCATAACCGACGACGATCTAAAGCGGCTCGTCGTCTCCGACATGATCAGCATTATCGCTAATGCCCGAGAAGCACTCGGAAGGAGGCGCTCCGGTGTCCTCTAACAGCGATGATACAAGACCGGGCCTCGTGCGCCGCGTCGTCAATAAGGCTATTAGCCTTCTTGGCCGAGAGCAAGACGATTGGGACGGGCTGGAAAACAATTCCTTCCACAAGTCTTGCCTAAGGCTAATGCAGCAGTTTCCCGATACCATCGTCCCCGACGAGGATCTCGCCTACATCGCAGAGATCGAGGACATCCTCGACAAACGGCGAGAGGCCAGCAAAGAGCAAAAAGCCAGGAGGGCACCATGATCTGCTACGGCGACGGCGACAGCCACGGCACAGGCGACGGCAACTTACGGCTATGGCTACGGAGACGGCTATGGCTACGGCTATGGCTACAGCTACGGCTATGGCAACGGCATCGGCTACGGCAACGGCAACGGCTACGGCAATGGCAACGGCAACCCAAGAGGTGCCCTATGATCTTCCACGGCTACGGCAGCGGCTCCGGCTACGGCAACGGCCACGGCTACGGCAACGGCAACGGCCGCGGCACCGGCAACGGCTGCGGCACCGGCTGCGGCAACGGCGACGGCTACCTCGGGTACAGCTACGGCAACGGCCACGGCCACGGCTACCCAATAGGTGCCGTACAGAACAAACGAGCAAAGGAGGGGGGTGTCCCTTAGGTCTTCTTGCGGTCTTAGGCCTAAGGGGCATTTCCGAGCCCGAAATCGACAGTGAAGACGGGAAGGCTATTACCGATGTGCTAGGGGCTTTTCGGTAATGGCCGGAGGGACTGTCGATCTAGGGCTCACCTGGGGAGCTACCGACTCATGGTCGTCGGTAGCTCCCCTTTTTTTTGGTACAGGGATACTCAACCGCACAGCCAAGGAGGGCTGTTATGTGCAAACTGGACTTTCTGAAAACCTGGAAGGAGATGGGCCCCAAGACTTTCTTGGAGCACAAAGCCCGCGACTTCGAGCCTGTTACCGTTCTCGTCTGCGGAGGTCGGGACTTCGAGGGCTACGAGATCGCGGAGAGGGTGCTGAATGGCATCCCGATCGGTAAGATCCTCCACGGAGGAGCTACCGGGGCTGACGCTATTGCGTCCATGTACGCCACGGAGAAGTCCATCCCCGAGATCGTCTTTCCTGCCGACTGGACCACGCACGGAAAGAGCGCCGGACCGCGTCGCAATCAGCAGATGATCGACTTCAACCCGGACATCGTCGTCGCCTTCCCCGGCGGCAAAGGCACGAAAGACCTTCTCACGAAGGCGGAAAAGGCCAAGATCCCCTGCTTCATCGTGCATTGCGCCAAAGAAGAAGACATCACCGACCTCCTCAAAAACGCCCCTCACGTCGACGGCGACATCGTCGATAAGTTCCACAATGAAAGTTAGCTACCTGGTTGAAGCGCTGGCTTGGCTGGCTCTCTCGGTCCTCATCGGCATCACTCTCTACCTCTTGTCGGTCTGCATCATCGAGACCCGCGAAATCGTCTCGGACACGCTTCGAGGCGTGCATCGTGTCGAAGACAAGCTCGACATCACACTCGAAAGGCTCATGGACGAAAGCGGCCAGTGAAGCAGGCGACCAAAGACATCCTGACCATCCTGTTTGCCTTTGTCTTGCACATTGGCTTCATCTTCATCCTCTATTCCCTTTTCTTAACAATGCAGAAGCAAAAGAAAAGCGAAAGCCCCCCGCCCCGATCGAGAAGCGCCGCCGTGGAGCGCGTCGCGTCCTCGCCAACAAAGAGCGCCGCATCAAGAAGCTTCTCGCTCTCAACATCCCCGATCACTACCGGGCGTTCCTGCTGGGGTGCCTGGAGAAGCGCAGGGAGCACGCCGCTTCCCTTCTGTCCCGTAAGTTCTAGCTAGAAACCTCAATCGCAACAGAAAGAAGACTGACTATGTCCAGCAAGCAATGCCCCCCCGGTGAAATCGTGATCGACGGCGTCCGCTACACGAAGGAGAGCGCTCCCAAGGGCGACAAGGTGCTCCTGGTCCTCGACAAGGGGTTCATCTTCGTCGGCCACGTTCGCGACAACAGCACTACCGGCCGCGTCGAGGTCTCCGACTGCGTGAACGTCCGTCGCTGGGAAGCCCAGGGCTTCGGCGGCCTCACCCGGGGGGCCAAGACGTCCAAGGCCATCCTCGACGACGCGGAGGACTTCTCCTGCCCGGCCAGCGTCGAAATCTTCCGGGTTCCCCTCGCGGACGACTGGCTGAACTCCTAGCTCTCAGACGGTCTCCGCGCTAACAGCCCCGCCGCACGCCCCAAACGTGCGGCGGGCTTTTTTTGTTTATGCACTCTCTACTCACCCCAAACAGGACTAACTCATGTGATAAAGCGGAACAGCAACTACACCACTTGTTTCTCGGGATACATCACAACCGAGATCGAGTATCGAATCGGCTACGTCTGCGATATCCGCCGCCTCGTGCAACATCCAATGACCGGATACGGCTACCCGCACTACAACAGCTGGATGAGAGGCAATATCTGGGATGAGCCTCTCTAATTTCGAACTAATCTACTCCCTTATTTTCCCACAAGAAAGCAAGACACGCATGGCATCGAAAAAGAAGTTCTCCCCGGCCGACGTTACGCGGTCGAAGGAGACCAAGAAGATCATCCTCCCCGTGGGGATGTCCTACAAACAGGCTATCCGCTGGATCGAAGCCAAGGAGCAAGCAGAGGAGACTGTTCGTAGCTATAGCCGCGACATCAATTTTCACCCGGCTGACGTCGCCGTCGCCCTGTCTAAAGAGATCGAGGATCGCTATGGCGTATCGATCGGCAAGGGCAAGCCTACTTTCTTCGGCGTCGACCCGCCGCAGATGCGTTCTATCCCCGTCTCTACAACGGAGACGGTAGCGGCTCCCTGGGGTCGCATGACCTTCCCTCCCCTGAACGAAGACGTGGAGTTCATCGAGACGGCCGCGCGGATGAAGGAGGACAGGGTTACTTTCGTTTGCCAAGGGGCGATCAAAGAGAAGAACATCCCCGAGATCGAGGGCCTAATGATGGCCGTCGAGAAGCGAGTCAGGGAGCACTCGATCTACCGCGGCAAGGCCGTTCGCATCGAGATCAAGAGGCATCCCTCGATGGGCTTCTATCTCGCTGACGACTGCGATCCGCAGTTCTGCGAAACGGGCGTCAGGCCCTCTGACGCGATGTTCGAGGAGTCCGTCCAGAGCCGCCTGGACGCCTCGATCTACACTCCCCTGCGCCATTTCGAGGCCACAAAGCGCGCTGGTATCCCCTTCGGAAGAGGCGTGCTGCTTGCCGGTAAATACGGCTGCGGCAAGACGCTGACCGCCGGAGCAACGGCTACCGTGGCTCAGGAGAGCGGTATCACCTACATCCACCTTTCGGATGTTCGCGGCCTCAAGGCGGGGCTGCGCTTTGCGGAGGCTTACGCCCCCGCTGTCATCTTCGGTGAGGATATCGACCGGGCGATGTCGGGCGAGGAGCGCTCGGCGGAGATGGACGCTATCCTCAATACCCTCGACGGCGTGGACAGCAAGAATCGAGACGTCATGGTGATCCTGACTACGAATCACCCCGACCGCCTCAATCCTGCCATGCTTCGACCGGGCCGGCTGGATGCTTGCATCGAGATCGGCCCCCCGGATGCCGCTACGGCAGCTCGACTTCTGTCCCGACACTCCGGTCTCCCCGTGGAGGAGTGCGCTAAGGCGGGCGAGATCATGGCGGGTCATATCCCCGCTAGGCTCGTCGAGGCCTGCAACCGCGCCGGTCTTTTCGCTCTTTCGATCTCTGCTGGTCAAACAGCCCGGTTGTCGAGCGATGCTCTCGTACAGGCCGCCCAGGCGGTCGTGGAAGAGAGCAAGATCGGCGGCAGCGGACCCCCCGCGGAGACGTCGCAATCGAAGCTCGGCTCGGCCTTCGAGAGCATCCTCCGAGACAACCTGTCTCGCTCCTCCGTCAATGGCGATTACATCATCGTCGAAGACCAGGACTGACCCTAACGACGTAGAGGGCCAGTAGCAAAATGACGCGGGGGGCGCGGACGCCTAATCGGGCCGCGCTCCCCGCGTCGTGTTCTTACTGCGCCAAGCAAACACACAAAGGACAAAAGCTATGACAGACGAATATGACGGACCCGACATCACAGCGCTGTCGAAGTTCCTTTTCGAGGAAATGCCAAACGTCATTTTAGGCCTAGACAATGCTATCTCACAGCTTGTGTATGAGGCCCTCCCGGAACCGGGGGAGGGCGATGACGCCGAGCTAGCCGTCCGCAGGGAGGTTGTTAGGCAGGCGGCTGCCTCTCTGGGCTACTACATCATTGCTACCAGCTCTTACATGAAAAGCAAGACGATCGAATCGTCGTTCCTCGACGCCCTCGAAGATAGCGAGCACAAGAAGGACGCTGTCAGACAGCACAAGGTCCTCAAAACGTCCCTGCGCAAGCTGTCCGGCATCATCGCCAAGCGCTTCAAAGAAGAAAGGCAGGGTGAATAGATGGACGGCGACAACAATGAGATGAAGTCCGCCGCGAATAGGATTCAGGTGAACTCGATCCAAGCTGGCATTGACCTCTCCAACGACTTCGACGAAGCCGTTACCAAGGCCTCAGAGAAAGAAGTGGAGATAGCATTCAAAGGAGTAGATGGGGCAAAGGACGGCGCTATCCACGGGGCAGGGCTGGCTACCAGCGCCGGGCTCATCTACAGCATGATCGGATATATCGCACTTGCGAAAGCCGACAACCTTCATCGACTCGCGATAGACATGCTCGACGGCGAGCACCGTGAGTACGCCCAAAAGGGACTTACCGGCCTCCAGTCCACGATGAAGGGGATCGCCAAGGAGATGGTCGACGAACTCGTCAAAGAGTCAAAAAGAAGGGCCGAGGAAGAGGATGAGTGAATGGAGGGAAAAGGCTAGAGAGCTTATCTCTAAGAACGCGACGAGGATCGCGCTATCGGCAAGGGACCTGCTAGACGAAAGGGTGATTGCGGAGGTCGATAAGTTCACGGACAAGACGCTCTCCAAGGTTGTCCCGGAGGATAGCTTGCAGGCCGCCAGGATCGTCACGATGTCGCTGGTCTATGAGCAGATAGCAGCCCGGGCGTTTGCCCAGACCCGGGTTCTTTTTGAGCTAGTCAAGCGATGCGGAGCGAACGACACGGAGCTTGAGAAGATCAAAGAGCTTAGGAGGCAGTTGCGCCTCGATGAGATGAACAGGCTTAGAGACTTGATGTAGAGCAACGGGCAAAGAAATGGACGCAAAGCGAATCAGATACACGCAAGAGGACGTCAAGGAGCTTTTTTCGGTCTACACGGAGGTCAAGGTGCGAAAGATGAGCGGCTGGGAGTCGGTCTCCTTCAAGGGGAAGATCGTATCCGCGCAGTTCATTCTGGACGAGTTTGCGTGGGTTATCGCCAAGAAGAAACCGGATATCCCCGAGGGGGTCTAAGGCGCTATGTCAGAGAAGTACACTTGTTATCACGAACTCATCGGCGGCTGTGGCATCCAGCACAGAACGAGGACCGCTGCGGAAAACTGCGTCAACGCAAGGCGCTACAAAGGGATCGGCAGGGACATTTACGATGTTAGCCACATGGACGATAAGCAGTACGTCGAGGAGTTCCCGATTTACTCGCCGACCCAGCTAGAGCTTCGCATGAGGCTTGCCTTGCAGGGGATTCAGGGCGGCGGCAAAGCCAAGGAAGAAAGCGCCGCTCCCGACGATGGAGGCCTGGGGCTTTTGGATAAGGCCTTTAGGAGCGCGATCAGGGAAGAGGTCGGCTCTTTTCGGAAGGAGTTTGAGGATAAGGCGGACGAGATTAGCCGCACCCCTCCGCCCAAGTTCTTGGTACAGATCGGTGACCAAGAGCCTATCCAGATCGATGAGAGGCCCCACAACGCCTTCGATCGATGCCTCAAGATGTGCCAATGGCGAGACATCGACGGCAATCGCCTCAACGTCGCTCTCGTAGGGCCCAGCGGTAGCGGCAAGACGACGCTCGCTAGGCAGGTCGCGAAGGCCCTAGGGCTGCCGTTCTACACGCTGTCTCTGACCTCTGGCGTGTCCGAGAGCAAGCTCTTGGGGCGCATCGTGCCGTCGCAAACAAAGGCCGGTCTCTGGGAGTTTTTGCCCCCGGAATTCGTGCAGGCCTTCAAGCATGGTGGGGTATGGCTTGGGGACGAATACGACGCCGCCGACGAAAACATGGCGCTCGCCCTCAACCAGCCCCTCTCTAACGGCTTTCTTAGCCTTCCTGACTGCAAGGACGAGCCGATCGTCCAGCGCCATAAGGACTTCATCGCCATCGTGGGCATGAACACCTACGGCGCTGGTGCGGACCGTATCTATGTCGGCCGCAACGCCCAGGACGGAGCGTCTATCGACAGATGGACGTGCGGCACGATCGAGGTCGACTACGACAAAGACCTCGAAAGAGCCCTGGTCAAGTCGGTCATCAGGTCAGACAAGGACGCGGAGACTTGGCTGAATATGTGCTGGAAGGCCAGAAAGCAGCTCCGGCAAAAGAACCTGCGCCGCATCATTAGCACCCGCAACATCGTCAACATCGCCTGTACTCATATCGCACAGGGCGGCGCAACCCCGAAGGAGGCCTTCAAGCAGCTTACGATCGGGTGGAGCGAGCACGACAGAAAGGTGGTTGGCGGATAAGTCATGGTCAGGTTTCAAGACGAGCCGCCCGAGCCATACAAGTCCATGTACAAGTTCCTCGCGTGGGGAACGCATGTACATAGGATCCACCTCTCTGACGACGGCAAGTCCCTGCTCTGTAAAAGGCCCTGGGGTAAGTCCAATTATTTCCAGGGGAGGCCGGGGAGGCCGGGCTGGTACCTCAAGACCCCGGTCTTTTACCCCAACAAAACGTACATGATTTGCCAAGAGTGCAACACGGAGCACCACAGGAGGCGGCTGGATGAAGGATAGGGTGTATAAGAGTGATTACAGCATAAAGCTCCATAATTACGAGCATTCGCATTTGGTCGTTGAGAGCTTCGAGAGCTTTGTGCGTTCTTTTGACAGAGATCCGGCTAGACACAACAGCGGGGATCTTTGGGTTGACGAAGGCGCTCCAGACATGCGCGGCAAGACCCCGAGCGAAGGTTGGTACGAATTCGCAAAGGAGGACCAATTCGGCAAAGACATCATTGAGTCTGCCACGCGGCTACTTGACCGTGGCTGGGAGGCTGGCGCAAAGAGGATTACCAAGATGTCCGACAAGCTCACGACAGGTGGAGGACCGCTGGGAGCTGTTCGGTCGATCAAAAGAAAGCGCAGGTGGAAAGACGAGGGCGACGAGCTTTGCCCCGACAGGCTTCACGCCGGAAAGCTCGACGTCGCTTGGTCAGGCCCGGAAAGGAACAGCCCCGGGGTATTTGGAAACGCCGTCAATATCGGCATCCAGTTCGGAGGCAACTGTAGCCTGTCGGCCGAGCAGCTTTTTTGGAACGGGGCAGCGGGGCTTGTTATTGCCGATGCGCTTTCCTCCCAGGGCTACCAAGTCTCTATCGTGGGGCTTTCCGGGGTCGAGGTGTGTGACACGAGCGATCTGTCGCTCAACGTGATTGTCCTCAAGGACTTCGGGGAGCACCTATCCGTAGACTCTCTGGCCTCTGTCGTCTGCCACGCGGGAGTCTTTAGAACCTTTGGGTTTATGACCCGGTTCGCCTCTCCTATCCGTCTCTCTGGCGGCTTGGGCAGATCCACGGATGTAACGTGCGCCTCGCTAAAGCTTCACCGTAGGAAGCTCGAAGAGGTCATCGGTTTCGGCAAGGTGCTTATCCCGAAGGCGGCTTACAGCAAAGAAGCCTGTGAGGCGTCGATCGAGGAGTTTCTGAAAGAAAACAACCTAATTTAGGTGGAAGGACAGGTGCATATATGGGTATGTTCGAGAACCTCTTTGGCAAGGGCAAGATGGCAAAGGTCAATGTGACGGGAATCGTCGCCTTCGTTATCGCGAGGGAGGGGAGCACGATCAGAGCCAAGTTCCCAGACGTCAGCGAAGAGGAGTACGGCCGCCTCTGTGCGATGGTGCAGATTATTGCCGTAACGATTGCGGTGAACCTCAAAGTCTTTGGGGCACATGGGATGATTCAGCGCGTCGACGTCAAGAAGTTCTTGAAGAACTGCGGGTGTCCCGACGATAGCATCGATCAAATTATGGAGGTCGTCAACGGAACGGCAGACGCGGCTGACTGCCTGTTCGAGCCCGTAAACGAAGACGGCGATACAGCCTATGACGCATTCAGCAAGGCCATGGAGCAAATGAAAGAGAGTCAGAAAAAAGATGATTAGCGAAAGCCAAAAGCAACAAATCTGGGACCTCTATAAGGCCAACAAAGAGAAGGCCTTGGAGGTTATTGCCAGGATTGAGTCCAATCCTCCTAGCGGCATCGCCGAAGAGGATTGGGACACCCTCAAGTCCCTAGGAGCCTCTAACGAGCTACTGCTCAAGCTTGCCCTGGGCTGGGAGCCCCCGACCGTTACGGATCCCCCGCCGGAGACATCGGAAGATCCGCTTCCGCCTATCCCGCGGAAGCCCGGCAAGAACGACAGCAGCTCTCAGTACCCGCTAAAGGCTATCGACCTCAACAAGTGGGACGTCTATGACGTCGCCGCCGGGGACCGGCACGACAAGATCCACTTGTTCAACTCCGACCACATCGCTGTTCACCACGGGGTCAAAGACGGCATCCTGGATGACGCCATTATCTCCAACTCGCATGTAAGCAACTGCAAGATGTGGGCTGGCCGTGTCTATAGGCTTGCAGAGCTTCGATACGACAACGTCACGATCTGGGGTATCGAAAGAGAGCACGGCCTTTACGGCAACATGGCGGGCGGCCTGTTCCACGACCCCGAGAATGAAGTCGCTGTGCACATCGACCGATGTCTATTCGAGAACATCGGCGGGCAGGGCTATCAGTTTGTCCTGGAGGAAGTGGGCAACGACACCCCCTGGGCCCCCAATCCCTTCTTGCGTATCAATGAGACGCCCGATTGGGAGGAAGACGTGCAGCCCGGGGGCTGGATTATCTGCGACAACTCGATCTTCCGGTACACGGCGCAGCACTCAAGCCGGGGCTCTTTCTGTTTGAGCCACTTCCGAACCCGGAATCACGTCGCTATCCGAGGCTGCAAGATCGACAACAGGTACTACGCCAACGGGAACGTACGCGACGTTTGCCGTGGACACATCCTTGTCCAGGGCGTTCAGGAGTACAAAGACGCTCTTGGTAAGACCCGTCCTCAGTGGGACCGCCACGTCGTCATCGAAGACAACGAGTTCTTCGGCAACGACTTCAATCAGCCCCTTTTCTTGCTAGAGAAAGGTCTGGCTGACATTCGCATTCGTCGCAACGAAAGCTACTCCACCGGAGGGCAGGACTTCTTGCGGGTCAACCTCAAGCCCGGAGGCAATCTTACGATCGAAGATTGGTATGGCCCCGGGAAGCTGGAGCTGAACGGCAAGCTCGTGGCAAACCTCGAAGACGGATTCCAAAGCTAATGCTCAAAATACCCACTCTCTTTGTGAGGAACTCCAGATTCTATGTCTCAGAAGAATGGGAGGAGAAGTGCCTTTGGGTTCGCGACGGCGAGGGCGTAGCCACCGAGAAGATCGATGGGACGGCCTGCCTTATCAAGAACAAGAGGCTGTACAAGCGACGCACGGTCAAGAACGCAAAACCCCCCGCTGACTGGATTCACGCCTCTCTTGATCCCTCAAAAAGCTCGGGGCCGGGATGGGTGCCGGTAAGGCGCGACGTCAAGGCGGACCAATGGCATATTGAAGCCTGGGACGCCCTAGACAGAGAGCCCGACAACATCGACGGGACGTATGAGCTGGTTGGCCCTTACGTACAGAAGAACCCGTACTTCCTAAAGAGCCACCTGCTTGTCCCTCACGGGACAGCTGCCGAGCTGGACGTCCCGGACAGGAGCTACAAGGGCCTAAGGGAGTTTCTCTTTGCGAGCGAGATCGAAGGCATCGTTTTCGTCCACGAGGACGGACGGATGGCTAAGATCAAGCGCAAGGACTACGGGCTCGGATGGCCCCTTCCGGCCCATAGGGGCTAGTCGTCCGAGAGCAGCTCTTTTACGGACAGCAGGTACCCGAAAGAAAGGACGTCTGCCGGGTAGGGGCTTGGCTGGTTCGCGTTGATCTGGAGCTGATACACGATCTTGAACACATGCCCGCCCTGGAAGTTCGGTCCCGAGCTGTTTGAGGAGTCGTGTTGAAGCGTGTGCCGGAAGTTGAATCCGTCGTCATCCTCTTCCCATTCCCCTGCAAAGGAGATCGTGGAGAGGACGACATCGGATCTAGTGATCGCGCTATCACTAAACAGAGCGGCAGCGGGTGTGACGCTTGTCACGTCATAGACAGACACCGACACCCCGTTAGAGCTATTCACCATGCTCTGCGTCACGAGGTCGTTCTGGACGTTGACTAGCCGAGCAAGAGCGGTGAAGTTGCTCCCCTCTGTGATCGATACCTTCTTGAAGTGCATTTAGTATCCCCCGCCCTGCCGTTTAGCTCTTGGCATAGACGATGAGAGCCTCTCGCTCATCAGTTTAGCGATAGCGAGGGCTTTTGACTTAGAGAAGGCCGGGCCCACTCTCTGCCCAGAAAACAGTCCAGCGCTGACAGCGGCGGGATCGAGGGCGGCGCTGGAGATATTGGGATATCCGATCACTCCCTTGCCCACGGTCAGGAACGCTATCGGCCCCATATCCCATGACGGCTGGTCTCCCGCCGCGTGAGCCACGCCATCGAAGCCCAGCGCCTCTCCGTCATACCAATTAGCAGAGACGTCCTGGCCTACGTCGATACAGGGGCTCCCATCGGGGTAATTTGCGACCGGAGCCTGCAACGTAAAGCCGTTCGTGCTCGGCCGAGACCAGACTTCGCTCTCATCTAGGTTGATGAGGGAGTTAGCCCCGCTAGCGGTGCTATCACCGGAGCCGCAATAGGTGAAGACGGACGGTGTCGCGGCTTGATTGAAGTCAATGATCCCCGAGTCAATAACGATATTGTTGCGGCAGTCGATGTTGGCCCCGAGGTTCGCCCCGATGCCCTGGTCAGGCACGTTGCTGAAATAGATGTTGAACGCTAGGCAGTTATAGAACCTAACGGTCGAAAC
>FUIF01017037.1_pt1 | contig 46591 bp, 61 predicted proteins | sample 1003461 | NCBI WGS metagenome assembly FUIF01 (sample SAMEA80401918, study PRJEB19352) | marine metagenome
GGCCCGCGAGCGCGCGCTTTGCGCCATTTTTGGTATCGAAAATCGCGTTTCGTGATCGCAATGGCCATGCGCCTGCCAGACGTCGCCAGCGCCCCCCTACGACGATTTCGCGTCAATTCGATGTCTACGCGCACAGGGGGTGGTCTATCGCGTCCCGACGCGATAGGCTGCGTCCCTATGGCGATGATCGACCCGCGCAAGCTGTCGCCTCATGAGCGCAATTCCCGCCTCCACGGGAAGGCGCAGATCGAGGATTTGAAGAACTCGATTCGCGAGTACGGATTCGCGAAGCCGATCGTCGTGGACGAGAACAACGTCATCCTCGCGGGTCACGGCGCATGGGTCGCTGCGATGGAGCTGAAGGAGGCCGGTGAGCTGAACACCGTGCCGATTCATCGTCACAAAGGCCTGAGCGAACAGCAGAAGCGTGCCTACCTGATCGCAGACAACCGCCTCGGGGAGCTGTCCCGGTGGGACAAAGACCTGCTGAACGAGGAACTGCAGGACCTCGATCTCTCGGATATGAACTTCAAGCCACGGGAGCTGTTCGAGAAAGGCACGAAGAAATCGACCGAGAACGTCAGCCTCGGTGACGATCGATACCTGTTGCAGATCGAGGTCGCGACGGAGAAAGACCTCGAAGCGCTGTACACCGAACTCAACGAGCGCGGTATGGCATGCACGATCCTGAGCTGATAACGCTTGATCTGAACTCGCCGCCGCAGCGGGTACGCGTGGACGTGCCTTCCGACGAAGACTTTCGACCGTGGATGCACGCCGCAATGAAGTGCTACTGCGCTTCCATGCGGGAAAAGCCATTTGAGCGCGCCCCGATGGGTTGGCACGCTCTGGTGCGCGGATTTTTTGCAGCACAGGGCACCGATCGACGCGTTTTTCAGGACGAACCGTGCCCGGCGTTCACGAAATGGGACGGCGACCGCGTCATGGTGTGTCTCACCGGGGGCAAGGACTCGGTGCTGATGCTGCTGGAAATGATCGAAGCACGCGGTGCCGACAACGTGATCGGGTTCTATGTCGATGGGCTGAATCGCTCCGAGGCGTCCTACGAACGCGCTGCCGTGTCGGCGATCTGCGAGAAACACGGTGTTCGATACGCGATTGCGCGCGCTCAGGTGTCAGGAGCGAAGAACCGCACAGGGCACCAGATCGGCTTGCGCGATCAGCTCGTCCTGACGATGGCGATGATGTATGCGCGGTACTTTGAGGCGAACAGCTTCGCGATGGGGATTCACTTCGACGAACACGACGAGACGGCCCCGACGTGGAGTGAGAGCGCGACGGCGATCGGGTTGTGGAGTGAGCTGACAGGCTTCACGGTGCACACGCTGCCGATCGACGAGCTGGCAATCATCAACCGCATGATCGAGCACCACATGGACACGCTCGAAATGACGGTGAGCTGCTACACGCAACGCAATTTCCGCGAGTCGCAGCACGCGCGCATGGTGAAGAAGTTCCCCGATTCGTGGGTGCATCCCAACGGGTGCGGAATCTGTAACAAATGCCTGCGGATACAGGGCGCGGTTGCGCTGCACCGGGGCGACACGGCGATGCTCGATTACGTGATGACGCGCCACGAGAAAGACTTCCCTGATGAACCGACGCTGAGGCTGATTCGTGACCAGATACAGTCTGCTGCTTGAATCCGAGCCGTGTGATTCGTTTCGGTGCCGCAAGGCCGCGAACTCGCTCGACATCGACGTTAAGGAAAAGCTGACTCATTCGTTCGAGATCGAAGCCGATCTGGATTCACCCTACAACGTAGGGGTAATCGTCGGCGCATCGGGCAGCGGCAAGACGACGCTCGCCTCGCACGTCTGGGGCGTCGATGCGCTGAAACGTCATTTGGATCCAAACGAGCCGGTCATCGATCAGTTCCCCTCGGAGATGGAGTACGACGACTGCGTGCGATTGCTTACGGGCGTCGGGCTGACGAGCGTGCCGTGCTGGATACGCCCTGCGGTGACGTTGTCGAACGGGCAACGTGAGCGCGCGGAGATTGCGCTGAAGATGGCCGACACGGGCACGTTCGCCGTGATCGACGAATGGACGTCCGTGGTCGATCGAACGGTCGCCAAAGTGATGTCGCACTGCATACAGCGATGGGCGCGCAAAACGGAGCGCCGCGTGGTTCTGGTGACGTGTCATTACGACGTGCTCGAATGGCTCGAACCGGATTGGGTCATCGACTGCAATCGTCAGACGTTTGACGATAGGAGGTCGGTTCGGCAACCCCGAAGCGAACAACTCACCTTCGACGTCCGAGAGGTCGACCGATCCACATGGCGAGGTTTTGCGAAGTATCACTATCTGAGCAACCGATTGCCTGCGGGGAAGATACGCACCTTCGGGCTGTTCTATGGCGACGACCAGATCGGGTTCCAGTGCTACGCGAATTACGTGCCGCACCGCCCGGGCAAACGTCAGATGGTCATGCACAGCAACCGCGTCGTGATTCACCCGGACTACGTGGGTCTGGGCCTCGGGATGAAGCTCGTCAACGAGACGGCCGCACTGATGCACGCCGAGGGCTTCGAGATACACGCGAAATTCAGCTCGATCCCGCTGTTCAAAGCGAGGATGAAAGACCCGAATTGGGTGTTCCTCGGCAAGAAGCGCGATCACAAAGTGCTCGTGGGTGGCAATATGTCGCGCGCGACCGGGTTTCGACTCGACGTTACGACCTACAAATTCAGGTATGAGCCATGCCAGCTTTGAGTTTCAAAAAGACCGCTGTTCCGCTGATTCGCAAGGGCATCAAAACGCGCACTTGTCGCCGGAAACGGAAGAACCCGATCAAAGCGGGTGATGAATTGCAGCTCTATGTCGGGATGCGCACCGCGCAGTGCAAGCGGATCGGCACGGGGCGTTGCAGGAAAGTACAGGACGTTGAGATCGATCGAAAACGATTGCGGCTCGACGGACGCGTTCAGGGTTTCGATCGTCGCGAGATATTCGCGCACGAGGAAGGGTGTGGATCGTGGGACGAGTTTGTGGACATCATTGACGCAATTTACGGTATCCCGTTCGAAGGAGTGATGATCCAATGGAAGCTGATCGACCCGAGCCTACCTACGGAGTAAAGACGATCGCGAACCTGCTGATGCTGACGCCGCGACGCGTGCAGTATCTCGTTCAGGAAGGCGTGATCCCGAAGCCGTCGCGAGGGGAATACCCGCTGGTCGGATCGATTCAGGGCTACATCCATTACCTGCAATCGCAGCTCGCAAAGGGCGCAAAGAAGCTCGACGAGGACGCGCGGCTGAAGACCGCACAGGCGAATCTGCGCGAACTCGAGTTGGAGAAAGCGCGTGGCAATCTGCTGGATCGCGACGACGTGAAGGACACGGTATCCGAGGTGATGTCGGTGATGAGCGCCGAGGTGGGCGCGATGCCGTCACGCGTTTCGGTAGACTGTGTCGGCAAGAGCGCAACGGAGATCAAGAAGATACTCAGCGATGAAACGCGGCACGTTCAAGAAAACATCGCCAAAGGACTTGCGAAGTTTGGCGCAGCTCTGCGACGAATGGCTTCCACTCGTTCAACCGGCAAAAAGAAGACCACCCGACGAGTGGGCGGACGAGGAAAGAGTGCTGCCAGCCGGTCACGCGGAGCCGGGTCCGTTTCGAAGTCGTAGAACCCCGTACATGGTGCCCCTTCAGCGGGCGTGTCATGGTCCGTGGAAAGGCATCGTCGGCGTCATGGGTTCCCAGATGGGGAAGACCGACTCGATGGCGAATATGTTCGGTGCAAAGCTCGATGACGATCCTGCGCCGCTGATCTATCTCGGCCCGACTCGTAACTTCGTCGAACGAACGTGGGAGCCTCGATTCATGGATATGATCGAGTCCACGCATCACCTGAAGAACAAGATCACGCGCGGCAAAACGCTGTCGAAAACTCAGAAGACGATCGCCGGGGTCAAGGTGTCATTCGCATGGGCGGGGTCTGCCGCAGCCGTCGCGGGTGAGCCAGCCGCGTACGTATTCGTGGACGAACGCGATCGAATGGGCGGTGACGTCGAGGGCGAGGGCGATCCGGTTGCGCTCGCCAACGCTCGGCACTCAACGTACCCTGACGGCAAGACCATCGTTTTCAGCACGCCACTACACGGGACAGTGGACGTATACATTCACCCAGACACCGGCCTCGAACACTGGAAGGTTGCAGACTCCGAAGAAGTGCAATCACCGACGTGGAGGCTATGGCAACGCGGCACGCGTCACGAATGGATGGTTCCGTGCAAGCATTGCCACGAGTATTTCGCGCCGAGATTTCGGCACCTGTGGTGGCCGGACAGCAGCGAACCCGGCGACCTCGACGAAAAGAATGTGCTGTTGACGTGTCCGCACTGCGGCGCGCAGATGTCCGAAGACGACAAAGGTGCGATGAACGAAGCGGGTCAGGCGGTTGCACCCGGCCAGTGGGTCACGGACGGCGAAGTGCATGGCGACCCGCCCACAAGCGACTGGTACACGTTCTGGGCGTCGGGGCTGATGTCGCCGTGGCGATCGTGGGCGAACAACGCGCGCGAGTACGTGGCCGCAGCACACGAAGGCGACAGCGAGACGATCCAGACGATCACCAACACCCGATTCGGAGAGCTGTATTCGATCTCGGGTGAAGCGCCGCCGTGGGAGGACGTTGCTGCGCTGCGGCTCGATTACGCACAAGGCACGATCCCCGAGGGTGTCGCAACGCTGTTGCTGACGGTAGACGTGCAGAAAGAGCGCCTTGTGTACGTCGTGCGCGGCTGGTCGCGCTCAAAGAACATGGAATCGTGGCTCATTGAATGCGGCGAGATATTCGGTGACACGTCAGGGCAACAGGTCTGGGACGAGCTGGCGGTGTTTCGCACGCGCACATGGGGCGAGCACGATCAGTTCACGATCAAGCGCTGTTTCGTCGATCAGAAGTACCGCACCCAATACGTGTTCGATTTCTGTAACACGCATCGCATGTGGGCGTACCCCGTGGCAGGCCGTCTGCCGCAGACGAATACGCCGGAAGCGCAGCGACCACTCAGCGCGTCAGCGATCGAAGTCAACGAACGCGGCAAGACGATCAAAGCGCAGGGACAGGGATTGCAGCGATGGACGCTCAACACCGATTATTTCAAGCGGTGGATTCACGATCGCGTCGCAGTCGGAAACGACGGCGGTTTTCATATCTCAGCCGACACAAGTGACGATTACTGCAAGCAAATGGTCAGTGAGGCCCGAATCGTCAAACCCAACGGGCGCGTTATGTGGCTCCTGATCTCTCGCGACAATCACTATCTCGATTGCGAGATGATGCAGGTCGGTTGCGCCTATAGCCTGCGTCTGCAACACTACAGCGGCAGTGGCGGCACGGAAGCCCCGAAACGACCGCAGGACGTGATCCAGCAGGTTGCCCGAAGACCGGGTTGGGTCAACAAACGCGGAGGATGGATGCGATGAGCGGGATAACGCTCGCACAGGCTCAGAGTCAGCTCGACGCACTACTCGAAGCGCAGTCGAATAATCTGCTGACGGTGACGATCGGTAATCGCTCCGTGTCGTATCGAAGCGCCGAAGACATACAGGCGCAGATCAATTACTGGCACCGCATCGTGAATGACCTCACGCGCGTTGCAGGAAACGAACCGCGTCACGGGTTCAAAGTGGCAAATTTCCAGAGAACTCAATAGCTATGGGTTGGTTCAACCGTTACATCGTCGGTTCGTTTTCACCCATGATGGCGCTCCGTCGTGAGCGTGCGGCTGCGGGCCTGAAGGCGTACTACGAAGCAGCCGATCCGTCGCGGCTTCGCAAGACACGCAGCAACAACGCGTCAGCGAATGTCACCAACGAGCGATCGGGAACGAAGCTGCGGGAGCTTGCTCGGCACTTCGAGGAAAACTTCGACATTGCGAGCGGTGCGCTCGATGTGCTGACGTCGAACACGATCGGGCCGGGGATCATCCCTGCGCCGCTGATCGAGCTGACAAACGACGAACCGGCAGACGACTTGAACCAGCAACTCATGCTGTTGTGGAACGACTGGATCAAAGGCGCGGACGTCACCGGCCAGTTCGACGCGTATTCGTTGCAACGCATCGTGGCTCGCACGATGTTCAGGGACGGAGAGTGCTTCGGTCAGCGCATCGTCGGGTTGAAGCGTGGTCTGAATCACGGCACAACGTTGCCGTACTCGATCGAAGCATTCGAGCCGGATTTCGTGCCGCTCGATTACAACGAGGCGAGCAAAAACATTCGTCAGGGGATCGAGCACGATTCGTGGGGGCGACCGCGTCGTTATCATCGATTCAAGCAGCATCCCGGCGAAGGTTTGTATTCGTACATCGAGAAATCGAGCGAAACGATAAGCATGAACGCTGTGAACGTGATGCACCCGAAACTGGTGAAGCGATTGCACCAGACGCGCGGCATCACCGTGTTCGCTTCGGTTATCAGCCGACTCGACGACATCAAGGAAATCGACGAGTCCGAGCGCGTCGCATCACGCGTGGCTGCGGCAATGGCCGCTTACATCAAAAAGGGCACGCCCGATCACTACACGAGCGCCACGCTCGATTCGAACGGCAACCCGGAGTATCGGGAACTCGATCTGGTTCCCGGCATGATCTTTGACGACCTGTTGCCCGGTGAGGAAATCGGGACTATCGACAACAATCGCCCGAACTCGAATCTGATCTCGTTTCGCGATTCGCAGCTCCGCAGCGTCGCCAGCGGTCTGATGACCAGCTATAGCTCGTTGAGCAAGAATTACAACGGCACGTACTCCGCACAGCGGCAGGAACTCGTCGAACAATTCAACGTCTATCGCGCGCTGTCGAACAATTTCATCTATCGATGGTGTCAACCCGTGTGGGAATCGTTCGTGGACGCAGCCATTGCGTCAGGAGCGGTAGAACTGCCCTCGAACGTAGATCGATCGACGTTGCACAACGCGAGCCACACAGCGCCCCCGATGCCGTGGATCGACCCGGAATCCGAGGTGAACGCTTTTATGGCAGCCGAGGACCGCCTGTACGAGTCAAAGTCCAGCATCATTCGGCGGCGTGGTGGCGTGCCAGACGAGGTGTGGCGCGAGATCGAACGCGACAACGAGCATTTGCAGCGTCGCGGTTTGACACAGGCGGCATCGAACCCGGAAACTTCGCCCGAACCGGATGACGACGACACGGATGAAACCGTCGATGACGTCGCAGAGCGCACAGCGCGAGCCGTCGTCCGTATTCAACGCAGGAGAGCGTAATGACGATCAAAGTGGTAGCCGAGAGCGATAGTCAGGCCGAGATTCTGATTATGGATGTCATCGGTGCGGACTTCTTTGGAGAGGGCGCCAGCGCGAAGCGCATCAAGGAAGACCTCGACGCACTCGGGAACGGCATCGACCAGATCACCGTTCGTATCAATTCACCGGGCGGCAACGTCTGGGACGGACTCGCAATTTTCAATCTGCTGAAGGGTCACGACGCCGAGGTTCGCGTCATCGTCGAGGGGCTGGCCGCTTCAGCCGCATCGGTCATCGCAATGGCTGGCGATGAGATCGTCATGGGCGAAGGCACGATGATGATGATCCACAACCCGTACACGCTGGCGATGGGTGACGCGAAGCAGCTCCGCAAAGCCGCAGACACGACCGATCAGGTCGAAGCCGAGATGATCGGCGTCTACGCTCGACGCACCGGACAGTCACGCGGCGACATCGACGCGATGATGGAAGAAGAAACGTGGCTCAACGCCGAGACAGCCGTGGAGATGGGCTTCGCTGACACAGCGATGGAAGGGGAGCCGGTCGAGATCGCGGCGAAGGCTGAGTGGGCCGGTATCGTTTCGCACTTCAAGAAATTCGACGAGTTCGTGAAGGCACAGCACAAAGCGAACCCGCAAATGGATTTGCCAATGGTGGCAAGCGTTGAGGTGGCACCGGAAGGGCCGTTGCCGCTACAATCCGGGGCGAACGCTCCACAGGAGACAGAGGAACCAATCATGGATGAACCGAACGTTACAGCGTCCGAGGACCAGATTGCTCAAGCGAAGGCGGAGGCGCTGAAAGCTGAAACGCAGCGTCGGTCCGAAATCCGTGGAGCATTCACCCCCTTTGCTGACGCACACACCGAACTGCTGAACGAATGTCTGGATGACCCGACAATCTCGGCAGATCAGGCGCGCACAAAGTTGCTCGCTGCTATTGGTCAGCCTGCGGCCCCGGTCGCACCCGACACGACCGTTGTGCCGGGCGCTGATACGCGCGACAAGTTCATGGCCGGTGCACAGCACGCGATCATGGCGAAGCTCGGATACGAGAAACCCGAGGAAGGGAACGAGTTCCGAGGGCTGACGCTGTGGCAAATGGGTGCGCAGGCACTCAAGAATGCCGGTATCAGTGTTCAGGGACTCACGCCGGATGGCATCGCACGCAAAGTGCTCGCGGTTCATTCGACGAGTGACTTCCCGCAACTGTTGTCGAACACGGCTGGCAAGGTGCTCCGTGACGCTTACGGGAATCACCCCGATACGTGGCGCTCATGGTGTGCGACCGGACAGGTTTCGGACTTCAAGATTCACCCGCGCATTCAGCTCGGTTCGTTCCAGAACCTGCAAACCATCCCCGAGGGTGGCGAGTACAAGAGCGGAACGATCAGCGAGAGCTATGAGAATGCGCAGGCCGAGACGAAGGGCCGCAAAATCGCAATGACGCGCCAGATGCTCGTCAACGACGATCTCGGTGGCTTCAACCGTCGCGCGCAGCTCATGGGTCGTGCCGCAGCACGCACCGTCAACGAGGACGCCTACGCGTACATGATGTCGAACTCGCAGGCGGGACCGACGTCAACGGACACGGGTGCGTTCTTTAACTCGACGGCCGTCACGACTGCCGGTGGTCACGCGAACCTCGCAGGGTCCGGTGCAGCGCCGTCGGCAACGACGATCGCCGCTGGTCGTAACGCGATGCGCAAGCAGAAGGATTCAGGCCTGAATGAGACGCTGAACATTCTGCCGCGCACGATCGTGGCTCCGATCGCGCTCGAGGATTCGATCTGGACGCTCATCAACTCGGCAACGGACATCGCGCAGGCGAACCCGCAGCGCCGCAACTACGTGGCTGACGTTGCACGGCTGAATCTGGTGACCGATCCGTACATCGACACGGTCAGCGCAACGGTCTGGTATCTGTTCGCAGACGTCATGGACGCTGCTGCCGCATTCGAGGTCGTGTTCCTCGACGGTGTGCAGGAGCCGTTCGTGGACGACATGGTTGACTTCGAAACCGACGCGATGCAGTTCAAGGTACGTCTCGACTACGGTATCGCCATCGGCGACTGGAGAGGCGGCTACCAGAACCCCGGTGCGTAATCGGTAACGGAACTCAGGAGCAAACGATATGACGACTTTGGGAGTACAACGCGGTGACGTGATCGATCACACTCCGGGCAGTGCAGTTTCGTCTGGTGATGTTGTCGAACTCGGCAACACCATCGGCGTCGCGCTGACCGACATTGCAGCCGGTGCCACTGGCGCGGTTGCAGTCGAGGGTGTGTTCACGTTGCCAAAAGTCTCGGCGGCAGTGTTCGCGCAGGGTGAAAAGCTGATCTGGGATACGAGCGCCGGTGCGTTCGATGACAGCTCGGCCACGCCTGCAACGGGTGACATCACAGGCGCAGCGGTTGCTGTGATCGCGGGAGCGAACACGGAAACCACCTGCACGGTGAAGCTCACTCCGGGCAACACGACCGTCACGTAATTCAACGCAGTAGCACTCGCGTAGATAGGGCAGGCGGCGCGTGACGCTGGAAACTCACAGCACACGCGTCGCCATGCTCAAAGCACTCGGCGCAGAACAGGTCACGATCAACGGCGATCAGCTCGTTTGGGGTCTGTTCAACGATCAGCCGAAACTGACCGACTTCGGAGATCGCGAAGTCTGGGGTCAGGAAATCACCCTCACGCTGTCACAGGACGATGCAGGCGATTGTTATCGCGGGATGCTGATCGTCATCGACGGCAGAAATTACACCGTGTCGGAGACACCCGTGAATGAAAACGGCATGGTGATCTGTCCGCTTGCGAAGGCGCACTGATGCCAGAACATCGCGCATTGCAGGTCTTGAAGGCCGCGCGCGACATCCTGATCGCCGCGCAGACGTACGCCGGTTCGAATGTCGAGATCGGGCGCGTAGCGCGAATCGACGAAGGCGGCGCGATCGATATATGGCTCGGACCGGATACGCCCATCAACGAGTTCGGCACCGATAACACGCAAACGATCGATAGCACGCTGATGGTGTATGTCGATCTGCACGCTCGGTCGCCCGAGCACCCGGAACTTGTACTCGAACGCATCATGCAGATGCGCGCGGAGACGCACGCGGCTCTGCTGGCTGATTACACGCTCGGCCTCGCGTTCGTGATTTCGTGTCGCTATCAGGGCGCGGAAGATTTCTCCCCGGACAACGTTGGAGACAACGTCGGGGCGCTGCGCACGGTATGGGACATCGCCTATCGAATGGACTATAGTGACCCCGCAACATGAGGACTCAGTGATGGGAAGCCGAACACTGCAACCGAGTGACCCCGAAGCCAAACGCTACGAGGACATTCGCAAATCAAATCTGGAACCGGGCAAGGAATGGCGCGGCACACAGGAAGCGGACGAACCCGAGTCCGACGACGACGAAGACACGGAGGATTAACCGATGGGATTTTCAGTCCGCGAACAAGCTATTTTTGTTGAGGTCGAGTCCGTACGCGGCACGGCTGAAACACTGGTCGGCGCAGACATCGTGCAGGTCCAGAATCTTACGATGAACCCGGTGGCTGACCTTCGGATGATCGAGCGAGAAATCATTCGTTCGTCATTGAACCCGGAGCAGGCCGTCTACGGTGGCGCTCTGATCGAGTTGCAGTTCGACGTCGAGCTGAAGGGCAGCGGAGCCGCAGGCACAGCGCCTCGGTACGGTGACCTGTTGCGAGCGTGCGGTTGCGACGAGACGGTCGTGGCGTCGACCTCGGTGACGTACAACCCGCTCAGCGATTTGTCAGCGCACGAAACGGTGACGATCGGCTACAAGGAAGGCGACAACTACCGGCAGGTCCGAGGCTGCATGGGAACGTTCTCGATCAACGCCACGGCTGGCGAGTACGGTCGAATCACGTTCAACATGAAGGGCAAGGTCGAGTCTGAAGCCGAGTCCGCTGCCCCTACTGGCTCGTTTGAGACGACTGTGCCGCCTGCGTTCCTCGGCGCTACGTTTACGATCGGCGGCTTTTCAGCACCGATCGAGACGGTGACGATGGACATCCAGAACACCGTGACGCCGGGTATCAACCCGAACAACGCGGACGGCTTCTCGGATTTCGTTCGCGTCACGGCTCGCAATACGCAGGGCACGGTGAACCCGGAAGTCGAAGCTATCGGTACGAAGGATTACGTCGATATTCTGCGGCAGGGAACGTCGCAGGCGATTGCCACGGGCGTCATAGGTGGCACAGCGGGGAACCGTTGGGCGTTGACGATCGGGCAGGCGTATTTCCGAGAGATCGGTTCCGGCGATCGTGACGAGCTGCTGACGTTTGAGATCGGCTTTGGCGCTGCCGACACGGACGGCACGGACGATTTCTCGCTGCAACTGACGTAGACTCAGCACCGGCACGCCCTGCCGGGTTCGAACCTCTTTCGGCGCGGCAGGGAAGCTGGCCCACATTGAGTGGCAGGGCGTGTCACCTTTAATCGTGACAATGAGGCCCGACCCATGACTGACATCTCCAGCGCCACGCTGACGCCGTACTGGTACACACCCAAAACCGATAACGACGACGGTGTGAAATTCAAACTGAAGCCACTGACTCAGCCGCAATTGATGGAGCTGAGCGATTCGCACGACGACAAAGGCATCCCGACCAATGGGACGTTCTATCTCGCCGGGTGTATGGCGATTGAAGGTGGTCGCGAGATCGACGGTCTGACGGTCGATGGGAAACCGGCGTCGTGGATGATTCACAAAGACCTCGTTCCCAATGTTTGGGTTCTCGAATGCGGCGTCGATGTGTACGTGAAGTCCGTCGGCTCGGAGGAAATCGAAAAAAACTCATAATGGCTTGCGCGGTAGCGCGTGAGCCGAAGAACTTCCCCTGCCATGAATGCGATTGCCTCGATGGGCGTCAGCCGCACGGCGGTCTGTGGAAGATACCCGAGGCGGGTATCGTGTCAGACGTGTGCTTTCGGCGTCTGATCACGCCGTTCTCGATGCAAATGCTGGATTTGTATCGGCATTACCAGAACGGGCTGCTGCCCTTTGCCGGTGGACTGTACGATCAACCGGCTGCATACTTTCGGGCAATGTCGGTCATTGACTCATGGATGAAGAAGAGTGGCTGATCCACGCGCACGAGTAATCCTTGAAGCGAAACGACGCGGCGACGGTGCGTTTAAGACGTTCGACGCCGATCTGAAACGCATCGCGACACGTGCAGGACTCGTTGGTGCCGCAGCCACAGCGGCATTCGCAGCCGTCACCAAAGCCAGTTTCGAGACGATCGACAACCTCGCAAAGACCGGCGACAAGCTCGGCATCCTTCCTGACCAGCTCGCAGGGCTGCAGCTCGCAGCCGAACAATCTGGCGTTGGCATCGATAAATTCAACATGGGCCTGCAACGCATGGTGCGTCGCATCGCTGAGGTCGCGACGTTCGGTCGTGGTGAAGCGATCCCTGCACTCGACGCGTTGGGCCTGTCGGCTGAACAGCTCGTCAATCTGCCGGTCGAGGAACAGTTTCGCCAGATCGGTGAAGCGATGCAGGGCGTCGAGAATCAGGCGCAGCGTGTGTCGATCGGTTTCAAGCTGTTCGACTCCGAAGGTGTTGACCTGATCCGCACGCTCGAAGGCGGTCGTGAATCACTCGATGCATTTCAGGCGGAGGCCGAACGGCTCGGCCTTGCGGTCAGTCGTGTCGACGCCGCAAAGATCGAGCAGGCCGTCGATGCAATGAACCTGCTCAAGCGCGCCGTTACGGGCGCAGCCAATTCGGTTGCGATCGAACTCGCGCCCGCAGTGACGGCGATCGCTGATGCGTTCCGATCGGCATCGACTGACGCCGTGACGATGCGCGACGTCGCGCGCGGCGCGATCGATTCGATTGCGGTCGGTGTCGGCATCGTTGCCGATGCGTATCGCGGGTGGGAATTCATTCTGTCGCTGCTGAAAGTGTCGTGGCTCGACCTGCAGGTGAACATCACGGGTGGCATGGCGGTTATTCAGGAAGCCGCACACGAAACGCGACAGTTCCTCGAACGGCTGGTGCCCGGTGATCCGCTCGGTGATCTGAAACGCGAACTCGTCAGCGTTGAGCAGGGGATGCATTTCGTCAGTCGCAGCTCCGATGATTGGGCTGAGTTGTCACAGCGCGCCGAAGAACTGCGTGAACAAATTGCGGAGATGGAAGCGCCCGACATCGTTGTGCCGTTACGTCGGGCGACGATGGAACTCGAAGTGCAGCGCAGCGAAGCGCTCGCCGCAGCACGTGCGTTGTCGCAATCGGAAATGCCGTCCGAAGTCATCGCAGCGAATCTGATGCAGGCGCGACTGGAAGCGGACGAAGCCGCAGCGGCCACGGCTGCACTGCGCGAGGAAATGCTCGGCGCAGCCGCGACGAATCTCGGCAACACGACGCCCGAGGAACAACGCGCACAACAGGCAGCGGAAGCAGCCGCCGCTGCATCGCAGCGCGAACTGCAGCGTGTGATCGATCTCGTGAGTTCGAAAGAAACGCTGGAGATGGCAGCGTTCGAACGCCGCAAGCAGATCGTCGAGGATGCCGTCTCGCACGAAATCATCGAACGCGCCCGCGCCAATGAAATCATCGCGTCGCTTGAGCAACAGAAGAACATCAACCTGCAGCAGATCGCACGCGAGCAATTGCTGGCGGGTGTAAATCTCACACGTGAACAGCTCGCAGCGGAACTCGGCACACTCGACGAAGCGCAGACGCTGCGGCAGGAACGCGAACGTGAATGGCTGACCTCACGACTCGAATTGTTGCGCGCCGGTCTTGAGCAGGAGTTTCTGACCGAACAGGAGTTTCGCGAAGCGTCGGTCGCAGCCCACGAGGAATCGCAGGCTCGAATCACAGCCATCACCGAAGCCGGTTTCAGTGAACGCGAAAAATTCGCCGCGAAATCATCGAAGGCGCAAACGCAACAGGTGCTCGGCTCGCTGATTCAGATGACGCAGGGCGTCGCCTCGACGAACAAAGCGATGTTCCGCATCAACAAGCTGGCCGCGGTCGCCAATGCCGTCATCAACACCGCGCAGGGCGTCACACGTGCGCTGGCCGAATACCCGCCCCCGTTGTCATTCGCGATGGCAGCGGCGCAGGCTGCGGCTGGTGCGGCCCAAATCAGTGCGATCAAGTCGACATCATTCGGAGGCGGAACGACGCCGAGCGTCGCGGGTGCTGCCCCTGCTGCGAACAATATCCCTGTGTCACCGGAGGGGTTTTTCGGGCAACAGGGCGGCGGCTCAGACAAAGGCGGTCTGGTGCTGGACGTCACCGTGCAGGGCAGCGTTGTCGGCATGGGCGGCGCCGAGGAACTGGTCGATTTCATTCAGGAGTCGCTGCGCGAGCGGCTTGAGGACCGCGACGAGGTGATATTCACGCAGAACAGCCGTCAGGGAACGGTCGGAGCAGCGTAATGCCACGAGTTCAATACACTGCGGTCGATCGTGGCCGACTCGCATCCGGTCACAGCGCCAGCACGTCGTACACGATCGAGGTCGATTTCGAAGACTTCCCAGAGTCGATGATTCGCAAAGGCGAGTTCTCGGAAACGCTCGACGGTGCAGTGGAAGGCTGGCTCGATGCCGTTGTGTATGCCTACAACATTCGAACCGACATCGTTGCGGACGCCGATCGCGAGGACTGGCTTGAATTGTTTTCGAGCGTTGCTGGCGGCGAGACGTTTCAGGTCGATTTCACCGGCACGATTGCGTCGCCGGGAACGTACGTCACGGTGGCGCTGGATGGTCCGCGCCCGACGAACGAACAGCATGTGCTCGGTTACGGCTGGCGATTTACGTTTCGATGTAAAACGGTGCCCTGATGCGTGACGACGCCGACGTTCAACTGGCGGACCGCCTTCGCGACCCGTACAACGTTGTCGGGATCATCTACCCGACCGGATCGATCTATCTGACCAACAAGACCGGCATGACCAACGTGCCGGGCAACGTCACGCAGGGCGTGCTGAAGGACATCTCATCGTCCACGCAGCGATTGTTTCCCGATGAAGGTCGCGCGACGATCGGCACGCTGACGTTCTCTGCGGTCGATCTCGATTCGGACATCACGACCGATCTCCGCTCGCAGTTCACGACGTACGGATCGCCGCGAACGCGTGAGGTCCGCGTGTTCAGCGGCAACAGCAGCGACTTCAACAATCTGACTCGCGTGGAAACCTACGTGGTCGATGACGTTGTGGAGTTCTCGCAGCGTGAATACAAATTCAAATGCTCGGATCGAACCCGTGAAGCAAAGGTGTCGATATTCGATCGAGCTACAACGCGACTGAATGCGACGCTGACCGAAGCGGCAACGACGATGACGGTGATCGATACCACCGGGTTCGACACGATGACGCACACGGCAGCGTTCACGGATGCGCCGAGCGCAACGGTCGGTTATCTGCTGGTGAAAAAGACCGGCGAGATCATTCGTTACACCGGCAAGACGGCCACCACGTTCACGGGTCTGACTCGCGGCGTGTTCAACACACAGGCCACCGAGGTCGTGATCGACGGCGCGACGGCTGCGAGCAAGCGCCCCGAGATCATCGAGTTCATCTACCTCGAAATGCCTGCGCCGCATTTGCTGTACGCGATCCTGACCGGCGTTATCAAAGGCACGGCGAACACGCTGCCCTCGACGTGGCACATGGGGATCGCGGAGGCCGATATCGACGGTGATTCGTTCGACGACATCGGCGCGGACCTGTATGACCCGGCTGACGCCACGATCGGGATGCTGCTGCGATTCACGCATCTCGATAAAGTCGATGGCAAGAAGTTCTACGAGGAACAAATCAATTTCCCTTCAGGGACGTTCCTGAGATCGAAGCTCGACGGCACGCTGCAATTGCGACGAGTGACGGCGCTGATCTCGACGGCTTCTCCGCTCGCGACGTACGCCGAAGGCGACGTAATCAGTCACGGCGCGATGAAACACAACCTGCGGCGCGTCATCAATCGGCTGCTGATTAACTGGAACTGGAATGGCGAGCGATACACACGCGCCAATCTGTTCATCAACAGCACATCGATCACGGAGCACGGCCCTGCTCCGGTTCGTGAGATCAGCCTGAAGGGGCTGCACGTATCGAGGCATTCGCTGAATACGCTGCGGCGCATATTTGATTCGGTTGTCGATCGATACGGCGCACCGCCGATCGAGATTCCGGTTCGACTGTCACGCGCCCACAACAATGTCGAAATCGGTGACGTGGTGCAGCTCGACCTCGATCGACTGCCGGATTACACCGACACGGGATCGCTGAACCGTCCGTTCGAGGTTCAGGGTCGATCGATCAACTGGCGTTCCGGTCGCGTGGATGTGTCGCTGTTCGGCTCGACGTCGCGCATCGTGCCGGATACGGGCACAGGCACGGGTGACGTTCTCGACGACACCGAGTACACGGGGATCGGCGCGACGGAACTGAGCACGGTTCTGACGATCAGCGGCGGCGCTGTCACAGCGAACGGCACGCTCACAGGCGGCTCAGACCTTCGGACCAGTGTGTTCTATTACGACGGCGATCTGACCATCAATTCGGGCGTCACGGTGACGATCACCGACAACGTCCAGCTTCGCGTTGCGGGAACGCTGACGGTTAACGGCAAGATCGACGGTGCGGGTCAGGGCATCGCAGGTGTTGTCGATCCGAACACGGTCGGGCAGGCACCGCTGGACCCGCCTACGGTGTCGCAGCCGAATTTCGGCTCGTCGATCTCTGGCGGCTCGTTCAAGCAGACCGACTCGAATCACTGGACGTGGCGCGGGTATTCAGCCGAGGGCACGTTCAGCACTGCGCCGCGACTTGATCTCGCAGTCGAGGACGGAGAGCTTGTCGGTATCCCCGCCGACATTCGTGGCACGCGTGGCGTGTATGGGTTCCCGATCCACGGGCAAAGCGGCTCGATCTTTGTCACGCGAGCGAAAGGCGGCACGGGCGGCGCTGGCGGCGCTGGCTTGTTTCTTGTCTGCCGTGGGCTTGCTTTCGGCGCATCGGGTGAGATCGACACATCGGGCGGTGACGGAATCACCGGCACAACGGCAACCCCGTTCGGGCGCACTCTCTACAGCGGCTCGGGCGCAGGCGGTATGCCGGGAATGATCTACATCATTCTCGACGGCGACGACATCACATATCCAGACACATCGAAGCTCACCGCAACGTCGGGTAATTCGCCGTTTCCCGGCACACCCGCAACTTCACCGGGTCACGGTGGCGTTGTGACGGACTGGCCGGGGGAACCGGCAACCGTTCCTGCGCAGCTTCGCGGCACCAGCGACGTCGATATGTGGGAGGCCGCGCATCTCGTTCAGTACGTGCCGACCGACGATGAACTCGGCGAGTCTGACGACGAAGTGGTTCCGATCCCGCAGAACCTTGCTGCGACCGTTGATGGCGTGACGGTGCAGCTCAATTGGGACCCGTTGCCGGAAGACCTGTACGACGTGATCGAGGTATGGGAAGCCACCACGAACGATCGCAGCGGCGCGGTGCTCGCGGCATCGGTGCTCGGTTCCACGTGGAACAGGTCGAGCGACACATCGATTACGCGGTACTACTGGGTTCGCGCTGTCAAACAGGGCGTCGGTATCAGCGGGTGGGAGCCTGACGGCGCAACGGCTGGCGTTTCCGCTACGTTCGGCGGCGCGGCAGGACCGCCCGGCGATGACGGCGTCTCGACGTTCTTTGCGTCTGTGTTCATTCGATCGGCAACGACACCGGCAACGCCGACCGCTGACGACGGACAATACAATTTCACGACGACAGTGCTGACGCCGCCGACAGGCTGGTCAACGACTGTGCCTGCCTACGACGGCAATCCGTTGTGGGAATCCAATGGCATGTTCGACATCGTCGGGCAGACTGGCATCGACACGACGGTCACGTGGAGCGCGCCCTCGAAAGTCGCAGAGGACGGCGTTGACGGTGCAGACGGCGCAGACGGTTCGGCGGGTGATGACTCGCGCACGGTGAATCTCACGGCAGGGCAGATGGCGTTCCTGTATCTCACCGACGACACGCTCGACCCTGCGGAGAATGCGAACACGACAGTCACGGCGACAGCGCTGAACACGCTGGCCACGCCGTACTATGAATTTTTCCTCAATGACGTGTCGCAGCAGGACTCGACCAGCAATACGTGGACGTATACGCCGCAGGCGAGCTACACCAACATGCCTGACAAGGTTGAGGTGCACATCACTGAGGGCGGCACTGGCGGCACGATCTACGCCCGAGATCAGATCACCATGAACGGGCTGAAACCCGGTGTGGATGCGCCGCTCGTCACACAGTCGAACGAAGCGCACACCGTCCCGGTTGTCAGCGGCTCGCCTGATTACACGGGCAGCGCGAACACGATTCGTGTGTTCATTGGCACGACTGCGCTGAGCGTCGATACGTCGGCACCGTACGCAGCCGGGTCGTTCCGCGTCAGTGCAGCAGTCGGGACCAACATCACCGTCGGCTCTCAGACGAACAACGCAAACGATGTGGCGTTTGGTGACATCACGGCGATGACCGCCGACACCGGGCAGATCGAGTACACCATCGTCGTGCAGAACAACGAGGGTCTGGAGACGACGATCACTCGCGTTCAGTCATTCAGTCGATCGAGCGACGGTGCTGACGGCTCTGATGGCGTTGATTCACGCACTGTGAACCTGACAGCAGGACAGAACGCTTTCGATTATCTGAGCGACAACACACTCGACCCGGCTGAAAATGCGAACACGACGGTGACCGCTACGGCGCTCAACACGGTCGGCACGCCGTATTACGAATTTCTTGAGGATGACGTCAGCGCGCAGAACACGACGTCGAATACGTACACGTTCACGCCCGAGGCTGACTGGAGCAACATGCCCGACAAGATCGAGGTCCGACTGCGAGAAGGCAGCGGCGTCGGTCAAATCTACGCATCCGATCAGCTCACGATCTACGGCGTGAAACCGGGCGTTGATGCGCCGCTGATCACGCAGAGCAACGAAGCACACACGGTCCCGGTCGTGTCGGGAACGCCCGACTACACCGGCTCGGGCAACGTCATCGAAGTTTATCTCGGTGATACACAGGTGCCGGTCGATGCGGTTGGGCCACCTTACGACACGCCATCGTTTCGCGTGACAGCGGCAGTCGGTTCGAACATCACTGTCGGCTCGCAAAGCAACAACGCGAACGATGTGACGTTTGGCGCGATCACCAACATGACCGCAGACACCGGCTCGATCACCTACACGATTGTCGTCAAGAACAACGAAGGCAACGAGACGAGCATCACGCGGGTCCAGTCATTCTCGCGATCGAGTGACGGCGCGGACGGCAGCGACGGCATCGACTCACGCACGGTGAATCTCACAGCCGGGCAGTTCGGTTGGGACTATCTCTCAGACAACACGCTGGACCCCGCCGAGAATGCCAACACGTCGGTGGTGGCGACCGCGCTCAACACAGTTGGCACGCCGTATTATGAATTTATCGTTGACGATGTGAGTCAGCAGAACACGACGTCGAACTCGTACACCTACACACCGCAGGCGTCGTGGGCGAACATGCCCGATAAAATCGAGGTGCACCTTCGCGAAGGCGGCACGGGCGGCACAGTCTACGCTCGCGACCAGATCACCATGCAAGGCATCAAGCCCGGTGTCGATGCGCCGCTGATCACGCAGTCGAATGAGGCGCACGTTGTCCCGGTCACGAACACGACGGTGCACGACTACACGGGCAGCGGTAACGTCATCAAGGTCTATCTCGGCACGACAGAGCTGAGCGTCGATGCACTCGGTCCGCCGTACGATAACGGCAGCTTTCGCGTCACGGCGGCAGTCGGCTCGAACCTGACAGTCGGCACGCAAACTGACAACGCGAATGACGTCACGTTCGGCAATATCAGCAACATGACTGCTGACACTGCTTCGATCACGTACACGATCGTGGTGAAAAACAATGAAGGCATCGAGCAGACAGTCACTCGCGTGCAGTCATTCGGTCGGTCGGTCGAAGGCGATGACGGTTTGCCGGGCGCGGACGGCTCTGACGGCGCTGACGGTGCTGACGGTGCAGCAGGCGCAAATGCGCTCGGCATCCTGATAAACGGTGACTTCGAAACCGGCGACAACACGGGATGGGGCGGCGCAACGCAAGGCACCGTGCAGACAGGTGCAGCGCACGGCGGCACGTACGGCGTGCGCGTGAACAACAGCGGCAATCCGAATCACATTACCGACAAATATGCGGCGCCGCCGCTCGGTGATCGCGTCTACGTCTCAGCATGGGCGCGTCGATCAGAGTCACCTGTGCCAGCAGGCAATCAGGATTTGGCGGTGCGCTTCTATGACAGCAGCGAGGTGCAGCTCTCATACAACAGCGTAGCCGTTGCAGACGAGACGGTGAGCGGCTGGCAGTTCATTTTCGGCTCGATTGTCACGCCGAACAATGCGGCGTTCTTTGCAGTCGATGTCGGTGAAGGTGCAGGCGCGTCGGGCTATTTCGATTGGGACGATGTCTCTGCAACGTACATCGGGCAAGACGGCATTCCGGGCGGTCAGTATCTCAACGCAGACCCGTTTTTCGACAATATCGGCAAGTGGTGGTTTGCCGATGTCGATCAGACGAATGTCCTCGAAACAGAGAATCCCGGCGTCTGGTCACAGACGACAGATACAACGGCGGTCGAAGGCACGACCGTGCTCGAAAACGATCGCAACGCTGCTGACTGGCTGTTCAGCGAAAAGATTCCATGCGATGAGGATAAAACCTACATCGTCGAAGTGGCAGGCAAGCAGGAAGGCAGCGGCGATCTGAACTATCTGCTCGTCGCGTTCTACGACAACACCGGCAACGATATGTTGGCGAGTGGTGACGCGACGACAGGCTGGACCAGCAAAGGATCGTGGCACTACTGGCGCAAGGCCAATGAAGCGTTCAGCACGTCGGCGTATGAGAAACACGCAATCACGTTCGGCAAGGGCGGTGAGGCAACGATTCCGACCGGCGCGAAATTCATGGCGATCGGCGCGCTGTTGCAGGAGAACGGCACCGATGGCGGGTACATTCGCCTGAATTATCTGCGAGTGCGCCAGTACGATGTGAATCTCTCGCAGATTCCGGACTTCGGTGCAGGCTACATCGGTGGCAACGATGACGCTGAGTTCATTCCCGACTATTGGGAGGGCGCGGTCAACACGGGCGAGGTGACGGTGCGAGGCTCGGTGTTCGATCACCCTGACGGCACGCGTCGCTCGCTCGATGCGCCTTTCGATGATGGCGTCGCTGGTCCGTGGGAGTCGCGATCGGGCGAGTTCTACATCATGTGGACGGATACCGTGCCGTGGACGCGCTTTGGCGGCACCGAGGACGTCAACTTCTACCACGAGAATTATGTGTTTGTGCAGTATCGCGATGAAACCGATGGTTGGGTCGCGATCGACAACACTGGCAATACGTATTCGTTCACGCCAGCGGCGACCGATGCGATCGTCGCTGCAGGTGTGTCGTGGGCGACAGGCGGCGGCGTAGATGAACTGGTCAAGCTGACCGGGACAATCAGCAACCCGGAAGTGCAGGATCGAAACTACGTTTTTAAGGAAACGTTCGACAACTACAACGACCAGACGGACTTCGAGCGATCGTGGACGCCGACAGCGAACTCAACGGTCGCGACGTTCCCGGCATCGGGTCTGTTCGGCGGCAAAGTGCTGCAGAGCGCGCCGAGTCCTGCGACGCAGAACAATCACCGTTATGAGCGCACGCTGGTCGAGTTCGATCCGAATGCGCTTTATAAAGTCAGCGTTCGCTTCAGAAAGACCGTGGATGAGACTCCGACGAATGGCGATGGCTTTTACGCTGGCGTGCATTGCATCGCTGCTGATCAGACGACGTTCGTCTCGAAAACGGGAACGAACTCGACCGAGGGGCACTATCTCGTATTCGAAGCCTATGACGCGACGGTTGCCGAGGGATGGGTCGAGCGCTCGGTGTACGTTAAGGGCACTGATGCCTCGAACGGAGAGGACTATCGAGCAAGCGCAGAAACGCCACTGAATCCGCTCGTGCTGCACGAGGATGCTCGCTACATGCAGCCCTATTTGCTGTTCAACACGGGTTCGGGTTCCAAAAACGCGGTGCATCAGGTCGATTATTTCCTGATCGAAAAGGTCGAGAGCGAGGAGTTCACGGCGGGTGTCGGGCTTGTCGATGACCCGAGTTTCACGCGGCCCATCGAAAGCACATGGGCTGACAAGTCGAGTCTCGGCACGTCAGCGGCAACGATTGTGACAGGCGAGTACGGCAACGCGCTCAGACTGAACACGTCGATCACAGCGAGCACTTACGCGGAAGCAGAGAACATTCGCGGCTTTGAGTCGGTCGGTCGCGAGACATTCTGGGTCAATATGCGAATGCGGTGGACCGCTGGCATGTCCTCGTCAGGTCTGATTTCAGTCGGGCTTCGCGCCTACAACGAAGATGGCACTGTCATCGGCGTTGATTCGACAGGTCTCGGGAACACCAACATTTACGATCGGGCGGATCTCTATCCGACGCAAAGCACGTGGTATGACATTCGCGTTCCCGTGACAATTGATTTCACGCCAACGTCGGACTCGCTCTATTGTCAGGCGTTCGTTCGTCTCACCGGCAACAACATTCGTGTTCACACGATCGAGATTGATTCGTTCGTGCTGACTCGATCTGCGCCGACTTACGGCGGCAAGGGCAAGCCGGGACTGGTGCCGCCGCACGGGAACGTGAACGACTATCAGGACGAAGCGATTCTCAGTGCTGATGGCGAATGGAAGATTGCTGTTTTTACGGGTCACGTTGACTCAGCGGCGACCGCTGAAACCGTTCCGACCGGCTGGAGCGTGACCGATGATGCGACGACTGGCGAGTACACTGTCACGCACAACCTCGGACTCGTTGATACGAGCGATCTGAGCATATCCGCAGCGATGGCGGTGCAGTCAAACAACTCGCGAGGAATATGGGTGAAGTCTTATAGTGCGAACAGCTTCACGCTTGAGGTTGCAACGTACGGTGGCACGGGCGTGGACGATGAATTCTTTTTTACGTGCGTGCTACAGATAAACGCAGGGACTTTCTGATGAGCAACAGACCAACGACGCCGACAGCGGCAACGATCGTGCTGAATGAGATCGATGCGCAGTACGTCGATCGCATTGTCATTGATCCGGCAATCGTCGGTACGGTAGACGGTCAGGGTCAGCCGAACGGCAGCGCAATCGATCTTGAGAAATCAGGCATCAACTACAACGTGGTCGATGTAGACATAAACGGCAGAAAGATGAAGGCGCAGCGCCGACCGACACTGTTCTGGGAGGACATCCCGCCTGCGGGCAGGACGCTGCTGCGTGATTTGATTAATATGCTTTACTCAGATGCACAGCAGCAGGGAATGCTGTTGCCGGGAGATTCGAGTGATGACGTTTGACGGCTTTATGTGGCTCGTGTGGCTCGCGGTGTCGATCGTCGGTGCGTGGTGGACGCTCGTGCTGTGTTTCTACGCGGTGATGTACGCAAAGATGCTGATCGAGCGCGGCGTCACCTTTCACTGGTTTTTCATGGTTCCGATCCGCGCAGCGTTCGTGATCGGCGTCATTCTCGATTTCATTTTCAACGTGACGTGGGGCACGGCAGCGTTCAGGGAGCGACCGCACGAGTTAATGTTCACGTCGCGTTGCAAACGTCACAAGCAAAAGGGACCGACAGATTGGCGGGGAGCCAAAGCGATCTGGTGGTGCGATCAACTCAACAAGATAGAAGCAGCGCACTGTTGACCAATGTCACGGAAGGCAGATCACATGGACGACGAAATTTCTTTTTTGCAGTGGGTCATCGGCGGCATCGTCGGTATTTGGCTGACGATTCAATCGGCCGTCACGAACCGACTGTTTCACCGTATCGATTCGCTTGAAGCGAACAAAGGCGACGGCAAGGAAATGGATCGCCGGTTCACTGAGCTGAACGAAAAGATCGATCGCCACGACGATCGCAATACCGCAGCGCACGCCAAAATATTCGATCGTCTCGGAGATCAGGGCGCGGACCTTGCTCGCATCGAGGGCAAGATCGACGGACTGCACGAAGCAGAACGATGACACTCACCGGCGTAGTGGCCTCGGCCACGGCAACCGTTGCGCTGATCGGCTCGATCACGGGCGGCGTGATGTGGATGGAGAATCGCTACGTCACGTCGGCTGAGTTCAAGAACGTCGAATGGGGGCTGTTGCGGCGCGAGCTGCGGGAGCTGGAAAAAGAACTCGAGGATGACCCGAACGATGAGCGCCTGCGCGAGGACTACGAACAGTCCCTCGATCGCTACTGCCTGTCGTTCCCCGAGGACGAAGCGCGATGTCGCAATCGATCAACGACTGGATTCTGAGCTTCACCGTCGGATTCCTCGACACCTTCTTTCCCGACCTCGATTACACGCTTCCCGTGTGGCTCTACACGCTGAATGACTTTCAGTGGCTCCTGATATTTCAGGTTTTCTTTTTCTTGTTGGTGTACATTCGCGTTCGATCGATAGCGAAACGCACCCGCACGCTCGAAGAACTCATGGGCGAGACGTGCGGGAACGAAAAGCTGATCTGGATGGAGCTGATGACGAAAACAGCCGAGATCACAGAGGCGGTTCGCGAATCGGGGGCAGAGACAGAGGAACAGCTACGGCTGGAGATTGGCGACAAGGTCACGGACCTCGCCATGAGAATTTCGAAACTGAGGCTTGATATGCACAACGGGAGCACCCAATGAGCAAGTGGAAATGGTTCAGCCGTTCCGAGTTCATTTGCCGCTGCGGGTGTCAGACCAATGAAATCGCAGACGACTTCATCGACAAACTGGATCAGCTTCGAGAAACGTGTGGCTTCCGTCTGCGGGTCACGAGTGGTTATCGCTGTCCGAGCCACAACGCCCGAGTGTCTGGCACCGGGGCAACGGGGCCGCACACTACTGGCCGCGCAGCAGATATTGCGGTCGATCGAGAACGCGCTTTCGACGTCCTCGCGTGGGCGGCAGACATCGGATTCAGCGGCATAGGCATCAAGCAGCACGGCGATGGTCGATTCATTCATCTCGACGATCTTGAGCACGCTTCGGGGCGTCCGCGCCCGACTGTCTGGTCGTATCGCTGATGCCGATCGATCCGATCACTGGAGCAAAGCTGTGGCTCGCAGTGAAACCGATCAGACGATTTCGAAGGTGGCGCAACAAGCGCCGAATCAAGAAAGGGAAGGAACCCATACCGGAGGACAACGATATGCCAAACGTACTTCAATTCCTGAGCGGCCCCGTGAGCAAGCTATTGGCGGCAGCGCTCGGCTTCGTGCTCGGCAAACTCATTACGGCGGTCCCGTTCGTTGCCACGTTGATTGGCGTGGACGCGGCTGACCCGACGGCGCTGGCTGGCTGGATCGACACGGCGGTCGAATGGCTGATGACCGTCGGCCTGACGTATTTCGCACCCGCGAACACGACAAAGAACGCCTGACGACGACTTTGCACCCTATGACGCGCCCTGCGCGTCGGATTCGCGCCAGCGCGCAGGATTCGACGTGTAGGGCGTTTTCTTTTGGGGGATGCGTGATTTATCGCGTTTGACGAGAACTACCGGGAAATCGCGCCCAGACGCGATCCGTGCGGGGAGGGGGAGGGTGTGACGACCGGGGCGCGAGGGAAGATTGGGGTCAACTCTCGTTGTCGGAGATCGTGCGGATCAGCTTCCCCGATCGTCACGTTTTCAGGATATCACCTTTCGCCGGTTCAGCGTGGCACGTACGTCGCGCCACAGCGTCGTGATGCGGGACAGCACCACGTCAGCAAACCAGCCGTACTGGAAGTGGACACGCTTGCGGTGCAGACGGTCAGGCACCATCGATTCGCCGTCCCAGAAATCGACGACGTCGATCCATGCCCGATCGCAGACGAACATGATCGTGGCGAGCTTTGCGCGTTCACCTTCGGTCAGCTTCGTGCGGCGTTCCATGAACGAGCGCAGCGTGCGGCGCGCCCGGATGTGGACAGCGCCGTTTTTGCCGATCAGCCCGTGCGGTGACGCTGCGAGCCATGAATAGTCGTCGTGTTCGCACAGTCCGGTCATTGCAACCGAGCATCGTTCGTTGGCGCTGTACGTCGTGATGCCGCGCACGATCTGCATCTCGTGATCGAGCTGCCACTGATCCGGGTGCTCGTCGGCGTGGTGGCCTACGCCCTCGAAATCGAGGGCGAGGCGTTCAACGAGCTTCCGGTATCGCAGCGAATCACGCGACGCGAGCGCGTCAGGGATGTCCGAGGCGCTGATGTGCCGACGATGCGCGGCACGCCATTCCTCGTCGTTACGCTGCTGTGTTACGACCTTCATGCTTTGGTCCCTCCTTCATCCGACCGCACAGGCGGCAGTAATAGCCGCTGACGACGACCGAGTTGCGTGCGTCGATCCATTCGTGATCGCAGTCGAGCTTTTCGTCGGGGAACGTTGCCTCAAGGTCTTCGATCACGTCGGTGATGTTGAGAATATCGGCCTCCCAGATTTCGACGAGCGACTTGAATGCAGCGCGTTGTGCGGTGGCGTGTTTCACCTGTTCGCGCAACGCGTCGATCAGTTCGCGAGTGCTGTGCTCGTCCGGTTCAAACGATTCGACATCAATCATGGCGGGTCTCCTGTAGTGCAAGTTCGCGATGCACGCGGCGTTCCTGATCGACGAGGTCAAGCAGATGAATCGCGGTACGTTCGCGGCGGGTGTGATCGTTGTAAAGGCGATTGCGCATGTTCGGGCGCGGCATGTACCAGAACTGACTGCCGTCTCGGAACTGATAATCGAACCAGTGCGGCGGTGTTCGCATCACGATCGATGACCAGACCTTTGCGCCGAAGCACACGATGATGCGCGAGCTGTTGGCGGTGCACAGATCAAGCACGCGCTGTCCTTCGCGACGCAGCAGTGAGTGCGCTTCAGGGCCGGATGGCAATTGCTGCCCCGGCCACAGTTCGAATCGCTCGAACGATTCAAGGTAATCGTCGATCGAGAACGACGCACGCGCGTTGCGCAGCCATTGAACGAGACAATGGCCGCTCGGGTGCAGCGCCTTGTACGGTGACAACGCATCGGCGGGTTTGATCGACAGCGGGTTCCACAGATCGATCAGGACGATTCGCGGGTCCATGTGATTCCCCCGAGTAATTCCTTCGCTTTGCGTTCGGCCCCGCTGCGCGTCCATGCGCAAAACGGGTCCGTCACTGAGTCGGCGTGGCTCCACTCCATCACTCGTTCGTAATCGTGCGTTGTGTACGGTTTCACGTACACGGCGTCGATCTGCTTCAGTGTGAAGGCAAACCAGCGGCGTTTGATGGACATTCCTTTGCTCCTTCATTTCGTCACCGTCGATATGTGTTCGTACACGGTGATGCCGTGAACGTCGCATTCCTTCGCGACGTCTTTGGCGAGTGAGTCAACGGCTGCCTGCCGTATCTCGATTACGTCGGCGGGCAGTCGTCCCTGCGCGACGGCTTTGGCGACTTCTTTGATGTTGAACACCTTGCCCTTCCATTCGCGTCGCGTAATCAACTGTGCCTGTTTGCCGCGAACGCCTGCGACCTTTGGCTTCGTTGATGCGGCGACGACCTTTTGCTGTGCGACTTTCTCGACGGCGTCAGCCGCTTCTGTCGCACCGCTGGCGCGGAGCACTTCGACTTGTTCCTGCGCCTTCGCCTCGGCTTCCTTTGCGGCGGCGAGTTCAGCTTCACGCTTGCCCCGTTCGATCATCGCCTGTGTGCGTGCGTATTCGTCGAGCAATTCCTTTGTGCGCTGAGCGGCTTTGCGTAGCTGATCGAGCGGCGGCTTGTAGAACTCATCGATTCGTTTGCACAGCTCGAACGGTCGCTGCTTCGCGTTCTTGCGTTCGTCATCGACCTTGCGGATCGCGATCTGAATCTGGCGACGCAGATCGACAAGCGTTTCGGCCTGTTCCTGTGTTTCGATAACGTAGCCCTCGGCGGTCATCGACAACGCGGCTGCATTCGAAGCGAGCGGCGTCAATGCGTTGATGGCTTCCTGTTCAATGATGTTGAGGTCGGTGGTCATAGCGGGTTTCTCCATGTGTGGAAATTCATTTTCTGGCGAAGCTCGACAGCGATACGTCCGAGCGAGCTACCGGCTGGTGCCTGTTGCATCGCTTCGGCAATCAACGCAGCGAGTGCGTTGTGATCGCTGCCGAGATTGTTGATCGCCTGCGTCAGTTCGCTCGTGCTCGACACCCATCCCTGAATGTGGAAGTCGAGCGTTCCGATTGCGTCGGTCTGTCGGTCGATCGCATTCACGAGTCGCTGGATCGCGCCGTCGTTTTCGTTGTCAGGTACGTTTGGCATTGCGCACCCCCGTGTATACGTTCCAGTCACCGTCGTTGACGGCGTGCAGCCATTCCCGGTGCAGTCGTCGCGCGTCGTTGATGTGATGCCCGAGTTGATTCGCGAGCCACGGTGCAGCGCCGAGCATGTTCATCGTTCCTGCGGCGCGTAGCTGATTCAGCAGCTTGAACGCCTCGATTTGTTGCGGTGTGAAATTACCCATTGGCGTCAATCTCCTTTTTGCGAAGGACGTACGTGCCCTTGAGCGGCACACGCTGTTGCTCGTCGATCGAGTTCCAGACGTCCTCAAGTTCGGTTGCGGTTTTCGCCATCGACAGTTGGCGTGCAGCGTCAGCGAGCGTTTTGTTTCCGGCTTCCTTCGGTCGTTCGCCGTGCTCGACCTCGGTCGCCGTCTGTCGATCGGTCAGCTCGCGTTTCGCGCGTGCGATCAGCTCGGGCTTGTCGTCGATGTTGTCGATCAGCCAGCGCAGGTATCCCTCATCGACCTCTTTCCACTCGCGGCCCTTCCATTTGCCGATCGTGCAATGCGTTTCGAGGTTGATGTTCGCGGACCCTTCGAACGGGTTGTGGGAGCCGTCAGCGCCCGGTGCGTACGGGTCGGCTGATTCATCGGTGAACTGATCCTCCATATCCTGTGTGAACACTTCGGACAAACCGCCTGCGCGCAGCACGGCGTCGATCATGGCGCTTTTCTCAGCCATCTTGATCGTCTTGTTCAGATCGGGAATCAATCGATCGTCACGCGTGCGAGCGTCCTCGATCACGGAGCGACACCCGACGCCTTCGCCTACGATCTGTCCCTGATCGTTCAGCAGGTGGCATCGCAGCATCACCTGTTTCAGCTCGACGCCTTCGAGGATTTTCGCTTCGTACGCACCGAGGCCGGGGAACGTCACGGTCAGCCCCAACATGCCGCAGATTTTCTCCGCGCCCGGTTTCCACAGCGACGGCTTGCTGAAGTGATACGGGTTCGTGCAGTTGTATTTGTCCTGACAGTTTTTGGCGATGTGGATGCGCCCGAAATCGACGTTGACGGTCAGCGCGTCGCGCAGCCATTCCATCATCGTGTCGCGATTGACGCTGCGCTTGTCGAGGTTCAATCGAAATCGTTTCGCGTCGAGCGCGGAGGCGTGCGAGCTGGTGGGAAAGGCTTCCCACGCAGCAGGCGGTGATTCGGCAACGGTGCCGGGAAGTTGTTTCACGTTGTCATCGGTCATGGGTCTATTGCTCCTGTGAGAGTTTCGCGGTGTAGATGGAATCGCACGGACGCAGCACGCCCAGTTCGAGCCATCGGGTAATGATCTTTGGGTATTGCGAATACCACGCCGGGCCTTCTATCCCGGCTCGGTCTGCGAGCACTTTGCAAAGCTCGGAGCGCGCCATTCGCGGATACGGGTTGTCGAGCATTCGTTGCACGTCGTCGGCGTGCACCGCGTCGCCCTGTTGCAGATGACGCTTCGCGCAATCGACATCGAGTTCCACGATCAGGCTCGGCTTCGAGTAAATCGTCATTCTCGGCTTGCGTCGTTTGCGCCTGCGCTTTTTTGTTCTCGTTGTCGTCGGCGGTTGCGGTGTCTCTGCTGGCTGAGGCGGCAAAACGGATTGCCCGTTGGGTGCAGCAGGTTTTGTGCTGAGGTCGTATTTCACATCGATGCACTCAGCCAGCTCGATCGCATCGGTAAGCTGTTTCAGCGTGCGTATGTGAAGGGTTAATCGAACGGTTTCCATTGGGTCTATGCTCCTGTGGTTTTGCGCCCACTCGATCGGGCGCGGACTTTGGGTTCAGTTCGGGAAAGCTGCCATCGGACAGCGGTTGAGAGAGTCAGGTATTGCCATTCCATGCGGCCCTGCTTTTTCGTCGTCGAATACCAGAGCCGTTTTGCACGCGGCTGGTATTGCTGGAAGTAGACGAAGCGATACAGGCGGGTGCGCCGTCCGTGGCGTTTGGTCGAGAGTCGCTGCGGCGTTTCGAAATACATCCGCTGCCCCTGCGAGGCGGCGGTGTATTCCGCTTGCAGATCGTTGTGCGAAATGTAGCGCTCGTTTTTCAGTTCGTTGATGCGCTCGGTGCACATCACGACGATCTGATCGAGCACGGCTTCGTTGGTGATCTTTGACAGCCACTTCGCGACCATCTCGCGCAGCCATGTGCCGTTCTGGTCGAGGTTGCTCATCGCGGCATCCTCACAACGTCGTCGCCGTATTCGGGAACGCGGTCGCCGTTGCTGTAATCGAGCCACACGATCGGCACGTCAGGTTCGTTGCCGTATTCGTAGCAATGCAGGTCGGTGAACCAGACGGCACAAACATAGTCGTCATTGGCGGCGAGCCACGTGGCGACGTCCTCATAGGATGTGCCGCCCCCGGCCCGGACCTCGAGCGCGATCGCGTCACCCGGTTCGAACGATTCAATCGAGCGGATTTCGGTGTCGTGCACGATCACGTCCACCTGTTGCGGTTGCAGCTCGTCGCATATCGCCTGTACCTCGGACCCGACCTGTTGCAGCAGGTCATCGGGCATTGACCCGGAGGCATCAATCACGAGCGCAATCGGTCCCATCGTCTCGGTGTGCAACGCAGGCAGGTACGTGCCTCGGGACACGTAACGGCGATCCTGTCGCTGCCATGAGTAATCGGACTTCGCGAATTGATCCATGAATCTGCGGAGCAAATCGCGCCAGTCGGCTTGCGGTTCGAGCGTCGCGTCGATCAGTCGCTTGATGTCTCCCGAGAGCGAACCCGCGTGCATCGCCTGCGCCTGTGCAGCCTCGGACAACGTTATGCGCCATTCGCGTTCCTCGTCAGCGCGTTCCTCGGGTGTCACCACGGGCGCGTCGAGGATTGCCCCCGTGCCCCCGTAGTCGGCTACCACAGAATCCCCCTCGGTGTCGGGGTCAACTGGCTCGGAATTTTTCGGCTGAGTTGTCCCCTCGTCGTCAGGTTGATTCTCGGCGTCGCCAGCGTCGTCAGGCGACGCGCTTCCCTGCGCGTCGTGTGTTTCATCGTCTTGCTTGCGATCGTCGTCCTGATCGCGTCCTGACGCGTTGCGTTCTGCGATAAGGCGCGCGTATGCCTGTTCAGCGTTCAGCCCCCGGAGATCGTCACGCAACAGCGCAGAATCGGGCAGCTTCAGCCCGGCATCGATCAGCACGGGGTTAATCACGTAGTCACAGGCCATGTTCCACAGTTCGTGGTCGCGATCGCCTCGGCGGGTGTGGTGGCAAAACGCGGGATGCAGCGCCTCGTGCGCGCACACGGCGCGCAATTGAGGCATCGGCAGTTCCTCGACGAATCCGGCGTTGAAGTACAGCGTCGTGCCGTCGGTCGCCATCGTTGCGACGTTGTCGGTTTCGACGACACGTTGCTTCAGCAACAGCACGCCAAAGAACGGGTGAGCATGGACGATCTGCGCGCGCGCGTTTCGAACCTTGCGTTCCTGCGGTGTCATTTGGCACCTCCCATCATTGCGAATTTTCCGAGGATGGCTTCGACCTCGGCGGTCTTGTCTTTGCGCATCGTTTCGACGTGTCGCAACTGGTCGATGGTCAGCCCATCGATCGTCGCGTTCAGTTCGTTGACGAGCGTTTCCAATTCGGCATCCCCGGTGATGTTCAGCCCCTCGGTGACGGTGTCGCAGACGGCTCGAAGGTTTTCGAGCGCGGTGTCGCGAAACGATCGCGCCTCCCCCTCGTCGAATTTGCGAATGCGTTCGACGAAATTGCGAGCGGCTTTGACCACGTTTTTGACGACGGCGCCCTGTGCGTCCTGAACGGACTGTTCGATCGAGGCGCGAAGGTCAGCTTCGAGCTGTTTGGTGTCGCCGCTCCCGAGGCCCCACGTTCGAACATCCTTCGGGTCGGGCAACGGTTCGAAGCGAACGTTGACGCCAAACTTTTCGTGGATCGTATCGGCTGGCGGGTATTCGTCCTCGTTGTACAGGCCGTTGAGTCGGGCCGGTGCGAGTTCGAGCTGCTTCGGGTATTCGACGGTGCAGAATTCATCCACGAGCGCGTCGATCGTCTCGCGATGCGTGCGGACCATTTCGGTGTAATCGAAATACATTCGCGCAGGCAGCACGCGCACGCCCTCGTCGTTCCACGGGGCGGTCATCGCTTTGTGGTCGGCGTCGAGCGCACGGTACGCGCGTTGCAGTTCTTTGATCGAGTCGAGGTCGATCAGCACCTTGTTGAAATTCCCCAATTCCTCGACGTTGGCAACGCCGTGCAGCTTCGCGAGTTCAGCCGAGGCTTTTTTGTCGCGTTTACGCGGTCGCCACTGTGACATCGAAAGGCGAACAACAATTAATTCCTGTGTATCCATTGGTCGGGTCTCCTATGAGCTTTGAAGCATTGCGACAGAAATGGCGACGTGCTCGACGCCGATGGTTGCGCGATCCGGGCGCGTCAGTTTTTCAGCGCGTTCGATCCATCGCAGCGTTTCGGTCTGTGTGATTGAGTCCATGCTGTACGGGCCGGTCAACGGCACCTGCACGCTGTCGGGAACAGCGATCGTCAGCGTTACATTCAGTTTTGCAGTTCGTTTTGGCATTGCGTTGTGTCCTGTGTTGATTCGGGTTCAGATCAAGACGTCCTGATTCGCGGTCGCCCATTCAATGAATGCGGGCGTCGCCATGACGTTGTCGTCGTTGTGAGCACAGCCGCGTGCGAGCACGGTCATGAACTCGGGTCCAATATGCGATTCGTCTCCCATGCGTTGCGCGTAGGTCAGGATCGCGGCGATCGTCTCGGGCGTGGCGCGTTTCGCAAGCGCCCCACACAGCGCCCAATTCACAGCGGGGTCATCGTGCAGCGCGGCATGTTCGGGCGCGTCGATGATCGTCTGAGGGTCGGGCAGATTGCGGTAGATGCGGAGGAACCCCAACAGCTCAGCGCCTGCGGGTTCGCCCACGGTCCCGCACACGGCGGTCGATTCGATCGAACCGTTGATACTGGCGGCTTGCATCATCGTCAGCAGCTCGGAACAAAACTGCCACGTTCTCGGTGTCGGCTGGCTCTTTTGCGTCGATCGAGCGTCCCACGAATGCAGCAGCTCGGGTCGATAACGCAGGAACGCGATGATCGCCGGGTGGATGTCGCTGCGCATCGCCCATCGTTCCCACGCGTCATGTTGAACGATCAGCTCGAAGTGGACGAATCGATTCGCCAGCGCCGCAGACATACGGTGCGTGTTCGAGCGGTCGGTGTCGTGATTGCCTGCGGCGAACACCACGACGTTATCGGGCAGCACGTAATCGCCCAGACGTCGATCGAGGATCAACTGATACATGGCCGACTGAACGGACGGCGTACCCAGATTCATCTCGTCGAGGAACCACATTGTCGGCGTCGAGTCGTCGGGGAACATCTCGGGGATGGCCCAGCGAGTTCGCTCGGCGTCAACGTACGGGATGCCTCGCGTATCGACGGCATCCAGTTGCGACACGCGGGTGTCGATCAGGTCGAGGTTCAGCTCGTCGCACACCTGCCGGTGAATGTCAGATTTCCCGATGCCGGGACTGCCCCACGTGAATGCGGGGCGTTTCGCAAGGGCGCACACTTTCAGCGTGCCCTTCAGCGTATCGGGTGTGGCTTGAATGAGGTTGGTTTCGGTAGTCATTGCACGATCTCCGTTTGGTGAAAAATTACTCGTCGTCATAAAGTTCAGCGATCTCCTTGCACAGCGCGATCAGCGAATCCTTCGCATCGCGTTCCTCGTCGGACAGGTTCAGCTCGTCGGCTTCCTCGACCATCGACCGGGTCATTTCGATTTCGTCCGCGTCGGTCAGGTCTTCGAAAATGTCATCGGCCCCGGCGAGCAATTCGTTGATCTCGTCCTGCCCCCCGAAATCCTCGATGCGTCGCAGCGCGTCAGCGCAGTCCCGCAGGTCTTGAAGGGTGTTCCTGAAACGGCAATAGCTCATATTCGACATGCGTCAATCTCCTGTGTTTTCGTAACTCGTTGACCCCACGACCATTTTTTCAGTCGTTGTGAATAGATTCAAGGTTTTTGTTGCAATTGTGTAGAGTCGATATACCCGTTGACGGATCAATGGGTTAACCGAGGGATTGGGGGCACAAACCGCATAGGTGCGCGATTTCGTCGAAATCTGCGCTCGATCTGCGACCCCGATCCCCCTGTGAAATTCGAACGGAATCGACGCACCCGACGCGTGAGAACGAGACGGCCGAAACCGGCCCGGGCGGACGAAACGGTTATTCCCGGCAATGCTTTGCGCCTTTGCATCCGGGTCGAAGTGGAACGCGACAGTGGACAAGGGACCTGAGTACCCGTGGTGTGACAACCACGACTGGGAAAAGGCGCGAGAACTATCACGGGGAAATGCGATGACGATGAAAAAGGTGGTGCTGCAATACGACGACGAGACGCACTACATCATTGACGCGAGCGGTGCTCAGATTCTGTATTCGCCTGATCTGGCGTATGAAGAACTGCCGACACTCGAAGTGAACGACGGCGCGCTCGAAACGGGTGAAGTGCTGCAATTGATCGAGGGCGGTCTGACCGTCGATGAAGTCTGCAAGCTGCGGAAACGGGGGCTGATATGAGATTGAGCACGTATGACATCACGATTGCGATTGCGACGATCGGCGCAGCTCGTCGTCCGAGAGACTTCGCGATTCAGGGTCGCCGTCGTTGCGAACGATGCGGCAGTCCTGTGTACGAAGAAACAGCCGCGTTTTGCAGCACGCATTGTCGGCAACGAGCATGGGTCGATGCGAACCGTGAAGCCAGTTGATCTGCGCGCGTTCGCTCGCGAATGGGAAGGCGGCTGCATGATCCGCGTTCCCGGCGTGTGTCAATGGACGCCGACGTGCCTGTGTCACGATCGAACGGCAGGCACAGCGGGTCGCTCACAGAAGCCACCCGACCTGATCGGCGCGATCGGCTGCGATGCGTGCCACGGTGTTGTCGATCGACGCACGCACCTGAATGTTTTCAATTACGACGAGGTAAAGCTGTTTCGTCACGAAGGGCTGATACGCACGCTCGATGTGTACAGCAAAACGATGATCCTTGTGGAGAAAGACCAATGACCCGAAACCAATGCGCGAATTGCATTCACGCGCTCGACCTTCCTCGACAGACAACACAGGCAGAGCCGGGCGGTCCCGCCGTGCCTGATCTCAGCAAGTCGCCCGAGATCATGTGTCGTCGATACCCACCGACGTTCATCACGGCGATCGATCCGCAGACGCGTGCTCCGGTGAACGTCCCGCAGTGGCCGAAGCTGACAGCCGATTGCTGGTGCGGTGAGTTTTCGTCACGACCGCAGGAGCCGACGCAATGAATGAAATTCAAGCCATTCAGCGGAACGAGTTTCGACGCCAGTGCGAACAGATCAGGGAAATGAACGCAGAGATACAGGCGTTCTTTCGTGAGTATCCGTTTTGCTCGACGTGCGGCACACGCGCACCGAAGAAGCACAAATGCGGACCGCCGTGGGACACGCCGTTATTTGGAGACGATGATGACTGAGCTACGACACTGCGAACAATGCGGCGACGAATTCGAAGTCGGGCGCCAGAAAGATCAACGATTCTGCAAGACGCCGTGCCGACGACAGTGGCACCGCGAACACGATCCCGAGGGCATCGTTCGAGGCGTGCGTCGTCTCACGAACGGTCGAGTCGGCATGACGATCTGGTTCGAGGAACACGACGCCGAGCGTGCGCTGCATATGCACGTTAAGCAGAAGGTTGTCGTCGGTGGCATCGAATGAAAAAGGAAGTCGCCAAAGCGCTGTGGCAGGAGATGCACGACGTCGCGGATCGATATTCGAAATCAGACCGGCCCAACAATTACGCGAACGAAACCTATGAGGTCGGTGAGTATCGCATCCTCGGTGAACGATCAGCCGCCGTGATCTACGACAAGAAGCCGACCGAGAAAAAAGCGCTGGCGTGGTTCTATTACATGACGCCGGGTAGCGGCCCGAAGTGGTATCACGTTTTTCTGTCGTACGATCACCTGACGAACATGGAGAAGCTGCGCGAAATGCTGTACGCCGTCGAACAACACAACTTCCCAAAGAGCGTGAACGATGGCTGAGAAACGATTCATCAATTCATGTGAGCTGCCGACGCTTGTGAGCGACGAGGAACGGGAAGTGTTTCGCGATATGCACCGAATCTTTTGCGCGCAGAAAGATGACCCCGACCACGAATGCAAAGGCGCGGTGACGCTCACGCACAACTCAATCACGCTGCGCTGTGCGCTGTGCGGCGACGCGCGGAGGATGATCGATCGTGGCTGAACAGGAAATCATCGATCGCGAGACAGCGGAGAAACACGCCGAGCTGATGAAGCGGTTCTATGACGGCTTCACCGGAATGTGTCACGCGCTGCACGAGATACGCGAAGGCAAAACGTATCGCGCACAGGGATGCTCATCGTGGACCGAGTTTCTGGAGTCGCAGCACATATCGCAGTCGAACGGTCGGCTGATGGCGAACGCGTGGCCGGTGCTGCAATTGCTCGAACACTACGGACTGCACGAGCACGTCAAGCACGTCGATATGCTTCGACCCATTCACAAGATTCCAAACCCGAATCGACAGGTCGCCATCATTCGTACATCGATCGAGGACGCGAAAAAACAAATGGTGCCGCTGACACCGAAGTTCATTCAGCAAGTAGCCGAGAAGAAATTTGGCTGGATACCGCAATCGAAATATTCGAAGGGCGAACGTCGTCGCAGGCAGGGACCGGAACCCGAAGACCCGCGACAGGAGATACGCGACGACCTCGAGCGCGCTTTTCGAGTGATCGCCAATTGCGGTATGAGCGGCTTCGACATCGCGCAGGCGTGGCCGCTCGATGAATTGGATCATTTCAACGAAGCATTCATGGTGATGCAGGACGCAAGAGAGGCATAAGGATGAGCAAATTATCGGACACACTGAAGTCGATCGGGCTGGCATTGCTGACGATCGCAGCGCTGGCGTTGTTTCAAAACGCACGCGCCACTGATTTCACCGACACGCCTGATCCCACGAACGTGACGCAGTCGCAGATTCAGGATCAGGTTCAGGATCAATTGCAGGATCAGGCGCAAAGCACCGACGTCGCAATCAACGGCGACAACGTCAGTTCACGCGCGTTCGCATTGGGATCAAAAGCCGATCCCGCGACTGCAATGGATTGCTACATACCCCAGACAGGTCGCGGACGTGGTTTCAGCACGCCCGTGTTCAGTCGTCCCGCCACGTTGATGCGAGACGATGAATGTTGGGAGTTCTACAAGCGGGTCACGCTGGCTCGAATGCTGATCGAGGCAGGCGAGCACCAGTTGGCGATCGACTTGTTGTTCCCCGACGAAGCGGACGCTCGATGCGCTGAACGTGTCGAGCGTGTTTTTCAGGAATGCGCGGAGAAATGACAATGAAGAAGTTGATCGTATTGCTGTTGATAGCCGGGAGCGCCGTCGCTGCCGAATGGAAAGCGCCGACGACGTGGACGCTGCCCGGTGGGTATCTGAAGAAGTTCCCGCTGCACGAGGTCACGGATGCGGAGCTGGTCACGGAGATGGGCGCGCCGGAACAGACGATGGTGATGGGCGAGGCCGTGTTCTGGACGTACGTGTATCGAGACGGTTCCGAGGTGCGTTGGACATTCATCCTGCACGACGGCATCGTTGTCGATGTGCAATATCGTGCGCAGCGCGGACGCAGCGACAGCGCACGCAAACGACAGGGACTCGATGCGTGGTAGATATTGAAAGCCTGCAAGAAGAACTGAAGGGGCTGCGGCGCGTGGTGTCGGTCCAGAACGACGAGATTCGACGCCTGCGCTCCGCGCTCCTGCGTTACGGAGAACACGATCAGCGATGCCGAGCTGGCGAACATTGCCATTGTGGTCTGAGCGCCGCGCGTCGCATTGGAAGGACCGTGCAGCCGTGAAATACAAATGCAGTGAATGCGGTGAGGACATCGGCAAAGCGTGCGAGTCTCACGAGGGCGTCATCACCTGTACGGCGTGTGTTCAAAAACGAAACGAGGCTGCATTCAAGCGGTCAGTCGATCGCGACCTGTTGAAGCAGAAAGAGCGATGGCGCAACAGACTACGATAGAGATTCGATTGCCGTGGCCGCCGAGCACCAACGATTTCAAGGTGCCGCACCCGAAGTTGCGTGGCGTGTATTTCCTCACCGCACGCGCGAAGAAGTTTCGCGAGGATGTCATCTACATATGCACGCCGCACCGCAAACACTTTGGTAACAAACACGTCGAAATGGATTTGGTGCTGCACCCGCCGACGCGTCAGGCGCGTGACGTAAACAATTGGGATAAAGCCGTGTTCGATGCGATCGAGGCGGCACAAGTGTTCGATGACGACGTGCAGGTGCAGTCGTATCGAGTGACAAAAGGAGCCGTCATCAAAGGCGGCATGGTGATTGTGAAAATTTGGGAGTGCGCAAATGCTGCAACTGAGCCACGAGGCAACGATCAAGTCGATTTCATTGCGGAAGGAGTTTCACGGGGAGGAACACGTCAAAGCGATAACGGTGAAAGCCCGTTTTGAGGGCGTGCCGCTTCAGGTGGTGAAGGACGGCTTCGTTTCGCAACTCGATCTGATCTACAAAGACAAAGAGCCGCAACTGACGGAGCTGAAAGGCTTGCAGGTCAGTCGATCGGTGGAGAATTGCGAGGTCACGGTGCACGGCGTCAAGTTCATCGGTGACGTGGACGGCATTGAGATTGAGCCGTTACCGGGCGAGGTCGTTGACGTGACGATGGTCATCAAGGGGCAATCCCCGAAGGGCGGCGCCGACAAGCTGCACGATGCGCTGCACGAGATCGTGCCGTGCGTCATCGCGGAACGACAGGCGGGGATCGGTGACGTTGATCTCGATACGCACCCCGGCACCGAAGGGGGCGAGGAAGTCGACCTCGATCTGTCCGAGGTGGACGGAGCCAGCGAACCCGCATAAACTGGCCGCGTCGTAATACCGGAGCATAGGAAATGCCAGCGACCGACATCCTCGAAGATGAGCTACTGAACCTCATCTTTCTCAATGACGACATCGACAACATGGGCGATGCCTCTGGCGTGCAGGGAAGCACCGCCGCTGGCAACCTCGAAATCTCCCTGCACACCGGCACGCTCGGTGACGCGAGCACGCAGACGACCTCGGAAGCCGCCTACACGTCTTATGCGCGTGTCGATGTGGCACGAAGTGGGGCGCAGTGGACCGTTGCCTCGGGCACCGTCGATAACGACAACGCAATCACGTTCCCGACTGCTACGGGCGGCTCCGAAACCGAGACGGATTTCGGTATCGGGTCGGACGTCGCAGCGAACGAGCTGTGGATATACGGCGCGCTGACGGCATCGCTTGCAGTCTCGTCGGGAATCACGCCCGAGTTCGCTGCGGGAGATTTGGACGTCTCGGTCACCTGATGCGAACCGCTCCGCGTTCTCGCGGTGGCATTGTTCATCGCGAGAGAAAAGACCCACGCGTAGCGACTGTCGGCGCGACTCTGCTGACGAGGCAGAAGATCGAAATCGGTCACGAGATGGATTTGGTGGAGATCAAGCTCGGCGGTCAGACGTTGCATGTGCATTACGTCGATGCGTTACAGGTCGCGAAAACGATCGAAGCGCACGCGAGGCAATGCAAAAGGATCATGCACCATCCGGGTCGCATCTGGTACGACGGCAGCGTTCTCACGAACGCGGAGGAAAACTACAAGTTTGGGCGCTGAGCGCGATGGGCTATGTTTCGGTGGTACGTGCGTTGCCTGCGGTGTCGCGTGAAGCGCCCTCTCTCAAGGACGAGTGATGGTTGTTCGATTGAGCAAAGGTGTCAGAGGACCGGGTTCGAGTGAGCACGGCAGTCCGTTTCGCGAAGAACCAGTAAGCCGCTTTGATCGACGCCCCGGCGAGAATTGGGCGATGCGGTGGCACCGTTGCTTCGGTGTGCTGCCGAATCCGAAAATCGTTCACCAGATCGTTCAGCCCGGTCGCAGGCCGTGTCACGGCAATGCGAAGAAACAGCAGCAACTCAAACGCGCACGGGAGGCGAACAGGTAATGCCGGTACTCGCAAGCAATAAACTGCCGTCGATCGAATACCCCACGATTAAAAAGCAGTTGGGCGCGTTCAAGACGTACATGGAGGCGCGCACAGCATCGTTCGCGACAGATACGTCTGCCGAGGAATTCATTGCGTTGTATTTCGATTGTCGTCGAATGCGTGCAGCACTGAATGCTGCCACAGCCGTCGTCGGCATCGATCAGTTCGCGAAGGATCAGGAAGACAACCAGCTCTATGAGTTCACGAGCGAGGTCACGACGCTGATCACTGCGATTGACGCGCTGACGACAGAAATCAGCTCGACGTATCCGCGTGAAGGCGGCACGGGCTATCTGCTCGATCGCACGGTGCCTGCTGATGCTGATGCACCAACGTGGCGCGTGTTCACCGTTGCGCAGATCGCCACAGCAAAAACGCTCGTCGATGCGGTTATAGCCGAGATCACGTAAATGGCAATCTCCATCGTCGAAAGCACGGCGGATGGGAGCAGTACATCGGCGACATCGGTGTCGATCACGATGCCAACGACGAAGTCGGGTCGGCTGCTGGTCGTAATCGCGTGCGGTGATGGCGGCGTGCCTTCCTCGGTGTCGTGGCCTGCTGGTTGGGACGAAGTCGTTGACGATACCGAAGGCGACGGCACTGACAATGGCGTCTATATCGGTGAACGCATTCTCGACGGCACCGAAGGCAGCTCTATCTCGGTCACGTTCGGCAGCTCTGTTCCGGCAGCGTGGGCGTGGTATCGAATGACAGACACGAGCGCGACCGAAGCGACCGAGCACAATACGGGCGTTTTTGGTTTCGGCGATGCGCCAAATCCCGGTTCGCTGTCACCGTCGCACGGCTCGCAGGAGTATATGTGGGTCGCGCCGTGCGGCACCGATCTCAACTCGATCTCGATTGACGGTACGCCCACGGGCTTTGGCAGCGATGAAGGTTGGGACTGGATCGACAACGGTTTCAGCGCTGCGAATGCTGTGCTGATTACTGCGGAGCTGGACACAGCTTCATCAAAAGACCCTTCCGCGTGGTCGCTGGATTTCACGGAGTACTCGGGCGTATTCACACTGGCGGTGCCGCCGTCGAGTGTTGGCGGTGTCAGTGCGCTGGCTTCCTATCGGGCTATAAATCGCGGCATCATGCGTGGAGCAATGCGAGGAGCGACCTGATGTTTTATCCCGGTATATACGGCGTCTCGAAAACGGTCTATTTCCCGCTGGTCGATTTCGGCGCGACGGACTTCGAGAGCACGCCTGTGACCTTTGCGGCAGGCGACACGCAGATCATCAAGGACGGCGGCACTGCAGCGAACAGCACGAACACGCCTGCACATGAGGGCAACGGCATCTATTCGCTGGTGCTGACGGCGACCGAGATGGAAGCGGAAACGATTGTCATAACGCTCATCGATCAGACAGCGACGAAGCTCTGGGAGGATCAGGCGGTGCTCGTCACAACCGAGTTCAGCGGTCAGCTCGAAGCGAATCAGGCCATATTCATCGGCGAAGTTGACACCGCAACGTTCACTGCAACGACGACCGTTTTCGAGGCGCTGAAGTTGTGGCCTGATACGACGGAACCCACCACAGCAGATCGGCTGAACAATCGTCGTCTGATATTCACGAGCGGCGCATCGCTCGGCGAAGGCTGCAATATCGAGGACTACGAACTCGCCAACTCGAAATTCAAATTCACTGTTACGCTGCTGGCATCGATACCGGCTGACGGTGTTCGCTTTGTAATTCTGTAAAGGTCGGGCGGCATGGCGACTGATCCCGGCCAAAAATTCATACGGCGGCACAATGCGGCGCGCAGCAGCACGTCGAACACGACTGCGGCTGATATTTCCTACGACACTGCTGTCACACTCGAAGGCGGCTATACGTGGTCATCGCCTGAAGTCACCGTCGATGAAGCCGGTCTGTATTTGTGTCTTTTCGACATCGGCGAAGTCCAACTGAGCGGGAGTACCCGCGCCTGTGGCACGCTCGTTCCGTCAGTCAACACCACTGACCAGACGTACTACAAAGCGCGCCATCGCTATCTGAGAGACAGCGGCGGCAACCACAACGTCAGTAACGGCATGGCGATTCTGAATCTGTCAGCCAGTGATGATGTGAAGGTTCGCAATCCGGGTTCGCTGACCGGCACCGACGCAGTAGGAAACTACGCCACCAATTCCGGGGCAGGGCGGCGGATTCCAGATGATCCGGCTCAATGCCGGGAACTTCACCGAGCTGCGGCGCGGTTCGAATCAGGCGATGACGATCACGTACGCGAACGCCACGCGTCCGTGGCTCGATTCGACGCCGACGTATAACGACATCACGTGGGTTACGGAAGTTCAGGACGACGACAATCTGTGGACGTCCGGCGCCGACGTCACGCTGAAGGCGAACAAAATATCTGATCGTGTACGGCGGCACGATGGACGGCAGCAGCAGTCAGCGCCATGTGCATGGACTGGTGCTGGAAATCGACGGAACGAACGTCCAGCAGAGCACCGGATACGAGCGAAACAACAGCAGCGATTCGCCGCCGATGCAGGGTATGTACCTGCACGAAGTCGGCGGCACGAACGAAACGCTGAATCTGAAGGGCTTCGTCGAGCAGGAGGATTCCGGTGTCAGTAACACCGTCAATCTGGAATACGCTTACTTGCAGATTGTCGAGCTGCCTGATTCAGCAGAGTGGATTCACGTCGATAACGGTGCGACTGATTCGCTGACGACTGCATGGGCGGGTACGTCCACCTACTACGACACACCGCTGTCATCGACATTCCGCGCAGACGGCGATTCGGATTTGTCACTGGACGGTGCGAATAACGCGGTACAAAACGATTCCGGTGAATCACTGTCAGTGCTGGCGATTGGCTGGCACAAGACGGACAGAGATTCCGGCGCAAGCGGCACTCGAAAGCACTGCTGGACGTACTGGGACAACGGCGGCACGCGGCTCGCCTACGGCATCAGCGGTGGCTATAACCGCGGCCAGCAGGGCAATGACGACACCTTCCAGTGCGCCTATGTTTCGGGCTGCGCGATGGATCTGGCGAACGGTGCGGATCTGTCATTCGTTACCCGCGATCCGGTCAGCGGCGCAAATTCCGATATGGGCGTCTACGCCAGCGGAAACCGGCATTTTCTCGGTGTTCAGGTGCTCAGGCTGGCATCACTCGAAGCAGCGGGTAACAGCGCAATCGCAGCAACAACCTCGATTGCGTTCAGTGATGCAGGCACCGCAGGCGGGACCGGCACGCTGGCAGCAAGCACCTCGATCGCATTTTCCGAGAGCGGCACGCTTGCGTTGCCACCCAAAGCCGATTGGGGCGGCACATCGATCGGTCCGCACATTCTGCCGATTACGACATACGTCACAGCGCAGGGCCAGATTCAGGCCGCAGTATCGATTCAGTTCAGTCAGGCGGCGTCGCTTTCCGCTGTCGGTGATCTTGCGGCTACGCCGACGATCGCCGTAGGCGACGCCGCCACTCTGAGCGCTACCGGAACACTGGTCGGCTCGGCATCCGTGTCGTTCGGGGAGGCCGCGACTCTCGCAGGACGAGGCGCACTGGCGGGTGCCGAGTCGATCGCCATCACACAGGTCGGGTCGCTTGTCGGCACGGGTGCGCTTGCGAGCGCAGTCATTGGCGCGTTCAGCACAGCAGCGACGCTTACGGGTACGGGTGCGCTGGCGGCTACCGCATCCGTCGATTTCAGTCAATCGGTAAATCTCGGGGCAATTAAACCGATATCGGCTGCGGAGTCGATCGCATTCAGCGAGGCGGCGACCGTGACGGCCACGGGTGCGCTGATCGGTGAGGCGTTCGTCGATTTCGTTACTGCCGGAATCCTTCAGGTCAATCTGCGCGCTGCTGCGTCGATCGACTTCACCGATGCAGCCACGCTGACGGCAACCGGCGATCTGGCCGGTACGACAGCTATTGCGTTCACGGAGACGGCGACGCTTGTCGGAGAGGGGCTGCTGACTGCGACTGCGATCGGCACGTTCAGCACAAACGCCGTGATCCGAGGCATTGCCCCGATCAGTGCAGCCACGTCGATTGACTTCGCTGCTGCCGGAATCATGCAGGTCAACCTGCGTGGCTCGACCTCGATCGATCTCAGCGAGGCAGCGACGCTCACCGCAACGGGCGACCTGACGGCGGCTGCGAGCATTGCGTTCAGCGAGGCACCGTCACTCTCGACCTATGTGCCGATCGCTGCTGCCACATCGATCGATTTCGGGCAGACAGCGACGCTTGCAGGCACGGGCCTGCTGTCAAGTCTCACGATCGGGTCGTTCACGACGGCTGCGACCCTGACGGCCACAGGCGCACTCAGCGCCGCCGTATCGATCGATTTCAGCGAAACCGGAATACTGCGCTCGTATATCCGTGGCTCCGCTGTCATCGCGTTCAGCGCCGAAGGAGTGATGGTCGAGGGGCCGATTCGAGCCGCTACGTCGATCGATTTCAGCGAGACGGCCACCGTCACAGCTATGGGAGATTTGGTCGGGGCAGCTTCGGTTGTCCTGTCCGAAGTGGCGACACTCGGTGGGATCGGGTCTCTCGCCGGGACTACAGCCATCGCCTTCGGCCAGTCTCCCGCCCTTTCCGGCAAACGACGCGCGCAGGCAGCAACGTCGATTGCGTTCACCGCTACGGCAGCTCCGCAGGGTCTGGGTCTGCTGGCCGGGGCGACGATCGGCACCTTCAGCACCGCAGCCACGATCAGTGCCCGGGCAGCGATTGCAGCCGCAGCCACGGTAGCGATCGACGCAAATGGTTTCGTAGCAATACCGAAATCGTTCATTTCCGGCTCGGCGCTGCTCTATTGGGCGGGACCGGCGTATATCCGCGCTCGAGTATCGATCTACGGCGATACGTCGATCGACTGGAGCACGAATGCCTACGGTGTTCGCAGGGCACGGATGATCGTCGATGAAACGATTGCCTTCAGCGAATCGGCCACGGCATTCACCTACAACAGCATCTACGGCGCCGAGTCGATCGTATTCAGCGAAGCGCCCCTGCTGAGCAACGCATCGGCGCTGGAAGTGTTCGATCGCAGAGTCGGCCCCGAGGATTACAGCAAGCGGGTGCGGCTCACAGCAGACGTCGTGCGTAGTGTCGGGAGCGATCCCGAGGTACGATCCCGCAAAGCGACACGCCCCGACAGGCGTGTGACGACGCAAACGGACAGGAGATCGCTATGAGCGTTGCATTCCCCGATCTGAAACAGGCCGACGTCGAGTGGCACACCTTCGAGTGGAAAACGACGCATGTGCAGCCGTGGCAACCCGGTCTGGTCGTCCAAACCGGCGATCTGATTCGACCGACTGTGCCGAACGGGTTTTTCTTTGAGGTCACTACGGCAGGCGAGCTGGCAGGCAGGGAGCCGAACTGGAACACGATCGCAGCGGCGACGACGCCGGATGGCAGCGCCGTATTCACAGCACGCACGCCAGCCGCAGCCTCAGAGCCGACAATCCTGAGCTGCACCTATGCGATGTCACCTGCGGGGCTGGTGGAGGATTCCGTGGCGATCGACAACGACCGCATGGAGACGCGCATACGCATTGATGCCACGGGCGCTGATCTCGGCACCTACACGATCACAGCCACGATGACAGACAGCAGCGGCGAGGATCACATTCGATCGGCCTCATTGACGGTGGTTGCGTGATACGAGCAATGCTGCGATTGCTGGCGATCCTGCTGTTCGTGGCCTCGTATACGGGGGGCTGCTGGTGTACGACATCTGGCAGCAGCTATACGTGATGAAGTAGCGATGGCGGTGCGATTCGACATCCGTGGGGATGTGAAGCAGGCACGCGGTTTTT
>FUIF01015500.1_pt1 | contig 46439 bp, 55 predicted proteins | sample 1003461 | NCBI WGS metagenome assembly FUIF01 (sample SAMEA80401918, study PRJEB19352) | marine metagenome
CATGAAATTATCATCAAGCAAATGAGGAATGCACTTCCGTGAACGAAATCAGAAACGATAAAACTGACGCGGCGTCACGGCTTTAGATTTAGTCGAAAAAAACCTCAATCTTTTAGATTCCTGGGCGAATAAAGAGAGGGCGCGCCGGGCGAAACAACAGCCACAGGAGAAGAAAGATGGGAAATAGAAAAATCATGTCGAAGCCAACGTCGATTCGGGAGTCGGTGACAGGAGAATCCGATCCTAAATGCGCCCATTGCGGCGACCCGCCAGATTACAAATTCGGCGGCGTGTTTCGCTGCGAGGAGTGTCACCTTGAGTTGTCGTGCGGCATCATCAGCCACGAGCCGGTTCATTTCCTGGGCGGTCGCCGGGGTCCGTACTACATTCGGCATGCTAAACACACGGACGAAGGCGCATGGCGGAACAATTCCGAGGTCGGCATGATCGAAGATTCACTCGACGAATACGGCGACTGAAAAACCGGGAAAATCTCACTCAATTCCCGAAAGTTCTGATATAATCCGAGGGTGTTGCCATCGCATCAAACCCCGGAACCTATCGTGGACCGAGTTCGAGCATACATCGCGGGCGCCTATTCCTCTGATAATGCTATCGGTGTTTTTGACAACATGCGCCGCGGTATTCGGCTTTCTTTTTGCGCGTTAAAAGCTGGTTTCGCGCCTTTCGTTCCGTGGTTCGATTATCAATTTGCGTTAATCGACAAAATGGAGTTGAAAGAATTCTATGAATACTCAATGGCCTGGCTTGAGGCCAGCGATTGCGTGATTGTCGTTGAGGAAGGTTGGGAAAAATCGAAGGGCACGGTCGCCGAAATTGAGCGCGCGAAAGATTTGGGCATTCCCGTTTTCTTTAACTTGAAAGAGGCGACATCGTGGATGAAGCAACAAACAAGCGAATAAGGCAATCTCTAATAGGTGAACGCGGGCACGCCCAAAAGCTGATTGCTGAAGTCGGCATCGAGGTTGTCGATACGCTATTGCGCAAAAACAAAGACTATGGCAGCTCCGTATTCAAACGCCCTATTCTGGCGCCAAAGGTGGAATCTCGCGAAGCGATTCAAGTGCGAATGAGCGACAAGATAGAGCGACTCGTCCACATTTTGGCGCAAGACGAAGCCCCGGAAGTTGATGAGGACGCACGCGAAACGTTCAAGGATTGGGCTGGTTACGCCATTCTGTGGTTAGTTCGCGAACGCATGGACGAAGAGGAGGCGAACTCAGCGAACGGGGGCGTCTAATGGATTTTATGGTCCAAATCATGGGCGTTATGTGGCGGTTTCGCGACCGGTTCCGTTTCCGAAAGAACAAAAAAGGCGAGCGGTATCGCGGGCTGTGTGAACTGAACAAAAAGACGATCAAAGTCGGATCGCACGTCAAAGATAAAGAACACCTCGAAATCGCCATTCACGAGGTGACGCACGCCGCTGATTGGTACAAAGACGAGGAATACGTTGACCAGTTCTCTAAAGACCTGGCGACGATTCTTTACGATCATTTGGGGTATCGACGAATCAAATAGGAAAATCATCGCATAAGGAAATACAGTTTGACATAGCGCCTTTACAGCAGGGTTGATCATGCACGCCGTCAATTCAGACTGGACAGCCGAGAAGAAAAACGAAAACGTTCACCTAATACGTGTCGAGGAGTCGATAGCGTCAGGCGGGGAGTTCACCGTTTTGCTGCAAAGTGATGAACATTGGGACAATCCTAAGTGTGACCGGCGCATGCTCAAGAGGCATCACGAAAAAGCCAAGGAAATCAACGCGCCGATTATCAAAATTGGCGACATCTTTTGTGCGATGCAGGGCAAGTACGACCGGCGTTCCAACAAGACGAGCCTCCGGCCGGAACATCAAACTGATGAATACCTCGACTCGTTAGTCGATACGGCGGCGGAATGGTATCGCCCATATTCGGCCCAGATTGTCACGCTGGGCTATGGAAACCACGAGACGAGCATTAAGAACCACCACGAGACGGATTTGCTGGAACGGCTCGCGAGGCGATTGCGCGACGAGTTCGGCGGCGTGACTACAACAGGAGGATACAGTGGATGGGTGAAGATCATGTTCAACATAGGAACGACGCGACGCAATTACAAAATATGGTATCACCACGGCCACGGCGGGGGTGGACCTGTGACGAAAGGAGCCATTGATTTCAACCGATATGCAGAGTGGACAGGAAATTCCGATTGCGTCGCCGCAGGCCATGTACACTATAAAAACCTAGAATGTATGATGCGCCAGCATTTGAACGACATGCACAACGTTGACTTACGCCCGGTGCATTACGTCCGTTGCGGGACGTACAAGGAGGAGTTCGAGAAGGGGGCGTACGGGTTCCATGTCGAGAAAGGTCGCGGACCGCGACCGCTGGGCGGGTGGTGGCTCAAGTTCATCGGGGGTGGGGACAATTATCAAGTGAAATTCATTGAGGCGAATTGAGGCGAGTCATGCCGACGGAAAAACAAAAGTTGCAAGAGGTAAACGACAAGATCACGCGCAGTATGTGCATTCTTTCGACGGTCGGTTCGTGCCTGATGATTTTGATTCTAAACGCGTGGTGGCTCATTGGTTCGCCGGAAATGACTGCAGCGGAATGGTTCCGTGCGCACTGGAAAGAATACGTGTTTTTCTCTGTTTGCGCCCTTGGGTGCGCGTTCGCACTCGACAGGCTCCCGAAAAAGAGGCCGGAAAAATGACTTGGGGTTATGCGATTTCTCTAATGATTGGCGTCGGCTTGCTGTGCGTCGCCGTGTGTTTGATTGCAATAAATTTCGCAATTCGTCAGTGAAAAGCGTGCAGTCGCCTTGTGGGTTTGTTAGGATGGATAGAGTATCCACATTCCCGAGGTTGCGAAATGCGACGCGTTCACACGTATACACTGGCTTTCTTTTTCTTCACAAGCGTTGCTTTCGGCGGTTCCCACCGCACGAAAAACTTCATTGTTACGGCGCCCGATTCGGAAACGGCTCGCGTTGTAGCCGAGCATTGCGAAACCACTCACGCCAATCATTGCCGCGATTGGTTCGGCGTACATCCGTTTGATTTCCCACAGCCAGCGAATATACGAGTTGAAATCGACCGCGCAAAATGGGGTGAAAGCGGCGGGGGTTCAACGTCTTTTGTGCCAGGCGGTGCAGTCGAGGGCACTTGGGGCGCGCCGACCGTTCGCGTGCTGTTGGGCGATGTCGCGACGCATGAAACAATGCACATAACCCTGTGGTTCATGCGCGGCGAAAAAACCCTGTTTCGTTGGTTGGATGAGGGGATATGCAACAACGTCGAATCATCGGGAGGGATGAAACGATACCAGGAAATGCTGACGGAATTCCTTGCCCCGCCGTCTCGCGGCGTTCCGTTTAATCAAATGCTTACGGCGACGGACTACCCGCGTGATGTCTTGCCTTTTTACGCGCAATCTTACAGCGTGTGCAAATTCTTGATTGAACACGCCGACCGGCGGGCGCTCGGAAACATGGCGAAAGATTACACCGGGTTTTCGGATATTACGGAAACATACGGCTATGCGACAACCAGCGACTTCCAAGTTGCCTGGATAAATTGGCTAGCCAACGGTGCGCCCCCTCGCCCCGAGGGGCTAACCGCAAACCGGAACCAGTGTTTGTGGATTCCTGGGCGCGGGTGGTCGTGCAATGGCAATCAGCAGTATCAATTCACGCAACCTACGTACAACCAGCCACAATACACGCAACCGCGAATATTATCGCCCACGCGTCAGAATATTTACATTCGCCCCCTTGAAAACCAGCCGGTGGAAAAAGAGCCGCCAGCGACTGCGCCGGTTCCCAAAATTGACGAAGAACGCCTCATAGGGTTATTATTGGACAGGCTGGCGAAAGACCCGCGTTTTCGCGGACCGCCTGGACCGCCTGGACCGCCCGGAGCCGACGGGAGGGATGGCGAAAAGGGTGAAATGGGAGCCACGGGGCCGCCTAAAGATATCGAATTAGACACAATTCTCCTCGACAACATCACCGTCGGGGTGCGCCGTCGATTGTTGGACGGTTCGCCAAACAACCCATACCGATTGCCGCCCATTGCGTTTACGATAAATCACGACGGGAATACGAAAACACAATACCGGCATTTGGGCGAGGAACTGCGTTTGATTCACGATTCCCACGAGTCGGAGTAAGTTATGCCGGAGGTATTTGTTCCACCCGGTCACACAATCATTTTTGAAGGTGAAAAAATGTCAGAATTTGATCCTGTTGCGGTTGGCATGAACCAAGCGCACGCGGCTCGACACGAACGACTTCAGCAAACCGCCGAACGATTCAACGACGGCTCCGCGTTTGCCGCGCAAGAGTCGAAACAGTCGTTCATGTTGGCGAAAATGATGTTTGGCGCAACCGCGCAAAACCTCCTTGAAAAAGAAGGACTGGCCGATTCGCTGTTGCAGCTGAAATCATCGGGAATTTTCCCGAATAACCTCGCTAGCGGCGGCGGCGTTGTTTCCACCCCGTAAGTTTCCCGATGGATGATTCCCTATACCCCTGGCTTGAATCGCGGAAAGCTTTTGTTTCTCTGAGTGGCGCCGATGTCAACGAACGACTCGAACAACACCGAAAGCGACTTGAGGAACACACAGCGAGACTACGCGCAGCTTGGGGTATTCCAACACCTGATGGGACTTCAGGAGGAGAATCTGAACAATCGCCGGATGCGCGCGATGGGTGACGCGCAGTTAATGGAACACTTTCCGGCTTTCAAGGAGGACTACAACCGCGACGGCGAAGACTTGCGATTTCATTCAAACAACGAAACGCATCACCATTACCACGGCGCAGGGGGTTCGTCAGCGCCCGACGGTGGAGCTTCGCCCACAAAATCGAAACTGGCGAAAACGCTAGCTACGGCGGCCATGATGCTTGCCACAGGCAGCGTTGGAGGCTTGGGTGTTTGGGCTGCAAGTGAGTGGTTCAACGGAGACCCCGCGCCGGTAGTGAACACGGAGGATAAAGATACAAATACACGATACGACTTGGGGCTTGAGGGCGAGGGAGAACAGCCTCCGCCTTCGTGGGGTAAGTGACGGCTTGGGGCGGTTTCTTGGGGGAAACGTGTCTTAAATCCTTTATTCCCACCGTGAGACTCGGGCGATGACTGAAAACGACAATGGGACGAAATTTGTGACTTGGAAGGCGCTTCTTGCAACCAACGTCAGCACGGCGGGGGTTGTTTCGACTTTGCTATTCGCATTTGTCGGCGCCGCCTGGAGTTCTCATTCATCGCAACCGCATAAAGGCGCGGTTCATCAACGCGAGTTGGAACGGCTGGAACACCGATCCGAAGGCCATATTGAATTGATGGAAAAACGGCTTTCGAGAATTGAGGAAAAAGTTGACACGTTATTGCAACGCGGAAACCAGTAAGACGATGGTCGCCAGGTGGAGAAATTGGTCGAATCCGATTGTTGTGAAAAACGCGCTTGTGTCGCCCTTGGCGTAGAAATGGCCGGTTATCTTGCTTGTCACGGCGTCGATAGCCCAATGTGCCGCGAAATTGCCGCCCATGAACACGAGCGCGGCGCTCGGTGAGAATATGGCGAGCGCCGGAACCGCGAGCGCCGCGACGTACGCGCCCACATGACACGACAGCGCTTTCCAGCATTTCGACTTGTTCAGCGCCATCCACGTTGATTGAAAAACAAAGTCACCGACCCAGTGCGCGAAACCGAAAACGAGAATTGAAATTGCGATAGTGTTCATGTTTTCCTCCGGTTGTTGAGTGGTTTACACCGGATATACAACGCACATTCCGCGCCATTGTGGTTTTTCGTCGTTTTTGTATCATTTTGAGAACAGCGCCATCAACAAGGCGACACCCCGAAAGTCAAACTGACAACACCCCGGCTATAAAATGGCGAACAATACATGGCTCGGACGCGCGGCCCCTGTCGTTCAAATTGATACGGTCACGCTTTCCGGCGGTGATGGCGATTGGGCGCAGAACGACACGTTGAATCTGACAATCAACGGTAAAAGCCTTACGCTCACAGTGGGTTCAACTTCGACTCGTGCGCAAATCGTCCTGGATTTGGTCGATATGTGGAACGGCGACGCGTTGAATGGCGACGAATCTCGCAACACCACAGGGGACCAGCTTCCCGAATTCAATGAAATCACGGCGGCGGTCGGTTCGTCCGCGCACATTCTCCAGTTGACGCACGACACCGCAGGCGTCCCCTTTACACTCACGACAAGCGAAACCACGGCGGGCGCTGGCGCGTTGACCGAGGCGACATCGCAAGCCGCCACGGGACCGAACGACGTAAACAACGCGAACAACTGGAGCAACGCGGCGGTTCCCGCTAATTCCGACGATGTGTTCATTGAAAACACCGACGTTTCGTTGTTGTACAACTTGGGTGCGTTGAGTTCGGTAACTCTCACCTCGCTCACGGTCGATCAAACGTTCCTTGGCGACATCGGACTGCCGAACACGAACCCGAACGGATACACGGAATATCGGCCGGAATACTTCGCAATCAGCGCGACGACGGTCACAGTCGGGCGCGGCGGCGGAACCGGTTCGGGACGCATCAAACTAAACACTGGATCGAACGCGACCGCCATCACGGTTCACAACACCGGCGCGGCGGCGGAGTTCGGTTTGGGCGCGTTTATCTGGAAAGGAACCCACGCTAACAACACGCTGAACGCCACAGGAGGCACCATAGACGTTGCGCCGTTCGGCGGTGAGTCAGCAACCATTGCGACGCTAACAATCGACAGCAACGCGTCAGTGAGGCTAGGAAACGCAACTCTGACCACAGTCAGCGCGGCGGGAGGTTCAATCCTTGAATTCGAGACGGGCGCGACAACGTTGAACATCGACGGCGCTACGGTCACGATAATCGGCTCAGGCGCGTACACTACGGTTAACCATTCGTTCGGGGTGTTGAATTATCGGTCGAGTGGTACAATTACGACGCTAAACCTTGGCGGCGTTCCAGGGGGCGAGGCGGAATTCAACTGTTCTGGCGACTCGCGAAGTCGAACAATCACGAACTTCAACCAGAACGCAAATACGCGTGTGGTAGACCCGGCAAACACGATAACGTACACTAACGGAATCGTCGTCGGTTCCGATGTTTCCGAGGTCATTGCATCGTAAAGGGCTATGGAATACCTGGGATGGATAGGGACGATTTTCCTCGTGTCCGGCTTGTTTCTGATAGGGAACAAGTGGAGGCACGCGTTCCTACTTACGGTGTTCGGTGAGGTTTTTTGGGTCACGAAATCCCTTTACTTTCAACAGTGGGATTTGCTTGTAATCTGTTTGATTTTTGGGATAGTGGCGTTCAGAAACTGGCTTGTTTGGGAAAACGAAAATTGAACCGGTTCGCTACGTGGCGCCGGAGGTTGTGAAATGAATCCCTGGGGAAAAATGATCGTGCGATACAAAGTCTATTACACAGAGAAGCAATGGTCGTGCTTGTTTGAGGCAATGCACAAATACACTGGCGAGAAAACCGCGCCGGACCTCGAACAACACACGCCAGCATGGTGGAAAGATCACGCGTTGTCTGACGAAACGCCCTTCCGTCTGTACTGGGACGCGCACGAGTGGCAAAACGCGTTCGCGGCGCTGTCAATGGGGAAATCCCTGATCGACCCGGAAGCCGCGTTAGCGGAACACCCGATGATCGCGGAGGCTTATCGCCAGCAGCCGAACCTTGAAAAAGAGATCAGGGACATTGCAGCCAATGTTGACACAACTTCATGTTGCGCGGGTGATGTTTGCGAGGGACACGAACCTGCCGCCAACGCCGCGAAAGTCGTGGCGACCGCCACCGCCCGCGTGATTGAACTTGAAAAGGGCGACGATGAAACACCCACCGAGGGCGCTGATGACGCTGATAACAGCGGAACGGACGCGCCAGTCATTGCCGACGCCGACGCGGCTGGACTTGATGGCGCCGCAGGCGAATCATTCCAGGGCGTTGCCGACGCCGATGTCACCTCGGTGGACTAAAACACGATTCCAACTGCCGACGTGGATTACATCGCCAATGAACGTCTACGTTAATACTTCGTTGGAATCGTTTTTCCATGCCTGACCGGTTCTGTTCCCACCCGGGACCGGCATAGCGCGGCGGGGTTCCCTCATTCCCCCGTCGCGTTTTTCTATGCGCATTCCAATATCTCAACGCGCCCGGCGAATCTCTAGCGCCGACTCTACCCGCGCAAAAACGCCTGGAAAATATTCCCAGAAAATCTCCCGAAAGACCCCAATAAACTTACGTGCGCGACGAATAACCTAGTAGAAGGCACAAAAGTAAGCACCCCAAACAAACAGGAATCAAACGAATGTTGTTCACCGTCGCCATCATCACCGCCACCGTCATCGCCGCGACCGTTCAATCCATCAACTACGGCAAAGCCAAATCAGCCCGCGACCAAGAAAGAAACTTCGAAGCATTCGTGGCTGAAGTCCAAAGTCAACGCCGCCGCGAAGTGGCTCAAGAAATCATCGACGGCAAATACTCATTCTAAGCCGTCGCGCAACCGAAACCCCAGGCCAAAGGAACACAATGACGCAATTCCAACGACAGCTTCGACAAAACATCCGCAACTTTTTGATGGTTGCGACGTTCGAGCAAATGTTTCTCGAACACTGTATTTCCGTTGAGCGCGGCGACGAGTTCCGCGCTCAAGTCATCGCGGAATTGATTCGCGAGGATTACCCCGAAAGAGCCAAAAACCACAAACTGGAGCGCACAGCATGATAATCAATTTACAAGACTTAAAAGACAGCCTAACCGATGCAAAGTTCCAATTAACTATGCTTTTCATCGGTGGGCGCACCCCGTCCGATGACCAAATGCCGCGCGTTGAATATCTCCGTGATTTCATCGCCCGGATCGAAAACCAAATTCGTGATGCGGAAATATCCGCAATGGAGAAATGATGAAACGCACCCCCGAAAAACCTACCACCCAAAGCCCCAAAGATTGGTACGAATGGGCAAAAGAAACCGCCATCGCTGTTGAGTTACGAATAGGGCAAGGGTTTTGGTGCAGAGAGGAAAAAAGCCTTCCCGCTAGCTGTCGCCAGGCGATTACTAAAGGCGCGAATGATGGCAGGTTGATTGTTTCTGAAGCCATGAAATAATCCCAGGAATTTTCCCAATATTTTCAACCGGGCGACGAATAACCTAATAGAAGGCACGACAGTAAACCACACAAACCGGAGCCAGGACATGACAGCCAAAATCAAACAAACCTTGAAAGCCCGGCTCACGGAACGATTCAAAAGCGCGGTTGCGTTCGCAGCCGCCTGGAACGAAATTCTCAGCGCCGAAAAATACCCCTCTTACCTCGCGGGAATCATTGAGCAGAACACCCGCCAAACCCTCACCGACGCGTTGTTCGCATGGGCCGAACGTCGCGGCAACCTCTGGAACTAAAACCATGAAACGCGAAAAACTCGAATTCGCCACCATCTGGAAAGATCGACTCGAAGTAGTGGTTCAAGACAACCGAAACCACCGATACCGCATACACGGACGGTCAATGCCCCTCCCGTCTTTCGATGAACTCGCCGAAATCGGTAAGTTCAACGGACGCGGTACGCTCGATTGAGACACCACCCGAACACCACCCGAAACCCAAGGAATCCACACAATGACCAAGCAAGCCACTGAGCGAAAGGTTTTCACGTTTGAATGCGAGTACACCGACACTTTCGGCGGCGAACCGAATTACTGCTGGGTAAATCGTTTTAAGGTTCAAGCCGAGACAATGGCGGGAGCCGTCCGCAAGGCGAAAGCGCACGTCGGATTGACCGGCGTACGATGCCGCCGCGAAGACCTCACGGATTACGTCGCGCTTTACCCGAACGGATGTAACACGGCTCTCTTTATCAACGACGAATTTTGAGAAAGGAATGAAATGAAACACCCGCAATTTTCAAAACCAGAGTTCCGCGAGTTCGCTGAACTCTTGCAAAGCGCCGACCACCGAAAATCACTATCGGAGCTATTCGATAAGTTCCTCATTATGGCGTATTGCGTCACCCGAAATTCGGTGCGTCAAAAGTTCGGCGCTCCCGACCTCCCGGCGGCTGTTGAGAGATTCGACAATGAGGCGTGCGAACTCTCGAACCCGGTGGGAATGACGAAGGCAATCGCCTCATTTTCAATAGGGGAGCGCGAACGAGTTTTGCGCGGCGAAATCGCCGACTTTCACGGTGAGTTCTTTTATGAGCTAGAAGCCGGGAAAGAGAACTCACGCGCGAAATTCTACATGCCGCACGATGTCGCCGCGAAATTGGTCGAAAAGCAATTCGCCGACGCAAAGCCAAGTCCTGGCTCCCGTCGCATGTTCGTGGAAAACAACGCCGGAACGGGAACGATTGTTCGGGCGCTGTCACATTTTCTAATGATCTATCGCGGATTCAGCGCGAAAGATTTCTACATCAGCGTCGCTGAAGCCGACTTTCGATATTACGTGATGATGTACCTGAAAATGACCTATTCGGGCGCCGCCGCGACCGTGTTCCACGGGGACACCTCCACCGGCCAAAGGCACGATTACGAAAAAACCGCTTGGGCGATATCTGCCCCTCTTGAAATGGATAATATCTATTTTGATTGACTCGAAAATCCGTTCGGAATTGTTCCAATGTTTGTACGTGCGTGACGAATAACCTAATAGATAGGACGCAGTTAAAACCCCAAAGGAAAAAAGGAAAAACGGGCGGCGCGTTGGGCGTCGTGGATGAAACCCGACTTTTTCCCAGTGAACCTCAAAACCATTGACGTATTCCGTGAATGTGTACAATTAAACACATACGGGCAACGCATTCAAAATGAGGTTCTAATCCCATGCCTGAAAGCCGAAAGAAAATTCCTATCACCGCGACCGAGACGTTTTGGACCGATCTGATTATCGCGCTCAAACGTTCCAATGATTCTGAACTCGCGCATGTGCTTGAAGATAAGTACAATGACGCTCTGACGAATCCCGAAACGAACATCCAATCGGAGCCGGTGAATGAGTGGAACTACCAAAGCGAATATGCCGGAAGTTGAACCGGTTCGTTTCTTGCTGCCCCGCCCGCCCACATTGAATCAATACTACCGCACCTTCGATGGTCGGATGTTGTTATCGGCGGAAGGGCGCCAGTACAAGCGGCTTGTGTTGAGCGCGTGGATTAAAGCAGGTCAACCAAAGATCGAAGGGCGGATCGGTTGCAAGCTGATTTTCTACGCGTTCAACCGCCGGGCGTGCGACCTCGACAACCGCGCGAAAGCTGTTCTGGATTCGTTCGAGGAGGCAGGTCTTTACAAAGACGACTCGCAAATCGACGAACTGACAATACTACGGGGTCGCGTCGTGAACCCCGGCTACATGTACGCGGAATTTCGACAGCTAAAAGAATCGGTTGTTGACGAGGTTGATTCGTACATTTCCGAAATACACGCGATTCGCGGCGGATTTGATGCTATCATTCCGCCAGTCTAACGCGCCAAATTTTGGGACACGTGTCGCGCCCTGGCCCGGCCCTGGCCCGGCCAACAACACCACAGAGGGGGATTTCTTGAGAATTCTATTCATTCATTCGACGCGTCGCCTGAGCGGCGCGGAACTGAACACCCTAGCGATACTTCGCAACAGCGACCGAATCGAAGGAGACGTTCTTTTCACAAATCCAAGGTATCGACAAGTCGCGAAACGCCGTTTTGAAAACGTGTGCCGGAAAACCTACGAAAGCGATTGCATTCCAGCACTTGAACGCGGCGACCTCTGGAAATACGACGCGATTGTCACGGATACGCGAATCAACTTTCCGCCGGACCTCAATATTCCCATCATCGCGGTTTCGCACCACGGCGAGGGGGAACACGACGCGTGGGCGCATTCGGCGGCAAGCTGCGCGACTCACCTGGTTGCGGTTTCCGACGCGGCTGCTGATGCGTTCGGACCCCAACCGCGCCGCGTGGCGGTAATTCCGCAAGGAATCGAATTCGACCGCCTGCAGCGCTCACACGGATTGCGCGACATCCTTTCCTCGCACAACTTGAGCGACGATGTGAAAATCATCTTGTGGCCTCACCGGTTTACAACCGACAACCGCCCAAATTTCATGTTGGATGTTGCGGAATGTCTCGACCCCGCGAAATATCACGTTTTGATGGTCGGCGACGGACCTGAGCAGGAGGCGGTTTTCAGGCGGTTTTCACGCGACTTGCCTAGCGCGACAATGGCGCCGTATTCGCCGTACATCGGGGATTATTACGGTATTTCTGATTGTGTGGCGGTAACGTCATTGAGCGAAGGATCGGGAATCCAGGTTTTTGAGGCGTGGGCTACCGAAAAACCGGTTGTGATGTCTGAGGGGAAATTCGCGTCGGAAATCATCGGGAGGCACGGTGACGCGGTTCTGAGAACAGCGCCGGTTGATAGCCCGGTGGCGTTCGCTGAACAGATTGAAATTGCGTGCGGCGAATCCCCGGAATTCCGCGCGTCCGCCAAGATCGCGGTAGGCGCACATTACAGCGCCGCGGCGCTTGCGTACCGATGGGAAACGTTTATCGCAACGATTCTGAAACAGTGGAACACGATTACGGTTCCCCACGCCCATTTACCGCCAAAGCAAAACACGGGATTCCGTGGCGCGGCGGTATACAACGCGTGGGATATCGAAGGGAAAATCATCGCGACATGCCTGGAGAACAACACCCCGGGGGACTGGGATTTTCGCGCCAAGAGTTCACTGCAGGCCCTTGGCAATCCGAAAATGTACGATGTCGTTTTGGACCTTCGCGGGGCGCGAAACAAACCGAGCGAGCCGGGGTACAAGTGGGCGTTCCTTGACTGGACCGGCGTTCAGCCGGGCGCGTACACTGAGCCGTTCGGCGTATCAATTCCCCCCGGATCGCGCTCAAGTTCCGTAATCGCCATTTCGGTAAAGGGTGAAAACGACCACGACATTCGGGCGGTTCGGGCGCTGTTGCAGTCAAAAGTCACATCGGGTGAGGCTGAAATCGAGTTCAGTTGGATTGTTGTTGACCCGGAAACCAAAAATCCCGACGATTTCAGACTTGACGAGTTTTGCGACGTTCTGAACGATGCCGCTATCTATCTTTCCCTTGGCGGGGAAGGTGTTCCGATGTTGTCGGCGGCTGTTGCGTCGGGCTGTCGAGTGGTTTCCACGCCGCGCATTGATGTTGTCGATTTTGTGAGTAAATTCGGCGTTCCGGTTCCCGAGCCGCCGAGACGCGACATAGCGCCAGACGCATATTCAAAATGGGTTGTTTCGCTTGTGGAAATGCTCATTGCGGGACTTCGGGAGGGCGGTGCGATTCAGTTCCGCGAAACGGCGGACCGCGCCCAGTCTGATTTTTCAGAATGCGACAAGTTCGACTTTGACTATCAATCAGTTTTTGCGTGGCTCAGAAAATACGCCAACAGCGACACGATACCGAAGCCGATCAATCGCGAGCCTGCCGAAGTCGCAACGTGATAGAATGAAACTAGCTGGACTGGCGTACCCAGCGGCATTGCCAACGCTACATTTTTCCCATCATTGGGCGTGCGGTCCATTCCTTCCGCACGCTGGGGAAAATTAGCGAAGCGCCCAGGCTCCCGGTTGTTGCCTGTTAGGTTTTTGTGAGTCCTCGCCTTTCCGCTTGTCATAAGCGCCGCGCGTCGCGGCGAAGCGGAACTGAATAAACACCGGCGACGCAACGACATGGCGAGACCCCGCGAGGGGGCGACTTGTGTGGTGCTTGTCTCCCTCGCGGGGCTTTCGTTTTCGATGAGGAAAAACATGAATTTAGTATCAAAATATTGCAAACCTTCGTGTAAGCATTCCGATTGGAAAGACTCAGCGCCAAAGGGTGGGAAAATCCGAACATTTTGCAGCCAGTGCGGTAGGTTCATCGGGTATCGCCCCGAGGGGCTGGACGCACAAAACGCCAAACGAAAATCGAAACGCAACTCCAGGGGCGCTAAGAGCAACGCCCCGGCTTATGCGCCCGAAGACGCCTAATATGCGAGGAAACAGTGAGCCATTTGATTTTCCCGTTCCATGCCGACAATGGCGACCTCCAGATAATCAACCTGGAAAACGTCGCGTTCGTCACCCTGTTGACCGACTCCCCCGAGAACGGCGGCAGCGGCGACAAGATGATTACGGTTCAGACCCACGGCGGACCTTGCCGTGGATTCCAAAAGGACAACAAGAGCCTTTGTGACGCCGTGAATCTCATTTTGGAAAACGGAATCCCTGAAACGTTTTTCGAGGACTACGGAATAGATGACGAATATGACGCGTACGAGCCGCCCGAATCATGCGAATCCTCTTGATAACGCCAAAACGTTGGCGCCGTGATTGCGCCGAACCGTGGCGACAAATTCGAGACGTACCGACCCTTCTTGCGTGCAGACTTGGTGAGCATTTGCCAAACCTGGGATGCGAGGTTTTTTTTGGCCACCCTGGGGGGTTCATACCAAAGACGGAACACGTCATTTATTTGCACCCCGAGCCGGAACTTCTTTTGAGCGACCGATACCGACGGGCAATAGCAATGCGGGTTTCCGGCGCACGATGCGTTATTCGTCCGAACCCTGTTCACATCGGCTCCGAGGATATCGTATTTCACACGGCGCACACCCCCGCCAGGCCGCGAGCTTGTCACATCGGGCTTGCAGCGGACCCGTTCGATTTCCGACAAAATCAGCCGGTAGGTTCGCACATTCGCATCTTACTGGACCGGACCCACCGCGACGGCGAGGAATGTGAACAAAGCATTCGAGGAAGGCTTTCGGAGGAAATCTGGGAATTTGTTAGAGAAACCGACGTGAAGGTCGAATTTGTAATGGTGGGCGAACGCGGCGTTTTTGCGCGAGGCGGCTGCAAGCGACCGTTTTGTAGAATGGCGACATACCGGGGCGAGCGCATTGAGCGAATGAAAGATCATTTTCAATGGATGCGTTCATCACACGCGTTTATCCTCACCCACAAAAAGAGGTTCGGCTATTCCGTGATTCAAGCGGCGATGTCGGGCGCGTTGCCGGTGTATCAAGAGGGGCTGTTTGAGCGCCCTGCCGCCGTTCAGTTGCGCCACGTCGAATACAGCGGCGCTCTTCCATGGAAAGATGTTCTGAGTCGCATACACGTCGGAGCCGTCAGGCGAGCCGTCACGGGCTTTACATGGGAAGGTGTGGCGCAACGTATCGTAGGCGCGTTGTGCGATTACGAACGGAATCCAGGGTTTTACAAAACGCGTGAGGCGGAATGTGAGAAAACGCCGCCTGACAAAAAAGGGAAACTGTGGAAATATCACTAAAAGATCGACTGTACACCGAAGCCAACAACCAACCCGGCGACGTGATGCCGCTTCACAAGCGAGGCGATCAAGGCAGCCCGTTCAACTTCTTCAGAAAGCGAACATAAGCCTCTACGCTAGTTTTCAGCGTGGGGGTTTCCAGCTTCTCTAAATAGATGGTTTCGCCCGTCGTCTTATTGAGTACGCCAATTCGGATATAGCGCCACAGCACTGTTTTCGATTTCTTTACGTACGCCGGACCTTGCGAAATGGGGAACACCCGTTCGCGTTCTATGTCGATGTGTCCTTCTGGCATGATTCCCCCGGCTATCTTCTAGCTGAAACGTTCCGAAACGTTCCATAACGTTTTTTTTGTTTATTATCGTTCCGTATGTTTGACGCCCGCGCGCCGTCAATAGGATATTCATTCATGTTATCCGATTGATTACACGGTTGCGACCAATGGCGAAATTTCACAAGACAATCCTGCGCGTCGGCGAATACGAATCACCTGACGGAAGCGTTGTCGTGACGCCCCAAAGGCTCGCGCATTGGGAAAAGCAACACCAAGCACTATCGGCAAACAGGCAAGTCGTGCCGATTGATTGGGACCACGCGAGCGACCCCACGGACGCCGTGCCCCTTTCCCTTACAGATTACCAGAAAAAACGTTCGGCGAAAAACACCGTTGGGCGCGTCGCGGACGTAAAACGCTCCTCCGACGGAAACAGCATGGAATTGACTATGGAAATCAGCGACCCGAAAGCGGTTGCGAGTGCCAAGTCAAATCATGTTTTTGTTTCCCCGGTAATTTTCGGCGATTGGAAAGACGGCAAAGGGAACGTTTACGAAGACGTAATTACCCACGTCGATATCGTCAATCACCCGGTTGATTCCACGCAAACGCCATTCAAGGCGCTTTCTATCTTGCGAATGGGAATTGACGCCGGAAAACCGCAATCCTACCGCCTCGCGATGGAATTGCACGACGAAGACGAAGACGAAGACGACGACGATTTACCCGAATTGCCGGAAACGGACGAACTCGACGAACTCGACATCGACGAACTCGACATCGACGATGACGACGACCTTTCAGAATTACCGGAAGCCGACGAACTCGATGACCCGCTAACCGATGAACTCGACCCCGATATGGGCGATGACATCGACGAAACTCTCGTTGATTTGGATGAGCCGCTAGGCGGCGACATCGAAGACGAACTCGTTGACGAACTCGATGAAGAAATCAGCGACGATGCGGGCGACGAACTCGACGCCGACATTCTTGGCGACGAAGCCGGACTCGACGATCTGGAATTACCCATTTCCGACGCCCCGGAAAGCGTGGGCGCGGTGGATGACATTCTGGGCGACGACATCCTCGATGATGACATCCTCGACGATGAAGTTGTGACCCTCGGATACGACATGGTGAACATGGACATGTTTGACGATTACGGCGACATGATGGGCGATTCGCCCGCGTCGATGATGGGCGAAGGCGGAGGCGATGACGCCGGTTTGTCTATGCAAGTCATGCAAGATTTGGAAGCGGCTGGAATCGCGGCGCCCCAAGGCGTTGACCCCGCCGACAACCCTCTTGAGTTTTTACGCCAGCTTTCGGCGGCGCTACGTCAAAAGAAACTTGACGAAGGCGTCGGCGACATGGCGGGCGATTATCCAGACGATTACGAAGGTGATGAAATGACCGTATCTCAGCCGGAATTTGCGGCGATGTCGCTTCAGGTGAAACAGGCGAACCAACGCGCAACGGCGGCTGAAAAAGCCTTGTTGAGTCGTTCGATTCGCGACCTCCATCAAGAACTGAATCAAGTATTCACTGACGGGCAATGCACCGGCGATGAATACAAGGCGCAAGTCAAAAAGTTGAAAGCGACTCGATTCAGCCTCACGGACAGCGGACGAATGAGCGAAAGCACCGTTTCGCAATTCGTCGCCAACCGAAAAGGTCTGCCGAAAGGCGCGGCGCTTTCGACCGGCGAAAGGCTCCACGGACCGAACGGAGAACTAGCGAACGGCGCTCAAGTCATGTCGGTTTCGAGCCAGGGCGGATACGACCCGTTGGCGCAACCGTCCGCTGAAGAAGTCGAAAAGACGGTCAAGGCTCAAATGGAGCGTCACCCGGAATTCTTCCGCAGCTAGGCGGAAGCAAAACAGCGAATTCACGTAGGTAGCGCCGCGACGGCATGCCGAAAACATCAATCCTAATTCGGTAGGTTCAAATGAACATTTCTCATTATGGCGGCTTGCCTGGCATTAGCGCGATTTCCCAGACGACCGAACGGGAGGTTTGGTGGGGTCGCGAAGAAATGCTGTTGTACAGCATGAACAAAGTCATCGACTCGACGACCGTTGATGCCGGAAACACGCCAACCACGGAACTTCGCGCTGGCTTGTTGCTCGGCGAAAACGATTCGGACAACAACCTCCACGATTTCGACCCGGACGCCGCCGATGGCACGGAAAACGTCTACGGCGTTCTCCTCCGCGACCTCAATATGCTAGACGTGGATGGCGTTGTCGAAGACAAGTATGGTCACGTACTTGTCGGCGGTCCCTTGAAAGCCGCTGACGTTTTCATCGAAGGCACCGCGTTGACCTCCAGCGCTGACGAGTTCATGGCTCGCAAGCAAATGGAAGGACGATTTACGTTTGACGACGTCCTGCAAAAGCGCTTTGGCGCGTTGGGCGGCGCGTTCTCGAACGTTGTTGAAACCGGCACGACTCACACGCCCGGCGTGAATGAATCCGGCTCCCGGTTCATCTACACGAACGCCGCCAGTGTCACCGTCACCCTTCCGACCATTCACAACGGCTTGGTTTACGAATTCCTCCGCCAAGGCGACGAGGAATTGGTTGTGACCTCGGGCGAAGGCGACAACGTTATCGTCGGCAACGACCTGAGTGCCGATAGCATCACCTTTACGTCCGCCGGTGAACACATCGGCGCGTTGGTTCGCGTTGAGGGAATTCGCATTTCCTCGGGAACGTTGAAATGGTTGATGACCGTGCCTCACGTTCCGTTCGGTACTGGCACCGCGTTCCTCACCTACGCTCTGGGAACCTAATCCTAGTGGTAGGCGGCATGGGCGGTGATTTTCACCGCCCGAAAAGACACGACGGAAAGAAAAACCCGACTTGGGGGAATTTGAAACATGGCGAAAACTACACCGCAAAGCACGAACGTCAACAAGTCCGACGAATCCAAGCGTTCCGCCGAAGCGGACATGCAAGAGCGGGAGGAATTTCTCGCGGACTGGGAATCGCGACTTGAGGCGCGAGAACAAAAGGCTGAAGAAAGCCAAGGTGATGGAAACCAGATCGGCGAACTTGCGAAAGCAATCACCGCCGGAATCGCGGGCGCAGCCCCGGCGAGAGGTTTCAATCCCGTTCAGCCGAGCGGAAAAACGGTACACGTCAAACGTGGTGACGCCCTAATTTATTGCTGTCGCAAAGGCGGCGGCGAAAACTATATGGGCGGTTGGTTCCTGTTAGGACACCCGGAAACGGTCAAACCGGCGGAACACCTGGGGCGCGACTTTCCAATCGTTGGAATCGCAAACCGGGATTACACGTATGACGAAGCCCAGGGAATCCAATACCACAACCTGAATTTCCGAAGGTGGTGGCGTTGGTTGAAAACTGGCGGACCAACGTTGGACCGTCGCAACCCGGAAGGCTTGCCGAAATCAGAAGTCGAAATCCCGAAAGTTGGTTTTGAGCAACAGGGATTGCAAACAACGATGGGCGGCGGCCCGACGTTTGGATAATTCACGCAAACGACATTTTTCGAGGAGTTGAACCGTGGCTGTATTACCGCGAATTCTGCATCCGTCAATCGTCAACGAACGAATTTCGCGGCTGCACGTAATCAACGACACATTACAACGACGCTACGGCATGTCGAAGGGCGGCGCGAACGTCCGCACGACTCCCAGCCGCCGTGGATCGTACGACGTTTACAACGACACCCGAGAGGTTGCGACCGCAACCCTTCCGGGAACCCACGCCGCGACCGTGGCGAGGAACCCGGTCGGCAACGTGCCGTTCACGATTCCCCGAACGGCTGAAAAATTGCCGATTCTCATGGAAGAAGTGAATCAGCTGCGTGCGTTGGGCGGTCCCGTCGATGGCGTCGATAGCCTTGGCGAAGTGTACATCATGGAACAAGAGCGCGTTTTCAAACAGCGCTTTACCAACCTCCGTGAATTCCAAATCGCCGCCATGTTGCGTGGTTCTTACACGTATACCCAAAGCGGCCAGGACATGACGCACGGTTTCAGCGGCGGCTCCATCACCGTTGATTACCAGGTTCCCTCCGGCAATAAGTCGCAACTCGACATGTTGGGCGGCGGCGACATCATCGGCACGGCGTGGGATAACGCGGCGGCTCCGTTGATTCGCGACCTCCTGGCGATCAACAGCGCGTTCATTGAATTGGTCGGTCGAGGATTGCAGGACATTCTCACGACCAGCGTGATTTGGGGATTCGTTATCACGAATACCGAAGTCCAAAACCTCGCCGGCTCCGTGAACAATCCGGTTCAAAACTTTGACCGGAACAACGACGAAGAGTTCCTCGCTACGCTGAACGGCGCCCCGTGGGTCAAGTGGACCATTTCCGACAACGGTTTGAGCCTTGGCGGAACGTTCACGAAATTGGTCGCCGACACCGACGCCAGCTTCACGACCAAAATGGACGGCTCGGTTGTTCAATACTTTGAAGCCCCGGAACCGGTGGTTGACCCCGTTACGAACGCGATGAGCAATCCGAGCGGCGAATACTACTACCACAAAGTCATCGACGACCCGGTGAGCTACGAGTGTCACGGTCGGTTCAATGGCTTGCCGGTTCTTTACGTCCCGGCGGCGGTCGCGTACGGAAGCGTCGATTTCTAAGTGGATTTTTAGAAATCGCACAGGTTGATTTTTAATTAAAATCGGGATATGTTGGGTAGTCAGACCCAAGCATATCCCTACCAAAGAACCTTTCTGGGAGGCTCAAGTGGATACTCCAGTTTTAACGAAAGTATGCAAGTCGTGCCAAGAGGAAAAATGGATTACGGATTTCCATAAAGGAACTTGCAAGGATGGGCTTCAGTCTTTTTGTAAGGATTGCCAGCGAGAAAGGAACAGGCAGTATCGGGAAAGAGGTTCGGTCAATTACGGCGTTCGCATCGGCGGTGAAAAAGCATGCACTGAATGCGGGAAAACGAAACCAATTAGTCAGTTCCCTGGTCGCGGTCGTAGTTATGATAAATATTGCAAAGTTTGCATAAAAGTCGTAGCAGAGAACCGGAGAAAAAACGTCCTGGAAAAAACTTGCACAAAGTGTGGTGAAACAAAGCATCCGAATAATTTTTCTAAGCATGAGGGAATGCTTGACGGTTATCGCTCAACATGCAAACAGTGCGACAAAAAGGAAAACAGAAAGCGAGCCACTGAGACTGCCGTAATAACATGCACGACGTGCGGCGAAACCAAGCCCGCAAGCAACGAAAACTTTCAGCCGTCAAGCAAATTGTCAAAAAGTGGATATGATGCGACGTGTAAGGTTTGCATTAAAAATCGCTCAGGTGAGTGGTACGAAAAAAATGTCAACATTCCAAGGCGGGCGGTGCTGTCGCACTACTCAATCAGCGAAACGGCGCAATGCAACTGTTGCGGCGAATCGTGCGAGAAACTATTGACGCTTGAGCATTCCTTTAATGACGGAAAAAGGGACAGAGAAAGATTCACGAAAAACGGAAAGGCAAAAGACCGAATTTGGAAAGAAATAATTGACGCTGGATTTCCAGAAGATCGCGGATACGAAACACTTTGTTACAACTGCAATTTTGGACGTGCGAAGTTTGGGGAATGCCCGCACAAAGAGGCGTTACCGCAAGGGTAACGGCAAGTTTTTTACAAACACTTAACGGTATTCAATAAAATGGCTGCAACGCCGCGCATTTTCAGAATCGGCGCCGACCCAACATCCACGGATGATTCTACGAATTTATCCGTGAAGGCTGGCGACATTTGGATCAACACGGTTGATAACACCGTGTTCATTTGCGCTGTTTCAACCCCGGCGGCTGCTGTTTGGGAACGCGCCGCAACCGACTTGACTGAGGCGGAGGAAGCCTTTCTTGATGGCGTGACGGCGGGAACGGTGACAGCTTCAAAGGCTGTTGTCGTTGATTCGTCGAAGCAAATCAATGAAATGCAATTCGCCGTGGAAACCGTCACGCCGGACGATTCCGAAGGTTCGGGAAATTCAATCACTGCTGGTGTTCGTTCGGTTGCGGTCGCCGCCGTAACAAACGACGCGAACGACTTTATTGTCCTTCCGGCAATCGCTGATGTTCCCATTGGTCACGAAATTCTGATCGCCTGCAATGCTGGCGGTAATTTCGAGTTGCGGACCCCCGCCACCTCGGGAACGAAAATCAACAACGTTGATTCCGACGGAACGCAAGAATACCTTTGCACCGACACCGATACCGTTCGGATTTGGAAGATTTCCGATACGGATGGTTGGGCGGCGCAATCGTTGACAATTCTAGGCGCCGTAAGGACCGCTGTTGTACCCGACTAATCACGAAACAACCTCCGGCGCTTTGCTTATCCCCCAGGGGCAAACGCCGACATTGAGAACCGAGAGCCTTTTCCGTCAGGTTCTCGGTTCTTTTTTTACACACGAGGCGAACAAATGGCGTTAGACTCCCCCGCTTACACGTCGATTGACAACCTTGAAACCGTGTTCGGCGCTGATTTTGTCGAGGAATACAGCGATCACGACGACAGTGGTGCGCGTGACGATACGAGCGTTGAGTGGGCAATTAACAGCGCGAAAGGGGAAATGGATTTTTTCCTGTTTGAGCGCTACAACGCGAGCGACATTTCGAGCAACCGCCTGGTTATTACTTGGTGTACGAAACTTGCGGGATATTTCCTTGCGTCGCAACGCGGCAACGAGCCTCCCGCGTGGCTCACAAGCGAGGCTGAACGCATTTGGAACGGTTTGGAGCAAATCCTCGCCAGGAACCGCGACTTGCCGGGCGCGTCGGAGGCGAGTGACAGGCGTCCGACAATGAGCAATCGAATCATTGACCGGCGATACCGGCAACGAACGGTTCGCGTCACGCGCCAAAACTCGACCGATTCGCCGTCGGTGTTGCGTCGCGACTTCTCGCAATCGTTCCCCGGGAGCCTTGAATAATGGCGGTAACGTTTAACGGCGACGCCGACGCGTTGAACCAAGCGGTCAACCAGTTGGCGCAAATTTTGACAGGCGAGGAGGAAGACGTTCGCGACGTTGGAAAGGGTTTCGCGATGGCGGTCGGATTCGCGGCGCTGTCGGACATTCAAGAAGCTTTCATTATCAAATCCCGTGGGGGGACGGGCCCGATGGGGATTCGATGGGAGCCGTTGAAACCGCAAACGATTGCAAATCGAAAGATCGGGCGAGGCGACCCGAGCCTGCCGAACATAAACCCGTTGCGCCCGTCGTTGAACGCGGCGCAAGACGCGCTTTGGAAACAGGTTTTTGCCTCACACATGCACCGGTTTTCGGTCTCGATGGATGAAACGGAGGCAAAGGGACACGCGGCGGCGATTGCCTGGAACACGGTTAAAGCGTTGGGCGCGAAAACGAAAATTGAGCTGTTAGGCTCCCGCCAAGTTGAGATACTAAAGGACACAAGCGTCCTGATTAACTCACTGACGCCCGGAGTGCTTTCGGGGGCGCATTATTCGCCGCCCGGAAGTGATGGCGGAGACCAGCAGGTTTTCGATTGCGACCCCGGAAAAATAATCATCGGAACGGAAGTTGATTACGCGGGAACGCACCAATTCGGAAGCCGACACGTTCCGGCGCGGCCATACTTACCGCGCGACGAAAACGACATACCTGATAACTGGTGGTTGAACTGGATGGACGCGGCGGCGCAAGCGTTGCGTGCGTCATTGATTTTGTACTTTCGTTAGGGGATAGCGAAAAATGCCGAGAAAGATATCAGTTGGATATGAGGGAACCTCCCGGGTTCGTCAATTCACATTCGCGCAAATGTTGAAAACAGCGTCCAGAAAGATGGAACATGGAACATGGAAGACTTTCAACAGGAAAAGGCCTGACACGACCCCCGGTCGCGGAAAAACGCTAGTGGCGTCTGTCCTGGATTTAATCGCCAAGACGTTGCACGAAAACGAAAACATCATTCGTGATTAAATGTACTACCACGAAACCGCACTTTTGACCGCCGTACGGAACCGATTGCGTTCACAGCTTTCGTCGGCGGCGGAAGATCACCTGATACAGATTGAGCCGGATGAACAAATTCCCGCATACGCGGGGAACTTTTTCATCGCGGTAATTCCTGGGGGCGTCACCCCCGGGCGGTATCACACGACAAGCGGGACCGTTTTTGACCACCTTGTTGCGGTGAATGTTTTCGTTGCGATTCGTTCGAGAAAGGCGCCACGAGACAGGCAGCGTGATTTGTTCATTAAGAACACCGCAAGCCTTAACGCGTGGTTTGCGGAAATCAACGACGCACTAGATTTCAATTACGACACACTGACTTCAGCGAACACGCTTATCAACACGGAGGAATCCAGCACAGAGGGATTTATTGAACCATTGCGGCTTGTGGGCGCTGACTCACAGCCGCGAATCATCGGCGCTCAGTCGTTCGGGGGTCAATCCGACACGCGTTCAGGAATCGGTCGGACGTTGCGATACGGCGGCGCGAGGAGGTTAAAGTCAAGGTAATGGCAAGTAAGCAAACGGTTTTTTCAATGGATGGAGTTGCATTGCGCTACGGAACTTATGAATTTCCAACGGCTGATGTAACAATCACAGTTATTGACGAACCAGCATTTCCAGAAGAAGAAAATGGCGAGCAAGAGACGGAGCCAAATGCCGGATTACAGGATTCCTCCGGGAGTCACGATTCCGTTGACAAATGAAACAATCGGTAATGGCTGGGGGAAGCCTGTCGATTTGTCCGAGCAACTAGCGGCGATGAACGAAGATTTCGAGCGCCGCATGGCGGAACAGAACGAAACCCCCGAAACAGCCGGAGCCGAAAATGGCGAAGAAACCAGTTAAGCCGGAAGACGCGAAAAACCCGGTAATTCCTCAAAACGAACTTGAGGGTCAGGCGATGTTCGCTGACTGGCTCAAGGCGCAAGAGGCGAAAAAGCACGCGCCCCTGCAGGGGCAAACCAAAAAGCAGCCGGTTGTTTGGCGTTGCAACAACCCAGATTGCGAGCCGGAACCCGAGGCAGTCGCCATCGCGCGTTCGAGCATCGACGCGAACACAATCAACGAACCGATCAAAACGGTGTTCGGCGAAATTTGCCGACCATCGAAACTGTATTTTGAATTCCTGTCGGAACACGACAAGTGTCCGAAATGCACGTATGACGGCGCACCGATGATTAACAAGCGGGCGCTGATTCACTTGCTACTTGAACATCCAAGGGGGCCGATTGTAGGTCAAATTGGAAAGCGTTGGTTTATGGCTTGCGACCCGACGCGCACGACGATGGCGACTCACGACAACGGGGAGGCTTGCACGGGGGACAGCATGGCGGCGAATTGCCCGGAATGCTTGAAAAAGATTGGCGATAAGGTTGTACAAGGCGGAAGGTTTATCAACAAAAGTTTCATTAAACCACGGGGTTAAACATGGCCTTTATTGCTGGCGCCTACACCGTTACCCTTGGCGGTTCGTCCGTGGGTCAATTAGCCCAAGGCGTGACCATCGAACATTCGTTTTCCCGCCACTTGATTACGGGTGACAACTTCGCCGACTCAGCGCAAGACGGCATTTTTCGCGGCGGCAACGTCTTTGCGGCGTACAACCTCCTCGAATACAACGCGGCGGGCGCATTGTCGGCGTTTTGGCCTTTCGGTTCGGCGTTCCTCACAATGGATACCGTAATCGGAACACTCGATTCCGCGAACGACGCGCAAATCGTTATGACGGCGGTCGCGGGAACCCCGGCGGCATCGACGCCCGCATCGGTCACTATGCCTTCGGCTATCCTGGCGGAAGGTTATAGCGTTGGGCTGTTGTTCGCGCCCGAGTTGCGCGTTGTGCCTATTCGACAACGAATCTACCCGAACGGCTCGGGTGTATATGGAACGCTCACATAATGGCGAAAACGCAATTTGAAATCATCGTGACCGGCGGCGCGGGAGGCGGTGGTGGTGGTGCTGGAGGCGGTTCCGGAGGTTCCGGCGGTGGCGGCGGTGCGGGCGGAGGTGGTGGCTCGGGCGGTTCAGGTGGCACGGCTGGCGGAACAAGCGGAGGTAGTGGCGGTGGAAACCAAGGTGGCGGGCCGCCGGTTCCCCCTGTTACCAGCGACGATGACGCAGACACGCCGGGCGCGGACCCTAGCGATTACGGACAACACAGCCGCATGAGGAGGCGTGCGTCGCAATCAAGAACGCAGGGGCTAGCGCAAAACCTGGCGCAACGTTCGGCGCAAATGCAAAGAATCCCCGGGTTGCGAATGCTTGGTCGTGGCGTCGGCGTCGGCGCCCGTGCGGCTGGCGCGGCGGGTGCGGCTGGACTTGGCGGCGCGGCGGGTGCGGCTGCGGCGGTTGCTGCGCCCCTGGCGATTCTTGCCGGTGCTTTGGTTGTTGCTGGCGCAGCCGCGAAAAAATTTGCCTCTGCAATGCGCAAGCAAGTAAAGATGCTCCAGGGCTTTTCCCCAGAGGTTGCTTTTGAGGCGTCACGCGCGGATGTTCGCCGCCAGTTCGCACTGATGCGCCGCGCGGACGCGATAGGCGAGGGCGTCGCCACTTTTGCGGGCGACGATAGCCTGATAAACACCGCGTTCATGGATTTGCAAACACAACTTTTGAAAATCGGAACCGAAATTTACCTAGAACTAGCGCCGTTGGTTGCGCTTTTTTATTGGTTTATCGAGTGGCTAACAGATGTTATTGCCCAAATCTGGGATGCGGTAAAACGTATCGTCAAATGGATGGGCGACTTGATTCCGTTTGGTGAAGGTAAATCGCTAGGGGAATGGTGGGAGGAACAAAAAGAGGCTGCCCGTGCTTACCTGGAAGGCGAGAAAAAGAAAGGCGTTCCAGATGGCTTGTTTTTCGAGGCGTTTTTCGGCCCTGGGTTTAGTGTCGGCGACAGTGCGCGCGACGCGATGGGTGCGGGATTTGGAAAGAGAAGAAAACGTCGTGGACCAAAAGCCCCAGCCAAGCCCGCAACCGCAACCGTTATTGGACCTCCATAATGTCAGTCGCAAACCCAGTAGGCCAGTTGTCATACAATGGCTACACGTTCGATGGCGCTACTCATATCACCGTAAAGAGCGACAAGGTGCGCGACGAGGCGGGGCGCATCGTTGTTTACGTTCGTCACACAATCACCGTTGATGCGATAATTCAAGTCGATGGCGGGACCGACGCGCGATTGGTCGCCATACGTACACAACTCGAAAGGGACGGCGGGAGCCTTGTTTTCAAAGATAAGGGATTTGGCCCTATTATCATCAACGCGGGCGGCGCCCGTGATGTTAAATGGGGGCCGAAAACACAAGTCCTTTCCTGGAAGCCGGTGGGCAGCGCAAACGCTTGTGAAATCAGGTGGTCGGTGACAACCTGCGTGTCCCCGTGCTTGGCGGAGGGTGTTCAGAATTCGACTGGAATCATGGCGCTGAACTACTCGCCTTCGTTTTCTGTTAGCCCGCGTGGAGGCGTTACACGAACAATTACGGGGTACATTGAAATTGCGATGACGTACGGCGGAGGCCCAGGCGGCAGGGCTGTCCCTGATACCGCCGACTCCTATCGTCACGCGTTTGCGCCGCCTGTACCTCTGGGCCACAAACGCACACAGTCGTGGTCCGTAACTGCTGATAAAACGAGGGTGAATTTCACGATTACGGACACGAAGGTTTCGTCGCCAAACGCTTACCCGCCTGGCATTATCAATATTACTGCAAACCACGGCGTTAAGTGGTCCATGCAGGCAATGGCGTATTATGATCATACGCTTACGGTTTCAATGGAGCGATTGCCCGACGTGACAGGCTCGTACACCTGGAGTGTATTAGCGGCGATGCTGGGCCAGCTGACCAAAGGGTCTAGGCGGATGATGACCTCCTTGTCCGCATCGGAAAACCTTTACGGATGGCAAGTTTCGTATACGGTAACTTGGAGGCAGTGGCTTGCACGGACATCATCAGGCTCCGAAGAAGCGGTGAAAGCGGCGTCACTTGCGCAGCTTCGGAACTTCATTAGCGACACCCGGCTTTTTGCCCCGATTTCAAGGAATTGGGCGGCGTGGCAACGAGATATGAACACCGTATCGGGTCCGTACGGATACGACGGATTGCGCGACAACGCCGCTGATGATTACGTAATAGACATGTGCCGACGTGGCGCTGTCATGCCAAATCAACAACAATCGATACAAACCTCGCAACAGGGGGCTTCTCGACAGCCATTCCAGAACAATGATCCACCGCCGGAAGAAAGTGTCATTCTATCCGAGGTCGAAACCATGGTTGAGGAGGTTCGGGGCGCGGCGGCCATTCCCGTTGTTCCGGCGGTTGTAAAAAAGCCGGAGGGTTCAAAGGCGTCAGCAGACACAGGCGAGGCTATTGCCTATATTGATTCTCCAGTTTCGTTTGAGGTTCAACCCGGTGATGTGGCCAAAACATTTGAATACAGCCCCGGAATGCGACGTATAGAGCTTAAATATCGGGCTGTTCGGATCGGAAGCCCTATTGCGCCGCCTGTATTTCCCGATACCATCAACGGAAAGAAGGTGCAACTTATCCACAGAGAACACACCAAGAAAAAATCGGAATCGAACGGAACTGTTTTCCACGGAATTGAAGGCAGTATCGAATACTACGCCGAAGGCGCTATCGCCGACATTAAGCCAAATCTTACGTTTAGGTAATTGGGGGGTAAATATGCCAAAGAAACAAAAGCGAAAAAACCGAAAGAGTCACCGGAACAGAAATCACGCGGGTCGCCCGCAAACGCCAGAACAGCGCGAGGCGGCGCAGAGAATCGTTTCTGAAATCAGCGACGTGTTGAAAGCAAAGATTGCACAAGAGAAAGACTTGATGCAATCGAACGGAAGTTACGAACCCGCCGAAGCCTCTGAGCCAACTGAGCCGGTCATTCAAAGGACCGTACCCGTGACTCCGATTGTCAACACCGACCGCATTCCTCAAGTGGTTGTGGGCGCCGAAAAACCTTTGGGGCGCGGCGACTTGAGGGTGAATTACCACGACGAGAACGGCGACGAAAAATCGTTTGTACTCGACTTGTCGGGCGCGTTGCTGGACCTGAATCCGATCCTCCAGCGACACAAGGACACAACGACGCGACTGTTTTATCAAGACTCCCGGGCGCATCTTGAGGCGACAGGATTATTCCCGCCTGGATTAACACTATCCCAGGTGATGGTGATTTTTGAACACATCACGGAATACGCGTCGGAATACAACGGCGTGGGCGGCGCGTCGGTGGATTCCCAACTGATGCGATTTTACCACATTGACCCGCAAGGATGGTCGAATGAGAAAAAGCTGGATATGTATTTCTGCATGAAAGCCATTGAGGCGCAGGAAAAAATCCAGTCGTTGGAGGTGATGGGGTGGGAGGACGTTTCGATTGAAACCATTCAGTCCCTTTACCACGCGGCGTACGGCGACGAGATTTTCGCGGCGCACATGGCGGCGGAAATCGCACAAGGTCAAATGCGTGCGGTCGCAAGGGCAGAGGAGGCGATTAAAAGCGCCAAGCAATCCAGCGCGACGGCTAAGGCTCAGGGGGAGGCGGTCACAAAGGAATTCGCTGAAAAGCATCCTGGAAACGTGTAGAATGAACACGTTCCAATAGATAACAAACCGGTGCGAAGAAATGCCTCTTGTTGACATTTTCGGAAATCCGATTGCATCCCCGAAACCAGCGTCCAGCGGGTACAAGTCTGGACCTATGCACGTTTGGGGAACTCAGCCGCGCGATTTGCCGCTGTTCACGTTCCAAATGGTGCGTTACATGCTAATCGATCCAACCATCCGGCTCGGGCTTGCAATGCGCGCCGCGCCGATTTGTTCCGCTGAAGTTGCATACAAGGAAGGGCAGCAATGGATTCCCGGCGTGAAAGCCGACAAGCCTGAAGTCGCGGCGTTCGTAGAAAGACAAATTGCGCGGATTTGGAAATACGACATCAAGAAGATTTTATCGGCTCAGATTTGGGGATGGTCTAGCGGCGAGGTTATGTACAAAGCCGACCCGCAAACCGGACTCATTGAATTCGATGAAATCCTGGAACGGCACGCCCGCGATTGCCTAGCGATTATGCGCGGCGACCGCATTGTCGGCGTTCGCGTCAGTCAGGCGCGAAACACCGACGCCGGAACCAATGAAGTCGATTTGCAAATCCCCGGAAAATCTTTCTGGCACAGCTTCGATAATGAGGGTGAAAACCCGTACGGTCGAAGTATCCTTTACGGCGCCTACTCTCCATTCGCCGACAAGTGGTTCGACGGCGGCGCGTTAGACGTTCGCCGGTTGTACATGCACACCGACGCATACGCGGGGCGTCGGATCGGGTATCCGTCTGGCACAACCACCCTCGACAGCGGGCAAGTTGTACCGAACGTCGATATCGCACGGCAAATGGCGGAACAGTACAAATCGGGCGACGTGATGACCTACCCGACGCAATATGACGGCAACGGGCGCCCTATGTGGGTTGTCGATGACGCCAAACAAACGGTAGGCAACGCTGCGCACATCTTGCAATTCCCGCAAGACCTGGACGTTGAAATGTTGCGCGGAATGGAAATCGCGGACGACGTTTTGACCAGTGAGGCGACAGGCGCATGGCAGGGAAAACAGATTCCCATGATCGCGTTTATGACCGGCCTGAACATGTGGGGTAATCAAGTTCTAGGAATTATCGTAAAATCCATTTGCGAGCCGTTGGTGCTTTGGAACTGGGGCAAAGCTGAAGACTTTGAGGCGTGTTTGAAACCCATCGAAGTTCAAGCAATGGAAGCGCAACAGGGACCGCAAGAACAACAACCGATGATGCCGGGCGCAATGCCAGGCTCCGAAGGCGGCGCGGCTGGCGGTTTCGGAGGCGGCTTTATGCCGCAAGACCCCGGCGCTCCCTTTATGGGAATGTCGCTCGTTCAGCAAATCGCACGCGGCGAAATGACAGCACGCCAGGCCGTCCAGGACGCCGTTCTGCGGCAATCTAGCGGACGGGACTCACGCATCACGCAAGGCAACGGAACGCCCCAGAGCAGCCCCCGGATTCGCCTATCGACGAAATCCGACAAAGAGGGGTACGATTACGGAACGTTGATGTTGCGACTGCCGACCCGCCTCGCCAATCAAGTCGAGGCAATCGGCTCCAAAATCAAACCTGAAGACTTGCACGCCAAAGGCGCGGAGGATGATCCGCACATTACGGTCGTGTATGGCATCGAAACTGACGACCCGAAGGTCGTTAAACACGCAATGCGTCGGCAAGGGCCGATCACCGCAAGAATGGGCAAGCTGTCGCTGTTTGAAAACGACGATTACGACGTTTTGAAAATCGAAGTCGAATCTGACGATTTGCACCGCGCACACAATGCGGTGTTTGAGGGCTGTCCCGCCAAGAAGTTGTATCCAGAATACAGCCCTCACGTCACGGTCGCGTATTTGAAGCCGGGGGCCGGTGACGCGTACGTTGAGGAAAACCACCCCCTCGAAGGCTCTGAGTGCGCGTTCAACGACGCGGTGTTCAGCGATACGCACGCTTTCAAAACCGACATTCCCTTGAGCGGCAAAAAACGAATGTCGTACGGCTCGGGAAGCCCTTGGAGTGAGCATCAGGGTAGCCGTGGCGGTCGTGGTTGGAAAAATGCCGAAACCGGTGAAATCCGATACCAGCAAGATCGGCCCGGAGCCGGTTCGGTTTCAATGCCAAAGGAAATGGACCCGCAACCCGAAGGTGTGAAAAAAGCGATTCTCGAAGCCCGTGAAAAACTTGGCGACGAGTTGGCGGGAAAGATTGCGCGACGCGAGCGGGGGCAGGGCGGCGTTGCGAAAATCAGCCGCGACGAACTTGAGAAAATCTTGAGCGTTGGCGTGGTTGGGTTCGTGAGCGCTGGACGAAACCCCGCCGACCCGCAAGATGTGGAACTCACCGATGAGCAAGTGAACGCGCGATACGACAACCTGCGCAGCGACTTGAAACAGCTTGGTTTTATGTATGTTCCGGTCGAGGGCCATTGCGGCGAACGGGAGGATTCGTTCCTGATTATGGCGCCCGAGTCGAGCAAGCGCGAACTCATGGCGCTCGGAAAGAAATACAATCAGGACAGCGTTGTTTATTCAGTCGCGAACGATAACGAACTGATTTACACGACCGGCAAAAACAAGGGTAAATCACATCCGGGCGTTGGGTTCATGGAACTGCCCGACGCCGATGACTATTTCAGTGTGTTCGAGGCTCCGAGCGGCGAACGAATCAAGTTTGCGCTTAACCTGAACTTTGAACACCTTCGACGTTCCGTGCTTTCCCTTGTGCGCATGGGTAAGTGGGTCGAATACACCGGTCCCCTTGGCGGCTTGGGATGGAAACACCCGGGAACGGGCGAGGTGCGATACCAAAAGAATCCACCGGCTGACGGCGGCGGACGGGCGAACACGCGCCAAGCGTCATCGCAATCGAACCGGAAAGCAAACGTTGCAAACGACGAGTGCCAGGGAATCATTCGGCGCGTCGTTGGCGTAATCAAAGCGGTTGAGGGAATGAATGACGCGCCAGGCGTCGCAACGGCGGTCGTGCGCGGATTACCTCGACAAGCGCACACATTGCTTGCAGCCTTGCAGCTTGCCGATATCGCGGGAGACGACTTACCTCCCGCCGCGTTGCTTTCTGAGCAAAGTTTCGTTGAGTGGTCGGAATGGCTCATTCGCGGATTGTCTGACGCCGGACGAATCGACCACGATGATGGCGCGGACCCGTCGAATTACCTCGATTCTCTAGCTGAGAGGATCGAGGAAAAAGTTGCTTGTGAAATCCCGCTACCAGGCGACAACGAAAGCCGGACGAAGGTGATGTCTACGCCGCCGGGAAAGAAGTGGATAACGATTGGCGCGGTTGATGACCCGGAAGACGAAGATGGAACGAAAGGCGGACGCCCCGTTTTGATTGACGCCGATACCGGCGAAATCGAAGGCGGCGCTATCCCGAAAGAAACCCACGGAACGAACGTGTCCGATTTAGGCGACACTCTTGACGACTTAGACGACGAAAAAGACGGCGACTCCAAGGGCGAAACTGACGATGATTCCGACGGCGACGAACCAGAGGATAAAGGACCGTTTCGGATAAAGCCGTTGCCAGGGGAGGAAAAACCGTCATGGTGGGGCAGGAAAATTTCGGAACTCACCGACGAGGAAAACGAAGCGCGTCGGAAATACAACCGAGAGGAAAGTGCGAAACTCCGTGCGGAACGCGAAAAAGAACGCAACGAAATGCTAGACCGCGTACGCAGCAAATACGGAAAGCGCGTCCCCCGTGGAATCAAACTTACCCGCGATGAATTTGTTGCGGCGAAAGTATTCCAGGCAATGGAAAAAATTCGTCCCGACCTTGAAAGGATTAACGAAATTTCGGATATGCCTTGGGGCGACAGGAACAGATTATCCCAAAAGGACAAGGATTTGATTGCGAAATGGGCGCCAGATGTGCCTGATAACGCCTATCGCGCGAACTCTAACGTAATGAGCGAATACAGCGCACTCAAAGGGTATTTCGAAGGCGGATATTTCGACCGAAGTCCTACAATATGGGACTACGAAAAAAATGATTACGTCACCCCTAAGGGGATGGATTTCGTTGAACAGTACGACACGGCGATGAAACGGGCGATGGAAAACAAAGAAGAAATCGAACCCGAAAAACTCGAACCGTACCGATACAACGCCGGGTTCCCAGAGCGGTATAGGAGATTCCTTAGCGCAGACTATGAAGTTAAAAGGTTTGCGGAAACTCGCGACAGTGAGGAAATGCAACACGCAATCAAACAGTTCGACGAACATTTCGGAGACAAGTTGAAAGAAATGGATTCTGTGCGCAGTGATTTTATTGAAAACCACGCATTGCCCGGACCGGAAACGGAATACGGAAAACTCAGAGCGGAAAGAGAATCGATCAATAAAAAAATTGACGGCCTTTGGAATCAGTATTATGACATCGACGGTAAAATTGATAAATTTCGTCAGGAAAATAACTTAGACTGGGGTGAGGATAACGAACATGTTGCCTCGCTTCTCGAAGAACGCATGGCGCTTAGCAACAAAATTGACGAGCTAGGCGATAAGTCGTGGAATATGGCGGGGGACATCAACAACGCGCTAGCTTCATACAATCGCGAATCTGTTGCATCCATGTTTGGCAATAACTCGAAAGTCAACGTCAGGGGCGGCACGGGGCACCTCACTGACGAGGGAAGGGAGCGGGTGAACGATGCGGCTGATTTTCTATCAAAGATACTTCCTCGCGACTTTGACATGAAAATCAAGCCACTTCCCGAGGGGCAATATCGCGCGTTCGCCCGTGGCGATACGATGTACACGCTCCCGACGCCAAACACCGCGACAATTATTCACGAAGTCGGTCACAATATTGAACACGGCGATGATGACCGCGTGGGCGCAATCAGCAAGGCTTTCCAGTACAAGCACCTTCAGGGTCTTGATGCGTCGTACCTTGGCGATGACATCTACAACGAAAACGATCCGTATAGACCTCACGAGGTCGGACACAAAGACGGATTCCTCCGCGCGTACACCGGAAAATACTACGGCGGCAAGGGTTCGACTGAAATCCTTTCAATGGGATTACAACACCTTTACGAAGACCCGGTTCATTTCGCGAAAGAGGCGCCGGACCATTTCAATTACACAATCGCGTATCTAAAAGGGCTTGTATAGCAATGACGAAAGAAAACATTCAAGCCCGATACACTCACCCGCGCGGCGCAGTTTTTGAACTCGTTGACGACGGCGGTGATTTGCAATGGCAATCGGAACAGTCCCCAAACGTTGCGATTGCCCGCGCTATTGTCCCGCCCGATGAATTCGCTGAAAGCGACGGCGACCCTGTAACGTTCCTAATGCACAAATTGAAGGAATCGTTAGGTGGAAAGGGTGAAATAGAAATACTCCGAGAACAACCCGGATACCTCGAACCCCCAGAACCCGACCAGGACAACCAGGACGCCACAGGGGACGATTCCAGCGAAGATGTGAATGCTATGTCACTCACTGGCGACACGCCGCCCACGGGCGACCGGGTGCGTCTAGGGTGGGTGAGATACGAGGGCGACAGGGGCGGCGCTGGATGGCGCAACGAAGAAACGGGCGAGGTTCGGTATCAAGAGGAAAAGCCGGGCGAACGCGGCAAAAAAAAGATGAATCGAACACTGGCAAAAAAAACAAACTTCCTGAGTCGGTTCAGTCGATATTAGCCGAAAAACAAAAGCAAGCGGAATCGGGAGCCGCTGAAAGAATCAACGAAATGGCGAAAGAGTTTTCGTATTGGATCGGAGACATTACCGGCGATTATGACTCTGTTTCACCCGATGAAGTCAAAGGAATGCTTGACGAGGCATACCAAAAATCCGATCTGATAATTGCGTTTTCTCCTCACAATATGCTTGATGAAAGCGATGAAAATTCACGCACGACAATGGAGGCAATGCTTGGAGACCCAAACGTTCGCAATATTTACGAAACGGGGTACACGGCGCACGCTGACGAAAACCTAAAAAACCGCATGGCGTACGAAAGGAATAACTTTGGGAAAATGGCAGATGCAGTTGACCCTCTCAATCGCCCGAAGTACGGCTCTATTGCGTGGGAGCCGGACGATTTGCCTATTGGTCATGTTGGGTATTATGGCTCGGCGGCAATTATCTTGAAAAAGGACGCTGTTTCAAATCGGACAACGTACAGCCCGGCAAATTCCTCCGAGAGAATTTCTGGAGATATTTCAACTCTTGATACGCCGTATATGACAATGCTCATGTCGGGCGCGGCGATGGAGGCTGCGGGATTCCCTCGCGATTTCGTTGATTACATGAAAAACGAGGGCGAGATTTTAGATGAGCGCGGCATTATGAACGCGGCGAACCTATACGATGAAATTCAAGTTTGGGGCGATCTGCCAATCGACCCCGAACATGTCGAAAAAATTCGCATACAAGATCAGTCCACTACCTTAAACGACTACTATGCAAGCAAGCGAACAATGGCGAAACGATTCAAAGAAGACCCCTCCAATATCCCTGACGACGTGACTCGGGAATCGTATTACGCGCCCCTGATCGCGCTTTCTGAAAAAACAGGCGTACCCCTTGAATTCGTGGAGCCGTACTAATGTTCAAGCCTCTCGTAGCATCAAGTGAACTCGATATGATTGCGGCGCACAAGGACGGCATTGCGCACCTTCGTTTTGGAAAAAAGCCGAAAATAACTCAAACTAAAGATACGGAATCTTTCATTCGTTCCGCAGTATCAAAATGGGGCATGCGTCCCGTGTCGAACTCACAAGAAGTTGATGGGTTTCCGGTTATCGAGAAAACGAAAACCGGAGAATATAATCTAGTCGGCGTGATACCCACAGGCGAAAAAAAACGCATGGGACACGTCGAAAACCCGTGGGTTCCGCACGTTGGAAAGCGCGGCGGAAAGGGGTGGCGCCACAAAGAAACAAACGAGGTGAGATACCAGAAAGATCGACCAGGCGCGACGGAAGGCGGCGGTGAGCCGGAGGGGGAAACAGGCGATCAAGCACCCGACGCGCAAACCCCTTGGCAAGTGTTCAAGGATGCGCTCACGGAATTAGCGCTAGGCATTTGGGAGGAAATTGTTGCATCGCTTTCTCCTCGCACGGGTCAGGGTATCGAAATGACCGAAGACGACGCGGCGTTGCTGAACGAACTTGTAGGAGAAAGCACGGCGACAGGCGAGGCTCGCGCGGCCGAACTTGGTTTAACCACAGACCAAGAAGTGAGTATGAAATTCGACGTTAAGTCAGTGAAAGCGTTGTCGGAAAACGCCCGAAAACTCGCGAACCCGAAACAAGAAGCAGCAGTTCATCGTTATTCGACTGTTCATTACCGGAACTTGAACAAGAACCTCCGGGCGTGCCCAGAAACGCTCAAATGCCTGAACCGCGAACAAAAAAGCTGCACAAGGAATTACAGTCACTCATTGAATCCGAAGCCGCCGACATCACGCGAGACGGGAAACCTGTCCAGTTGTGGCGAGGCATGGGGTCAACTACCGGGCCCGCATTCCTGGAAAACGTCAAACAAGTTTTAGAAACCGGAACAAACGCAACGTTTACATTCAATGGATTTGGCTCCATGTCGGCGAACCCGAAAGTTGCGGGCGCATTTTCCGCCCGCTCGGGAATTGTCGTTGAAGTCGCGGGAAAAAAGGCGGTTCCGATTGCCACAATGAGTTCGATTCCCTCCGAGGCTGAATTTGTCGCCGGTCACGGCGCGAAGTATCGCCCGCTGGCGGTAAAACAAGCTACAATGGATGGACGCGAGTACACCGTAATTCAGTTGGAACAAATCGCGTGACCAAATAACCCCCGCTAGGGGACTGCTGGCCGGGCCAAGGCCGGGCCATGGCCTGCCACTTGGCCCAAAATTTGGCGCAAACTAAAACCATGAGAGGGGGTTTTGATGACCGAAAAACGAAACGTAGCGCGTGTGAACCGGTTTGGCTCGGACGAGCAAGAGTTTCACATGGAAGATAGCGCGGACCCCCGAAGTATCGCGTACGAAAACGGCAAGCGCGCCGCCATGGCTGGCGAACCGGTCGAGGAAAATCCACACGAAGTCGGAAAAGAATTTGTGTTCTGGAAAGCCGGTTGGATCACTGGAAACCAACAGGGGAAACAATGACCGAAAAACTCAGTATCGAACAAATCGCTAGAGGTGTTGTTTCCGCTGAACCCGAGGAAAAAGCTGTTCACGCGAAAATGTTCGCGGACGAAATGCGCCGTTCGTACGGGTTGACGCACAGCGAGGTTCAGCGGTTTTGCCTAGAATTTGACGGAGAAGCACCCCCGGTTGCCGTCGCGGCGAACATTCTATCGCAACGAATGGCTGCAGAGGGAAAGGGTGGTCAATCAGTTGTTGTGTCATCGGTAGACCAAAACCCCTCCGTAACGGTCATAATACCGAAGGACGCAATCAAAATCGAACTCACGGCTCCGGTGAACGTTACGGCGGAATTTCCCGACTTTCCTGATTGGCCGGAATTTCCCGCGTTCCCCGCCATGCCAGAACCGCCTCCCGCACAGGTAACAGTTGAGCCGATGGACGTGCATATCACGCCCGAAATATCCGTGAACGCGCCGGAGGTCACGGTTCAATCGCCACAGGTCACGGTAAACCCGGAATTGAAAATAACCGATGGCGCGATTACGTTGAGTCAGGAATCGCCAAATATCGAGGTGGTGCCGAACGTCACCATTGAAACTAAGAAGAAAACAATCAAGTTTTCTCGGGACGCAAACGGAAAGATTTCACACGCGGTCGTTGAGGAGGGATGACATGCCAATTTTTCAAAAAAAAGGGCAATTCCCTCGTGGTTGTACGATTGCAAACAACTCGACGGACGCAGACCATGATATTGATATTGCGGCGGGATGGCGCTATCACGTCTCCAATGATGCAGTTTTGTCATTTTCAGCGCAAACAAAACAGCTAAATGCGTCCTACGCCGACGGTGACGACGCAGGTGGTTTGTTTGATGGCTCGATTGCCGCCGATACGACCTATCACGTCTTTTTGATTACCAAGGATAGCGACGGTTCCGTGCAGTGCGGATTCGACACGTCGGAAACTGCGGCGAACATTCCAAGCGGTTACAGCAATCCCGTGATGATTGGCAGCGTCGTTACGGATTCTTCGTCGAACATCCTCGCGTTTACCCAGGACGGCGATTATTTCGAGTGGGCAGTTGGTGTGTTGGATGTCAACGTCGGAAACCCTGGAACTTCCGGCGATCTTCGAGCCTTGACCGTCCCAACCGGAATCAAGGTTATGGCCGAAGTCGTGTTCCGGTATTCCAACAACGACGCAACACAAGGCTTTGCCCTGCTTACTTCCCCACAGCAAACCGACACAACGCCATCAGCTAGTCACTTTCACGTAACTTCGTCTTCGTCATTTGTTCAAGCTGAAATTGGCTGCAAACGCACCACCAACACTTCGGGACAAATCCGCACTCGCTCTTCGTTTAGCAGCGCAAACACCGCATTCAACATTCGCACACGCGGCTTCCACCACCCGGCGTGCAAGGGGGTTTACTATGGCGTTTAGATGTCTTGTTGATTCCAGTAGCGGCGTTTTCCTGGGATGGGAAAACGACCGGGATAGCAATATTGTGGCGGGCGTCGGGCAGGTTATTGTAAGATTGCCTAATACCCCGAATCCAAAGGCGCAGCGATGGCAAGGCCCGGCGATTGACTTTGCAATACTACCCAATGGCGACGTTGATCCGTTGTTAATTCCGATGCGAGACGCAACGTCGGCCGAATTGCAATCGGAAACGCAAGCGGAATTACAGCGAGAGGCAGAGTCACACGCTGATAGCGGCGCGGAACTATCACGGCGCCGTTCGTTGAAACAACAATTTCCCGTCTTAGACGAATCGCAAATGCGGCGTGATTTTATTGCTGAGTACATCAAGGAACAAAGCAACACACGCCGTTAAGGAAGTTTGTAAATGGCAACTACACCAATCGTATTCATGTATCCGCCTGGTGAAACGTTGACATTCGACGTTTTCAGCATTGACAGCGATACGGCGTCACAGTCCGGGATTACTGCCACAGAGGAGACGAACCGCGACGGGCGCTACGAGGGAGACTATACGGGCACAAATACTGGCTGGCACGAAATCCACGTAAAGGAGGGCGGGGTTGTTGTCGCCGTTTTCTATGTCTACCTCCGTGACAACACGGACCACCATTTTGCTATCGATGTTCCCCTCGATTTGGTATCGCAAGCTCGGCTTGCGGGTGTGAGCGCTGACGAAATTTCTGGCGACGCGGCCGCCGCCGACAACCTTGAGGCAATGTATGACGGCACGGGCTACACGGATGACACCGGACCCGCGAGCCGTTTGCAGGTAAGCGATATTGGCGCGGCATCGGGCGGCGCCGTGAACTTTGCGCCAATCGAAGACAATACGGGCGGCGCGATTATCGACGGTGTGACGTTCGTTGGTTCGGTTGTTTCCGGCACATTTGCGGATGTTGGACCCGGCATCAACAATTCGCATTCAATTAACGATACCGGGAACGATATCGACATCGTTTACGGCTACCAAGTCGGGGGAAACAGGCAGGGAACAAACATAATTGTCAATGCAGACGTAGACGGCGGCGCGGACCAGCTAGAAGTCGAAGTTTACAACCACGTCACAAGCTCTTGGGATGTTTTGGGAATCGTTGACGACAACGAACTTTTGAACTTGCCGATTACGCAAGCGCACACGGGAACGGGTTCGGAACTTGGCAAGGTATACGTCCGTTTTGACAATAACCAAGGCGACACCCCCTCCAACCTCGAAGTCTTTGAGTTGTTGGTTTCCGCCGTCAATATAGGAAATTCCGTAGGGTACACAAACGGTCGTATTTTCATTGACACAAACAATGGAACTGCGGGAGCCGAACCGTATGTGAACGGTACGGCGGACAATCCTGTTGATAGCATCGCCGACGCAAAAACTCTATCAACGTCTTTGGGGCTGCCGGACTTTCACATTTTCATCGGTTCGTCAATCACGCTCGCCGAAAGCACTGTCAATGAATCTTATTTTGGCGACAACTGGACCCTTGCGCTAGGCGGTCAAGACATCGACGGCGCGCAATTCACAGGCGCGAACGTAAGTGGAAACGACACGGGAAGCAATTCGACGGCGCCAATATTCAACAAGTGCATGATGGGTTCAAACACTCTTGGAAAACACGAATTGCATAATTGCGAATTGACCGGAGATATCGTCTTGCAAGAGGCGGCGAATTACGTTTGGGATGGTTGCTATTCGGACACCGGAACGCCTAGCGTTGATTTTCAAAGCGCGGCGGAAACGAAAAATCTCGCCTGTTCGCATTGGTCTGGCGATTTAGAAGTAAAAAATCTCGGCGCGGGTTCGGGCACGCACGTAATGAAAATCGAAGGTGATGGAAAACTTACTGTTGCATCTACTTCAACCGGCGGCGCATTAAACGTTCGCGGCGCTATGCGAATGGTTGACAACAGCGGCGGCGGGCCATCGCTTGAAATTACGCCGGATGTTACGGGATACCAGCAGGGTAGCGTTTGGGTCGATGAGACAAACGGAACATCAACGGGAACGGTTGTCGGAATTGACGGTACATTCCAAAACCAAAGCGACGATTTCGACAACGCGCAAGATGTTGCGGACTCACTTGGTACAAGCCGAATTACCATTCACCCCGGAAACAGCGTAACGCTCACGGATTCGCTGCAAGGGTACACAATCGAAAACGTACAGGCGACGCTTGACGGCGGGAGCCAGGACGTAGATTCAACCCGCATCAATGGCGGATTTGTCACGGGAACATGGACCCGCGCGGGAACGGGCGTTCCGACGTTTGCAACGTGCAATATCAATAATGTAACTTCCGACCGCGTTGCGTGTTTGGCGAATTGTGGAATTCTCGGCACGTTCACAATGTCCGAGGCGGGCGTTTACGTTTTCAATGACGCGCAAGCGGCTGGCGGCAGTGCGACGGCCACTATCGACTTTGACAGCAACGCGGCGACGGCTTCGATACAAAGATGGTCAGGCGGCTTAACCGTCAATAATTTAGTCTCGGGCGCTACGTTGTTGATTCATGCCGTTTCAGGCGACGATATAACAATCAACGGCGCCGACGCAACGGTTGAAATTTCCGGCGTTATCGGTTCGTTTACGAACAATATGACGGGCGGAACGGTGACGAACAACGCGATAACCCTTGCCAACATCAACACGGAAGTTGATACCGCATTAACCGATATCAAACTTGACCATCTGGTTGCGGTTGCAGAATCCGATGACCCGGTTGACGATTCTATTATTGCGAAACTTGCGGCAAGCGATGGAGATTGGAGCGGGTTTGACAATTCGACAGATTCCCTTGAGGCAGTCCGCGACCATGTAGGCGACGGAACAAATTTAACGGAAGCCGGAGGAACAGGAGACCACTTGACGGCATTAAGTTCCCATAGCGCGGCGGATGTTTGGACAAGCGGAACGCGAACACTCACGGCGAACACAAACCTCAACGACCCGACGGCGGCGGCAATCGCGGCGGAAGTTCTCGCGGGCGGCGACGTAGATGGGTTTACTCTCGAAGAAACGCTCAAATTATGCTTGGCGGCGCTTGCGGGCAAACTTTCGGGCGCGGCGGGTACAACCGTAACGATTCGTGCGGCGGATGACTCAAAGGCGCGGATCACGGCCACAGTTGACGAATCGGGCAACCGTTCCGCCGTAACATTGGACGAAACCGGGTAAATGAATGTTCGCACCCCGCTATTTTCCGACTCGGCATTACGCACAGCGGTACTTCCCGCCGGGCGCGGCTGTCGAAGACGACGACGACGACACGATCACAAAACGACCGTGGGCGCAGTTGGAGGATACGGTATTGCGACCACGGCGCCCGATGAAATGGCGCGACCGTGAGGCGGAAGACGAAGAAGATATCGCAATGATTGTTTCAATTTTGGTACAATGTGATATTATCTAAGTTGAGGTTGTGACAATGGAGACGAAAAACATGCGAAACTTGTGAATGCCGGGGGCCGCCCGGCGAACCTTTTTTGTCGATTAAATTCATTCACGAAAGAGGTTCACAATGATTGCCAGGAAAGTATTATATGAACGAAATATTCGCGCGAAACACAAACTGCGAGTGAACGTCAAGTCGCTTGTGTGTGAGTCGCGAATCATACGCAAGGAGATAAAACGGATTTTGAAGACATCGGACGGAACCGATGCGAAAGCGCGGACAGCATCCACGCTTGAACGACACCGGAAGGTTGTCGTAAGAGACGAAACCCGCCACGCACTGTTGGCGATGGGTTTCGTAAAAGGAACTCCGTACAGGCGGATTGAGCAAGCGACTCGTGAAGGAAACGAGCCGAACGCCGAACGGATAGCGAACAAACTGAAACGGATGTGTCGATACACCGACGTTTCGGAAGTTCAGGAATGGATACTAGCGAGCGGCGACGATTAAAAGCCGCGACCGTGCGCTGAGTGGTACAGTACCGGGATTTCAACCCCGGGATCGTGGGTTCGACTCCCACCGCATGGTTTGGGGGGAATGCCAATACAGCAGGATTGCCATGAAACCCCAGAATCTAATTGCGCAAACCCGTGCTAACGGGCAATTCGACAAGCGAGAAGTCGGATATACGCACAAATCGCCCACCCCGATGAAGTGCGGAGGGTGTCGATTCTTTAAGCGTGGCGACCGTCCCGAAACAAGCCGGTGCGAAATCGTGCAAGGCGTTGTTCTACCGTGTGGCACATGCCAGCTTTTTTGCCCTTCAGGACCGCCAACCGCAAAGGTAACTGTCGTGAAAAAAGAAGAAAAAACCCCCGATATTCAGATGATGGATGAGGAACACGGCTGCACCGACGGCGACCGTCAATGCAAGGCGTGCCGCAAGCGATTTGCTCGAATGTCAGCGGGCGCGGACGCAATCGCGTATTACGTTAATTCGATGCCAACCGGCAGAATGGCGACTTTGCGCCCGGACCAGTACGCGACCGAATACGCAAACGGAACGATTGCCCACGTACACACGGGATTGGATCAGGAAAACATTGCGAGAATCACGGGACGCTATTCCCACGCACAAGGCGGGGTTATTCAATCGGGGAACCGAACATGGGTCGCATTGCCAAATGAGAAAGGCGACGCTTTTGATGTGGCTGAGATTATCACGGCGGAATCGGGCCACCACATGGCTCAATACTTGCAAAGCCAAATGCAAGAGCCGCTTCCGTTCGCGAATGGCGTACCGCAACCGAGCCAACCGCCAGCACAGAAACAGGCGCCAGCGCCCGACTCGCCAGCCGCGCAGGAAAGCCAAGAACGCAAACAGGGGCGTCGATTTGTGAACCGTGCGCCCGGCAACGGCGCGATGAACGGCAACGGAGCCGCGAACCAAAACGGCACACAACAAGCGCCGCCGTCCCCGGCTGCGGGACCGTCTCAATCGGTAACGGGTGGCGCGCCATCGGGTGCGATGAACGTCGCCATGTCGGTGGCGGGTTTGGTTGAGTGGGCGAAACTCGGAAAGTTGACCCTATCTTCAAAGGGTCAACGCATGTCGCTGAACGACGCGCAAACCGTCGCGAAAGCGGGCGAGTCGAAACTTGGCGTTCACGAATCCCCGAAAGGCGAAAGGGTCGGAACCGTTGCGCGATTGTCCAACGGTTCGTGGGTCTATTCAAAAAAAAGCGCCGATAGTTCGCCTAGATAGTCGAACGGGGCGTCAACACCCCTGGCTGCAAGAGCCGGGGGAGCCGCGTGACTTTGAACTTCTCACCGACCTAGATAGCTTATTTGAGGCGGCAAGTCGCGGCGCTCGCGATATGCTAATTCTCGACAAAAACGCGCCTGTTGGCGTGGTTCACTTTCCGGCTGAATTGGATTTAGCATCGCGCGCACTTGGTTACGACGGAATCGGTCATTACGTCACCCATAACGGGATTGACGCCAACGATCCAAGTTGGGCGGTAAGTGCGCGAGACAAAATGGCGGGTGAACCGAACGTCGTGCATGAAATCCCTATCGTGCGACAGTTAAGTCGCGAGTTTATGCGGCGAACCCCAGATGAATGGGAAAAATGGTCCGACTTGGCGGAGGCGATAGAGAAAAAAGCAACAAAGGGACGCCGTGACTTTGAAAACGCAAAAGTTGCACAACGGCAATCTATGCCGGAACAATCCGACCCGGGGCAATCCACACCGGTTGAACACCCCTGGCTAGCCGAACCGCGAGACGACAACGAAATCGAATCACAGAATCGCATTCGCGACATGATGCACGGCGATGTCGGGAGCTTGATTTCCAACATGTACCGCGCGGCTGCTGAATACACCTCCGTCATGGGCGATGGAACAATCGGCAGGCTCGGCATGAATCCCGAAATGATTTTCGGGATGCACGTCAACGCCATCAAAATGGGATACGACGGCATTGGTCATTTCGCCAGTCATCAAAATCTCAACACCGTTCAAAACCTTCGGGATTATTTGGGTTTCGGTCTGGCGATGAACGCCGCGCGAGTCGCTGCCGGAAAACTTGAAGACAACGGAATGAACGTTGGAGACGTTATCGACGCCGAAGATATTGAGGAAATCAACGAGGAGGCGCAAGGGATGCGGGCCAGCTATCAAGAGGCTCGCGAATCCCGCGAACATCCAGCGCCGGAACGCAAACCGCGACCACGACGACGCGATGAACACCCTTGGGACAAGCCACCGGGACCGCCGCAAGATGTTTCTATGGAGGAGGATTTACAGGACAGCTTTGAACACACATTGGACGCAATCGCGGAATGGAAAGCCGCTACAAGCCCGGAACAGTCGGTAAGCCCGAATTACGCCTACTTGTACCATCAACTCGCCAAAATGAGCGGATACGACGGCGTAGGTCACTTGATCCGCGCGAACCCCGACCCGCACAACCTCCCAAGCGAATTCAATATGTTGCTCGGGTATTCGGATGTTGACACGGGAGTAATGTACAACGACATTCGCCGCCACTGGCGCGATATAGGGCTGAGCGCACGGGATTTTTCAGGCGAGGAGCCAGCCATTGCTAGGCGAATGGAACGGATAAACCAGCGAAACAACGCTGGGCAAAGTTACCACCCATGGGACGCCGAACCAGGCGAAAAGAAACCCGGATACTTTCCGCGCGGCAATGAGCAAGCGACGAAATCCGCAATGGATGCGCTCAAAGGCTTGGCGACGGCGGGTGTTGATCCGTCTTCTTCGATGCCGATGATGCTCATAGCGATGGAATCCGCCGCCATTCGAGAAGGCTATCAAGGGATAGGGCATTTCGCCCACAAGAAAGGTCTCACGAGTTTGGACGCCACCCTCCGGGAGATTCGAGTCGCGACAGGCGGAAACGAATACTACGACTTGCAATCCGAGGCCCGTTCCCAAATGGACGCCTCAACGGAACGTCGCATCGGCGGGGTCATTCGCGATTACCACCCGCGTGAGTTCCGCGACGCTGCGCAAACCATGCGCGACAAAAACGACCCCTCGAACCCGTGGGAGGAATACAAAGGGAAATACGGCGGCGAAGGCTGGAAACACAACGAAACCGGCGAGGTGCGATATCAGAAAGAGCGCCCGACGACAGGCGTTTCGCGCCCCGAGCCGGAATACGCCGATTACGGCGCCGATGACGATGACGATGAAAGCCCCGAATTCGAGCGACGCGATGAGGGAGGCGACGTGGATCGCTATTGGGGAATGTCAGAGGGAACGATATCGAACCGCATTAACGACGCGCTTCCTCGTGGCGTTACCGCCGACGTTCATTTCTCCGATGAAGGTTATCTTGACGTTAAGTTCAAGGACAGAAGCGGGAGAAAAGTCGGCGAGGCTCTACGTGAAATGTCAACAGATAGGAACGGAAACATTGTGGTCGATCATGCCTATTTCAGCGTTGACGAAAAAGCTCGCGGGGTGGGAAAGCCGTTTCTAGCGGAACTGATGAACATGTACGAGGAAATCGGCGTTGATAAAATCTCCGTACACGCGAACATTGACATCGGAGGATATTGCTGGTCGAAATACGGATTCTTGCCGACAGAGGATAGCTGGTACGGTTCGTTGCAAGATTCAATAGCCAGCAAGCTGCGCGATATCGCCAATGGACACACGCCACACGGCATGTCGGATTCAGAGGCGGAGGATTTGCGGGAATACGGAATTGATGAATTGCTTGAAGAAATT
>FUIF01015122.1_pt1 | contig 46380 bp, 60 predicted proteins | sample 1003461 | NCBI WGS metagenome assembly FUIF01 (sample SAMEA80401918, study PRJEB19352) | marine metagenome
CGACAAGCTTAAGATTTACGAGGTTCGGGTGGTCTACCAAATACATCAAGATCACAGCAGAATACTGCCCGTGCTCGCATCCTCCGACGAAGAGGCAGAGCAGAAGGCCATGTCCACAATCAAGAAGCATCTCTATGCTTGCGGTCTTCCCTTTAAGAACCTAGATGCCGACATCATCGCAGAATAGGAGAGACCGGGATGACTGATTGGTTGTTGATTTACCTAGCTGTAGGTGTTGTGCTGCTTGCATTAGTGCTTATTCTAGGGGATACTAGTCGTGGTATTGATTGGATCAAGGTAGTTATAGGCATTATATGCTGGCCATACGTTGCTTGTCTAGTGCTATCCAGAGGGTGGTAGTAGAGTACTTCACCCCCCTCGCATCCACTGGATATTATATCACACAAATGAAAGGTTGTCAACCCCTATGCTAAATAAAATCATGGACTGCTTCGCGGTCGCCTTCTTTTTAGTGTGTATCACGCCGCTCGTTGCGGTATTGGTGCTGGCTACGGCTGCAACACAGGGCTTATTCGCCCTAGGTTTGATCGTGGTGGGCGGCACCCTCTATTTGGTAGGCAGGGTGCTCAAGAAATTCGGCGCATCCTGAGGCAAATATGAGCGACTATGACCTGATCCGATTCTTCATACTGGTCCTCGTGGGACTGGTACTCATGGCTTGGTTGAAGCCACCCACTGACCCAAGGAAATAAATGAACATCTTCGCTTCCCACCCCTGCCCCTGGCAATCCGCCGCTGCGTTGGACAACTCCCGTGTTGTCAAGATGGTACTCGAGACCGCGCAGCTCCTCTCCACCACCATGTATGAGCTAGACAATGCCGAACCTCCCTACCGTCCGACCCACAACAACCATCCTTGCGCCGTCTGGGCCAGGCAAACCACAGGAAACTACGAGTGGTTGCTTGACCATTACCTCGCCCTCGGATACGAATACACCTACCGATTCGCCAAGGCCCACAAGTCGGCCCAGTTTATCTCGGTATTTGACGGCATCAAGGGCTTACCGACGGGCTCGTTCCAACCTCACCCTAACTGCACCCCCTTCAAACATATTCAGGATACTTGTCTAGCCTACCGCATGACGCTGGCCGACAAGTGGAACAAGGACAAGCGCCGCCCATCATGGGGCGTGCGAGGCCAGCCAGAATGGAGGCACGCCTATGACCACGCCATTAGCTAGAATCTACCCGCCTGCCGACATGTCACACTGGACCTACGGTCTGGTCTGTGAGTTGTATGAGTTCGCCATGGTAGCCCATGCCCTACCTGACAGCGTGAAGTACCAGCGTTGGGCTGAGCTAGTGGGCGAGGTGATCCAGCTCAAGAGGCGGGGCGGACGGGACTGGATCAAGTTCGTTAACACATTCCATGACGCAGAGGAGAGCTTCTTATGAACCACTTTGTATTTGTCTACGGTACGCTGTGCTTAGGGCAGAGCAATCACGCTTTGCTTGAGAACAGCTATTACGTGGGCGGTGCTATCTTGGACAACCACTTCATGTTCTCGCTCGGAGGATTCCCCGGTATCCACGAGGACTATGGGTCCGTGGTACAAGGGGAGATATGGGTGGTGGATGAGGAAACTCTAGCCAATCTCGACGGACTCGAAGGGCACCCTGATTTCTATTGCCGGCACATGCGAGAGGTTCGTGATGGGCGGGGTAGGATCGTGCAGTGCTGGGTGTACGTATATCAAGGCGAGGCAGGTGAGCTGATCCCGAGCGGCGATTGGCTTGAGCACCGGAAGGAGACAGCATGACGTTACTCAAAAAGAAACCGCCGTTACCTATGACTGACCGCACAGTGCAGAAGTTATTCAGTGGTTGGCACGAGCCACTGCAAAACCTGCACTTCCAAGAGTTCCCGTATTGCTGCGGGGTGCAGGTCATGTGCGGCCTGAAATACTGGGGCAAAGATGGGCGCTCTTGTGAACATGTGAGGGTGGACGTTAACGACGCACTGTTTTCTGCTAACATCCACGCTATCGACGCCAAGCTTTCGCAGAAGATGGTGGACAAGCGGGAGGAGATGGATGAGTATGACGCTGAGATGTTCAGCGGCAACGCAGGCAGGCCGTACATCATATGCGTGGTGACTGAGCACATGATCGAGTCGGGTATCGCTGATGTTCTCGTGGATTACTTCGGGTTCGGTGCCCTCGACGCTGACTTCCCTAACCTAGGTACACAAGATGTGTCGAATAGGTTACGGATCATGGGCCTTAGTCTCAACGATTACTGCGATTGAGTTGGTCCTCCGTGAGCACTGTTGTAGCATCAGGTTAAACTGCTAGCGTAGCCCTCCGGCTGGGTACTCAAGGCCGGTGCCCGGTTATATCCCTTGACTGACACCGATCAGGCAGAGTTGTCGAGGCGTTCTAATCTGTAGTAGCGTTATGACTACCCCGGATGCAGTAACCGGGAATAGAATTCGAATGACGCACAGACCCAGGTCCATCTGGTATGCTAGGCTGCGTCATCAAAGGCGCTAAGACCCGAGATGCCCCGAAAGGGTGAGGCGAGCGCCCTCTGTCCTACCGTTTGAATACAAGCCGACATCACAGTGCGAGTATGAGATAGGATAGCGCCAGCGGAACCGACGTTCGCGGCTGGCCCCAATTCCCAGAGCAGAAGGAGACGTAGATGTACGAGTATACCGATACGGGTTGCTTCAAGGGGGAGCTACTCAAGCAACCACCCTTGCCCCGTGATAACCCAGAGGTGGCGGCTGCACTGGAAGGCATGTCCTCACCTCGCCGTCGTTGGCTGCACTACGGCTGTGCAGTGGAGGAACTGGGTCGCTTCGGCATGATGAACCCCAACTACAGCGATCTAAAGGAGAGCACATTTGTCTGGCACATATACGATCAGCTCACCCAGCCGCAGCCCATCGAGAACAACGATGGCGTGGGGGCTGAGGGGCAGGATGATGAGGGCCGGGATCTATTTGCTCCTCGTTTTGTTGTGGCTGCTCTCGTCGATGGTCAGATTGAGAACGGCATTGGCCGATGCCTTGAAGAATACTTCGGCTTCAGACTACTGGCTCCCATGTTTAGCAATGTTCTTGACCACTACGGAGAGGGCAGTCGCATCGGATTATGGGGGGTCTGCACCACTAACTACCTCAAAGGAGACGGACAAGATGAGCGTTGGATTACTTAAGCCACGGTTCAAGGACGCCCTTGCATTGGAGACACTGGAGTACGCCCCCAATGCTGCGCATACTTGGTACCTGATGGCGGGCTACTGCTACCATGTACTCGGCAAGCCCATCGTAAGCGAGGCGTGTATGGATGTGCTCAAGTCCAACGTCGTCGCTACTTGGGACCAGATCACCGACAAGATGAAGTACCTCGACCTGTCTGACATCAAGAAGGAAGAGAACTTCGACTCCATCTCGGACAATCTCAAGGCAACGTGCAACACCCACGTTCGCAGTGTGTATGAGGGTGTGTCCATGCCCAACCCGATGGCGGACAGGGAAGCACGCATCCGACTCGAAGCACGGGTGGTCATCCCGACCAAGACACGGGAAGGATTGAGCAAGAACAGTTGGACTGAGCTGGAGAGGGCAGCCATTAACATGGGCTTCCAAGTCTACGCTGATACCATCTTCTATGCTTCGGACCAATCGACGGCCAAGCTATCCGCTAGCATGTATCGTCTGATGGACATGCTGAAGACAGCGAAGATACCGATTCAATCTTACACACTGCACGACGTGCTGATTGACTCGGCGAATGAGGATGTGTGGTCATTCAAGCACTTCCAAGAGACGCAGAAGAAACAAGAAAGGGTTCTCCATTAATGCAGCAAATTGTCAGAGCGCACATCTTGGACAACGATCCGGCTGTGTTGCGGTGGATGAACGATCATCCCAACATCTTGGCATCTGACGATAGTCAGGTGGACGAGATTGATTTAGAAATGGTGGACGTTCTCGTGTTCACCGGAGGGTGCGACGTTCACCCTAAGTTCTACGGCGAGGAGCCGAGAGAGGCAGGCTACGAGGAGTACGACATCGAACGTGACCTCCGTGAGCTTGAGCTGTTCGAACGCACACGCCTGACTCACTACCATTTCGGCATCTGCCGTGGTCTTCAGTTGCTTGCTGTTGCCCATGGCTACAAGCTATGGCAGCACATCAGCGGCCACGCTTTAGCCGGCAACCACGCCTTGATCGGGACGGCTGGTGCGTACAAGGACCAGTACATCGAGGGTGCCACGTCATCACACCACCAGTGTGTGCGTGCCGACAACAAAAACAACACCGGCTTGGTACTAGGTGTCGAGGACTACGGCCAACCAGTAGCAGCGTACGCCAACGACAGGGAGTCAGCCGAACTGAATGAGGTGATTGAGTCCATGTGGTTCAAGCACACCTCTTCCTTCGGAGTGCAGGGGCACCCTGAGTACGGCAACGCCTCCAAGGACTACATCAATTACGTCTTCCAGCACATGCTAGAGGACGAGGACACTGGGTATTACAACCAGTTCTTTGACACATACAAGCAAACATAGGAGACAGAATGTGTGCGGATTAGCAGGTTACCTGCGGTTATCCAAGGATGTGCCACCCTACATGCCGCAGCTCGACATCATGAAGACACTCATGGTGATGTCGCAGTTGCGAGGGTTTGATTCCTCTGGTGCCGCAGTTCTAATGAAGCAGAAACCCAAGCCCTTAAGCAAGGGCAGGGGTATGCGCTACGGCTGGGCTACAGGCAAGGGTTTGTATGGCCCTAACTGTGCTTGGGAAGAAGCGTGGAGTCATATCTACAAACGATGGGGCAAGATCGAGGGCTATGAATCACCGTATGCGTACGGCGTGATCGGTCACTCTCGTGCTGCCACCCTCGGTGTGGTGGATGAAGACAACGCTCACCCATTTGTGTTCGGTAACAACAGGTTCATCGGTGTGCACAACGGCACCATCCGTAACGCCGAGGACATCTACGAAGCACTGATCAAGGATAACGTCGAGCCTATCGAGGGGACGACTGAACCACCGCAGGACTACAGCGACCCCAAGATCCAATTCAGTGTCACTGATAGTGAGATTGTGTTGTACTGCATTTACCGTTGGGGTATCGAGACGGTGCTGCCTCTTATCGACGGGGCTTACGCTTTTGTGTACTGGCGTCAAGATGACCAGATGATTTACTTCATCCGCAATAGCCAACGTCCGCTGTTCTATGTGTCCTCGTCAGACAAGGGCTCGTTGTACTGGTCGTCGGAAAGGGACATGCTGAAGTACGCCTTCGACAGGGAGTACAAATCGCAAATCAACGGCGGGTGGAGAGAGAATAACTTCTGCTTCCCGTTCATAGTGAACACGTTGTATGGTGTGGACGCCATCCATCCCAAGCGCCCAGCGTTTCAACAAGGCGACTACGACTGGGCGGTGGAGAGAGACTTGACCAGTCTGCTCCCCAAACCTGCGGCTAAGAACTACGGGTACCACACTGGTTATGCTTGGGAGGACTGGGAAGATGACCTCGAACAGTACCGGAAGCACAACCAAAAGGAGGAGCCCAAGACTCCTGAAAAAAAGTCCAGTCGGTTCCCGCAACCGAAGGGGGAAGTGGTAAACCTCCGGTGGTCTTACAAGCAAAACCGAATGCTACCCGAAGACGAGTGGCAGAAAGAACACTTGGAGACATCTTACGAGGATACCTCGGAACAGTCTTCGGAGCACCAAGTATCCCACTCGCCGGGGGGCACGTGTCTTTGGTGCGGCAAGGGGGTGAAGGGCAAGCGCAAGCACGGTGCGATGCAAGTGAAGAGTAGCGGCTGGGTGTGTGGCAAGTGTACGCACGACGTTGACTGTGTGCAAGGCGTGGTCGATACGTACCCAACGGCTGGCCTCGACAACGCATGGGTTGAACGATTCATTGAACTAGACGACGCTCGAAAAGCTGAGGAGACAACCGAGTCATGACACTACTGATAGGCTCCGACCCGGAGCTGTTCATGGAGACCCCCAATGGGGAGTACATCAACGCGTTTGACGGCCTGAAGCGAGGGGTTATCAAGGGCACCAAGATTCACCCGGAGCTGACGCCGTACGGTGGCATACAAGTGGACGGCATGGCAGTGGAGATTAACACCAAGCCAACCAGTTGTCCCGGTGTGTTCGCTAGGCATGTGGCCGAGGGGCTTGACGATGCGAGGCGGCGGTACGAAGGGCAGGTATCGGAGAAGTCTACGTGGGAATTCGAGATGTCCTACCTTGAGGCACAGCACCCCATGGCGGTGGAGCTGGGCTGCTCTCCTGACTTCAACGCATGGCGAGGGGGCGAGACCAATCTTGTTCCCAATATGTTCCAGCCTCTGCGCACTGCGGGTGGTCACATACATCTAGGTTGGACGAAGGATGCGATGGGTCCGGCTCATGTCGAGGAGTGTTGCGAGATTGTCAAGTACCTCGATTACTTCCTAGGGCTGTGGTCTCTGGTTCATGACGAGCACGGAGCGAAGCGACGCCAGTTGTACGGTAAGGCGGGTGCCTTCCGGCCCAAGAAGTACGGGCTTGAGTACAGGGTGTTGTCCAACTTCTGGATCATGACGCCTGAGCTAGCCAAAGAGGCTGCGCAACGTGCCTTGGATGCTGTGCACGCTGTGCAAGAGGGCTTGCCCAAACCACCTGACACAGTAGCTAAGGCCATTGAGATCGGGGATGTTAACGATCCGTTCGTTAGCGATCTGATTGATCAGGCCGAGGACGAATACATGGAGCTTCAGTATGCCACTGCCGGTTGAGTATCACCAGTGTAGTCCCTTTGATATCCGCAATAGATTCAGTGGGTCCATCATAATGTACGGGGATACGCCTATCCTTATCCGCAAAGCATGGGCTGACACAGACACGGACGATGAGGACGAGACGTATCACCAAAAGTTCGACTGCTACTTCGAGACAATCCGGTGTGGTCTTGACGGTGAAGGTAGAGTGTTCCAAACAACGGACCCTGCCCTCAGCATCGACAAACTAGGGAGGCAGATGGGGTACTACAATTTGACGGACCACCCCAAGCCTTTCTTTATTTCACGAATACCACGAAGGGGTATGCGGCAGGGCATATCGTCAGACACTGCGGTGTTTGGGCACTACGATGACGGCGATAAATACTTCACCATTGGTGCGTTCTCTATGTCTCCATTCCTAGAGGACATCGATATCAACGTCTATTACCACGAAGTCAGCCAGATATACAGACCGTCTAAGGAAACTTATGAGTCTGTCCGTCGTATCAGCGGGACTATTGGGTACGGCATGGATTACTTATACTTGATGTGTAACCCTGGGTTCGTTGAAATGTTCCGCAATGTGTACCCCTCTTATCAACATGTTCTGGACACCATGGAAAAGAACACAGCAGTAGCCGTATCTCGCCGTCACGTCATTGAGAAGGACGCCTTCGGGGATGTATATATGGTAATGAGAGGTCGCCGTGTTGCGAAGTTTAGTGAGGGCCGTCTTAGATATTCTGCGGGCATCGAGTATCTTAGCGGAGACGTTGAGCGAAGCCTCGGAATCCAACCCATCTGATGATCAAAGCATATCGAAGGAGACAGAAAGTATGTCAGGTCTGACCAGTGTTTACCGCCGCCAACTCGGAGCGAAGGTAAAGCTTCTGCCGCAGATAAACAGGTACTATAAGTTCGTGCCCAAGTACAAGGAACACGAGTATGTTGGCGCTGAGCTGGAGGTCGAAGGGTACAACCTACCTTACGACAGCATCAACCACTACTGGAAGGTGACAGGGGATGATTCCCTACGCGTGCCTACTGGAGGCAACGGCGCAGCGTATGAGTACATACTGAAGAAGCCTGTGTCCCCCGAGCACTTCAAGGAGAAGGTGTTCCCTTACCTGTCCAACAAACTGAATGAGGGTGACTCACAAACGGAGTTCTCCATGCGTTGCTCGACGCATATTCACATCGGGGTGCACGAGTTGTACCTGTACCAAGTGTTCTTATACGTCGGGTTGTACAACATCTTCGAGGATTTGTTCTGGCCACTGTGTGGTAGACGGCGAGAGGGTTACCTGTTCTGCGTGAGCAACGGTGTGTCCGAGAAGCTGTCCGAGATCATGGCATTCCTCGCCCGCACCGGTCGTCTTCACAGCGCATTCCCGAGCGACTCCCTTAAGTACTCGTCGGTCAACCTCAGGACAATGAAGCATCTAGGTACGGTGGAGTTCCGTGCCATGGAGGGCACCGACGACAAGGAACGTATAGCCACGTGGGTGGACATCCTCGTATCCCTGCGCAACTACGCTGCCAGCATTAAGCCTGAGGAGGCAGGCACCTTGCTCAACATCATGTCTGCCCAAGGCCCGCTCAAGTTCTTTGCCAACTGTGTGGGTGGAGAGGACAGCCCTGCGTATAAAGCTGTCATTGATTCCTTCGAGGGAGACAAGGCCAAGATCCAAGAGATTATCTTCGAGGGTATCAACCGCAACCAGCAGATATTCTATGAGCCGATGTGGTCGGAGATCAAATACATCGACGAGCTGCCCGAGGATCGCAAGGGTATCAGCGACCGTGTGGGTCCAAGTCGGCCCAGACTTGGTGACCTGTCGGGGGCGGCTACTTTTGATGATTCCGTTTTTGATGAGCCAGCTATCCAACCACTGTCGCATTGGGTTGCTACAGGCACCTCTTCATCAACCGCTTCTTCAGGGGGGTCATCCTTCACCTCCGAACAAATTCAACACTTAATTAACTCGCAAAACCAAGCCATCCAAGGATCATCGGAAGAATGATGAAAAAGACATACATATATTCTGGAGAGAAAATCTCCAAAGGAGCGAAGGTACTGTCCCGAGAGATGCGGGTGCTTCGCTTAAGAAAACCCTCCCGATCTAAGTTCGTGCCTACTAGGCGCAAGACCGTGGTAAACTGGGGCGCATCCCAGATGCCCGAGAACTACCAGCGCAAGCTAAAGCACATCGTGAATCACCCCGCCTGCCTCAGCGTGGCCATTAACAAGCGGGAGTTCTTCGAGTGCATGGACCAGCACGGGGTTAACATCCCTGAGTGGACCACCAGTAGGGCTGAGGCTCAGGAGTGGCTGGACAATGGCATCAAAGTCATGGCCCGCACCCTCTTGACAGCCCACTCTGGACGTGGTATAATTGTATGTACAGAGGGGGCAGTGCCTCCTGCCCCGCTGTATGTGAAGTACGTCAAGAAGAAGGACGAGTACCGTGTCCACTATATCAAAGGCAGCGACGAGGATTTTGTCCAGCGTAAAGCACGTGTCCGGGGTATTGATAATCCTAACTGGGATGTCCGTAACCTGGGCGGTGGTTTTATATACGCTAATGATCCTGCCAATGTGGGTATTATCCCTCTTGAGGTACGCCTTCAATCTAAACTAGCTTTTGAGGCCAGTGGTCTTGACTTTGGTGCGGTAGATGTCCTTTGGAATCAGCACTACGGCAAGGCGTACGTCCTCGAAATGAACACGGCACCAGGACTAGTCGGAAAGACCGTGGATTTTTACTCTAAAGGACTGAAAGAACATATAAATGCGATGCAATATTTGTGATGCTCTGCTCTCGCCTGAAGAAATAAAGTTCGAGACAGACTACGGACGGTACGCCCCGTGCCGCCGATGTATAGATGCCAGTGGTGTTCTGGCTACAAACACCGAACCCACAGAACTCGAAGAACTAGAAGCTCTAACTGCCATACTGTTTGGCGAAGGAGACGAGGATGAAGACACGACCGAAGGGTCGGCACCGCTGTACTGATTGCAACAGTTCCGATGGACTGGCCTACCTAGACGAGGGCACCTACTGCCACTCTTGCCACAAGTTCACGCCCTATGACGGCGAGGCTCCGGCTACCCCATATAAATCCACCCCACAATATAAAGATATGTTTGACACCAAGGAATTGAAAACCCTACCCATCAAGGACCGGAACATTAGCGAGGATACTTGCGCTAAGTACGAAGTCCTAACCAAGCTAGACCCACAGACAGGCCAGCCTGCGGCCCACCTGTACCCCATCTACGCGACGGGGCGTAACCCCGCCAAGCTAGGCCACAAGATACGCCTGCTCCCCAAGGACTTCCGGTTCCACCCATCCGGCCAGTCTATCGACCACCGATGCCAGTTGTTCGGGCAGACCCTGTTCCCACCCGGGTCCGCTAAGGCCATCACAGTCACCGAGGGGCACCTCGACGCCCTCGCTGGGTACCAGATGCAGGGCAGCAAGTGGCCATGGGTGAGCATCATAGGCGGCGCAGAGCAGGCATCAGGAGAGTTCCGCCGCAACCTAGAGTACCTTGAATCATTCGAGAAAGTCTACATCTGTTTCGATAGGGACGACCCCGGGCAAGAGGCCGCCGTTCAGTGTGCCAAGCTGCTGTCTCCTGGCAAGGCGTACATTGTATCTCTTGACCCGGGGTTGAAGGATGCGTGTGGGTACCTAGCTGCCAACCAGCAGAAGGAATTCACTGAGACGTGGTGGAGGGCAGAGCTGTACACACCAGCGGGTATCCTGTCCTCACGCCAGCTCAAGGATCGCATCCGAAACAGGGACCTGACACCCGGCGTACCCTACCCATTCCCCGGACTCAACGACCTGACCTATGGTATCCGCAAGAAGGAGGCAGTCGTGGTGACTGCGCCGACAGGCGTGGGCAAGACCACGTTCCTGCGGGAGACCATGTGGCGTATCATGCAGGAGGACCCTGATGCTAAGATCGGTACTATATTCCTTGAGGAAGCGCCGGAAGATTCTGGTCTTGGTCTCATGTCCATGGCGGCCTCGATCCCTTTCCACCTACCAGATGCTGAGTATTCTGAAGATGAATACAACGAAGCGGAGCGTGTTCTCGACGAGGATAGGGTCTTCTTCTTCGATCACTTTGGGTCCAATAAGATTGACGAAATCTTGGCGAGAGTACGGTACTATAAACAGGGACTGGGCTGTGACTACATCTTTCTGGATCACCTGTCGATTATCGTTAGCGATCAACAACAAGGTGACGAGCGTAAGGCTCTTGATGAGATCATGACCAAGCTCAAGACCCTGACCATGGAGTTGAACATCGCTCTCATTACGGTGGTCCACACCAACAGAGCTGGGCAGATCAGGGGCACGGCTGGCATCGAGCAGTTAGCCAACATTATCATTGAGTTAGACCGTGACCTTAGGTCGGAGGATCAAGCCAAGCGACAGACGTTGATGGGTCTGGTATCCAAGAACAGGTTCAGTGGGAAGACTGGCCCCGCCTTTGCCGCACGGTACAGCGACGAGACAGGGAGGCTCACCGAGCCAGACGATGCCACCCCCATCTCTTCGGAGGACTTGACAAAGTTCTTTAATGATGATATAATAGACAGTGTCGCCGAGGAGGGTGGGTATGCAACTTGACCCCAACGAGCGGGTCGTGATTCAAGAGGGTGGCATAACCCGGGTAGCCAAGCGCAAACACATACGCTTCAAGCTCCTCCTCCTCGCCCTCACCAATACCACCAAGCTGATGGTTAACGACGGCAACCGCACCACATTCTACAAACTAGCGTGGGCCTTGGGTGAGGCTGGAGAGCCCGAGGCTTGCGCTGCTATCATGAAGGCGGCAGAAAAGAAACCAGACCCTATAAGAAACTGGTACATGGGGATGCCCTTTTGAGCAAGACATTAATCTGTGACCTAGAATCTAACGGACTCACTGACTACACCGAGCTGTGGTGTGTCGTGACCTACTGCCTTGAGGATAAGGAACTCAAGGTATTCGAGTGGCGTCCCGATAGGGGACACATCAAGGAGTTTGAAGAATATGCAAGAGATGCTACGCTTTGGATTGGACATAACTTTATTGACTATGACCGGCATGTTCTGGATCGCCTTACTGAGCTGCCTCTTATACCGGTTTCTCGAATTAACGATACCCTCGTTCGATCTCGCCTGTACAACTCTGGTCGAACTGGAGGCCACGCTCTCGAACGTTGGGGTGCTTACTTCGGGGTGCCCAAGGTAGGCACAGACATCGAGGACTGGTCCTACTACCAGCCCATCATGAGGCAGCGCTGCGTCAGCGACGTAGGTATTACCCTCAAGCTATACAAGTTTCAACTCAAGGAGGGCAAGCGTGTCGGGAAGAATGCTGAGGACCTCGAACAGAGGTTCGTCGAACTTTGCGGGTCGATCAGCGACCGAGGGTTTCCTATCGACGTGCCTCTTCTGGACAAGAAATATTCGCTCATGTCTTCTCGCCGATCTGAAGTGGAGGCAGAGATCCAGCGAGCTTTCCCACCACGCCCGATTAAGGTCGCTAGTGTATCCCCCAAGAAAACTAAGTCCGGGGCATACGCCAAGAACACGAAGGGGTTCAAGCAATTCAAGGATTTCTCCATCATCAAAGGCCCCTTCACCCTTATCGAGTGGCAAGAGTTCAACGTTAGATCGAACAAGCAAGTAGTCGAACGCATGACAGAGTACGGTTGGAAGCCGTACATCCGCACGAAATCCGGCAAGGGCTGGAAGGTATGTGAAGAGAACCTAGAGACCCTGCCACCCAACGCACCTGAGGAAGCCAAGCTTATCGTTGAGTTTCTTAAGCTGGACACTCGGGTCAAACTAATGGACAACTGGTATGCCAATCTCAAGGATGGGCGTGTACACGGCAGTATCATACATGTTGGAGCTATTACTCATCGCTGTGCTCACCATGATCCTAATACAGCTAATATTCCCGGCAACGATGAGTGGAATATCCGAGAGTGCTGGGCAGTGTCAGGTGATCGTCACCTTGTAGGGTGTGATGCTAAGGGTATTCAGCTCCGCATTCTCGATCACTTGACACGCCAGTATACAGACGACGACAGCTTTACCAGACAGGTACTAGACGGTGACCCACACGGGGAGTTCACCCTACCCATCGTGGGACAGGCTTGCCCCGAGGCTAACAACACCCGGGCCATGTGCAAGCGGTTCATCTACGCATGGCTGTTGGGTGCGGGTAATCAGAAGGTTGGCACCATCTTTAACGTAGACGCCAGCAAGGGCAAGCTCATCGGCGAGGTATTCGTCGAGCTGTTCCCGGGCCTGTCTGAACTCAAAGCCTACCTAGCCCGCTGCGCAAAGAAGGGGTGGTTCCCGGCCCCGGATGGGAGGTTCATCCCGATCAAGTCGGAGCACTACGCACTGAGCGTGGCGCTTCAGGGCATCGAGGCGGTGCTGATGAAACTTGCCATGCTCCTCTGGCAAGCTGAGGCAAGGAGCCGAAATCTCGATGCCCACTTCATTGCCTTCGTGCATGACGAGGTGCAGATAGACGCACACAAGGATTGCGCGGAGGAAGCGGGTCAGCTCATGCGGAGCTGTATCCAACGTGCGGGTGAGATGCTGCGCCTGCGCACCCCCATGGATGGGGACTACCAAGTCGGCATGAACTGGAGCGAGACGCACTGATGCCCTTTAACAATGTGATCCCAGCGTGGATGCTGGACGACAACAACTGGTGGTTCATTGAGTGGACGGATGGAACCCGTACTAAGTTCATGGCCCCAGATAAGGAAGCAGCCCACCATCGTTTCATGATGGAAGGCGATCATGCTTACACTTATGGCAAGTTAACAAAGGAGGAAGCCAGTGAGCTTTGATAAACTAGAAGCCGCTCGTCTGGAGCAGGAAGAGGCTGCCCTCGACCCCCAGATGCGCAACCACCTGAACCAGAAATGGCAGGATAGCAGGGAGTTCGCAGATGCCCGAGCGGCATGGCTGCGTGGTCCCAACGCCCGGGGGTCATTCGATACATCCCCCGAGTTCGCCAACGGACGCTACTTGTTTCGGAAGCGTATCAATGCAGGAGGAGATGGGAACGATGGTTGAGTTCATTGCCCTTTATCTTATGGCAGGCGTGGCCTACACCTCAGTAGGGTCTATCTCTACCATTGAGAAGTACTGGGAGGAAAGCCCGGGCGCCTTGATTGCGGCTTTCTTCCTGTTGATTCTGCTGTGGCCAGTATTCTTGGTCATTAACCTAGTACGGTAGGGGGGTTGACAAGCCCCGATTCGTATGATATACTATTGGTATAGTAGGGAAACAAAGGAGTAAATACCCTATGGCGAACAAAATGCTGCGTGTGCCATGTACGCTATATTGGACCAACCCTCACAAAGAGGACCAGTACGGCAAAGTGAGTGGCACCTTTGGTAACCTAGACGAATCCACAGTCAAGGCACTGAAGACCGCTGGTCTCAAGCCCAAGTTCGACACCGAGCATGAGGCGAACGACCCGGGATTCATGGGCTTCTACATCAAGGCCCGCAACGACGACCCCGTCCCGTGCAAGGATAGCGAGGGCAAAGACCTTCCGTCTACCCTGTACTTGGGCAACGGCACCAAAGCCATGGTTGTCATCGAGGCTGTGGAATGGACCTCAAAGGCCCGAGGAACGTCCGGTGTGAAGGCTGTGTTCCGAGGCCTCAAGGTAATGGAGCTGGTCGAATACGACCCTGACGCCTCCTCTAAGGCCAAGGCAGAGGCATTGCTGGATGAAGTATCTGGCGGTGGCTTCGTATTCGGCGGTGAGGATGACCCGGATGAGGTCAGCACCGAGACTATGGTTGCGGCGGACGAAGAGTTCGACCGCTTATTTGGTGACGAATAACGATGCTATTCATCATTGCATTTGCATTGATTTGTGTGGTTGTTCTAGCTATAGCGAGTGGTGAATAATGTGGGATCCTGAGGTACGTGTGGGGTACATCGACGGCGATCTGTTGGTGTACTCCGGTTGCGCCAAGTTCGAGGAGGAGGAAACATTTGATCCTCTCGAGCGGTACTTGGACAAGTATATCGACGACCTCACCTCCCGCCTGCACCTCGACGACTGGGTGATCTTTGTAACCGGGGGAGACAACTTCCGCAAGGAAATCTACCCCGAGTACAAGGCCCACCGTAAAAAGAAAGAGAAGCCCAAGTGGCTGACAGATGCCTACAAGTATCTGTACTACAAACAGGGCGCCAAGGCGGAACGTACATACGAGGCTGATGACCTGCTAGGCATAGCGCTCACTGACGATCCCGATGGTTTGCTTATGTCCTACGACAAAGACCTCGACCAGATACCTGGGTGGCACTACAACTGGTACCGTGACGAGATGTACTACATCGGTCAGGGAGAAGCTGAGTGGTTCCTTGCTAGACAAGCACTTGCAGGGGACATGACAGACAACATCCCGGGTATCAAGGGCATCGGGCCGAAGAAAGCTGAGGCCATACTCGGTGACCCTGCCCCGTTCTCTGTCTACCTAGAGCGTGTGGTCGAGGCCTACTACGAGAAAGGATACGAGTTCGCTGACTTCGCTAAGTACTACAAGTGCCTGAAGATCCTCCGCACCCCGGAGCAGGAGTGGCCTGAACTACAAACATTGCCGGGATATACTAACAAGAAGGACACATAATGTCACAGGATGAAGAGAATATTATCAGCTTAGTTCCTGAAGCAGAAGAACAACCAGAGACGTACACGAAGACAATCGTTACGTTCGAGGTTACGTTCCTCAATAGCGACGACGCGAAGGTCACGGAATACTTCGACGGCTACGCCGTAATCAGCGGCGATGGCTTTGCTATCCAAGTCCCAGAGACTGGAGTACCGTTGATCATTCTCCCGACCAGCCGCCTCCTTGAGGTACGTTCGTCAACCCGTGAGATTGAGGTGGATGCTAATGGGTCGCCGATCCTCAACTAGGGTCCTGCGGTCTACCTATGAAGACGCCCTAGCTGCCCAACTAGAAGGCAGCGGGGTGTCCTTCGGGTACGAGACCGAGGCCTTTCCGTACGTAACTACACATAAATATATTCCTGACTTCGTCTTCTACAACACCAAGATATTGGTGGAGGCGAAGGGCTACTTCACCCCAGCCGACCGTGGCAAGATCCTGAGGGCACGCACGGCAATCGAGCAAGAGGGGTGGGAGCTTCGCTTCGTATTCCAACGAGCGAACAACCGTCTTAGCACCCGCACCAAGACGACCTATGCAGACTGGTGTGATCGCCACAAGTTCGCTTGGGCTGAAGGGGATATCCCAAGGGAGTGGTATAATGGCTAACATATTGACTATTGATATTGAGACGATGGCCGGCAAGGGCTACATCTGGAAGCTATGGGATGAGAACATCAGCATGGCCCAGTTGATCGAGCCCCCCGGGCGCATGATCTGCTTCGGTGCCCAGTGGTTGGGGGAACGCAAGGTGCAGTTCTTCTCCGAGTGGGACGACGGGCACGACGGCATGATCGACGCAGTGCACGACCTGCTGTCGCAAGCTGACGCCGTGGTCACGTTCAACGGGGACAAGTTCGATCTACCAAAGATCAACGGCGAGTTCCTCATGCGTAACCTGTCGCCTGCTCCACCCATCCCATCCATTGACCTGTACAAGACTGTCAAGAAAATGGGCCTGCCCACTGCACGCCTAGCCTACGTCGGTCCTCTCCTTAAGGTAGGGGAGAAGATGAAGAACGAGGGCTTCCCGTTGTGGCGGGCGGTGGACGAGGGTGACCCCAAGGCCATGAAGCGAATGGAGAAGTACTGCGTACAGGATGTGCGTATGACCACCGAGCTGTACAAGTACATCCGCCCGTACATCCGTAACCACCCCCACGTCGCTAACATCGGCGAAGACAAGCAAGGTGGGTGCCCGACATGTGGCAGCGATAACCTTCAGAAGCGTGGCTTCCGCCGCACCAGACTCTACCGCATCCAGCGCCTGCAATGTCAGGACTGTGGTTCGTGGACACACGGTGCACAGGAGAGGATCAAATGATTAAACTTTGTTACTACGGTTTGTTTGTTTCTTTCTTTCTTATGATAGTGTCTGCATTCATACCCTTCGCTTACTTCATGCAATTCCACTACGACGACTGGTGGGGCTTCCCGGTGGCTATGGCTGTTGTGTTGACACAGATAGCTATTGGTATTTCTGGTGTGTGCCACACGGCAGGGAGGATCGCGAATCATGATTGATTACGATGAAGCTATCACCCGCATCATGGACCGCTATGATTACTACGGGTTCCTTGAGATGGTGTTCGGCTACGACTTCCTCGCTGAGGAGATAGTGGAGCTGGCGGAAGTAGACGACCCGGAGGAAGCGGAGTGAAGAGTCTGTACTTGATTGGGTCCCTGCGAAACGAGCAGGTGCCTGTGGTAGCCAACGAGATAAGGGAGCTAGGGTTTGATGTATTCGACGACTGGTATTCTGTCGGTCCTGAAGCGGATGATTACTGGCAAGCCTATGAAACCGGGCGAGGGCGCTCTTATTCTGAGGCTCTTGCTGGCTACGCTGCTAACCATGTCTTTCGTTATGATCGCAGTCATCTCGAACGATGCGATATAGTTCTATTATTGATGCCTGCTGGCAAGTCGGGTCACCTCGAATTCGGGTATTCGATTGGCAGGGGAAAGCCGGGGATAATCTACCTGCCGGAACCCCCGGAGAGGTACGACGTGATGTACCGCTTCGCCAACCACGTATGCGTAGGAAAGAAACAACTGATGGAGAGTCTGAATGGGTACCGTTGACGAAACACTAGCCGAACGAGGGACACGATACGGCCCCTTTGAAGAACATGCGAAGGTGGCTGAGGCCCTGCTCGACGTATTCATGGCCCACCCTAAGTGGGGAGAGCTGGAGCCCTACCAGCGTGAGGCTATCCGAATTACCTGCAACAAATACGGACGGATCTTCAATGGCGATCACATGTATGACGATTCTTGGCACGATGTGGCGGGCTATAACTCGCTCGTCGCGAAAATCCTCAGAGGTCAAGGGGTATAGTATGATACAAGATCTGATCGAAGACTTAAAAAGGGACGAGGGCTTTCGCTCTCATCCCTATAAGGATACGGTTGGTAAGCTGACCATCGGCTACGGTCGTAACTTAGATGACGTGGGTATCAGCGAGAAGGAAGCTGCTGCTCTGCTGAACCATGACATCGGCACCGCAATACAGGAGGTAAACCATGCCTTCCCATGGGTCCAAGAAGCCCCTCTCGCTATTAAGCGTGGCCTTTATAACATGTGCTTTAATCTGGGGATCAGCCGCCTTAGCGGGTTTGTCCGTATGCTGGCTAGTCTGGAAGCACGATCTTACCGTGACGCTGCTGATCACGCAATGGATTCCAAGTGGGCTACTCAGGTAGGCGCAAGGGCTGAGAGAATAGCGGAGTTGTTTAGAAATGCTTAAAGAAGATTGGAAACCGACGGCGGAATTGCGCTATAAACGAATGTACGACGAAGACGGGAAACCAACTGGCAACTGCTCCGTCCAACAAAAGTTCCAGCGTGGTGTCTACGACCACAACGGCAAAGAGTTCCTGCTTGTTGATATGGAAACTAAATGGGAAGAACCGCCTACGGTAGATTAAGGAGTACCTAGCTCAACGGCTAGGATGCGGAGCCGGCGCACGGGTAGTTCCCAGTCCGGCTAGAGGGCTATAGACCTCGATACACTTAGGGCCCCTCGAGACTACAAAGCTCTTGGGGCCCTTTGTTGTAACTAGCGTTTGCGTTTGTTGGCTTGGTTGATACCGCGCAACTTACGCTCAGCAAGGTTGATACCTTGAGCCTGAGGAGATAAGTTGGCTATCTTCCTGATCGCCGCCCCAAGACTGCGGGGCCGGTTGATAGCACGGTTCCTGCTGGCTGGGGTAGAGTTACGTACCTGCCGACGAGCCTTGCGGGTCTGGCGGTTGCGTCCTACTTTCCGAGGCATGTCACTTCCCTTTCATTGTCCATTTGGTTAATGCACGTAAGCCGAATGCGGCACCAATCGCCGACAGCAGCGCTACTTTATACCACTCGGGCATAAGTGCCAGCGCTTGGAACCCGTTCATGACGTGCACTTGCATGGGCGGGATGAACCCCAGAATAGCAGGGGCAGAAAGGATGATGGTCCAGTACTCATCCTTCCACGACTTCGCGGCTTGCTGTGCCCATATCTCTTCCCAGTTGATATCGGCTGTAGCTTTCTTCAGTTCGATCTCGGCTTCAGCCTGGGCCTTGGCAACCTTGGCTTCTACCTGAGCCCGCACCAACTGGAGTTCAACCTCCGCTTTGATGCGTTGTTTCTCGGCTCTGCCTGCGAGCCATGTTTTAATAGGGTCTAGGATTAATGACAGAAAACCCATTACTCACCTCCGCTTTGTTGTCCCGGAATGACGATGTTTGGTACCCGCTCGATGAACATGCGCCGGATTTCGTTATCGCTGAGTTCCGCAAACTCCGAGACGCCGAAGTCCTTAAGTCGTACAATACTATCGAGTGCGTCATTAGCCCGCTGGATGTCACGGCGAAGACCAACGCTACCGACGAGGGGGTTATCCGCCACGCGGTGAAGTTCTCCATCGCGCACAGCCCCCATCTCAATGCGTCCGGTGCTCGCATCGAATACTGGTACAAAACCCGTGGCTTGCGTAGTAACCCCTGGGATGCGGCCAATCAAATCAACAGCGATGTTGTCTAATGTAGTATCAGGAGTGAGACGTTGACCTACTTCAGCGAATACCTGGGCATTAAGTTGCCGGAGACCTTGGCCTACTTCTTCATAACGTGGATCATTCGCACGTAGCCGCTCGATGGCCCGCAGGTTGCGGTCGCTTGAGAGTTGCTTGGCACCACGCTGCCTGTCCGCTACGCTCGTGGTGTTGAGGGCGGCGGTAGTGGCGGCTAGGTTGGCGTTGGCAAAGGTTGAAGCCTGCTCAGGAGTCAGGGCTTGCGGCCTCTTGTTGAACTCGTTGATGGTAGCCATCGATAACCGAGTTGCCTTCTGCCGTTCCTGCGGGTTCATGTCGGTGGTGTCGGATTCCCCTGACAACGCACGGGTACCAGCGCCAATGTAGTTGTTGATGCCAGCCCTGACTGCTCTGTTGCTGCGGTCCTGTAGCTGTGGGTCTGTCTGGATAGCGGCGGCAGTGACAGCGTCCATTGCCTGATCCCCGACCAAAGCTCTGAGGCGTACCAGATCAGGAGCAGCCTCACGCAGTTCCCCAGCCTCCCTCAGGGCAAGGGTGTCAGTCATCCGCTTCATTGTATTGTAGTCGGACTGCAAGAACTGGTCCACTGCGTCGAACTGAGCCATTATATTGGCGCTAGTTTCTGCAACTACATCCTGTGGGATACCGTTTGCAACACCTGCTTGGCTTATAGCCAGCTGCGTACGGGCACGTAGCACGGCAGTGCTCTGGGCCACCTGCTGAATCCACTCTTCCTCACTCAGACCACTGGCACCGGGGCCTTGTTGGGCCATGTCCATGGCTTGCTGAAGACCAGCGAGCTGTGTGTCGATCAAGGGTGTGACAGCACCAGTGAATAGCCGCTCAGTCTCCCTCTTCAGCTCTGCCTCGGTCAGTTTACTACCCTTGGAGACTTCCAACTGTAGCTTCTGGAGGTTCAGCTTCTCTTTCAGGTTGTCCAATTCGGCCTGCTGACGCTTAAGCACCTGTCCCTGAGCTGCGGTGGCCTCAACATCAACGCCCCCGAACCCATCGGACACCACGATGCCCTGTCCAATGGCCTCATCCGCCAGTTCCCGGGTGATCTCACGCTGCTGGTCCTCTTGGAACTGAAGATCAGCCACCCGCTTGGACAGAATCTCCTCAGAAGGGGTGATACCCAAGACACTCCGAGCCAGGTCACGGTATTTCTCGGCGTTACGGGGATCAGTGGCCACGTAGCGCTGCACAATAGACGCCAGACGCACGTTGATCTCCGTAGAAGACATGCGTCCCTGCCTGTGGGACTGCGCAACACGCTCAATGTCGTCCTTTGCCTGCCTGAATTGGCCTCCGGGGATAGGAGCGTCCGCTACTAGGCTCAATTCCCCGATGAGTTCCGCGTCTAAGTCGGACAGGTTGGCGTTCAGGTTCTCGTTCTCGATATTAGGGACCGGTTGGCTGGAGAATACGTCGAGTATCCTGCCTGCTCCGGCTATAGCATCGGCTCCCGCACCAAGAGCAGGTCCTGGAACGGTGCGACCACCCGGACTCACGCCCGCAGAGGGGTCAGTGAGGACTGGTTGGAAGGCTCCTTGGCCTTTTTGTTCGTTAAAGGTAGGCATCTTTACTCCTGTTCAAGTCTTACCGGGACCTGCGGTACTGCGTCTGGTCCAAGGGTGCGTTGGATTCGCTCGAGCAACGCCTCCCATTCACTCTTAGTGTACCCAAGCTGCGTCATAGCGGACCTAGCGATCTGCTGCATAAGCAAGGGGTCGTCGGCGTAAGAGGCAAGGATGAGAGCGGCCTGAGTTGTAACGTTCTTCGCTGCCTTATCGTCCCCATTAGCGAGGTGTCGGAAGGCCTCACGATCTAGTTTAGCAATCAGACCGGCGACATCACGGATCTCATCCTTGGTATCCTGTAGTTTCCCAGTCAGTACGCTGCGTTCCGTATCCTCGAACAGAGGGATACCAGCTGCTGCCGCGACAGCCTCTAGTTTCGTAGCATCGTACATCTTCCTACCGGTCTTGGGGTTGTTCACCTGACCCAGACGGTAGATCATAATGCCCTTGTTGGCACGTTTCAGGGAGTTAATATGCTTGACGACGAGTTCATTGAGGACGAAGTTGGCGTCCTGCGCATCGAGATCAAGGGGTCCGCGGGTGCCCTTGAAGTATGTAAGCACGCGATTCACACTCTCGGCGTAACGGCTGCTGAACGAGAAGGCTGGGCCGCCGAGGAACTCCAACATGGATGCCATGCTTCCGTCCATGGCCCGATCAAAGGTGTAGTCAAGGCCACGTCCGAAGCCGGTACGTTCTGCGAAGTCAGTGTTGAGATCGCCTCCGCTGATGCTGTAGAGCAGACCATCTATCGTCCCGCTCTCGATGTATCGCGTCGCCTCGAATGGCAGCTCCTCACCTACGACCTCAGCATACATATCTTGGACCACATCCGAGATACGCTGGCCGAATGGGAGGCCTTTACTGCCGTAGAGCAGGACTTGGCTCGCGAGGATGCGGGCTTTAGCGGCACCACTGAATGCAGGATTACCTCCAGCGAAGGCGGGCCAGATGGCCTCTAGCATCCGCATCTGATACCCCATGAACCTAGTCACAGGAGAGAAGATACCTTGTTGAATCTTAGAGTTAGAAGCAGCGGTCATGCTGAGAGAGAAGTCATTCGTACGTTTGTTCACCGTCGCAAGAAACTCCTCGGAGTCGGTCGCCAACTTAGGCAACGCTTCTCTCGTTTCTTTCCATGCGATCTGATAAGCAACCATCCGGTTCCAGCGTTCCGCCTCGTTGAAGAAGATGCGACCCGCACGGCGACCCTGCTGTATCTTAAACAGTGCCCCACTAGAGGCTACAGAGTTACTGAAGTTATCGAGGTACGAGATCTCTCCACCCGGGGCGTTCCAGCCACTGTCACGATACGTACGGATCATCCGTTTGAAGTCTTCGGGGGCTTGGTTGTGGATGGGAGCCAGACGCTTTGCGATGAAGTCCAGAAGATTTTCACTCTTATTGACCATCATCCATCGCATTGGCATAAACGAGCCTACTGCCTCTGCACCGAAACGCGGGCTAGCTGCTACAGCAGTGAATATAGTCTGCGTCTGTACGAACATCTGGGAGACATCGAACAAGCCCAGCCACGCGTCGAACACGAGAGCGTTGATGGCGTTGACCGGGTTGTTATCCCTAATATTATCGAGCTTCATGAGCGTGGTGGAACGTAAACCACCTTGGCTGTCGCCCTCAATGAAGCGGGCGAGGTTACGCTTGGCTGCCTCGAAGCGCTGCTGCGACGGAGTCTGTACCCCCATCTGTCGCATCACTAGGGTGCGGTTCTCTTCCAGCTTCTGTGCGAGGCTGGGGTCATTGGTTCGTACGTTGTCTAGTATACGCCCATTAAAGAAAGCGTGCCTCGCATCGCTACGGCCACCGAGGCTAGCACCATCCAGAAGCGGAGTTGCCACCCGAACCCACTCTTCAATCGCCCGGTTGATGTAGTTGTCGTACGCGTGCGTTCTCGCTGCATGTTGAATCCCCTTAGCAAGGCCTTGTAATGGATCTAATACTACGTCCGCTTCTTCGTGCGGTGATAGCAGTCCTTCCGTCTTTCGTCCGTAGTAGTCCCGCCCCGTGGACTGGAGCCATTGAGCAGTTCCATCCAGCGCATCATGATCATCTCGGAAGAATAGATTCTCTGCGTTGCCCACATCATTGTAGGCAGATGGAAGTCCTCTGTCGAACACGACTTCAAAGTCCTCTGTGTAGTCGATCTTCCCTTTATTTACCAGGTCCTCTAGGTTCTCGAAGGACTCGAACGGGGAGTCGGCTATAGCAGCCCTTGTGCTCGCCAGCGATCTAGCTGCATCTGCTCTTGAGCCTCCCGCAACTTCACCTGCTCGATACTCTCGATAGGCTCTGAGGGCGTTGTTGACTGATTCCACATGTCCCTTCGCGATACCTTCAGTTCGGTAGGTACTGAGCGTGCGAGGTGCGAGGATATACTCCGTGCCATCTTTGTAAACACCTTTCTGTGCTTGTTTAGCGAACCACTTAGTGCGACGGAACGTGTGTCCACCGGCTACATAGTTCAACTGCTGCCGTGCTAGCGGCTTAATATTCAGATTAGATTTGGAAGTGAGGACCACATGGACCGGGTCGCCTTCATACTGGACACCCTCCCTAAGGCGGAAGGCCTCGTAGTCTCCGGACTCGAGTTTACGCGCGAGATCTTGGAACTCCTCTGCCGCGACATCCGCTTTTCCCGTTCGGACGATATTATCGTCTACATCAAAGAGCCGGACACGGGAGAGGTCTACCGTATCGGGATTAAGACGAAAGGCGGTAAGGTTGGAGAAATCGAAACCACTGACCTTATTCTTCACGTCGATTGTCTGTGCTCCACGTCGCGCAAGATCAGTATATAGGTGGTTATTATGAATGGCAAAATCGATATCGTTGATCTGTTTTGCGGCGGCGTAGGCAATGAAGTCCTGCTCTGTCGGGTCCGCACCCGTGGTCTTGCGCCAGTTAAGGGCGAATTCGTCAATCCCAAACCACGTACGCTGGTTGCGCCCCATGGTCATAACTGTGTTCAGGTGCTCAAGGCGCTTACGCCCAAGCTTGTTTATCTCTTGGGCAAGCGGTTTGATTACTCTCTCACGGACCTGAACCTCAGCAATCTGAGCCTCTTGTCTACGATTGACGAGGTCCGCTGGTTGGAGCAGGTCGGGGGACTTGATGCCCGCGGTGATTGGACCACTTTCTGGGATGACATCAGCACTGTTATCGGGCCGACGAACAAGCGGAACGCCGTTCGGAGCCAGTTCTTCTACGACATCCACTTGCTTGATGAAGTAGTTACCAGATTCCTCGACGATTTCCACGCCGTCGGCGAAACCTCGACGGGTCGCGGCTCCTTTCGCTGCCGCCTCCGATGCGTAACCTCCCCCGGCCTTCTTACCGATGAAGGTCTCGATAGAGCTAACCTTCGTGACCGGGTCAGTGGCGATCCTGTAATCTTCGACAGTGATATTAGGATCACGTTCACGGATACGAGTAAGTTTTCGCTGGATCAACTCCTCAAGCTGCGAGTCGCTAACCCGACCTTGGGTCGTGATATGCTCAATCTCGCGCCCGAGCTGTTCGATCTCATCTAGTTTATTAGACAACGAACCGGAGATACCAACTTGAGAATCTTCTATGAGACTAGTCGGCTTAAGGGCCGTAGGGAACAAATCTCGCACAGCTTCGACCTGTTCGACTGTCTCCTCCACGTCCTCTGCCGCATTGATAGTTCGCGTAGTCTTGAGTATCTCGCTAGTGTCAATGACAGCGGCAGACTGCCGGGCACCTACCGACTTCGCTACACCCGCCAAGCCCTTGATACCGCCGGATGCGACCTTAAGGAATGGGGCAGCAAGTATAGCAGTGTCGAGACCCGCCACGATGTCTGTGGCGATTACGTTACCTACGCCTATCGTGCCCCGCTGGTACTCTGCCATGACCTGCAAGGCCAGACTTTCATTCACACCAAAGACGCCGGACTGTTCTTCGGCTGTTTTGATGAGATTGTCGGTGGCGGCCTCAAACTCTTCTACAGTCATGGAGTCGGCGTTAGCCCAGAAGTCCTGCATCTGCCCTTGGATAATCTTACCGGGGCGAAGGTTACCAGTATCGACGTTGTTAACGTTAAGGCGACCTTGCGCGTCATACCATGGGAGGAAGAACATGGCGGCGTACTCACCGGCCTGCTTCATGAATCCTAGCTTGCCTTCTGATCGCAGCTTATCCTCGTACTCCCCGATCTTGCGTTGGAAGATGAGGGCCTTGGTAGTCTGGTTTGCAACTAGATCGAGGTCAGAGCCCAGAGTATCCCCTAGGCTTACCTGCGTAGCAGCGTGAAGGTCGGGGTTGTTGACGATCTCGTCGTTCTGAATGGCTCGGACACCCAGCTCCTCCAGTGCGGAGTAGCCTACGACGGAGTCGATGGGTTCCTGTGCTGCCGCACGGGCAGACTCGAGGTCGAGGAACTCCATGGCGGCAGCCTCGTTGCCCGAGAGGATCTCCTCGGTAGCTGCGGCGTCAATGGCTGCTCGCTCAGCCTGCTGCTTGCGTAGCTTGGCCTCGTTTCGGAGCACCAGCTCCTCGCCTATGTTGATGATGTCACGGTTCTGCTGTCTCAGCTCCTCGAACGACGTGTCGTCTGAGTTGCGTTGAGCCACAGCCGCGAGGTCCGCCGTCAACCCTGCTTGATTGGGGGACGGACGTGGTGTAGCGTTGTCTGGTTCCCTGTCGCTGAACAGGTCCTCAGTAGTAACGGGTTGGTCCTCTGTGAAGACCGGGACGTCTACCATTAATTAACCCTTACGGTTGCTGCGTTCTCTTCTTGTGCTGCCTTGATCTCAGCACGGCGGTTCTTGAAGGTCTGAATCGAGTTACCCAGTGAATCCAGTGCGCTACCGAAGGCAGCGATCTGCTGGCCTCGCGCGGCGTTTAGATTAGCCTGAGAGATAGTCCGGTTGGCTGCGGACTGGCTCTGTACAAACCCTAGATTGGAGGCCAACTGTGTGCCTATTGACGAAATCGCCCCAGATGCAGCGGACGAACCGGAAGCCCCTTGAGCATCAGCAGCAGCCGCCGTCTCTGCTCGTCGAATACGTGCCTCCCGTACAGCTTGAAGACGTGCCCGTTGAGCCTCTAGCTCCTCTGCTCCTCGTCGAGCACGCTCCGCACGGCGGGCATTATTATTTTGGATCACTCCCCCGGCTACCTGTGCTCCTGTGGCTACTGCCGCGATTGCGAGACCAAGTATTGGAAAGATACCTGCTTCGTCCGAAAGGAAGTTCTTGATGAGTTTAAGTACCATGTTTAAAACCTTGTATTCTTGGCTGACCAAACGGCCCACCCGTAAATCTCGAAGTCCTTGCCAGTCTCCGAACGTAGTCTCAGCTGTAACGCTCGACCACGGCCACGCGTCTTGGTTTTGGAGACGTATACCGGAAGACCCGTCGGTTCCGGGTTACTGGTGTCGGTTACTAGCCTCATCCGCCCGCCCCGATACACCTGGATATCTGACGATACTTTGCCCGAGACACTGTTGTTGCTCCACTCCCAGCGAGTGTTCAGCACGCACGAAGATTCGATTACAGCCAGACCGTCCCCTGCGAAGAAGTCAACCCCGGTGATCTGGGGGGTGAAGGTTCCCCACGTCGAGGTCACCAGTGACTCGTTCGACGCGTTATCGTAGAACACCTGCACCGTGATGGTGCCGTCAGTGCGGTCCCAGTAGATGGACACCTGCTCTGGGTCGTGGCCAGAGGTTTGCGTGGTATTGGTGGAGAAGTCCACAATGGACGCACTGTCACTGTCAAGGATCTTAGCGCTGCCATCTGTCGGATCGTAGAGCATGACCTTAATCATGATCTTGTCTGACTGGCTCTGATTGCGGAATACCTTCGGCCAGAACAACAACCACGGCCCGTCTATGTCGTCGTCGTACAGCGGGTACGCCGCAGGTGCCATGGTGAAGTTGTTGGTGGCGGTACCTGAGCTACCGTCGAAATCGTCGGTCTCGTCGGTGAACGGATAGCCGACCCAGTCTGAGTCTGCCTGCACAGTAGGCGTGCTGCTCAACGTGGACGAGTGGGCGAACGACGTACCACCAGTGGTGATGGTCAGCGGGATGGCCGACATGAAGCCGCTGGAATACGTGGAGTCGTGGGTCTGGAGGAACGTGCTAGTTACTGACTCCGACCCTGCGATATGCTGATCGATGTCCAGCTGCTTCCACGGAATGAACAGGTTGCCTGAGTTAGCCGTAGACGTGGGCAGGAAGAACGCACGCTGGCGGTTCAGGGAGCCTGATGGGTGGCCACGCAAGTCCAGCACGTTAGCGTCCATGGCGTCAGCCAGCTGCTCCTCGTGGTTGTACCACCAGTCCTCCACGTTCGAAGTGTTGAGCGGTGTGTTCTCGATCACGTAGTTGATGGAGGGCAGGGTAAGACAGGTTGACCGGGTCTCCGCGAAGTACGTGACGCACATCTGGTACTGGTAAGGAACCTTCTGCTGCGCTACGAACCGCGAGTCGCCGCTGTCTAGGTCCGTAGAGAAGCCGTTGATGTAGCCGAAGGCGCTGATGCCGGAGGCGTTGAAGTCGCCGGGGGACAACAGGTCTCGCTGTGCACCAGACACGTCACCCTCTCTGCCTGATAGGCCACCGACCAGCTCAGGGGTTCCTCCCGCCGGGATGCGATAATACGCTACGCCTTTAGTGGTGTCGACCCCTGAGCCTTGTCCGATGATGACGATGAAATAAGCGGTGCCCGGGACAGCGAAGCAAGTCATCTCGCCCTGCGTTGTCTGGTAGCCACCACTAGGCTCAACACCAGCAGCCACGAGGTCCGCGTTGACCTGTGAGTTCGTGCGGGACCACGCATCAGCACCTGTGTCTACGTTGTAGATGGTGACGGTGTCCTCGTTGTCCCCTGTGCCGTTGCCACCGTGCTCGAACTGGTAGCGGTTGCCGTCTTCGCCAATGATGAGAGCAGAGCTGGCCGGTAGGTGAGGGGCGTCCTCCCCGGATGGGGGACTAGACTTGTACAGCTCGCTGATGAAGCTGGGGTTCGAGGTCAAGCCGCCTGTGTTCACCTGATCGAAGGCAACCTGAGCGTTGGCCACTGCGGTCGCTTCCTCGTCCGTGCGGCGGAAGTAGATGTAGGTGTAGGGCGCTTGCATGAACGCCATTGCGTCGTCTTGCAGGTGGTAGAACGTCTCAATGTACGAGCTGTAGTCGGCGTCGTCTGTGTCCGGCCAGTCCGTGAAGGTTATGTTGGTAGCCTCGGCGACGTTGTGCTTGTTCGCGTCGAGGAAGAAGAACTTCGGCTTCTCGCTCACCTCACTAAGCGTTGTGCTGTTGGTGGTAACAACGTCCCCACCGCTGTCTGTAACCGCAACACCCCCGCTGTCCACAACAGTAACCTGCGTGGTGGAAGCGATGACGCCGCCAGCTGTGGTACCACCGATGATCTGGTTGGCAGTGGATGCTGTGGTGGTCCACGGGTACCAAGCACTGAACTTTAAGGAGAAGTTAAGGAAGCGGTCGTAGGCGAAGCGGTTCTTGAGTACGCCTGCCATGTCCACCGCATTCTTGTACATCCAGTAGATGACTTTGTCGGTGGGATCGTAGAACCCTGATGCGTTCCGCTTGGACGACTGGGGGATGTCGTTGTAGAACTCGGTGATGCGGCCCTCTACGAGGTCCTCCAACCGGGCCTGATCGCGTGTCTGATCTGGCTGCACGATGTATACACCATGCTCTCCCCAGAAGAACACAAGCCCCTCGGCCTCCACAACTGACGCGGGCGAGCGGCACGACAGAGTGGACAAGCGGTTGACCGAGAAGTCTACGGCGGTGAACGAGTCACCCGCAGCGCCCTGAATGGACCACACGCCATTGTCGGCCAGCACTATAAGCGCCGTACCGGTAACAGCCATTGCGGTTGCTCGCCCCATTCCAGACACCGGGATCAAACCACCATCCGTGGCGACAACGTCGCTCTCAGCTTCGGAGGTGGGATCTCCGTCTTGGTAACATTTCCCTGCCGCAGTCACGTCATCGTCTGATAACTGCTGCGAGAAGAAAACGTTATTCTTCAGTGCCCACCATACGCGGCCCGCATAGAATGCCACGGCAACTGGGCGTTCGTCCTCGACCTCGGGGTCAAGGGAATCCAATCTGGTATAGTACGAGAAGGTGGTGCGCAGGTCATCGCCATCAGCGGCAACGACAGCAGCCCGGTCCTTGTTGAATGCGTCGAGGATGTAGTGCCCCAGAGGAGCCAGTGCGTTCCCCGAGGGAGACGAGCGGACCTGCTGAGGGGCGATGTATGTGTTGGATTCGAACCCGCTGTCCTCGGCCACCAAGTACTTGCCTAGGTGCCACGCGGTATTCTTACGGGGGAAGTCCCCGATCACGGAGCGGTACAGCTCGAGGACTGGTGCAGTACCATCCTTGTTGCTGCTGCCACCGTCACGCAGGAAGGGGCCGATCTGGTACCAGCCCTGGTTCAGCATGTCGTACAGGTGGTCGCCCCGGTTCGGGGTCTCGGAGATGTTCAGTTCTTCTTTGGCACCAATGTTCGTTGACTGTTCCTCGAAGTCCCGGATCTGAATGGTTACCTGCGTGCTGGTGATGCTGTCCAGCTGCTGGTTGTACTCCACATAGAACGGTTCGATGTACTGCCCACATACAAAAATAACACCCTTGCCGCTCGCGACGGACACACGGGTGTTCTCTACATCTGTAGTTGAGGCAGCTGAAGTCTTGAACGTCTGGAGATCAACCGTGAAGGACTTGCGACCAAGGGTCAGCGAGTTGTCGCCCTTGTCGAAGAAGTACAGCGTGTCCCCCTCTTGAAGGACAGCGAAGTCTAGGTCACCCACACCAGCGACGTCGTTCCACGTCCACACTCCGAACGCGAAGTCTTCCTTCTGGGCAGACGTGAGAGTGGTAGTGGACTCTACCGAGCCCGGCTCAGGTTGGAACCCCCGCCTACGTCTGCGTCCACCGTGGGAAAGGATCTCACAGTTCGCTTCGTCACGCGAAGTCGGACCCTGCTCACCGATAGGGTTTGCGTCCGTATTTAGACCACCAGTGAACTGGTTGATCTGGAACTTTGCTTCAGTCTGTGGCATGAATTATGACGGGTTAAAATCTTCACGAGGGAATCGTACGGTATTACGGGGAGAGCGGCCATAGTTCACGCCCTCCGTCTGCGTAGTCCGTTTGTTCTTGTGGCGGAACCGGTGGCGCTGGCTCTGGTTGCGGATCTTCTGCTCCCGAGCCTGCTGCTCAATCTTCCGGTTCTGTTGTTGTTTTAACACCGTGGCCAATGCGGTTGCCTTTGCTTCGGCCAGCAAGTAGGGGAAGAGGTTGCTGTCTAGGCTGGGCGTGAAGCTGTCGCTAACTGTAAACGTCGGCTCCTCGAGACCCGCAGCGGTCGTCTTGCTCCCTTGGAGGGACGCGTCTACCGCAGCATCGTACGCATCGCATACAATGAACTTGTCCTGTACGATGGTGTAGAACTCGGGGGCCTGATCGTTGAATACGCGGAGCGGGACACCGTCCGTGCTGTTGAACTCGACCACGTTGGTCTCACTCAGGTCCCGACCATTCAGCTTCTCGAAGAACGTCTTCGTGTCGCAGTAGGTAACGTCCTGCCAGTCGGCTTGCGTACCACCGCTCTCGATGGCGTTGTACTTCCACCACAGCACCTCGGTCACATCGTCCGGTAGTTGCAGGTAGGTGGGGCGGGTAGTGTCGCCAAGGCCTTCGAGGTTGAAGAAGGCGTTGGTAAGTTCCGGCACGCCCTCCATGTTAAGCATCTGGAAGTAGACGTCCCGGATGATTAAGGCGACCTGTGTTCCCTCGGGGATATCCGAGATGGAGTCGATCTCGTCAGCGTCACCGTCTGATAGAATAGACTGGACCATCTCCAGCAAGGTCATCTTAGCCATTAAGAAACATCCACTACAATCATTACATCAATAGCTTCGGCGGTCGTAGCGTTGCCGAGAGTTTGGATCTCGATGGCGCTGTTCGCCGTAACTGTGTTGGCAGCTGTGGGAGTGGAGGTATCCACGTCACCAGCAGCGGAGCTGGCATTCGCAATAGTGATATCGGAGTCAGTCACAGGGGTACCGCCAATACGGAGTCGAACGTCTCCGTCGGTGGTGGCGATGGCTCCCTGTAACACCGAGATAACACCAACGATGGTACCAGCTAGCGGGCAGGGAACGAAGACGGACTGAGCCGTACTGATATCGTTGATAGCTCCCTGAATATAAACTCTGTTGGCGTTGTTAAGACCGGTTAGATTGGCCACGCCCATGGTTGTCCAAGTATGCGACCCTGCCCCATTGGACACAGGCACAGTACCGGAGGAAGCACCAGCGGCTCCCTTAAGCTCGTGTAATTCGGCGTCTGCTAGGGCAGAGTGTGCAGTCATTTTTCGTCTTTCTTCTTTACCCTATCCCACACTAGGAAGAATAGGTTTACGCTTAACCAGATCACGGTAACGCCTGCGGCAATGTTGGGTAGGTGCCCGAGTAGAGCACCCACCCCTATGCCAGCTGAAGCGACATTGACAGGGTTGACCAAGTGTTGTACTGGGTCACCCCCTCCGGTATGGAATATGTCACTCAGCTTCATTGGTTACTGACCTTCGCGGTTAAGGGTCGGCTCGTACTCGATCTCGAGACGAACTTCGCCAGCCGTAAAGGCAGCGGTATCGTAAGACGCAGCAACGCGGTAGCTGGCATCCAGGACCGTGCCAACGAGGGCACCATCACCAGTGATAACCGTACCGGCAGGCGTCAAAGCAGCCACAGCGACAGCGGCGTCAAAGCCATCGTCGTCGTCAGTACCGGACGAGTCAGACGAAGCGTCGATGACGCCAAGATCTAACGTAGCCGTAGCACCAGCAGCTGCTGTGAGGACGGTCAGGTTCGCTGAGTGGATGATCGCACCCTCAGGAAGCTCGTACTCGTCGACGAAGCCGACAGTAGCAGAGGCATCCGCGAGTTCCGTAAGGTCGATGTCAACTACCAACTTCCGGCGATTGCCGAACGAAGGAGCTTCACCACCCTTGGCGGACTCAGTTTTAGTACGATCAAACTCAATGTTAAGACCGTCAGCGTTTGTCCAAGTTCCCATAATATCCTCCTATTATGAACTAGCTTGCGTCGAATCAGAGATGATCGTCACAAGGTTTTCAGGGCGGAAGAGACCAAGGCCGTAACGTGCAGACGTGATGAACCGGTCTTCCTGGTAGTCAGGAGCACGGTGCATCTCAACTTCCGGCATCCGACGCCATGCGCCGATAAACGGCATAACGTCTGGTGCAGCAGAGAAGAAGAGGTTCGCTTTACCGTTCGTGACGGCAACCGAGTCAATCGTCTCTGAAGCGATGTCGGCACAGTAGTTGGATTCGAACACGTCGAAGCCGTAAACGTTCTTGATGAACTTCATGCCTTGGGTCAAACCATTCTCGATGACGCCTTCCCAACGAGCGTTGTTGGATACGTTGACGAGGTTGGTCTGGGTTTCCAGCTCATACGCAACCGTCGGATCGACGATAGCGATACGGTTTGCAGCCGGAACGTTCGCCTTGGTGAGGGCGAGGTTCGCGTACGCAAAGTCAGTGAGCGCGATAACGTTACTCGTACCATTCGCAACGAAGCGGTGGTCGAAGCCGTTAATCGTGTTCAAGTTTGACGCCGTCTGAGCTGATTGCAGGTTAAGGATATCGGCCTCAACACGCTCCATGATGGCTCGGGCTTGGCTCGGCACGAAGCTCGAGACCAGCTGAGACATGTAGAAGCTGTCTTCTTTGGCCTTGTCCGTGATGCTGTGAGCGGAGACAAGGTATTGGTCGATATTGAACTGGAATTCACCAGTCGCGAGGTTGCGATACTGAATCGCCGCGCCCTCGACATAGTCGTCCACTTTAGCTTGACCGATGGACGGGATCGTAAACTGGTCACCATCAGGAAACTCGGTGATCCAGTTAACCCAACCCATGGCCTGAAGTTCGTCTTCAAGAACTTCCTTCAGCTGAGACGACCAGATCTCGGAACGAATAAGCGAATCCATGCTCGCGTTATTTGTAGCGTGAACCATTTGGTCACTCCTTTATTGGATTAAAGTTTGCCTTCTTTTTTGAGTTGGAAGATTTGGTTCTGCACATCGGAACTGAAAAACTTAGTCGGGTTCTCTCTGCGCATTTTGGTGAACTGCTCCTTGAGCGTGAGGTTCGCTAATCCTTCAGAAGCCGTCGCTCCGTCAACCGATGAGGTCTTCGAGATGTCCAGAGCAGGAACCTCACCACCACCTCGGATCAGCTCGAGAGCTGCCTTTGGTGACCGTGCGGCCATCTTCGTCACGTCTTCTAAGGAAAGTCCCAGTGCCTCAGCACGGGCTCGAACCGCAACACCTGCCTTCTCGGGGTCGCCGAAATGCTTCACAAGCTCGCTGTTCGTGGAATCGAGGTTCGCCTGCGCCGTGCGTTGGTTCTCACGCCGCGTAACAAACTTCTCGATATGGCTCTCGATGTCCTCGGATGACAGCTGGGAAGGGGTAACCTCCTCTGTCGTTTGTTCCGCAGGGGCTTTCGAAAGCTGATCTCGCATAGCAGCAACTTGGTCCTCGGCAGCTTTACGCTGTGCGGCTTCAAGCTCTGCTCTTAATCCTTTGTTCTCTTCTTTAAGGTGGTCGATGAAGGCGTCTGCCTCGATCTTCCCCTTAGCTAAGTCTTCTTCGCTTTTGAATTTCTTGTCAGTGCCTACTAGCTGCTTCAGCGCTGATACAATGTCATCGCCCGAAGGGGTGGCCGCCGGTGTACTGGCTGCGTTGTCTGCGGGGTTCTGGTTCGCTTGGTTTTCGTCTAGCGATAGGACGTTCTCGTTTGCCATCTATAAACTCCAATAGGTCTAGCAGTTTAACATACGCACGTAGCTGGCCTTGGCGGTCTGCCTCTTTGTTCTGCCAGCCGTGCTCATAGTCTTCCATTGGTCTGGGAAGCATCAACTGCTCCACTTCTTCGGAGACTATCTCGTAGAGGCGTTGCGTGAACGTCGCGCCACCAGCGCGGATCGCAACCTCATATTGTTCTTTCGCCTTTGGGTCGGTGCGAATGTCGGTAGGAAACCATCGTGAATGTAGGGTCATTAAATCTGTAAGTCCGCTTCGTTAATTCCAGGTGGGGTGGCAGCGTTAACTTCGGCTTGCTCTTGAGACTGGGCCGCCACTTGCTGCGACTCGGCCTGCTCGATCAGCCGTACGTTCTCGCCGTATACTTTGAAGTCTTCTAGGTCGGTCAGCTCCTCAAGCAGCTTAGCCAAGCGCTTGCCGGAGATGTGTGCCGACACGCTCGGGTCCTGCATCGCCGCAGTGTTGAGGACGTTCAGGATGTTCTGGAGCTGGTTGGCCCGTTCGGCGAAGTGGCTCGCTCCTCGCGGACGCAGTGTCCCATCACCCTTGATGTCTTCAGGGGTAACGGTTGTGAAGATGACAGCATCTACTTCGCTGTCCACGGATCGGGCTACGTCAGCGGACTGCATGTTCTGCTTAGCCACAGCCAGCATGTCGTTGAGCAGGGGCTCTAGGAATACCTTCTCGAAGTGGCGCACCTTGTTCAGGAATAGTCGTGAGGCTGCGTTGTCCAGCGTCTGAACCTCGAATGCAGTCTTTTCTCCTGGGCTTCTAATTCCGACAGCTTCTCTTGGCGCTCCTGCGAGCTGTTCCATTCGTCGCTCGAGGACATCAATTTGAATGTCCGCGTTAAGCGCCGTAGGATCAGGGCGCATAAACTCAACATCACCGTCGTCGCCAACATAAATACGAGCACCGGGCTCATAGGCGTAGTCCTCCACGTAACCCCGTACCTTCTGCACCGGGAACGCGATCAGGTCGAAGACATCGGCCTTGAGGTTCTCGAGGTGGTCGATACGGTACTGCATACCCACCAAGTTATCCAGCGGACCCATGGCGTACAGGTTGCCCTGCCGCTCCCGCCAGCCAGCATGGTGGAACATATCCTTGGACGTAAGGCCCGGCTCCTCCATATCGGAGAGGATGAAGGCTCGGTCCACAATCTCGATCTTGCGGTTCTTCCGCAGCTTCTGTGCGTGGATGTCGTACAGGTCGCCGTGGAACGTGATGATCTCTACATAGTCCGATTGGAGGTAGAGTTGGTAGGAGCCGAAGCCGTCTACCGACAACGCGTCAGACTTCAGGGAGTCGTTCACGTCCAACATACCGGCGCTGCGTCGTACGCCTACTGATTTGTCGAGGACCTTTTTAAGAGCTGTCTTGCGCGGCCCGGAGGGTAGTTCGTCAATCTCTCGGGCAAACTCACCAAGGTTCTTAAGTGTTCTCCACATTTTGGGAGCGTCTTCGAAACGTGTGGCGATCGGATTAAGAACCAAGTCGTATGGGTCGATGCGGACGATTCGCGGACCAATGTAACCGGGTATGATCTCTCCAGTCTCTTCGTTGACTCGGCTTTCGTCAACCCACTCCACAGTTGCGAAACAGTTGCCCCAATCAATATAGTCAAGGACCAACCGGCTAAGAGCAATCTCCGCGCGGTCTTGGACCAGCTTCGTTCGCATGTAGTTTTCAATGGCTTCCCGCTTCTGCTTCTCTTCGTCGTCTGATTGGTTGCCTTCCCAGCGGAGCCAGTCACGATTGGGGAAGAGAGCAAACAAGTAGTTAGCATGGAGGTTGTCTCGGATCTGTGTGAGCTTCGGTACAGTGGTGGAGTTCTTCCACGGCAGCCCGCTGTTGGAGGTAGAGGAAGTGTCGGTGGCGAATAGGAAGTTGCGCAGCTCGTGCTTCTCTTGTAGCCACGGGCGTCGCTGGTTGTTCCATTCCATGTACTGTTCGGATAGCTCGGTGGCCAAGGTCTCAGGACCTGCCATGCCGATAGAAGCGAAGAGAGCCTCAATATCTACTGACTTACCTGCCATTACTTAATGTGCTCTCCCTTGACACAAGTGCCTTTGATGAACCTGCGCTTGTATAACTGTTTGATGGCGTCTGTGCCTAGCGCCTTCTCTTTCTCCAGGCTCGCCTTGACAATGGCGATATGGCTGTGGCACTCAAGCATTGTGTTGTGGTGTTCTACGGAGATTTCGAATACCATCTTCCCGCTCTTATTGGTGAGCATCACGAAGCTCCAGTAGTCCTTGTCTTTTTCTTTCAGAATCATGCCAATCTTACCGCAGCCATCCAAGTCTGTTGGTTGGCCAGAATGTCCCAATTTGTATCGTCAGAGTTGACTTGCAGTGCGATAGTGTCTCCAGTGCTGACTGTGATAGGACCTGAGATAATGCTGCACCCCCCGTTAGATGCGCCCCCGTCGCCTTCGTAAACGCCGTTGCCTTGAGGAGAGCCAGTGATGGTGAAGTTAACACGCAGCCGATTGCCAGTGCCTAAGCTTGATGTCCGCACGGCTGCACTGAACTGAAGAACTGCACCATTGAGAGCCACAGGTACAACGAAGTTTGTGCCACTAGTCCAGAGACCCAAATCATCTCGCTCCTCGGCGTCCCAAGAAACTGTGGTGGTTCCAGAACCATTGCCGGTGTCGTTTGAGCTGATGTAGACAAGAGTGGATTCGCCAACGGAGCCTCCTCCACCCCCTCCGAGAAAATCGGAAGCCAAAGCATACTTGGGGTTCTCACTGTCCGATACATCGAGAAGGGCCACTTTGTCACCGGAAGCTGCCGTGACTGTGGCCTCTGTGCCGTCGAACACACCGTCGTTACCATCCGCACCCGCTGCACCAGTAGCGCCTGTGGCACCAGCTGAGGCGGCGAGGACCCAGACTGTCATCCAGCTAGCACCAACCCCCGGCTCCGTAGCAGCAGCGGATGTGTGGTCGGACGTGGCAATGTAGGACGATCCGTTGTTGGTCACCAGGTTGTTCGTGGTATAGGCGGTGGACGTCGCCCACGCACCTTGGGACTGCACGCCAGCGTTCTGGATCTCCGTGCTGATGTCCCCGAATCGTACCGGCTCTGTGGCCGTGGTAGCCTGCGGCAGGTTCGTGATCTGGTTGCTGTTCATGTCCAGAGTAGCGCCCATCGTATTAGGCGAGGTGCCGTCCCGGGACAGGGTGTTCTCAAATGCCGTGGCAATAGCCGTGAAGTTCGCGTTCAGGTTTGTGATGGACGCGAAGGCTGATGTCAGGGTAGCTAGTGTAATCTTAGCCAAGGAGCCGTCTCCAATATAAACTTACATAATCCCACACGGTGGGCTTGAGGTCTAGGCCGCGCTTCGCCGCGACGTACGCTTCCTGAGCGTGGAGGCCGTCCTGCAATCGTTTGATGCGGACATGTTCTCTGGCAGCTTTAGCAAGCGCTTTCTTGTGGCAGCCCTTGCACAGGAAGGTTTTGTCTTGCAGGGCGTACCGCAACTGCCGCCCCTTGTAGGAAATCACGAAAGCTATCGAGCCGTTGATTTCGTAGCCGTCTCCGACTGGGTGCACCAACAGCTTCTGTGGCAGCTTCCAATCAAAAACAATACGGCTCATAGAACGCATCCCCCGGTTCGTCCGGTATTAGTGACTGAGCGTACGACACTTCGTACTCGGGGCGGGTCTGCCATGCGGCCACGTACTGAGCGTAGATGGGCTCGTTAAACGCGTGCTCTGCAAATGGGTAGGTGCCCACTACTCTCTTTTCGCTGTAGTCTAATCCGTTAATACTCTTGCGCACTGAAGCGAACCAATCCCAATAAAGGGAAGCCATCTCAGCCACAACATCGGGTCGAGCTGCGGCAAGATCTGTAGTCTCATTCGGGTCCGCTTCTAAGTTGTAAAGCTCCCAAGTCACCTCTCCGCAGACTTCGCCAGTGATTATCTTCCACTTGTCTGACACTAGCGCGCCGGGATGGGGTATAAGGGCCGCCCATGATCTTACGGGGTTTGATACCGTGAAGTACGGTAATGCTCGTGGCTCTGTCTTCTCTCCGTACAGCAACGTACAGCTGATGTCACGTCCGTCCAGAGGAGAACCTAGCGTATCTGGGTTGGCGTCAGCCAATGCGCATAGGGTGGGGGCTATGTCGCTGGTATAGGCGAGCTGGTCTGAATTACCTGGGGTGATAGTGCCCGGCCACTCGACTACACAGGGGACACGGATTCCCCCTTCGTACAGGCGGTCCTTCTCCCCATTGAGTTCACCAACAGCATCGGGGTCTACACTGATGATGCCGCCGTTGTCTGAGCAGAACCACACAACGGTGTCGTTCTCAATCCCCAAGTCTCGCAGCTTCTGCCGGATAGTACCAATCGCACGGTCCAAGGCGCGGAGAATAGCGAACTGGTGTACGTTTACCTCGCTGAGTCCCAGCCCCTCATAGGGCGCTCTGTCGGACGCTAGCGAGATGATAGAGTTGTCTGTGAAACCACTGAACGGGCCATGGGGTGCGGAGAACCAGACGTTGGCGAAGAATGGTTGGCCGGTCTGTGACACCTCGTCCAACCAAGTGTTGACGTGGCCCGCGATGGCATCCGAGTGGTCGCCGTTGTTCTCGGTGATGTTGCCTTCGTGGTCGCCCATCTGGGTGTTGGTTACCATGTTACAGGTGTTGCCGATGAACTCGTCGAACCCGAACTTATCTGGTGAGTGGGTGTCAGTAGGCAACAAGGGGAAGCCTACGCCTCCACGCATTCCGCCTAGGTGCCACTTGCCAAAGTGTTTGCTCCGGTAGCCTGCCACCTTAAGCGTCTGGGCAATCGTTTTCTCTTGCAGCCGCATCTTGTAGAAGGGGCGATACAGTGCACTACGAGGACCCGCGCGGCCTGTCAGGATAGTCATACGAGTTGGAGAACACTGGGAGCTGCCGGTGTAGAACCGGTCGAGCTGAAGTCCGTTGGAAGCGAGTGCGTCTATGTTGGGTGTCTGAACGATTGGGGCACCCTTGTATCCTACTTGATTCAGACCTAGATCGTCCGCCAGTAGGATAATGATGTTTGGTTTCTTCGGCATCCGCTTAAATAATCTCCGAATGAATTTGAAAAGCATTAGTAGCTCAAGCCACCGTCACTTGTCGTTTCTGTGGCAGCGGTCCCCGGCAAGACGTTTGAAATAAGGACAACCGTTGAGTTACCGCGAATGAATGCTTGGTTGCCCGTTGCAGAGCCGGAGAAGGTGGCGTTAGGCACAGAGGCCAAGGCCATCTGGTCAACATACAAGAAGTAGTCCGCCCACGCAGGCGTTCCTGTCAGAGTAACCGTCACATTGTCAATCGCAAATCGTGCTAAGCCCTGCACTTGCGCAAAGCGCCAGCAGTCGCCGTCAATCTCACAGTCGCCGTTAATCCTACAGGAACAGCCAGCCGCATTAAGCAGTATGTAGTTACCGTTAGTGCCTGCGCTATCAGCATCACCAAATTCGAAGTCACTTAAATTAACTTCGCAGCCGGTTTGGTTGAATGCAAGAAACCGAGAACGTCCACTTCCCGCAGACTGAGTGCTAGTGTAACGGAAGCCCTCGATTTGAATGGCCGTGCCGGTGTTCTTAGCTTGGAAGTAATTGTTTCGGGTTATACCGGAGGAGCGAAGAACCACGTTGGCTGGGGTCGTCGTGTTGCCCGTGATTGTTATGGTGCCGCTGCCGGAGATGCCCTTAAGGTCTGTAGTGGTAGTGCCGTTGTCGTATGTGTCGTCAGCTAACTGGATGGTGATATTGAACTCACCAGTATCCAGAGAAGCCGCAGTATCGATAGCCTTCTGAATTGTCGCAAAGGCGTTGCCAATGCCAGCAGAAAGACCGTCGTTGCTGTCGCTGCCGTCTGTGGCGTCAACGTAATACGTTCGGTCAGCGGTGAGCACCTCACGAGTTGGGCCAATCCTGTGCCAGTCGGTTGAGGCTGTGGTGTCAGCGGCTACATAGGGGACATCGTTCGTAGTGTCTATATTAAATTGACCGACGAAGTCTGGGGTAGTGGTGGGGGCTCCAGCAGTCGTCTCTACGTAATTCAGCATCGTGCGGGCGGTGGCCATCGAAAGAACTTCAACGTCCCCGGTAGCTGCGGTGTCCCGTCCAAGGAAACTGTCGGTGGCCATGTGGGCCATCTTAGCAAGCGTAACCGCCTCGTCCGCTATCTGTACTGTGCCAATCTCTCCCGTGAGGATCGTGGCTACCTCGGAGGCAGTGAGGTCAACAGGGGCTCCTGTGCCCGCCGCTGCGGCCCTACCCTTGATGGTGCCTTGGGCCATGTCGGTAAGGTCGAAGGTGCCAGAGTCTCCTACGTCATTGTTGGTGAACGTTAGGCCAGTCCCGCCTACTAGGTAAGCGCCGATAGTGTCTCGTACATACTCCGCTAGGTCGGACCCGGTCTTCTTCACAGGTCCTACCCCAGTAGTCTCGACTACAGGAAACACATCTGTGCTGGCAATAGCACCGCCTACAGAGAGATCAGAGATACGTGTATTGGCCATCTACTCCAGTTCCAATATACAGATGTTGTCTTCTAACAACAAGAACGAGGTGTTGTCTTCCAACAGGAGTCCGTTGGTTGACGCAATGAACATAAGCGACCGTGCTCGCCGCATGAGATTCAAAGCAAGATTAAGCATCGACCACCGCCACTTTGTCTCCTCTGCTCAGGGAGAAGTCTCTGGTCTGGCCCGCGAGAATCCTAGCACGAGGTGTAGTAGTCGCGTCTGGGCTAGATCCGATGGCCACGTACACCGCCGTGCTTCCGTCTACCGTAATCTGGGCAAACTCCAAGGGGGTGTCGGCTTCAATAGTGGTAGTCTGGTTGAGACCCGAAGAGGAAATGTCTTCCGACTTAGCCAATGTGATGGCCGGTCCACCTTGGGCGGCACTCTTCACATGACCGATTACGATGTTTACGTCGGCCATTAGGCCTCCCTGCTGTAGTTGGATTATGAAGCCGTGACTAAGATTAAGTGCGTCGGCTACTGCACGAACCCGCCCCATTGGCGGATGGGCGTAAGCAGCGTTGAGGTTAGTCTCAAGGAACTGCTTCGCTTGGTTGAACTCAGACTGAGTCGAGAAAGGTATTGAGGCTATTCAAAGCAGCCTCCACCAACGGTGCCTGCGTATTCACGTCAGTCATGGCCGTGGCGATATCAGACCAAGCTGTGGCAAGTGCTTGAAGTTTGGCAAGAAAGGTCATATCTATTCCCCCTAGTGTGCGACGCCACCGAACCGCTGGTTGAAGATGTAAGACCCGGGTTGGGACCGACGTAGTGGCTTTGCTATCGGTGGGACGGACATGTCTACCGCCGCCGCCAATGCGTCCATCAGGTCGTCGTGGGCTGGGCGAACTGATGTCAGCTCGTCCTCCAGGACCTGAGTAAGACCCCCCTTGTAGTGCCATATGCTAAGGTTCTCGTACCGTGGAGCTAGGATATTATACATCCTTTCCTCCTTGGTACCATCGGCACGGGTGGGTTTGTGGATGTCAACAGATAGGGACATGCCCTGAGGTCTGATGTACTGATCCCGTAGCTCCTCTACGATAGCCTGCTGTGCGGCCACCGCTTCGGCCCTCAGCTTTCGGAATCCCCACTTGTTGTACAATTCGATGATAGCTTCGAAATAATCACTGATTCGGGTAGTCTTGAACCGCCGAAGATCAAGTACCAGATAACTACGATCAGGCATGACTCCAAGTACCACGAGAGCAGTATAGTCAGACCGTCTCCCGGTGCTAAAAGCAAAGTCGATAGAAGCGACCACATTCAGCGGCATGTCCTTATAGTACCAGCGCCCCTCGTGCTGCTTGAGGCGGTTGGGGTCCCAGTACTGGAAGTAGTCTCGGCTGATGGCCTCTTCACTGGACCAGTTCGGGTTGTTGTAGTACTGCGCCCGGAACCGCCGTTGGTCCAAGTACATGGCCCGTTTCTCTGCGAGAATATCCCTGCTGAAGCCGAACCACTTACCGTCGTACCTCTGCTGGCGGGGCCACAGGAATTGCCCGGTACCGTCGCCTACGGTTTCCACGGGTTTCTCCCATACCTCGTAGACGGGTTCCTTTGCGATGATCCCGCCGTTCTCGTCGTAGACCTCTTTCTCCATAGAGAGCATGTCGTTGTATAGGTCGTTTGGATCGTACCTCGTGCCTACGGCCCACTGTACTCCTTCCGCTCCAACAATGGAGTTTAGTAGCGAATACTGCTGACGGACTTTCTCCCGGCCTTGTTCCGTGTGCGCGTTCTCTTGGACGACGATGTCGTCGAAGACTGCGATGTCACAATGGAGACCAGTAAGCGACGTAGTGAGCCCACCGGTAAAGACCGTAGCATCTCTAATGTTCTCTTTTCGTCGATCCGGGTGGTCAATGGAGATCTCGCTGTTGGTCCACTTCTCCCGCTCCGTCTCCTTGTCCTTGATGTGGTCAGGCCAGTAGTACCGGAAGGTCTCGGACTCGAGGATGTTCTTGATGAAGCCTAACTGCTTCTCAGCCAGCAGGCTGGTCGAAGACAGATAGATGATGCGGATAGTGGGGTCCTTGGCGATGGCCTGAGCCACCCGGTACGCTACTAGAGCGCTTTTGCCATGGTCCCGTGGGAGGAGGAGGAGCTGATGGTTTCTCGCCGCTTGGCGATCCCACCAACGTATAACCTCCTCATGGCAGTTTCCCAATACGCGGTAAGGGGCAACGAGCTTGATGAAAGCAACAAGATCGTTTTCAGCCGCCAACCGTATCGCATCTTTTTGATTCTTTCTCTTGCTCATCCTAGCCTTGCATAAGTCGGACTGGGGTCGCGTCCGTGCATTCCGCGAAGGAGAAGCGTAATACCTTAACCCCGAAGTCTCTGGTCAGTTCTTCACAACGCTGGCGCACTTGCTCCGCGAACGCTGGGTTACGTAGTGTCTGTAGTCGAACGGAGGGGACTAGCCCACCTGAGACGGCGTAGAACGTATCCTTCACCGTCATGTCCAGGCTGTCCACGTTCATGGTAGCCTTTTCGATATCCTCGATCTCCCAGAGCACAACGCCGTACAGAGTGACCCGGTGGTCGTCAGCGGTGATGAGAGACTGGTTTCCAAGGTGGGTGGTCCGCATAACCACCTCTTCCTTGTAGGTTTCTTCGATGTTGCAGGGGATGATCCAATGGAAGCCCCCGGGGCCTATCACTCTGTGCTTCTTCCCCAACCGCGCTATTTGAGCGGACTCGTAGGGGGCAAGGATGCAGAAGGGAAGTAGGGATCGCCAGACGGACTCGATGAAATCAAATAGTTTCTCTAAGCCCATCTGGCTCTCCTATATCTTACTTAAAGATGCCTGTGATGAAATCCCAAGCACGCTGTAAGCACCCCACGCAGACCTGCATGAAACGCACGACTGGTAGGCAAATGATCCCAACGAACCGCATGGCGGCGTCGCTGAGTGTTTGAATGCCGGACACGCTGTAGAGCGCGATGGCGACAAACAGGTAGAGTGCTATTAAACTAGCCATGTGTATCTACCTCCTAGCTAACTGTGAGCGTGTAGTCGGCTCCGAACTTATTCTGAGCCTGCTCATGAATAGTTTGAATCAACAACTCGGTAGCCTCTCGGTCCAAGAAAATGGACGTGACGCCCTCGAGTTCGTTGTTCCCGACCCGCATAACCACGCGGTTCGAGACAGACGGGTCAAAGTCAGCGTAGACTTTGTTGTCCAGCGCCGGGTCGTCGGCGATGTTTTCGATCAGGGTTACTTGATCTTCTCGTCTTGCCATCTATTCTTCGTTTCCTTCTATAACAGTTAAGCCAAGCCGCTCCATGTCTCCACGGATGCGGCTGTTGATCGCGGCCTGTTTACGCACTTCCGACTCGATGTCGGCTTTACTCGGGCGGCCACGTCCCCGAGACGGTTTGTACTTGCCTTCGGCGAAGAACTTGGCCGCTTGTAACTCTCCCTGCTTCCCGCTCCCGATAATCATGTAGGCAGCGAGGAGGGCCTCCGAGCGAAGCTTAATCTCCAGCTCCTCCCGGATCGGTGTGATGAACTCGTCGAACCAACGGCTTTGGTTCAGGGCTTGCCAGTGAGCCCAGCCCCCTACCAACTCGCTTGCCTGTCGGTATTCGGTGGGGTCGGCGATCTCAAGGTAGAGGCGTCGGAAGGAGGGGAGGCCGGATGGGTGGTCCGTCTCTTTCATGGTGTAGATCGCAGCGTCGGAATCGTATGCAGCCTCCAGGAATAGAGACTGGGTCCGCCATCGTCCTTTGCTGTCTTTGAACTTATCCATAGGTTCCCTACATATTACTAAGGTATACTAAGAGTACCTTCTACTCCTTTACCCCCATTATACTTAATATTATACCATATTCTGAATCAAAAGTCAACCCCTAATTTCAATACTTTTTGTCCATTGCCCCGACAGTACCCCCGACCAGCCCCCGTCTACTCCCCGTTTGCACACCCCTCATAGGGCGTAGCAAAGCTACTAGGAGCGAAGCTCCTCCTATTTCGGGGTGATAGGTATTTTATTAACCCTATAGTGCCCCGAGGGACCCTAGGTACATCCTTCATGACTCCGAGGGACCCCAAGGTATACCAAGGGACTCAGGGGGTTACAGGATTTTCTGTGAGTAATTTATTAGGCATGATATGAATATGCACCGGAACCCCACGTCCCCCCGGGTACCCCTCGGAATCCACAGGATTTATTAACCCTACCCCGTGTTTACCATTAATATTCATGGTTATTCCGCGTTAATCATTAATTTCCGGCAGGGTTAATGGGGGATTGGCACGTTTCTTGCTCTGGCATGGTTCTTGCTATCGCGTGCCCGCGCGTTCTTCCCTTCCCTTGGGAACCATCGGAACACACGGGGAACAAAACATTACGGTTTTGTAACTTGCAATCTCCGGCGGGTTTTGCTATCTTTTGGATTGTCGGCGGGTTTTCCGTTGGCGCTACATAACCTAAGGGTTTTCGCTATGTCACGACTAGGCAAGCGGGAACGTACTGCACTAGCGGCCAAGGGTCAACAGCGTTTAGCAGTTATCACGCGTAACATGCGGCTAGATACTGAGATTGACGCTGATCGATCATTGCGCAAGTCTAGGGCGTATAATCCCGGCGCTGAAAAGCTCACAATTTACGGGCGATGCCGTGTCATACACAACGCCCAAGGGTCAAAGCCTGTTAAATCGCTGGTTAAACAACGGTTTAGCAATACTTGAACCCGGTTAAATCCGGGCCGGCTATGGGGACCGATATCCCTTGCAAGCGTTAGGCTTGCGGTGACTAACCGCGCGGCGGTGAATCCGTGACCGCCCATTGTTCGCAATGGGTTCACGGGGAAGCTGCAACACCGCGGGAAGTGTAAATCCCACGCGAAGGCTGCGCGTGAACTAGGCATCTTGACGCCACCCTTGCGACCTATTGACACGGCGCATAGGGAGGCATGGCGGATCGTGTGCCACCATTACCTAGCGAAAGCTAGTTTATTCTAGCGAGCGCATGGGCTTGTTTACCCTCTTGAAAGGAGACAAGCTATGCGTACAGCAAATCAAATCTTAAACGACATCCCCAAGATCGTTGCGCTCAATGTGAACGCCGGTCTTGCGACCCATAAGCTGGCCCTTGAGTGTCTTGAACATGCCGCTGAGCATGGCGATGCGACGCTTATTGACCGCTTAATCAAAGAGCTGGAGGCCGGTGCGCCTGCTGCTCGGACTGCAACCTTGCGTGAATGGGTGACAATGTTCAGCCCAATCCGTTGGGGCGGCAAGGACGACGCCGTTGGTCTGTTGAAAAAAGACAGCCCGAAGTACGTCGAGTTCAATATCGAAGGCGCTGACGTGACGCCGTACTATGCCATTGGCAAAGAGACGCGGCCCACGGTTATCACCTTGGAATCCATACGTAAAAACCTGATCGGCATGTTGAAGCGTGTCGAGCGTGCTGAGAACGGCGAAGGCAAGGCCGTTATCGGTGAAGGTGAAGACGTCGAAGCAATCAAGTCCCTCGCTCGCAGCGCCGGTCTTTTGGCGAACGGTGCGGTAGCTGCGGAAGCTGCCGCTTAATTGAGCGACGATGCCCATGCGTTCCCTTGAGTAAACCTAATTTCTCACCCGACGTGGGGTCGGTATTAACCTGACAATGGAGGCTACAATGCTTACACCACTGTGCTTACGACCCATCGAAGATGTCATCGCTCACCCGAATGAACGTGAGCAGGCATACAGCCAGCGACAGGCGCAGAAGGAGGCAGTCGACCGCATGATTGCCCATCGTGAGCGCAACGCCACGGTCCAACGTATCCGCATGGAGGCTATCCGTGGCGACAAGCTTAAGATTTACGAGGTTCGGGTGGTCTACCAAATACATCAAG